>Ga0126311_10001500_pt1 | contig 11355 bp, 7 predicted proteins | sample Plot61_FD_92539 | JGI IMG/M metagenome (GOLD analysis project Ga0126311, IMG submission 92539) | Serpentine soil microbial communities from UC McLaughlin Reserve, CA, USA - Plot61 | ecosystem: Environmental > Terrestrial > Soil > Grasslands | place: USA: UC McLaughlin Reserve, Lake County...
CAGGGTGCCGCGCGCGTCATCGACCTTGCCGACCCGGCCCGCGGCGATGACCCGGGCGAGTTCCAGGGGCACCACTACGAGGCCGGTATCTCCTTCATCGTGGTAGACGCCCGGCCGGGCGGTGGCCCGAGGCTGCACCGTCACCCCTACGAGGAGGTTTTCGTGGTGCAGGAGGGCACCGCAACCTTCACTGCCGGTGACCAGACGGTCGAGGTGAAGGGCGGACAGGTCGTCGTGGTGCCTGCCGGCGTACCCCACAAGTTCGTGAACTCGGGCGAGGGGCAGCTGCGGCAGGTGGATATACACGCCAGCGAACGGTTCGTCACCGAGTGGCTCGAAGACTGACCCGTCCGAGTGGCTCGCAATGGCTGAGAGAGATCGTCCGGTCTACTGCACGCGGTGCGGGAGCGTCGTGCAGCCTGGGGACACCTTCTGCGGGGTGTGCAGGACCCAGGTTACGCCTGATGCTCGAGACGCAGCTCCCACGCAAGAGATCCCCACGCAGATCTATCCTCCCCCGAACGCCCGTACCCAGGGGGGAAACAGGACGCTGGCTGTGGTCTTTGGCCTCGGAGCCTTGCTCGTGGCCGTACTGGCAGTAGGTGCGATCGTCGGCCTGAACCTCCTGGGAGGCGAGACGGCAGAGGAAGTCGGGGGTGACCCGGGACCCGTGGCCACCACGCCACTGGAGGAGACCACGCAGGCGGCTCCCCCACAGGGTGAGGAGCCGGAGACCCTTGGCGTGGGGGACTCCGTAGAGGTCAGAGGCGTCAGGGCTACCCTGAACGCGGTGCGCACGCTACCGGTGACGGATCTCGACCAGCCCATCGAGAGCCCCGACAACCTCTTTGTCGCCACAGACCTCACCTTCGAGAACACCTCCGATCATACTGTCGCCGTCTCGAGCCTCGCCGAGTTCATCCTGAAGGACGAGGATGGCTACTCGGCCTCGCAGACCGTCCACTCCCAGCAGCGCCAGCTGGCGGAGGGCGACATAGCTCCGGGAGACAAGTCGAGCGGGGAGATCGTCTACGAGGTGCCTCCCGAGAGCAAGGGCCTCCAGCTCGACTACAACCCCTTCCTCACAGGTGAGATCCACACCTGGGAGATAGGCGACGCGAGCGAGACCCCCGGTGCCGAGCAGACAGCCACCGCGGAAGAGAACCGGACGCAGGCCGACCTCGTCCAGGCGGTCGAGGACTACTACAGGGCCGTGCATCGGGAGGACTGGGCCTACACCTATCAGAACCTGGACTCCCAGACCAGAGCCATGTTCGGCGAAGAGGAGTGGTATCTGAAGAACCAGTGGTTCGCGGATACCGAGGGGCTAACGCTCGCCAGCATGGACGTGACCGTCAACGGGTCTGCATCGGACCCCGTAGTCGACGTGGGTGTCTTTAGAACCTTCACGGACGGCACGGTCATATACAGGGACACCTTCTTCGTCTTCGAGGACGGCACCTGGAAGCACCGCTTCGGGAACGAGGAGATAGAGTTCTTCATGCCAGATGCCTCCTTCGAGGAGTTCGCAGGGATCCAGCAGGGCAGCTCTCCCAGCGCGTCGGCTACTGCGGGAGGAGATGAGGAACGGGCAGTGGAGGAGGCCGTGAGGGGCCACTACGAGGCCATAGGAAGAGGCGACTTCGTGGAAGCCTACTCGTACTTCGGGCCGACCATGAGGAGCAGGCAGGATCAGGGAAGCTGGGTAGCGAGCGAGCAGTCCTACGAGATACAGAGCTCCAGCATCCACTCCCTCAAGGTAGACGAGGTCCTGGGAACCACGGCCACCGCGACCGTGGACGTCTCCTTCGTGGACAACACCGGCACGCCGCGCTTCGTCATAGTCTGGGGCCTCGTGAAGGAGGGTGGAGAGTGGAAGCTGGACGAGCAGATCTCGGCTCAGACACAAACAAACCCCTCAGGTTCACCCTCGACATCACCTTCGGCGTCTCCTGCACCCTCTGGGGATAGCGTGCCGCCAGTAAGTGAGATGAACTGCCCCCCGAGCCACCCTGTGAAAGGTAACCAGTCTGGCATCTACCACGACCTCGACAGCCCCTATTACGACGCGACCCACCCCGAGGAGTGCTTCGCCACAGCCGGCGACGCGGAGGCCGCCGGCTACAGGGCGCCGAAGCGGTGAGCGCATCCAGGGGCAGCACAGTTCACCACTCCGAGGGCGCCGTTATCGGCGGTGACGGTCGCTACCAGATCGTCTGCCTCGACGTGACCGAACAGGGCGAGTATCTCTACGATGGTAGGACAGGTTGAAGTGTTCCTTGCCCGTAGACTCTGGCGGCTCGGCGTCGCTACCTCCGGCTCTGCATGCGCCGGACCACCCACTCGACCGTTCCCTGCACAGCAACCCGCTCGGCCGGCACCACTATATCTTCGTGAGCGCCGTTTCGCGGCTTGAGCCTCACCTTTTCTCCTTCCCGGATCAAGATCTTCACGGTTGCCTCTTCTCTGTCCAGAAGAGCGGCTACCACCGCCCTGTTTGGGGGAGAGGGGTTCTCCTCTATGACGAGTAGGTCGCCCTCCTCTATGCCGGCTCCCGTCATGGAATCGCCCTTCGCTTCAAGCAAGAACCTTCTCCTGCCCGATCGAGGCGAGAGGAGCTCGCTCACCAGCGAGTAGGGCTCCTCGTTGGCCACCGCTTCTAGGCCCCGCCCGGCCGCGATCCGACCCAGATGCGGGCGGGTGGAGACCGCCTGCCAGCCCTTCTGCGTGAGCCTCAAAGGGCGTCGCTTGCGGTTCGGGATTCCTCCCCACTCGACGTACCCATCGGCCTCCAGTTTCCCAAGGTGGTGGTGAACGGTCTGCGGGCTCTTCAGGCCAACCGCCTCGCCGATCTCGCGCACGGCGGGTGGCCCTTCCGCGGGATCGCGGCGCGCAAGGAACTCGAGTATCCGTAGCCGGCTAGGGTGCAGATCTCCCGTCAAAGGTGCCTCCTCAAGCCCCACTTTAGCGCAAAAACCACTTGCGGTCAAACATTTGTATGATGTAGAGTGAAGGGGGAAAAAGAGAGGAGCGCCCCCTTGATCCCCGGGCCTCCGGTAGACCGGCTGTCGGTCGCCAAACCTAGACGGTCTTTCGGATTTTCGTGGGATCGGAAGCGCTCGCCCTTACTGCCGGATTGTACCGGGTCGGGGTGGTTTTCTCACCCCCTCAGGTGGTGCCGGGCGCTCCTCCTGGAAGAGAAAAGCGAGGAGGGTTGGCCGTGGGGATGGGCATGTGGGTGCTGGCCCTCACGAACAGGGACGGGCTCTACCGCGTCCCGAAGGAGATGGGGGTCTCCCCGGTAGTAGGGGCGGAGGATACGTGGGCGACACGCTGACGGGGGCTGCGACCGCGGCGGCATCTGTGCTGGCGCTGGTTTTCTCCCTCGTGAACCTCTACCTGCAGAGAAGGGACCGCACGCCCCGCCTGAGAATCCGGGTGCGCTATGAGTACCGCGTCGAGCCCGCCCCAAACGAAGGCGAGCCGCCCCGGGTGCACGACGACTCCCAGGAGGGGCTCTACCTCCGGCTTGGGGACTTTCTCAGGGAGCACGGCGTGGGATACCCGCACGGCACGCCGCTCGTGTGCATCGCCCTCTCCAACGAGGGTGAGAAGCCGATCTACCTCGACGAGGCCACGCTGGTCCTGTCCCCGGGTCGCTGCCCTGCCGGGGGCCGGCTCGTGCTGGACCCGACCGAGGGTCGGATACTCCCCCGCGACCTCGCCAGGGGGACCGCCGCCAACGTCCTCCGCGACCAGGGAGGCGAAGGGGATCTCGAGGAGTTGGCACCTGGGGACGGCGTCGGCTACAAGTTCGAACTGGTCCGCCTGGCGAACATCCTCGAGGAGGGGGGCCACACCGGCAACGTCCGCCTGGCCTTCGAGGCCACCGATCGGCTGGGTAACGCCTACCGCCGTCCTTTCGAGGTCAACACCGACCTCTGGGCGTATCGGGAGGAGCGCTGAGCGTCTTGGCGTCCGCCGGAGCATCACCCGCGCTTTCCTGGGTAGGAACGCGCTCGTAGCACTCGCAGGCTGTGGTGCCTTCGGTTTCCTTCAGGCCGGTATAATTGTCCGCGCGTCCGCTCTCGACTATCAAGGGATTGCGCGGAGGGAGTATGCGTACCATCACGCCCGCCGACCGGTTGCGCTACTGGTTTGACAACACTATCTCCAGAGGCCCCCTTGCCCTGATCGGCTGGCTATTCGCCTTGATCGCGGCCCTGGTCTTGACGAGTTCTCTGCTCGTTTACGCTACCGGCATTGCACCGGAGATCGGTGGACGCAAGCCCGGGTTCTTCGAGACACTCTGGCTCAATCTGATGCGGACCATCGATCCTGGCAACGTGGGTGGGGATGAGGGAAGCTGGCAGTATCTGCTCGCGATGCTGGCGGTCACGGCCAGTGGAATCCTGGTCTTCAGCACCCTTATCGGGGTCATCTTCACGGGCATAGACAACAAGCTCACCGAGCTACGCAAGGGACGCTCTTTCGTCGTGGAGCGTGAGCATACGATCATCTTCGGATGGTCGTCGGAGATCTTCTCGGTCATAGCCGAGCTGGTCGTCGCCAACGAGAGCCGCAGGGGCGCGTGCATAGCCGTCCTGGCCGATAAGGACAAGGTCGAGATGGAGGACGAGATCAGGGAGAGGGTGAGCAACACCGGAAACACGCGGGTCGTTTGCAGGACCGGTGATCCCATCGACGTTGATGACATAGAGATCGTCAACCCCCATGACGCGAGGTCGATCATCGTCCTCTCCCCAGAGGATGATGAAGCCGATTCGCAGGTGATCAAGACCATTCTGGCGCTTACCAACAACCCTGAACGGCGCGAGGACCCGTACCACATCGTCTCCAGGATCCGCAGGCAGGAGAACCTGGGCGTGGCGCGGATGGTCGGACGCTCCGAGGTCGAGCTGGTACCTGTGGACGATCTCATCGCCCGCATCACCGCCCAAACCTGCCGCCAATCGGGCCTCTCCATCGTCTACACCGACCTCCTGGACTTCGGGGGCGACGAGATCTACTTCTCCCACGAGCCCGGCCTCGCCGGCAGGACCTTCGGCGAGGCCCTCCTGGCCTACGACAGGTCCTCGATCATCGGGTTGCGCAGGAAGGATGGGCGTATCAAATTGAACCCGACGATGGACACAGAGATCTCCCCTGAGGATGCGGTAATCCTCATTGCTGAGGACGACAGCGCTATCCCCAACCCCGAAAATTCCCACCCCGAGGTCGAATTCGGCGCGATCCGAGAGCACCGGCCTCGCCAGCAGGAGCCGGAGCGCACGCTGATCCTGGGCTGGAACGACCGCGCGCCGACTATCATCGCGCAGCTAGACGGCTACGTGCCTTCCGGCTCGGAGGTGACCGTGGTCTCCCACGACGCCCAGGGGTCTTTAGCCTATGACCTGCGCCACCAGACCGTCGATTTCCGGGCTGGCAACACCACCGACCGTCCCACGCTGGACGGGCTCGACGTACCCTCCTACGATCACGTGATCGTCTTGGGCTACGCCGATGAGCTGGACCACGAGGAGGCCGACTCCAGGACCCTGGTGACCCTGTTACACCTGCGTGAGATCGCCGACCAGAACGGGCAATCATTCTCCATCGTCAGCGAGATGCTGGATGATCGCAACCGCGAGCTTGCCCAGATCACGCGCGCCGACGACTTCATCGTCAGCGACCGGTTGGTTAGCCTGATGATGTGCCAGGTGTCCGAGAACAAGGAGCTTTCGTCGGTCTTCGAGGATCTGATCGACCCCGACGGCTCAGAACTGTACCTCAAGCCGGCCGACGAGTACGTGAAACCGGGTGCGTCTCTGACCTTCTATACCGTCGTCGAGGCGGCCCGCAGACGCGGAGAGGTCGCCGTGGGCTACCGGGTGAAGGCGGAAACGGGCGACCCGGACAAGTCCTACGGCGTACACCTGAACCCCGATAAGGCACAGCGGATCACGTTTACAGAGGGCGACAGAGTTATCGTGCTGGCCGAGTCGTAGGGCGGACGCATCCCAGCCGCCCTGCGAGCTATCCCCAGAGACCAACGACGATCCGGTGGCCTGCGCCGCGTGAACCACAGCACGCCTCCACTCGGCCAGTTGTCGCTACACACGTGGCTTCTTCCTCTTTCTCAGACCTGTAGAATGGCATCGATGTCGACCTCCTCGCCCAAGGTAGACAACCGCCTGAGGCAGGACCCCACGCGCGCCGCTCGGCGCTGTTGGGGAGCGTCGTGATCGAAGCTGTTGTCTTCGACCTCGACGGGGTGATAGTCGACTCCGAGCAAGTCTGGGACGCTGCCCGCGAGGCTCTGGCGCGCGAACGCGGCGGCTGGTGGCACGAGACGGCGCAGCAAGACATGATGGGCATGAACTCCATCGAGTGGGCGCGCTACATGCACGAGGTGATCGGCCTCGAGGACCCCCCGGAGGAGATCTCCGCCGAGGTCGTCAGGCGCCTGGAAGCTACATACCGGGAGGATCTGCCGCTCATCGACGGCGCTTCCGAGGCGGTCGCCAGGCTGGCCAGGAGATGGCCCCTGGCCGTCGCTTCTTCCTCCAACCGCCCCATCATAGACCTGGTGCTGGGGCTGGGGGATCTTGATCGTTTCTTCAGGGCTACGGTCTCTTCCGAGGAGGTGCAGCGCGGCAAACCCTCCCCCGATGTCTACCTCGAGGCTGCCAGTCGTCTCGGAGTCGACCCGGCGAAGAGCGCCGCGGTAGAGGACTCGCACAACGGCATCCTGTCGGCCAGGGCGGCGGGGATGCGCGTTATCGCTATCCCGAACAGGCACTACCCGCCGGGAGAGGAAGCGCTCGCCGAGGCCGACGTGGTGCTCGAGTCTATCTCCGGGCTTACGCCGGCCGCCGTGGAAGGCGACGAGCCTTCGGACACAGGCGGGTAGAGCAAGGAGCGGGCGCCGACTCCGAAGACCCCGCAGCAACCCCTTCCTCTGAGCGCGCAGGAAATGATTTTGAGCTGCCCGGCTTGCACTCGCGTCCGCCGGCTGCTAGAGATGAAGCCATGAGTACCGATAGACCGTTCACCGTCGATGCCCTGCTGCGACTGCCACGCCTCTCGGGGCTCGCGCTCTCTCCCGACGGCTCCCGGCTCGTCGTTTCGGCGGCACGTCCTGACAAAAAGGGCAGGCGCTTCGTCTCCGCCCTCTACGAGCTCGACCCACACGGCGGATCTCCCCCGCGCCGTCTGACGCGCTCGGCACCCGGCGAGTCAGGGGCCGTGTTCGCCCCGGACGGGTCGATCCTGTTTACCTCGGCGCGCCCCGACCCCGAAGCCAGCGAAGAAGACCCCCGCGGAGAGAAGCCGGCACTCTGGCGGCTGCCCTACGGGGGCGGCGAGGCTTACCTCCTCGCGGGACCACCGGGCGGCGTGGGGCCGGTGGCCGTGGGCCGCGACGCCGGGACTATAGTCTTCGCGGCCGACTCGCATCCGAATACCGGCGGCTGGGAGGGGGATGCCGAGCGGGAGAAGGTCCGCAAGGACGCAGGAGTGGGGGCGCAGCTATTCACCGAGTACCCGATCCGCTTCTGGGACCATTACCTTGGGCCTCGCGAACGCCACCTGCACGTGGCCCCGCTCCCTGCAGGCGACGCGCCGATAGGGGCAGGGGAGGACCTGATCACCTCCCCCGGCAGGGCGCTGGATCAGACCGATCTCGACATCACGCCGGACGGCTCCACCGTCGTGGCTACGCGCTGGCGGGAAGAGGAGGGCTTGCGACAGCGGTTCCAGGAGCTCGTCGCCGTAGAGGCCGCCTCTGGCGAGGTGCGCGTGCTCGCCGGGGACGAGGCCTCGTACGCCGACCCCGCCTGCAGTCCCGACGGCAGCCGCGTCGTCGCCGTACGCTGGGGTCTCTCCACCCCTGAAGAGCCGGCGGACCAGACCCTCTGGCTCGTGGACCTGGAGACAGGGGAGGGCCGCGACATGCTCGAGGGCTTCGATCGCTGGCCCGAAAAGCCGGTCTGGGCCCACGACGCGAGCACCGTCTTCTTCACCGCCCACGACGACGGCAACGCTCCCGTATTCCGCGTGGATGTGCTTAGCGGCGACGTGACGCGGCTACCCGGGGAGGGCGCCTTCAGCGACCTGTGCCCCTCCCCCGATGGCCGGACCCTGTACGCGCTGCGCTCGACGATCTCAGAACCACCCCACCCGGTCGCCATCGACCTGGAAACGACGAGCCTCAGGCCGCGACGCCTGCGGAGCTTCGAGGAACTGGACGGTCTGAAGCTCGGGGCGCGGGTCGAACGGGTCGCTACCACGGCCGGGGACGGGATGCCTGTCCCTTCCTGGCTGCTCCTGCCGCCGGGGGCTTCCGCGAAGGCACCCCTCGCCGCATTCATCCACGGCGGGCCGCTCAACTCGTGGAACACCTGGCACTGGCGCTGGAACCCACACGTCTTCGTCGAGGACGGCTGGGCGGTCCTGCTGCCCGACCCGGCGCTCTCCACCGGCTACGGTCTGGAGTACATCAGGCGCGGATGGGGGAGGTGGGGTGACGTGGTCTACGGGGACATCATGAGCGCGGTGGACGCCGCGACGGGGCGCGAAGACATAGACGCAGAGCGCACCGTGGCCATGGGTGGATCGTTCGGGGGCTACATGGCCAACTGGATCGCAGGCCACACCGACCGCTTTGGCGCTATCGTGACGCACGCGAGCCTGTGGGACCTCGGGTCCTTCCACGGGCAGACAGATTTGGGCTCGTGGTGGGAGCGGGAGTTCGGCGACCCCTACGAGGACGACTCGCGCTACCGTGAGAACAGCCCGCGACCGCACGTCAAGAACATCCGAACCCCCATGCTGGTGATACACGGTGAGCTGGACTACCGTGTGCCAGTGGGGGAGGCGTTGAGGATGTGGACCGACCTCAAGCGCAACGGCGTGGAGGCGAAGTTCCTGTACTTCCCTGACGAGCACCACTGGGTCGCCAGGCCGAACAACGCCCGCATCTGGTACCAGACCGTGCTCTCGTTCATCGACCACTATGCGCGGGGTCGGGAATGGAACGACCCGGATTGGCTCTAGGGAGGTCGCACCAAGGGCTCACCTCGGTAACCTGCTAGCACTTCGTGCACCTCCATGCAGCAGGCCACTCGGAGGTTTGCAGCGCCCGTGCCAATACCATATAGTTGTCTATACGATTTAACGTTACCGGTGGAGGAAAGGGTGAGTAAAGCGATCTTCGGACGGCGCCTGCATTCTCTATTGGTTGCGGGGCTCTTGCTAAGCCTGATGCTGTTTACGACTAGTGCAGCGGCGGTCGCCAGGCCGGGATCTACGAATGAGGGGTTCCTCGTGAGCAAGGTCTCCAGAATGACGCTGGAGGAGAAGGTCGGTCAGCTGTTCGTGCCGTACGTCTACGGGGAGAGCACCGACACGACGGCTCCCGCCGACGTCGCCGCAAACCAGCAGCTCTACGGTGTGGATAACGCGGAGCAGCTCATAGACAAATACAAGCCGGGTGGGATCATCTACTTCGCCTGGTCGAACAACGTCAACGATCCGGGCCAGATAGCTGGCCTCTCCAATGGCATTCAGCGGGCTGCGATGGACCAGCCCGCCGAGGTTCCCATGCTGATCTCCACCGACCAGGAACAGGGCGTCGTCGTCCGCGTCAACGAGCCCGCCACCCAGTTCCCCGGGGCCATGGCTCTAGGCGCTACGAGGAGCACCGAGTTCGCCCGTACTGCCGCCGTCATCACTGGCCAGGAGCTGCAGGCCATGGGCATCAACCAGAACTTCGCTCCCGTCGCCGACGTCAACGTCAATGCGCAGAACCCGGTCATCGGTGTGCGCTCGTTCGGTTCCGATCCGGACCTGGTCTCCGGCCTGGTCGCAGCCCAGGTCAGGGGCTACCAGCAGGGCGCCAACACCTCCGCGACGGCAAAGCACTTTCCCGGGCACGGCGATACTGCCGTCGATTCCCACTACGGTTTGCCCATCATTACGCACAGCCGCGAAGAACTCGAGGAGATAGACCTGCCCCCCTTCCGGGCGGCCATCGCCTCTGGCGCCGACGCGATCATGACTGCCCACATCGTCGTGCCTGCCCTCGACGACTCGGTGCGTCCGGCGACGCTCTCGAAGCCGATCCTCACCGGGCTGCTGCGCAAGGAGATGGGCTATAAGGGCCTCATCGTCACCGACGCCCTGACCATGGAGGGTGTGAGGCAGCAGTTTGGTGACGACCGGGTCCCGGTCGAGGCCATAAAAGCTGGAGCCGACATGATGCTCATGCCGCCCAGGATGGACCTCGCCTACGGGGGAGTCTTGAAGGCCGTAAGGAGTGGCGAGATCTCCGAAAAGCGCATAAACGAGTCCGTCTACCGCATACTCGAGCTCAAGCAGAAGCGTGGCCTCTTCGGTAACCCTTACGTGAACGAGGACGCCGTGGACGCCACCGTTGGCTCACCACAGAACAGGGCAGCAGCGAGCGCCATCGCCGACAAGTCGATCACGCTCGTCAAGAACGACGCCGGTACGCTGCCGCTCGCGGCCAATACCGGTCACAAAGTGCTCATCACCGGGCCTGCCGGGGTGCCGGGCAGCGCCGCCGACAGCGCGGACCGGAGCACGCTAGGCAGCCTGGCTTACCAGATGCAGCAGCGCGGGACCACTCCTACGGTGTACGAGACCGGATCCGACCCTAGCGACGCCATGATCGAAGAGGCAAGAACCCGCGCCGGGCAGAACGATCTGGTCGTCGTCACCACTAATAAGGCCTGGACGTCCGCTGGCCAGCAGATGCTCGTCAAGACCCTCCTCGACACCGGAAAGCCGGTTGTGGTCGTGGCTACGCGTGACCCCTACGACATCGCCTACTTCACGCAAGCCCCGACCTACCTCGCTACTTACAGCTACCGCGCGGTCTCGATGGAGTCTCTTGCGCGCGTGCTCTTTGGCGAAGTGGACCCGAGCGGTAAGTTGCCGGTTGAGATCCCGGCGGCCAGCGACCCCAGCACGACCTTGTACCCTTACGGCTACGGCCTTGGCTACACAGGCTAGAAGGGATGCCCCATAATTAGCAACCAGCGCTGGCCGAGCCATCTGGCGTAGTCGATGAACAGGGTCGCCGCTGCTCGGCAGCCCTGGGACGTGTAGGAACTAGACCGAGGTTGAGGGATGCGAGCTACCAGGGATCTCTACAAGCTGCTTGGGGTGTCCAGAGGGACTTCCCGAGATGAGATCCGCAAATCTCACCGGAAGTTGGTTCGTCAGTACCATCCGGATGCCAACCCTGGTGATCGCTCCGCCGAGGAGCGTTTCAAGGATGTCCAACAGGCATACGAGCTTCTGTCTGATCCCCAGAAGCGGCGGGAGTAC
>Ga0126311_10001501_pt1 | contig 11355 bp, 11 predicted proteins | sample Plot61_FD_92539 | JGI IMG/M metagenome (GOLD analysis project Ga0126311, IMG submission 92539) | Serpentine soil microbial communities from UC McLaughlin Reserve, CA, USA - Plot61 | ecosystem: Environmental > Terrestrial > Soil > Grasslands | place: USA: UC McLaughlin Reserve, Lake County...
CGCGTGCGAAGGATGTGTGGCACCGACAAACAGGATCGCAATCAGCAACGTGCTGCTGATCATCCAGCGAAGCGATTTCGCGCGAAAAGACATACCCGACTGTTTTTGTGACTGGTTCATAAAATGGCTCATGATTGTCCTGGCTTACTGTCCGATTAACTCTTCCGGTGTCATCTTGATTCGCGCTTGCGACTCGTTTGACATCAACGCGAGGCCGACGTGCGGCTTGCCTTGAATGTAGGTCGTGATGTAACGGCTGATGTCGGCACGCGAAGTGGCACGCAGGCGCGGCAGGTAGCCGCGGAAATAATCGAGCCCCGTCGAGGCCCACCAGAAACTCAGCGTGTGTGTGTAGTCGCTCAGCTTCTCACGCGAATAGAGATCGTCGGCTTCGAGCAGTGCTTTGGCGCTTTCGAGCTGCTCGTCGGTGTAGTAGTCCTTATCGTTGAAGTGGGCCACTTCTTCGTAGAGCGCTTTGATGGCTGCGCGCGCTTTGTCGGGAGTGGTCTGCGCGATGAGCTGGATTGGTCCAACGGTGCGCTGCGTGTAGTAACTCAAATCGACACCCGTCACCAAACCCGTATCGACCAGGTTTCTCTGGAAGCGCGAATTCGGCTGGCGCAGGATAAACGAGAAAACGTCGGCCGCATAAGTCGCGGGATTGTCTTTACCGATCGATGGGCCGTGCCAGCCGATGTTGAAGATCACGTTCTGCACCGGTTGCTGAATCACGAGGCCCTCGCTCTTTGTCAGCGGTGGATGCTCGACGAGCGGAAACTCGACGAAGGGATCTTTTTCGCGCTTCGGCCAGTCGCCGTAAAGCTCCTGTGCCATCGCGATCACTTCAGTTGGATTTACGTCACCGGTCAGGACGATTGCTGAGTTGTTGGGAACGTAGTAACGCTGCTGGATCAACCGCATCATGTCGGTCGTGGCGCCGCCGACTGTCTCCCTGTTTCCGAGTGCGTTCTTGCGGCTCGGATACTTGTAAAAGAGACGAGTGTTCATCTCTTTCGTCAGGTAAAAGAAGGGGTTCGACTCGTTGCGATCCATTTCGCCGATCACGACCTGCTTCTCACGACCAAACTCGCGCTCGTCAAAGAGCGGGTAGCGCACCGAGTCTTTCATAAACTGCATTGCGGTACGAAGATTCGGGCTCGTCGTCGTGAAGTAGTAGTCAACCACTTCTTCACGCGTCGTGCCGTTGTAGGCAATGCCTTTCTGGCCGATGGCGCGCACGTAATCTTCAGCATTTGCGATCGCACGGTTCTGTTTGAAGAACATGTGCTCGTAAAGGTGCGACAGGCCGTTCAGCTCGGGCGGCTCAGTGTAAGAGCCGTTTCTCACCGCGAGCTCGATCGTGACGAGCGGAACCGAATGGTCTTCGAGAACGATGATTTCGAGGCCGTTCGGAAGTACCTTGCTGATCAGGTTGGCTTCCGGCAGACGGGCCGGAGTCGTTGCCGGCGCCGGCGCCGTGCTGGTCGGCTTGGTGGAACGTTGTTGCACCGGTATCCGCGCCGAGAGCGTGGATGGTGATAACAATGTTAGTAGAAGCAGAAAGACGAGCGAACTTCGTTTCACAGATAACTCCATATGCTGGAAATTGATGTTGATAAAGGGGAAAAGGTTATCTTGTTATCCTGCAAAATCCTGTAAATCTTGTAAATCCTGTGACGGCTTTTTACCGGGTCACACATTGTACAGGATTAACAAGATTCCGCAGGATTCACAAGATTACCTCTTGATCATGGATCGAGCTTTTTTCCGGAGGGCGGTGCGATAGACAGCAGCGTCAGATCCTGCCGCATTCGATAACCATTGAATTCGCGGGGTCCCGCGCGGGGTGGTTTCGCCGGTCATCTGCATCGAGTAAGTGCGTCTGTCATTCGGTACAAACAGGATTAGGCGCCGGATGTTGCGGCCTTCACGGGAATCCTTGCCCGTAAATAACAACTCCGCGTAGCCGTCTTCATCAGCGTCTACGAGCTCAGAGCTCCAGCTCGCGTGACTGAATCCTTCCGTGTCGAGGCGTCCCTGTGCGCTGAGCCGGAACTTTCCATCGCGTTTGTGAAGTATGAGGAAGTTGGTCGTGCCTGATTTGCGTTGGTTGTTCACGACAATAATCGCGGGTCCGGAGTCAGTGTCTACAATCTCCACATCGCCGACGGATCCACGAGCAAAGCGCGCAGCGATCTTGCGTGCTTGTGAAAGTGACAACTCCTCGACAGGTTTCGGGTTTTCGCGCAGTTCGCCTGCGGCACCTGAGCGAGCAGCAGTCTCGTTATTCCACGGAGCAGGCGTCCACTGCACTTGCGACGCAGCGACAGGAAGCGTGTTGTTTGGCATGCGCGGCTCGGGCGCACTCTGGCCGGTGTAGCCCCACGCGAGGAGGGCGCTGAAAGTGGTCACGAGCACGGTCGGTGCACCAACTCGAAAAAGAAGACCTCGTCCTGCATCGGCAGCCGCGACCATAGCAGACATCGGATCCGCAGGCGCTACCGGACCTTCCGGCCGCACAAGACTCCGCTCCAGGAGCATTTTCGCCATTGCTGCGGTTCGTGGCCGATCCTCCGGCCGCTTCGCAAGCAAGCTATGAACTGCCAGCGCAAGTGATCGCGGAATGTCCTGCCTCAATCTCGGCAACGGCGGTGCGGGCGCGGTCGCCTGTTTCACTAACAACGCTGATTGCAGCGGGTCGACGAATGGCGGTCGGCCGGCAAGCATTTCATACAACAACACACCGAGGCTGTAGAGGTCGCTGCGCGCGCCGACACGTTGTCCCAAACACTGCTCCGGCGACATGTAACGCGGCGTTCCGATCAACTGGCCCGAACCCGTGCTCGCATGAGTCGCAGTTGATTCTGCAGACGAAGCCAACACCTTTGCGACGCCAAAATCGAGCACACAAACACCTCGCTTGCCCAGCAGGATGTTTGACGGTTTTAAGTCGCGGTGAATGATCCCGAGCCGGTGTGCTTCTTCGAGAACGTCACAAACCTGCGTTGCAATACTGACTGCCTCTGTGAACGAAAAACGGCCCTGGCGCGCGAGTGCCTGCGACAGCGTCTCCCCTTCAACAAACTCCATCACGATGAAGTGACGGCCATCCGGCAGATTTCCGGCGTCGAAGATCATCGCGGCGTTCGGATGGCGCAGCTTCGCCATTGTTCGCGCTTCGCGCAGGAAACGCTCGGCGACGTCAGTGTCAGCCGCAAACTCCGGTTTGATGATCTTGACTGCTACCGGGCGTTCAAGATCAAGGTGGGTGGCAAGGTAAACGGTGCCCATGCCGCCAGTCCCGAGTTCGCGTTCTATTCTGAACCTGCCAGCGATAAATTGGGGGACATTCATATCTGACCTTCCTTCGGGTTAAAAAGGTCGCAACGCAGAGTTCGGTTTTTTGGACTGGTTTGGGGGAAGAGACGACCGGCGCAGTTTAGCACACTTCCGTTTTTAGCTATGGCTATTTATCGAGACCAGGATGAACCCCCGGCACATTGGGGATCCAGAATACCTGTCCATTGATCTCCAGGCTGCGCAACCCATGTTTCGGCAAGTCTTTCTCTTTCAACCCAAGATACGTGAAGTGAGGCAAATCGCTGAGCACAGTCTGAAACCAACCATGCTTCGCCAGGATCTCGCGGACTCGCGGGTTCTCAAACTCGGTCACATCAAACGCGAGCATCGCGATGTGTTGTGACGTGCCTGGGGCCGCAATCGAGTAAAGGATCGACTTTGAAAGATCCTTGCTGAAATAGATACCATTCTTCTCCAGCTCTAAAACTTCCCCGACTTGCTGTGAAAGCGGCAGACTTCGCAAGCGCGTGACTTGCTCCTGGGTCAGGCGTCCCTGCGATAACCAGTAATCGAGGGCGGGCTCGAAGCGCGAGTTCCATAGACGCACGCTGTCTTCGTAGTTGCGGCGTCCAGCTTCAGCTCCGTCACGCGGCGTGATGTCGAGACCTTCCTTCTGTGCTTCCTTACGCGCTTTGTTCAGGCTCTTCAGCGCTTCCGGCTGGAGTTCGACCTCATCGTAACCGATGACTTCGGCTTCGAAACCGGCATCGTCCTGAAACTTCGTCACCTGCTCTTCGGTAGTGAAAATGCAAACGGGTGGCGGAGTCACTTTCTTATTGGCAACGAAGATCGCGCCATATTCCTCGAGGATGCGCCGTGAGACCGGATCTGACGGAGGACAAACGCTCTCGATTCTTTTCTTCCGTTTCTTGAGGGCCTTTTCAAGGGCTTCGTAAAAAGGAGTCGGTTCTTTGAGGTCTTCGGAATCCCGAGTTGAGTTTGACGTCATTGGCTGTGTTGACATGTTATCCGATACTGCAATCACCCCGCTTGCAATGGATCGACAGATCATGAGGAGAATCAGGCTTGTCGTCAGTACACGACTTACTCGAATAAAACTCAGGCGACCCTCCAGAAGCGGATGATAGTGGCGGCCGATTGAGACGGTCAACAGGCGCGGAACTATGCTAGGCTCCGCCCGAGTCGTTTTTGAGCATGAAAAATGCCGATCTGTTTATCGAGTTGACCGCGACCTACCGCAAGCACGGCTGGCAGTTGCGGCGTGTACTGCTGCGTCCTGAGACGCTCGTAGAGCTTCAATCGCAACTACCAAATGACGTTCCCGTTAAAGAGGCGACGGTTGATGCGTTGTGGTTTTCGCGCCCGTCGCATAACAACCGCGAGGCTTGGGAGTTAAGGTTGTTAGCGCAAACTCAGTATGCGCTGTTCGAGACGTTTGAAGCCGACGAGACGGAAGAAGACCGCGAAGATTTGAGACTCGAGATGGAAGCGCGGCTAAGAGATTATGCAACCGCGGATAAACGCGAATGAACACCGATTATTGCTTGCCCATCTTGACTGGAATCTCGAGCTTCTCGACCGGAGCGTTTTCGTCTTCGTCTGCGCCCTTCTTGCGCATCACCGTTAACGTCGCTGTGCTGTAAGGCAGAGCACGCCGCACGCGCATCAGAAACTCGTCGCTCGTACGAATCGGAACGCTGTCAAACGCGGTTATGATGTCGCCTGCCTGGATTCCCGCGAGATCCGCCGGGCGGCTTCGCAGGACCCGGCCGAGCCGGACGCCATATATGTTTGTTCCCGGAACCTGCACTCGCTCTGCGTCGCCGTCTTCGTAACCAAAGTGAGCCCGCCCTTCCGGACGGCGCTCAAACTCCCGGTATAAGCGACGGTTCTCGTCCTGCGAGATAGTCGTGAGTTTCGCGGTCTTCTTCTGCCCGTCGCGGATGTATTCGACTTCGACAGCTTTCCCGATGGGAGTCTTCGTCATCAGCTCTTCAATTTGATCCTCTTCCTGGATCGGCTGGCCGTCGAATTTAAGAATAATGTCGCCGCCGACAAGCCCCGCCTGATCCGCCGGTCCGCCAGGTGTGCCTATGGCCTCAACCATGACGCCTTCATCAGTGTTATTAAATTCATCAGCACCGATGGAAGACCTAATCACCGGCGCGCGCTGCACGATGTTTGTACTCTTTCGCAGCGGCGCTACGAGTGCGGTGAAGGCAGCCGCGCCCACGAAGAACACGAGCAGTCCGACGAAGATCCACGACATACCGCTTAATCGACGTTTCTTCTTCAACGGGGCCGCGGCGGATTCGGCGAGGGGCGCGTTCGTATACTGCCTGCCGGTGAAGCCCCCCATGTTTCCAGTCAGTCGAAACCCGCAGTTCCGGCAGAAGCGAAGCTCCGACGGCATCGTCGAATGACAGTTTGAACAGACGGTTTCGGTTACCTGCGACATAGCGGATTCACCTGATTTGAGTCCAGATTGAAGAATACACGGACAGGGTCTATACGCCAAATAATGTTTTCCGGTTGCATGTAGGCGGCGTCGATAGACTTCCGGCCTCGCAACGGCAATAATCGGCTTGGAGGATCTTAATTGTGGAAATCACCAAGGCACTCGCAGCTCTGCAACCACTTTATGGCAAGGACAACGTGGAAATCATCACGACCGACGGCAGGCGGGTGCGTGGCACAGTGCGAAGCATGAAAACAACCCAAGCCCTCACCACGCCCAGCGTAAAGATGGAGGTGGCAAACGGGCAGATCGTCAAGATCCCCTTCCCAACCATCGCCGAGATCAAAGACCACAACGTCGCCACCTAAGTCTTTTGTTGCTTCAGGAATGCTATAAACATACTGCTCCTCCGGAGCAAAGACATACTGCTCCTCCGGAGCACAGAAACGCGGCTAAATTTCCCGTTTTCGCTGGTTTTGGCGTATAGTACGCCGTTCTATGCCTCCGCCCCTTACCATTGACGACTTCGGAACCCGCATAGCCAGCGCCTGGTCTGAGCTTCGCCCCGCAACACGCGGACTTGTCGAACGCGCCTTGCAAGCCTCAACCGGAACTCAACCCACACGAAATTTTCAGTACGACGCGCGTGCAGATCTCGAGCTCAGCCGCTTTCTCGCCGCGCTCGACGAGCGCGCAGCAGAAAAGACCAACGACCTCGACGCGGAAAAGAACGGCAAGCTGAAATCCATCGCGGACACGTGCGCCGCAGTCCTGCTCGAACAAACCGAATCGGCAGAAGTCTTCGCTCAACTCGTCCGCCGCGCCGAATCACAAAGAGACTACCGCCGCATCGATACACTCGCCGACGCGCTGACGGAGCGCTTTCCGCCAAGCGAGATCTGCGAGCTCGCGCGCTCTGAAGACATGATCGTCCGTGAGCTTGCAAACGAAGCGCTCGCCCGCTGCCCCATTTCACTGCTGACAGCTTTGCTGAATGATCCAGTTGATGCAGAGACCGCTCGCGAGGCTTTGCGCAGGCAAGTTGTCGAATATGGATCAGAGGAAGCCCGCCTGATTGTGAATGTTTTGGATCAGGCCGACGAACTCTAAACTCCGATTTCAGTTTTGCGCTTTTTGTGGCTTTTTGTGGCTTTACTGGTTGATCTGGTGGAGACGCTCAACAACCTGGTCTATGAGCCAGTTAGGAGTTGAAGCACCAGCCGTCACGCCGACTTTCTTCACGCCCGTCAAATCGGCCGGATTAATCTCAGCAGGAGTCTCGATTAGAAAACTCTTCGCGCATTGCTCCTGGCAAACCGCGAGCAACTTCACACTGTTTGACGAGTGGCGACCGCCAATCACGTAGAAAGCATCGACTTGTCCGGCAAGTGCACGCGCCGCGTCCTGGCGGTCTCGCGTGGCTGAACAGATCGTGTTGACGACCTGTGGCTCGGTGTCGGCTTTCTCACGAACTGCTTCTGCAACTTCCAGAAACGTCTGCAACTTGATAGTTGTCTGTGAAACGACGAGCGGCTCGCGCAGTGGCGGCAGCGCCGCTACTTCGCTCGCATCGCGCACGACGTAAGTATTGTTTGGTGCATAGCCGACCACGCCGATCATCTCGGGGTGATCGGGATTACCCGCCACCACAACGTCGCGTCCCTGGCGTGCGGCCCGTTCAGCAAGGTGCTGCACGCGCGTTACGAACGGGCACGTAGCATCGATCACTTTGGCAGCGCGTCCTTCGAGCTCGCGTTGTACTTGTGGCGTGACTCCGTGCGCGCGAATCACTGCGGTCGTGTCGGCGCCGGCTTCTTCAGGTGAGTCGATCGTGGAAACGCCGCGCGCGCCGAGCCGCTCCATCTCCTGCGCGTTGTGAATAAGTGGTCCAAGGGAGCGAATCGGGCGCAAGCCTTCTTCGACTGCCTCTTCGACCATTTCAACGGCGCGCTCGACGCCGAAACAAAATCCGAATTCCTCTGCCAGTAAGACTTCCATTTACGTTTGCCTACACTTTTGACGCCATTCTTCACGCAGCCGATCGCCGCCGGCGACGCGCTCGTCGATCCACCCCATTTCCCAATCGACTACGCACCTGATCTGACCCAGCACGGCTTTTTTCACGTCACCCAGCGCATGGGCCAAATCCCTGGGTAAAATGGCGTACGAAACATCACCGATCTGGCGCGCGCCGTCCAAAACGGCCTCCGCGACATCACGCACCCGGTCCCGAGCTTCATCCATACGAAAACCTCCAGCCAACGGCATTCTAGCAATATTTAACCGCGGATTACACGGATGGATACGGATTAAGTGGGCAGTCCGTTCCGGGCGATCGCTTCCATCAGGTTGCAGAACCGGTCGAGCTCGCCCAGGGTCGTGTAGACATTCGGCGTGATCCGGATTCCCTTGAACTCTTCATGCATGATCGGTGTCGTAAACACACGGTGCTTGCTGAAGAGATAACTTCCGATCGCCGTGGGATCGAGCCCGGCAATATTCACGTTTGCGATCGCGCACGACTGATTCGGATCGAACGACGTGTTGAAACTAACCTTCGGCACGTCCTTCAGACGGTTCATCCAGTAACGCGAAAGGTAACGGAGTCGGGCCTCCTTGCGCTTTCCACCTATCCCGTTATGAAACAGCATCGCTTCACCGATCGCGAGCCTCGGCGCCGCGGAGTGTGTTCCGATCTCTTCAAATTTGCGAATGTCGTTTGACTGCTTCGACTCTGCCGCCATCAACGGCCAGAGCTTCTCGATCTTGTCGCGCTTCACGTAAAGCAGTCCCGTTCCCTTCGGCGCGTAGAGCCACTTGTGCAAACTCGTGCCGAAGTAGTCGCAGCCCAGATCCTTCTGTTTGAAGTCAAACTGTGCAAACGAGTGCGCGCCATCTACGATCGTCTCGATTCCCTTTGCACGCGCAATCTCGCAGATCGCTTTCACAGGCGTGATCTGGCCCGTGATGTTCACCTGGTGCGAAACGAGAATCAGTTTAGTTCGGCTCGTGATTCCTTTTTCGAAAGCGGCTGTAATTTCATTGAGGTCCTTCGGCGGAATCGGGATCTTCACCGTCTTCAAAACGAGACCTTCGCGGCGTTCACGTTGGCGCAGCGTGGTCAACATGCGCGGGTAATCCTGCGTCGTGGTGAGTATCTCGTCGCCGGGTTTGAAGTTCATTCCCATCAAAAGGATCTCGAGCGACTCCGAAGCATTGCGCGTGATCGCGATCTCTTCTCGATCGCAGCCAAACATCTCCGCGAGTCCGGTGCGGATTGTTTCCGACTGTGGCTCGAGTAGTTGCCACATCGTGTACGCGGTCGCATCTTCCTGCTGCCAGATGTAACGGACGAGGGCTTCCGTCACGATGCGCGGGCTTGGCGACACGCCGCCGTTGTTGAGATTGACGATGCCGCGTGTGACGGTGAACGAGTTTTGAATCACGGACCAGTAGTCCTCATCCATCGCAACCTGCTCGGGCGTGAGATGCGCAACACTTCGCGTCGCCGCCTCGACTTCCTTCAAGAGCGCGCCGATGGTTGGTGTCGTGAGCGCAGCAAGTCCGAGACTCTTACCTGCAAATGAGAGAAAGTCGCGACGTGATTTCATTGGAGGGCTCCTAAGCTGTGTACGGTTAGACCTATCGCGATTCATAACCACGCGGCACAATCGCGTTCCACTTTTCACCGGCCGGTGAGACCAGCTTTACTTCAACTTTGCGAAAGCCCTTCTTCTCACCATTCGAGGATTGATAGGTGAGACGAAATTGTCCGCGTAAATCGGTTATGATCTGCTGCATTGAATCGAGTAGCTCGGTCTTGTCGCGAGGAAAAAATACTCGCCCGCCAGTCTCCGCTGTAATGGTCTGTAGAAGCTTCTCTGCTCTACTGCGAGCATCGGGCCGCGCAAAACGCGGGTCCCTGTCGAGCTCAGTGACAAAGCCAAGCGCAAAGATCTGAACGTCACTCTGACGCAACACTTTTACGAGCGCGTCCTGCTTGTAGTAACTGTTTCGATCCTCGCCATCGGTAATGATTACGATCACGCGCCGCCGGTCCTTGCCGGTTTTATTCAAGTCAGCGAAAGTTTTTGCGGCGACATAAACAGCATCGATAACGGCTGACTGTCCACGCTCAACGTATAACATGTCGAGCGCTGCAACTAACGCCTTCTCATCGCGCGTGAACTTTATGACCGATTGGATCTTGTCGCTGCTTATGAACCGCTCGATCATGATCTCATCCTCGGAACGGCGGTTCATGACCACCAACTTTGCCGCTTCCAAAGCAGTAACGAACAAGCTCCTGAAAGAGCCAGACGAGTCAATTGCCACGAGACAATCGATGGGTCGCTCGTCGCGCTCGACACTCAACACTGTCTGCTCGTCTTTGTCTTCAAAAACGTGAACGTCTTCTTTGTTGATCTTGTCGAGCGATTTTTTCGCTGAGTTGGTCACGATGAGGCTCAACTCGACGGTTGGACCGGACGGACTCGCCGCGGTTCTTTTGTTGTCCTGCGCGAAGAGTGACGAGCTCAGTGCTAACGAAACAAGCGTGAGCGCGAGAATTCCAGCTCTTGCGTAACTACGCGGGCTAAGTTGCCTCATGGACAATCTCTCCGTTGATGACAGTCATCACGCAACGAGTCTTGAGAATCTCCGGTGCGGGAATCGTCATGATGTCGGCGGACAGGATAGTCAGGTCTGCCAGTTTTCCAACCTCGATCGTGCCGCGCAGCTTGTCTTCAAAAGCGGCATACGCGGGCCAGATCGTGAACATCTTCAGCGCCTGCTCGCGAGTCACCGCTTCTTCAGGATGCCAACCCTCACCGGAAAATCCTTTTTGATCCTTGCGTGCAATGGCGGCGTAAAACTCGATCATCGGCTCGCCGCGCTCAACCGGCGCGTCAGATCCTCCCGGAACAACGATGCCCGATTTAATGAAACTCTCCCACGCATACGAACCTGCGAGGCGAGGGATGCCGAGACGACTCGGCGCGAAGAACAGATCGCCAATCGCGTGCGACGGCTGCATCGAGGGGATGATCCCGAGCTTCGCAAAACGCGGAATATCACCCGGGTTCACGATCTGCGCGTGCTCCACGCGCCAGCGCGGCTCCGCAACTTTCCTCTCGCTCACCGGAACGGCTTTCAGCGCCGCCTCATACTCATCGAGTATGAAACGATTCGCTTTGTCGCCGATCGCATGAGTCTCGACTTGAATCCCTTTGCGCAAAGCCTCGACGAGCATGGGGCGCAGCTCTTCGGCTTTGACGGTTAGAAAGCCGGAAGTGTCGTGCGCGTCTGAATACGGCTCGAGCAGTGCTGCGCCGCGCGAGCCGAGCGCGCCATCCGAAACGACTTTAATCGTGCGGAAAGTGAAACGATTTCCGAACGCGCCAATGGTCGGACCTTCGTTGAGAAGTCGAGTGGCGCTTGGTCCTGGACCATGCACGGCTTTGTAGATGCGAAGTTTGATGGTACCGGCGGTGTAGAGTTTCTTGAAGATGTCGACGTCGGCGTAACTGCCGCCCGCGTCCTGGATCTGCGTCCAACCAAGCTCAATATTTCGTTTC
>Ga0126311_10001502_pt1 | contig 11353 bp, 8 predicted proteins | sample Plot61_FD_92539 | JGI IMG/M metagenome (GOLD analysis project Ga0126311, IMG submission 92539) | Serpentine soil microbial communities from UC McLaughlin Reserve, CA, USA - Plot61 | ecosystem: Environmental > Terrestrial > Soil > Grasslands | place: USA: UC McLaughlin Reserve, Lake County...
ACCATTCCGTTAGAGAACACCGTCGCCGACATAAATATGGACGGAGTCGCGGGGATAGATTTGAAGCACCCGGCCGGGAGTAAAGACTACGTTTACATCGCCGGCGATAAAAACCTGTCGGACGAACTCGTCGCCCTCAACAGGCGCGTCAAGACAGTCACGGGGAGCAGCGTCGAGCTGACCGACGCACCGCCGGGCTTCGCTTCCGACAGCGACAGTTTCAAATCCATGCTCGTCCCTTTCATCTATTACTCGACCGGATTTACCGAACACTATCACCGGGTAAGCGATGAGCCGAAGACGGTGGACTACGAGCACTTGGCCAGAGTCACGCAGCTCATTTTCGCCACGGCCTGGCAGGTCGCTAATCAGGACGAACGCCCGGCCGGTGTTGACGGAAGTAAATTAACCGTCGCCGGCTACGTCTGCCGCCCGTGTCGTCTCGCATGTGATAACGAGGTTTTCGAGCATCCGGGAACCTGCCCTATCTGCGGGATGAATCTCATACCTAGATACGTCGAGACCAAATGAAACGAGCCACGGACTTTTCCATCGATGCGGAAGCGGCCGGCGATTAAAAGTCGCCGGCCGCTTCCGTAAGCCTATTCCATAAGCCTAATTCTTCGGCTGCCAGTTATACTCCATCATGTGCGCCGCTTCCTTCGCCGACTTCGTTCCCATTAACCTTTCGACGACGTGCAGAGCCCCGTCAATCCCCGCCGAGACGCCCGCCGTCGTAATCACCTGTCCGTTGTCTACGAAGCGCACGTTCTCCAACACCGTCGCGGTCGGGACTTTTTGTCGCAGCCTCGGAATCGCCCCCCAATGACTCGTAAATTTCTTGTTATCCAGGAGTCCGGCCTCGGCCAGAATGTGCGCGCCGTTACACACTGACATGGCAATCTCGGCGTTTATCGCGGTGGCTTTCGCCCACGTCATCCCCCTCTTATCTTTCAGCAGGCCGTCCACGTCGCCGCCCGGAAAAACTACTACGTCCGGCTTCGGCGCGTTGTCGAAGGAGTACTGCGGCTTGACGGTTAAGAAGCCCTGACTGACGAGCGGCTCGGTCGAAGTCGCCACGGTGTAAACGTTAAAAGCCTGTTCTCCCGTCTCCGTCCCGGAATGCGTAAACACTTCCCCCGGCCCGGCGAAATCGAGCAGCTCGACCCCCTCGTAGAGGACGATTGCCACGTTTCGCTTTTTACCGGCATCGGGTTTCGGCTTCTCGGCGGGGGTCTGCGCCTGCTCGTTTGAGAAGGGGACGAACGTCCCGATAAGCGTTACGAGCATGAGTGCTATGGTTAGTCTCTTCATACGTGTCTCCTTTGACATTTAGCCACGAGCCATCGAAGTCGTTCGGCGTCGGCCGACACCTGTTATTCGCCCCGCACTCTACCTTCAAGTGACATTTGAGCTTACTGATATTCAGGCAAACGGCCGGGACGTGCGGCGAGATGTGCCTTTTCGGCAGGGAAGTGAGCGGCAGACGGGCGCGTGTTTTAAGAGTTCAGGCAGGGCGTGTTGAGGCCGCCCTGCCGTTAAAACTTATCTCGATACATCCTTTATCTTTTTCAAGACCCACCCGTCGGGGTCGATGTTGACCCGCGTGACCTCTTCGCTGACGGGCAGGTCGAAGCTCTCGGATTTGAGCCTGCTCGGGTTGAGAGGGCGGGGAAGGCGTCGCGGGCTGCTGCGCGAATATTTCAAAAGGCTCCGAAGCCGTGGCCGCGTGCTCACGCGTGACGGCATTATTCCAACTCAAGGTATAGCTCAACGCCAACACGCCGCTCAACAGTTTGGTATAAGCCATAGACGATTCCTCTCGGGCACCCTTTTGATTCGAGCCTCTGTCGAATGAAGCGGGGCTCCGGCATCCTTTATTACGGCCGGGCTTGCCAACTGACCTTCAACGTCACCGCCCGGCACGAGAAGGTTGTTCGGTACTTTGAAGAAGTTGACGAGCAAAGGCACTATCTATCGGGGCGTAGGATACGCGCGACTGCGGTCTGCCGGTGCCTGTTTGCAGGGAAGGGGTTTGGGCTTGCGGTGAACGGCCGGCGGGAGCGGTCGGCGGCGGGCGTGGTGAGGGGGTGTTAAAGCGGCGATGTTATCAGGGGTTGTGTCAACCGATAACGCGGCGACCTTACTCGCCGTCGTTCGTGAGGAGCTGCTCCAGACGCTCGCGGCGGCTGCGGCTGAGCTTCAGTTCCGTCCCGTCCGTTAAGACCACAACGTATTCCCCGTTCGGATGCTGCCGCAGTTCTTTGACGCGATCAAAGTTGACGATGACGGAGCGGTGTATCCGCAGGAAACCTTTGGGGTCGAGCGTCTCCTCAAGTTCGTTCATGCTCATACGAAGCAGGAGAGTCTTCGCCCCGATGTGCAACTTGACGTAATAGTCTTCCGCGGATATCCAATCAACGTCGGCGGCTTTGATAAAGATTACGCGCCCGTCCGACTTGATCTTGAACCGCCTGAGAAAAGGCTTTCGCCCGGCCTCGGCCGGCGCCCTCCCGGTCTGCTCCCCGAGTAAAGCCAGTAGACTTTGACTTAACTCGCGAACCTCCTTCATCTCGATGTGGGCCTTGGCCTGCCTGAGTGCTTCCTCGAATCTTCGGTCGCTGAACGGCTTCAAGAGGTAATCCAGCGCGTGCACCTCGAACGCCTTCAGGGCGTACCCGTCATAGGCCGTGACAAAAATAATGGCCGGGATGTAAACGGCTTCTATCTCTCTGAGGGTTTCAAAACCGTTCATGCCGGGCATCTGTATGTCCAGAAAAAGAAGGTCGGGCGTCTGCCTGCGGATGAAGTTGACGGCCTCTAAACCGCCGCCGCATTCGCCTATAACCTCTACCTCCGAATCCTCGGAAAGTAAGTCTCTGATGGTCTGACGCGCCAAAGACTCGTCGTCCACAATCAAGGCTCGAACCTTCTTCTTGTTCTCGCTCATGTCCCTCGGCTCAGGTCAGAGACGGCCGGAAAGGGATGACGATTGAAGCCGTCATGCCGCCGTCGGGGCCGTTACGAAGGTCGAACCGGTGGCGCGTCCCGTAGAGATATTTCAGACGCTCGCTGGTGTTGGCAAGGCCGATGCCTTCGCTCTCCCCCATACGCCAGCCCGACTGTAGTCCGGGGCCGTCGTCGTACACACGTATGTGAAGCATCTCGTCGTCGCGGTAGGCGTCTATGGCGATGAGCCCGGCGGCATTGTCGAGCGAGATGCCGTGCCGGATTGCGTTCTCCACCAGCGGCTGAAGGATAAGGTTCGGCACAAGCGCGTCTTGCGACTCCGCCGTCACCTCAAGGCGGACTGTGAGCCTGTCGGAAAATCGAACCTTCTGAATGTCCAGATAGAGCTGGATGAATTTCAACTCCTCTCTGAGCGGCACCTCCTGCTCGTCGGCGCGCTCCAACGCACGGCGCAGAAGGTCGCTGAGGCCCGCAATCATGTTCACGGCCGGGCGTCTCTCGTTACTACGCACCAGCCCCGCAATCGTGTGGAGCGTGTTGAAGAGGAAATGCGGGTGGAGTTGCATCTTGAGCGACTCCAACTGTGCCTGCGCCAGTTGGGCCTTCAACTGCGCGGCCTGCGTCTCGCGCTCGCGGTACTTCTTGCGGTAATCGAAGGCGTAGCCGACGCCGAGAATCGCCCAGTAGACAAAAAAATCGAAGAGAAAGAAGTTCCTCAGCCCGTCCTGATACTGCGTCAGGAAGGGGTGCGTGTCACTCCAAACGTCGAACGGGCGGACGAGCATCTTGAGCGAAGTGGCCGCGGCGGTGTGGAAGGCGGAGAGCAGCGCGCCCGCCGCGATGTGAATCAGCAGGCCACGCCACCACGAAGGCCCTTCGCACGGAAACACCTTCCCGAGCTTTAAGACCAGCGGCGACAGACCTCCCCAACTGTACCAGACCAACAACTGCCAGAAAGCGATGCGCCACCAAGAGTGATGCATCCCCGGACTGTGCAGCATCTCGAAATAGATTTGGTTGGCGTAAAGGAAACTGAAGAACGTCCAAAAGCCGAAGATGAGCGCCCACTTCAACCAAGCGTTTCTGTCGCCCTCCGCAGGCCGCCCTAATTCTCCGCCGCCATTTATCTGGACTCTATTTTTCATCACCACCCGTCTTCGACGCGTAAATATTCCTTCGATACTTTGCTGAAGTATAGAGCACGTCTCGGCGGTAGATCACTTTTATGCAGTTAAGCGTTGGGAAGCTGCTGTGAAACGAATAAATCTGATGCCGAGTTATGCTCAGCCGTTAAGGTTAAGAGGGCAATTAACTCAAACCTCGAACTGAGCACCCACGCACTCGGAGAGGGCCGTGAACAGGGGTCAAGCGGAAGGGTCTGATAAAGCCAGAAGAAGAAATCCTGCACGGTCGAAACGGCGAGCAACAATCCTCAATTCGCGCTTCGACCCGGAAGCTTTTTATGAAGCGGCGTGCAGATGAATGCGACTCTTAAAGCCGGGAGCGCGGGCATCCCTGCCCGCCTTGAGCGCGAAGCGCGAAGACTAAAAACCGCCTTCACTCATCCTTGAGTGAAGGCGGTTCTTTATCAAGCGTGCTCTCGCACGCTTAGGCGGGCAGGGATGCCCGCGCTCCCAGGGAGGAGTCGCGCCCGAGTGATCGCCGCTGTAGGTAAGCTTTTATTGACCCGGGCGTTATCGGACTCTCATAAGAAGAGCCAATACTGGAAGTCGCCGAAAGCATGCGAGTTAAAAATTGAGGTCTTGATATCTGACGAACGAAGCCAGCCCCTATTACTCGGGGCTGGCTTCTCGCTACAGGCTGCTGCCGGATAATAGAACGGGCGTGCTTACGGCTGCCTCTTGATTATTCCTTCAAACCAAACCTGCGCCGGCGGCGTGAGCCCGTTACACGGCGTCAGGTTACTGGTGATGTGGAAGCGCCCGGTGCCCGTCGCCCCCGCGTGCCCTCCGGTGCCGCCGGCGACACGGAAAGGTACGCCGTGGGCGTTCGCGGCGGCGCAGTTGGCAGGGTTAGGCACCAGCACGAAGGGATCGCCTTCGATGAAGACCTGGTCGCCGGTTTGCGCGTATGTGTCGGTCGCTTGCAGGTCGAAGACGAGGTTGGTTGTGGTGTCGGTGCACGCGGAGAAGACGGCGGTGTTGTAGCCGCCTTCGGTGTCGATTCCCGAGCCCGTAAAACTCAGCTCGATGTTTTGCGGAAACGCGCCGCACCGGGCGACGTTGGGCCCGGCGCCTGCCAGATTGAAGGTCGAGCCGCCTTTGTAATGGGGGTTGACGTTATCATCCACCACGGCCGCCGAACTGCCTCCGTAAAGTTGGCCGGCGAGTATCATTAGCCCGGCGAGTGTCAAAAGCATTACTGTGAGTTTGGTTTTCATAGGTCTCCTTTTGGGGTGCGTGATTTGTGACCTTGTTTATTCTCAGCCGTGCTCCTCGCGATTGAGAAATAACAATCCGAAGCCGACAGTGCTCTTACACCCTCTAAGGCGTAAACCTCGCGCGAAAGCTATCAGCGAGGAAAATAAATGTTCACGCGTGAGTTCCCGAACACGGAAGTTAAGAATAGCCTGCCCGGTATGGTAAATTCAGGGCTCAACCTCGCGCGCTTTGGCTATAAGGAATCCCCCGAATGGACGCGCATGGGTCACACGAGCTGACTGAACTCCTGGTGGCGTGGAGCGACGGCGACGAGGCCGCGCTCGAACGTCTGGCCCCGCTCGTACACTCAGAACTCCACCGCCTCGCCGGCCACTACATGCGGCGGGAGCGCGGCGGCCACCTGCTTCAGACCTCCGCCTTAATCAACGAAGCGTATCTGCGCCTTATAGACTGGAAGGCCGTCCGTTGGCAGAACCGCGCGCACTTCTTCGGCGTCGCGGCCCAAGTGATGCGCCGCATCCTCGTGGACTTCGCGCGCCAGCGACCGCGCGCCGAACAGGGAATGGTCACCCGTCACATCTCGCTCGAACAGGCGCTGACGGTGACGGACGGTAAAGACTCTGACCTGCTGGCGCTGGACGAGGCGCTAAATGACCTTGCGCGTATCGACGAGCGTAAGAGTCGGGTCGTGGAACTGCGTTTCTTCGGCGGGCTGTCCGTCGAAGAGAGCGCCGAGGTGTTGGGGATCGCGCCCGTCACCGTGATGCGTGAGTGGAGCAAGGCCAAGGCGTGGCTCTACAGGGAATTGAGCGCCTCCTGAGACCATGAACCCCGAACTCTGGAAACAAGTTGACGCCCTGCTCGACGCGGCCCTCGACGTGCCGGAGGGCGAGCGAGAAGACTTTGTGGCGCGGGCCGCCGCCGGAAACATTCGCCTGAGTGAGGAAGTTTTGAGCCTGCTCAGGGCGCAGGCACGTTCCTCCCATTTCATGGAGCGCTCGGCCATGCGTGTCGCGGCGCAGGCGCTCGCCCGCGAGTCGAAGGGTTTAACCGCGCACGAGTCGCTCGTCGGAAAAGACCTCGGGGGCTACCGCGTGGAAAGCCTGCTGGGTTCGGGCGGCATGGGCGAGGTCTACCTCGCGCGCGAGGTGACGCTCAACCGAAAGGCGGCGCTCAAAATCCTCCCACGCCATTTCGTCGCGGACGCGGAACGCGCCGACCGTTTCAGACGCGAAGCCTCGGCGCTCTCAGCGCTGAATCACCCGAACCTGATTACGATTTACGAAGTCGGCGAATCGCTCGGCCTCAATTTCATCGCGATGGAGTTCGTAGAGGGGCTCGCGCTCCGCCCCATGGTGGAAAGAGGGCTGAAGCTGAAAGAGAGTCTGTCCATCGCCTCGCAGGTCGCCGAAGCGCTCTCGGCCGCACACCAATCGGGAATCGTCCACCGCGACATCAAGCCTGACAACATCATGGTGCGTGCGGACGGGTACGCGAAGCTGCTCGACTTCGGCCTCGCGAAATTGACCGAAGCGGCGGCCGAAGGGGACGCGGCGCTGACGCGGGCGGGCGCGGCGATGGGGACGCTCGCCTACATGTCGCCGGAGCAGGCGTCGGGCGAAGCGGTCGATCACCGCACGGACATCTGGAGCCTCGGCGTAGTCCTCTACGAGATGGTCACGGGGCGTCAACCTTTCGCCTCCGGTGACCGGCGCGCGACGGTGAACGCCATCCTGTCCGGCGGGGCCACGCCCGCGTGCGATTTGAACCCCGCCCTCCCCGCGGAACTGGATTCGATACTCGACAAGGCTTTAGAGAAAGACCGAGACCTGCGATACCAGACCGCCGCGGACTTCCGCGCAGACCTCAGGCGGCTGCTACGCACGATAGATTCCGCCACCGGCAGCGCACGCGAAGGAACGTTTAGGAAGTCGGCCCGTTTCGCGCCCTCCCGTCGAAGACTCTTTCTCGCGATAGCTGCTTTAACGGTAGTGGCGGCGGCGGCAACAGCCGTCTGGCGTTTCTCCAAATCCCGGCCGAGCCCTGCGGATTGGACGCGCGCGACTCACGTCCAGCTCACAGACCAGCCGGGCACGGAGTACTTTCCGACCCTTGCGCCGGACGGTAAGAGCTTTGTCTACGCCGGACGTGCGAATGGGAATTGGGATTTGTATCTGCAACGCGTCGGCGGCAGGAACGCCACCCTTCTGACGCCCGATACCGCATCGGACGAGAGCCAGCCGGGCTTCTCCCCGGACGGCGACAGGATTGCGTTCCGTTCGAGCAGGGAGCCGGCGGGAATCTACGTGATGGAAGCCACGGGCGAGAACGTGCGCCTCGTCATCCCGGAAGGGTTTCACCCGTCATGGTCGCCGGACGGTAAAGAGATAGTCTACAGCACGGTAGGGCACGACATCCCCAGCACACGGACTACGGTCCCGAGCGCCGTCTGGGTTGTCAGTTTAGAGACGGGCGCTAAACGCCTGCTCACGCAGACCGACTCCGTACAGCCTTCCTGGTCGCCCAACGGTCAACGCATCGCTTACTGGTTCATGCCGCCTAACGTGGGGCGAAGCGACATCGCCACCATCCCCAGCGGCGGCGGCGAGCCCCTGGTGGTGACTAAAGACGCCGCGACCAACTGGAACCCGGTGTGGTCGCCCGACGGTAAGTTCCTCTACTTCGCGAGCGACCGCGGCGGCAGCATGAGCTTCTGGCGCGTGGCGATTGACGAAGAGACGGGGCGGGTCTCGGGCGAGCCCGAGCCCGTTGTGACGCCTTCCACCCTCAACCGCCACCTGAGCTTCTCACTCGACGGCAGGCGACTGTTGTACGTGCAGACCACCCGGCAATCAAACATACGGGCCGTCGGGTTCGACACGAAGAGTGAGAAGGTCGTGGGCGAACCCTTCTGGGTCACACGCGGCGACCGCCAAATCTCGCGCCCCGAACTCTCCCCCGACGGCCGCCAGTTCGTGATGCGCGTGCAGCGACGCACTCAGGACGACGTTGCGCTCGTCAACCGCGACGGGGGCGGGTGGCGCGACATCACCAACGACAAGTTCTTCGACCGCTACCCTCGCTGGTCTCCCGACGGCCGCAGGCTCGCCTTCACGTCAGACCGCGGCGGGAACTATGAAATCTGGACCATCAACGCCGACGGCACAAACATGCGCCAACAAACATTCGAAAGCGAACGCGGCGCATCGTTCCCGCTCTGGTCGCCCGACGGCGGCCGGATACTCTTTCGGCGCAACTTCCTGAACCTCATCATAGACGTGGACAAGGCACAGGCCGGGCGGGCTCCGCAGCCCGTGCCCGGCCCGGATGAGGGGACTTACTTCGTCGCATGGGACTGGTCGCCGGACGGCGAGAAGCTGGCGGGAACTTTCAGCGGCGCCCTTTCGGGGGTGGGCTACTATTCATTCGCGGGGCGTAAATACGAAAAGCTGGCCGACGTTGAGGCTTACCCGATGTGGCTGTCCGACAGCCGACGCTTCGTCTACTCGGCCGAAGGCAAGGTTTACATCGCCGACACAGTGACCGGAAAAGTGCGGCCGTTTTTTGACGTGGGGCAGGAGCAGATACGCAGTGTCGGAATCGCCTGTGACGACGGGCTGCTTTACTTTACGGTCTACGAGTCGGAAAGCGACATCTGGCTGATGGACTTGCAGCGCTAAAGGTTATTTGGTGGTTCTGTCGCGGCAATCGCTTTGAGCTATAAGTCGCGGCCTCTTGCCTGACCGCGATCACCTCACACTGAAACCAGCCGGTGCGCCTCGCCGCCGATTCGTCACCAGAACCCGGCCTCACGAGTGTACCTTGACAATCTAGGTAGTGTCCCGCATTATTGCCAACCAGCATAGACCGTCTAGGTACTCCGGAGGGTTTACTCATGCCCACGCCCGACACCAAGCTGCTGCAAGGCACGCTCGACATGCTCATCCTGAAGGCGCTCTCGGCGGGGCCGTCACACGGGTACGCCATCGGGCAACGTATCGTCCAGATGTCCGACGACGTGCTGAGGGTGGAGGAAGGCTCGCTCTACCCCGCGCTCTACCGCATCGAGCGGCAGGGGTGGATCACCTCCGAGTGGGGCGTCTCGGAGAACAACCTGCGGGCCAAGTTCTACAAGCTCACCAGGGCCGGCCGGAAGCAACTCCAGGTCGAAGAGGAGAACTGGGGCAGACTGGCGGAGGCCGTTTTCAAGGTGATGCGAACCGCCTGATGAGGTGGGTGGGATGTATTGGCTGAGGTTCACATGGCTGCGGCTCAAAGGACTGCTGCGCAAGGAGCGGGTGGAAGAGGAGATGGACGCGGAGCTGCGCTTCCACCTCACGATGCGGGCGCAGGAGAACGTCGAGCGCGGCATGACGCCCGAGAGGGCCATGCGGGACGCGCGGCGGCGCTTCGGCAACTTGGACCACATCAAGGACGCGGCCCGCGAGATCAAAGGAGGCGGGATGTTAGAGACGCTACTGCAAGACGTCCGTTACGGCGTGCGGATGATGTTCAAAAGCCCGGCCTTCACCGCCATCGCGGTGCTCACGCTCGCGGTCGGTGTCGGGGCCAACACCGCCATCTTCTCGGTGGTCAACGCCGTGCTGCTCAAGGCCCTGCCGTACCACAACTCAGACCGGTTCGTCATCGTCTCCGAGTCCGATCAGAGCGGCGAGCCCGACTTAATTTCCATCCCCGAAGCGCAGGACTTCGCGGCGCAGCTGACGACGCTCGAAGACTTCGCCGCGATGCAGACGCAGAGTGTTAACCTGACCGGCGGGGCTCAGCCGGAGCGCGTGCGCGGCGCGTTCGTGACGGACAATTTCTTCAAGGTGTTCAACCTCCCGCCCTCCCGCGGCCGGACCTTCGCGCGCGGCGAGGACCAGCCGGGGGCGGAGCGCGTCGTGGTCGTCAACGAAGGGTTCTGGCGCCGCCGCCTGAACTCCGACCCCGAGTTGGCCGGCCAGGGCCTCATCCTCAACGGCGAGCCGTACAGCGTCATCGGCGTGGTCCCGAGTTCCTTCCAGCACCCGTTCGACGCGGAAGTCGAAATCTGGATGACGGTGCAGCGCTTCCCGGGTTACGCGGCGGGGCGTGACGCGCGGTTTCTCTACGGCATAGGCCATCTACGGCCGGGCGTGACGCAGGCGCAGGCGCAGGTTGAAGCCGACACCGTCGCCGCGCGGATGGCGCAAGTCTACCCGAACGAGAGCGCCGGGCGCAGCGCGAAGGTCGCGCTGATGGGAGAAGTGATGGTGCGGAACATCCGCCCCATCCTCCTAGCCCTCTTCGCCGCGGTCGGCTGCATCCTGCTCATCGCCTGCTCTAACCTCGCCAATTTAACGCTGGCGCGCGGCGCGGCCCGGCACAAGGAGTTCGCCTTGCGCTCCGCGCTGGGCGCGGGTCGGGGGCGGCTCGTGCGGCAGTTGCTCACCGAGACGACGCTGCTCGCTTTGTTGGGCGGCGGCCTCGGCCTGCTGCTCGCCAGATGGGGGATGGACGCGCTGTTGGCGGTCAACCCGGGCATGTTGCCGACGGGCGAGGTGCGGCTCGACACGCCGGTGTTGCTGTTCACACTCGGCGCGTCCGTGTTGACGGGCCTCCTCTTCGGCCTCGCCCCGGCCTGGCAGGTGTCACGCGTTGACCTGCACACCACGCTGAAAGAGGGCGGGCGCACCGGCGGCGAAGGAGCGGGCGCGCACCGGGCGCGCAGCGTTTTCATCGTCGTGCAGGTGGCGCTCGCGCTCGTCTTGCTGGTCGGGGGCGCGCTCTTCATCAAGAGTTTTTACAGGCTGCTTCAGGTCGATCCCGGCTTCAAGACTGATAACCTGCTGACGCTCGAATACCGTCTGCCGCGCAACAAGTATGTCGAAAGCCCCGCCCAGTGGGAGTTTCACCGCCAGGTCGTCGAGCAGTTGAAGGCGGTGCCCGGCGTGGAATCGGCCGCGCTCGTCAGGGGGCTGCCCTTAACCGGCAACGGG
>Ga0126311_10001503_pt1 | contig 11352 bp, 12 predicted proteins | sample Plot61_FD_92539 | JGI IMG/M metagenome (GOLD analysis project Ga0126311, IMG submission 92539) | Serpentine soil microbial communities from UC McLaughlin Reserve, CA, USA - Plot61 | ecosystem: Environmental > Terrestrial > Soil > Grasslands | place: USA: UC McLaughlin Reserve, Lake County...
CAAATCGCCGCTGACGCGCTCGACCTTCCGATCGAGGAGAGCGCGTTGGCGGGCGGCGGCGGGCGGTCGCGTGCCGAGTCGCTCGCCGCACTGCTCACACGAGTCCTCGAGGAGACGACGAGCGCGGACCGCGTGCTCATCGTCGACGACGTGCACGAGCTTGGTCGCGCCGGTGCGGCAGTGCTCCTGCTCGAGAGCCTTCTGCGGCAGGCGCCACCGGAGCTCCACCTCGTGCTGTCATCACGTGATGAGCCGCCTTTCGCAGTCGACCGCCTGCGGGGCCAGGGCCAGGTGCTCGACCTCGATGCCGCGATGCTCGCCTTTTCGGGAAGCGAGGTCGGCGGAGTCGTCGGCCCATCCCTCGCAGAGGTCAGCAATGCGATCCACGATGTCACGGCCGGTTGGCCTGCCGCCGTTCAGCTTGCGGCCGAGATGCTGCAGTCCGTGCCCGAGGAGGAGCGTCCCGACGCGCTTGCAGACCTGAGCAGAAAGAGCGGGCGCCTCGTCTCCTACCTTGCGCAGGAGGTGCTCGTACGCGAGCCGGAGGAGGTTCGAAACCTGCTCAGAGTCGCGGCGCAGTTCGATCGATTCAGCGCCGAGCTATGCGAGGCCATCGGCGCAGTACACCCGGCCGATGCTCTGGCAGGCCTCGGTCGACGGGGTCTCGTTTCCGCCCGCCCCGGTTCGGGCGGGTGGCTATCGATGCATGCGGTTCTGCGCGACTTCGTCCGCGAGAACCTCGCACTTGGGGAACCCGAGCTGCGCGACCTGCACGTGGCCGCTTCCGGGTGGTTCGAATCGCAAGGCATGCTGCGGGAAGCCCTGGCCTCGCTCAAGCGCGCCGGCGCTTCGGAAGAGATAGCCGCGTTCTTCATGGAGCACTGGCGCGAGCTGATCGACCGCGGCTTTGCCGACGCCGTAGTGGACAGCGCCGAGCTGCTGCCCGACGAGCTCATCCACGAGGACCTCCGCCACCTGATCGGGAGATGCAACGCGCTGCTCGGGCGGACCGGCGAGGCGCTGGAATGGTTCTCGGCCATCTCGCCCGGGCAAGAACGCGCGTTCCAGATCGCGGACGTCCACATGCAGCGCGGCGAAGCCGCAGAGGCCTTCGACGTGCTCGTCGAGGCGATGTCGGAGCGCCCAGAGGAGATTCACCCGCTCAACCACACGTACATCGCATTTCTCGCGCCCAGCCTCGGCGAGCTCGACCGTGGGGAGCAGGCAGCGAAGCTATCGCTCGAGCGCGCCGAGGCGAGCGGCGACCTCGGTCACCAAGCGGATGCACATTGCGCGGTCGCCGACATCGCGCAGGCCTGCGGGAACGTGGAGCAGGCGGAGCGCCATTACCGAGCAGCCCGCGAGCTCGCCGAGCGCGCCGGGAATCTGCTCGCGCTCTGCGCCGCGCAGACTAAAACGGCGCGTTTCTGGACGGTCCACGGTCGCTACCACGAGGCACTCGAGCTCGTCGGCAGCGCGACAGAAGCCGCCGACCGTGTCGGGTTCGCGCAGATGCGCAGCGAAGGACGGCACGTCCGAGCCTGGCTGTACGCGCGCCTCGGTCGGTTCGATGAGGCGGCCGCCGAGCTCGCGGCCGCCGAGACGGTCGATCGGCTCGCGGATAGGTCGGTCGCATGGGACCGGGTCGCTCACGGCGACCTCTATCGCGAGCGCGGAGACGTCGCTCGCGCACGAGGTGCGTATGAGGAAGCTCTGGACGTGAATACGCCGCGGATGGTGCGCCTGCGCTCGATCGCGCTTGCAGGGCTTGCCCGGATGTTGACGGCCGACGACCCGGACCGGGCTGCAGCCCTCGCGGCCGAGGCAGTCGAGCTGAGCGTGCACGAGCGGCCCGACATCCTCTTGGCTGCCGGATGGGCCGCGCTTCGGCGGGGAGAGCTCGAGGCGGCCGCCGAGCTCGCCGCCTCCGCCGCGGCGGAAGCCGCCCGGTACAACGCGCGGCCCGCGCTCGCGGAGTCGCTCGAGCTGCGCGCGTTCTGCTCGACCGACCCGGATCGTGCCGTGCTCGAGGAGGCGCTCGGGATCTGGCGCGATCTGGATGCACCGGTCGCGGCCGCACGCGTGGAGCTCGCGCTCGCGCGGCTCTCAGGCGCGACGTTCGACGCCGAGCGCGCGGAACGTGAGCTACGGAGGCTGGGAGTGCGCGACACCACCGGGCGTGCGGCCGGCGTTCTGATGGCCGCGGGGACCGAAGGCCCGGCAGCACTCGCGGTTCAGACGCTTGGCGGGTTCCGCGTCCTTCGCGATGGTCTGCCGGTCCCGCCTGAGGCGTGGAAATCGAAGAAGACGCGCGACCTCCTGAAGATCCTGGCGGCGCGACGCGGCCGTCCGGTTGCGCGCGACGAGATCATCGAGGCGCTGTGGCCCGACGAGGATCCGAGCCGCACGGGGAACCGCCTCTCCGTCGCGCTCAGCACTCTCCGCTCGGCGATCGACCGCGAGCGGACCCAGCCGCCGGATCACTTCGTAAGCGCCGCGGACGGTGCGCTGCGGCTTTCGCTCGACGCGGTCGAGCTCGACGTCGAGTCGTTCCTGACCACGGCGCAGACGGGCCTTCGGCTGTGGAGCTCTGGCAGTGGCGACGAAGCGCTTCCACTGCTCGAGCTCGCGGAGGCCGCCTACACTGGCGACTTCCTAGAGGAAGACCGCTACGAGGATTGGGCGGAACCGCTCCGGAACGAGGCACGGGCGGTCTACATCGAGGTCCTGCGAGCGCTCGCGGACGCGACGAAGGCCAGCAAATATTTCCTGCGCATCATCGACCGCGACCCATACGACGAGTCGGCGCACCTGGGCCTCGTCACCGCGCTCGAAGCCGCGGGCTCACGCGGCGAGGCCAGGCGCGCGTACCGCACGTATCTCTCGCGCATGCAGCAGATCGGTGCGGAGCCTGCCTCGTTCCCCGCCGCCGCCTTAAGCCGGGTTTAAGGCACCTCTAAGGCCGCTCCGGAAGATCCCTCGCGTCAACGAAGCGAGGAGGTCGAGATGAAACGTTTGTCCCTATTGGTTGTAAGCGCAGCAGCGGCACTCGCCGCGGCCGGGGTCGCTAGCGCAGACCGCGGCTCGCGCCCCGCCGAGCCCGCCGGCGCCTACATGGTGTCCGTCGTCAAGCAGAAGCTCGCCGACGAGTACGCGCTCGCGTGGCAGACGCTCTACCCGCCGCACCAGCGCGTTGCCCCGCGCGAGGCCTACGCATCGTGTGAGAGCCTCACTCCCGGGGCCGGGACGCTCCTGAGCGTCCGCGCGCTCCGCACCTTCAACGAGCGGATCGTCGTCGCGGGCAAGCGCGGCAGGATCCTGACGAAGGCGATCGATGTCCGCGTCAGCGTCGTCTCTCCGTACGTGCTCTTCCCGGTCGTGATCGAGCAGACGTTCCACGCGATCGCCGTCCGCGGCAGCTGGCGATGGATCCTGAGCGCCGACCAGTACGCCTACTACAGCGACGGCGAATGCCCCTACGCCTGATCGCCCAGCTCGACCTGTCTGGCGTTCTGGGACGTCGCTCGCAAAGGAGCCAAGCGGGCGGCGCGCAGGACAGTGCGTCAGGCACGGACCAGCGCCGCCCGCGCCGGATGCTGCCGCGAGCGGCGTCAGGCGGCACCGGAGGCCGGCTCCGCCGGCCGGGAGGTGCCGCCGGCCAGGGACGCCAGCATCGTCCAGGCGCCGCCGTTCTCGCCCACCTTGCGGAAGCCGAACTTCTCGTACAGGGGCAGCGCCGGGTTATCGGGCTCGACGCTCAGGCTGAGGGTCCCGAAGCCGTCGGCGCGCGCACGATCGATCAGGGCCTTCAGCAACCGCGAGCCGTGCCCGTTCCCGCGCTTGTTCGGAACGACTGCGATCGAGAGCTCGGGCGTCTCCTCGTCGATGAACCCATAGCCCGGCTCGGCGCTGCTGAACAGCCGATACCACGCCGCGCCCACGGGCCAGTAGTCCTCGATCGCGATCACGGCGGCATCTCCCCGCCGGCCCCAGCCGAGCACATACCTCGAGACAGGCAGGTCCTCGAGCTCAGGCGCGTTCTCGCGCCAGTAGTAGGCATGGTGGAGCATGTCGCGGAGGAACGGGACGTCGTGCTCGCTTCCGCGACGGATCATTCGCGGAGCTCCTCGGCGAGCTGCACGCGGTTGCCATCGGGGTCGAACACGTCCAGGAGCCTGATTTCCGCGTGGAGCTCGAGGACGGTACCGACGTCGACGCCGAGCGCCCGCAGCCGCTCGGCCTCCCCCCTCACGTCGTCGACGTCGATGAGGGCGACAGGCCCCTCCGGCTCTGGCTCCCCTTCGGCGAGGCCGATCTCCGTCTGGCCGCGCAGGAGCGTGACCCACCGTTCAGCTGCGTTCGACTCCACCTCGGCCAGCCCGAGAGCGTCGCGATAGAACGCGCGTGCCGCGTCGAGGTCGCGGACGCGGTACCAGACGGCCATCAGCCGCTAGAGCGCGAGCGCGGGCTGCTCGAGGAACGCCTTGACGTCGCGAAGGAACGCGGCGGCAGGAGCGCCGTCGACGGCCCGGTGATCGCAGGTCAGCATCAACTCCATGGTCGGCCGGACCACGACGGCACCGTCCTCGACGACCGGCCGCTCCTCGGTCGAGCCCACGGCCAGGATCGCGACCTGCGGCGGGTTCAGAACCGCGACGAACCGCTCCACACCGAACATGCCGAGGTTGGAGATCGTGAACGTGCCGCCCTCGAGGTCCGAACGCTGCAGCTTGCCGCCGCGCGCGCGCTCGACCAGATCCGCCCGTGCGGCGGCGATCTCCGTAACCGACTTCGTCTCGCAACTCGGGATGACCGGCACGATCAGTCCTCGCTCGGCGGCGACCGCCAGCCCCACGGCCGCGCTCGGGAAGCGCCGAAGCTCGTCTTCGACGAAGTGCGCATTCAGCTCGCGGTGCCGGACGAGCGCGACCCCGCACAGCTTGGTGAGGATGTCCGAGACGGTCGGGCGCACCGACCCCTCGGCTTGGCGCGCAAGGAGCTGCTCCCGCAGCGCGAGCGTCTGCGTCATGTCTGCGGTCACGCCCAGCTGGAAGACGGGCGCCTGCCACGCCTCGGTCAGCCGGCGCGCGATCGTGCGGCGGGTGGACGAGAGCTGCTCGACCTCGGCCTCTGCGCCAGCCCCGGCCGGCGCGACCGCGGGCGCCGCAGTCGAAGGGGTCGTCGCGGCCCGCTCGACGTCCTCGGCGACGATGCGCCCCTCGGGCCCCGTCCCGCTGAGCCCGCCGAGCTCGATCCCACGTTCACGCGCGATCCGGCGCGCGAGCGGCGATGCCTTGACGCGGCCGTCCTCGCGTTTCGGCGCCTTCACCTCCGTCACCTGTTCCTCGATCGACGCCGCTCGCCCCAGCTCGCGCTCCGCGTCGCGCTTCGGCGCGCGCGCCGGCTTCTCCGCGGACTGCGGCGCGCCGTCGTCCCCGCCGACCTCGACCGTCTCTCCCTGGTCACCGATGACCGCGATCGTCTGCCCCACCGGCACCTCGCCCTCCTCGATCGCGATCTTCAGGAGCACGCCGGAGAAGTCCGCCTCGACCTCCTGCGTGACCTTCTCCGTGTCGAGCTCGTACAGCGGCTCGCCCTTCTCGACCGTCTCGCCCTCGGACTTGAGCCATTTGACGATCGTGCCGGCCTCCATTCCCTGGCCGAGCCGAGGGAGCTTTACCTCATTGGCCATGGCTCCTCCAGCGATGTCCTAGGGACTGTCCCTCAGACATGGCCAAAGAGGACGCGGTCAGGCGCCATCGCGTGCAACAGTCCTGCGAATCGCCTCGAGCACGTCCCCCGCGTGCGGCACGACGTACTCCTCCATCACCGGCGCAAACGGGATCGGCGCGAACTTCGCTCCCACGCGCTCGATCGGCGCATCCAGATAATCGAACGCCTTCTCCTGCACGACCGCTGCGACCTCGGCGCCGAAGCCCATCCGCGCGACCGCCTCGTGCGCGACGACGCAGCGGTTCGTCTTCTTCACCGATTCGACGATCGTGTCCTCGTCGAGCGGCTGCAGGGTCCGCGGGTCGACGATCTCGACCGACACGCCGTCCTCCTCCGCGTCCTTCGCGGCCGCGACGGCCTCGTGCACGAGACGCCCCGTGGCGACGACCGTGACGTCCTCACCCTCACGGTGGACGCGCGCCTGGCCGATCGGGATCGGCTCGAGCTCCTCCGGTACGTCCTCCTTGATGCCGTACAGCGTGCGGTGCTCGAAGAACACGACCGGGTTGTCGTCGTAGATCGCCGACCACAGCAACCCGCGCACGTCAGTCGGCGTGGAGGGGAACACCACCTTGAGCCCAGGAACGTGGACGAACCATGCCTCGACCTGCTGCGCGTGCTGCGCGCCTGGAGACCAGCCGGCGCCGCCTTGCGTCCGAACCGTCAGCGGTACCTTCACCTGCCCGCCGGACATCGACCGGTGCTTCGCGGCCTGGTTGACGATCTGCTCCATCGCAAGTGTCAGGAAGTCTTCGTACATGACCTCGACGACCGGCCGCATGCCCTGCATCGCAGCGCCGATCCCGGCCCCGACGATCGCCATCTCGGAGATCGGCGCGTTCCGTACGCGCTCGGGCCCGAACTCGTCCAGCATCCCCATCGTTACGCCCATCGAGCCGCCCATCTCGGCGATGTCCTCGCCGATGATGAAGACGTCGTCGTCACGGCGCATCGCCCGCGAGAGCGCATCGCGGACGGCCTCTCGGTAAGACAGCTCAGGCATAGACGTTCCGGAGCGCGTCCTCAGGATCGGGATCAGTGCCGTTGCGCGCGAACTCGACCGCGCGCTCGACGATGTCAGCGATCTCGGAGTCCATCTGGTCGAGCTCGTCGTCGGACAGCTCCAGCTGTGGGCGCGCCAGCTCGAGCGGGTCGTGGTTGTCTCGAGCGTCCTCGATGTCCTCCTTCGAGCGATAAACCTGAGGGTCGCCGATGTAGTGACCGTGGAGTCGATAGGTGTCGCAGAGGAAGAAGACGGGGCAGCCCTCGCGGACACGCTCGACCGCGCGAACGGCTTCGCGGTAGACGCCCTCGACGTCCTGCCCGTAAACGCGCACGGACTCCATTCCGTACGCGGCGGCGCGCTGCGTCAGGTCCTCGATCGTGAGCTGCTGGCTTGCCGGAGTCGATTCGGCCCAGCGGTTGTTCTCGCACACGAACAGCGCGGGCACCTGCCAGAGCTGGGCCAGGTTGAGCGATTCGTGGAACGTTCCGATGTTCGTCGCGCCGTCGCCGAAGAACGCAACCGCGACGCGCGACTCGCCGCGGAACTTGAATGCGAGCGCAGCGCCGACGATGGCCGGAAGCCCGCCCCCGACGACGGCGTTTGCGCCGAGATTGCCACGCTCGACGTCGTAGAGGTGCATCGATCCGCCGTAGCCGCGAGAGCAGCCCTCCTGCTTGCCGAACAGCTCCGCCATGACGGCCTCTGGTGGCGTGCCCTTGGCGAGGGTGTGCCCGTGAGCGCGGTGCGTCGAGGCGATGACGTCGTGCTCCTCGAGCGCGCGACACACACCGACTGCGACCGCCTCTTGGCCGATCGCGACGTGCAGAAAGCCCGGCAGATCCCCTGCGCGGAAGAGCTCCTCGACCTTCTCCTCGAACCGCCGGATCAGCAGCATCTCGCGGTAGAAGTCCCGCAGGATCTCCTTCGACGGCGCGTCCCTCTGCTCCACTTTCGCCACGGCCTGAGTGTACGCTCAGACCGATGGGAATCGTCGAGCAGTGGCGGGAAATCGAACGCTCGCTACCCGACGGATGGACCGACGCGCGGCTCCTGCTGACGGTGGCCGACGAGGGAGACTGCGAGCGCGCCGCTGCGCTCCTCAGCCCCGTCAACCCGGGCCGTAGCGACAAGCGGATCCGCTTCTACAGCGCCCGCCGCGGCGCGGGCATCGGACCAGACGCGATCACGCGCCTCCTGCGCCGAATCGACCAGGAGAGGATCCGCGGAGAACTCGAGCTCGTCTCGTCGGGCGAGCCCGCCGCGGCCCCGACCCAGCCGACACATTCGCGCGCGACGCTGGCCCAAGCCTGGGACGCTGCGACCGCCGGACTACCCGCGGATTGGAGCGACCTCTACGCCGAGCTCGAGCTGGTTTCGAGCGATTACCTCGAGCCGGCCGCGCTTTCGCTCGCGCCGCTGAACCCAGCGCGGTACGGCGGAAAGCCAGGCTTCCGGTTCCGGTGCGCGCGCAACTTCGGCTACGGCGCTTCCGCCGGCATGGTCAGGCGCTGTTTCGAGCGGCTGGACCAGCAGGGGATCCGCGGCGAAGTGAGGATCCTGAGAGCGCTGTCCGACACGAAGCCCGCCGCGACCCAGGGGCCCGTCTGGTACGTCGGCGGCCGGTCGGTTTGACCGACGAAGCCAATCCCGTCTCGTGGCTCCTGATCGAGCGCGGCTGGGAGGTGTTCGGCTCCGACGGGACGGAGATCGGCCATGTGGACGAGGTGATCGGCGACAGCGGCAAGGACATCTTCGACGGGCTGTCGGTGTCCTCCGGCGTCTTCAGCCGCCCCAGGTATGTCGCGGCCGAGCGGGTGCGGTCGATCTCCGAGGGGCGCGTGGAGGTGGACGTGACCGCGGACGAGGCGGAGCGGCTCGAGACCTACGACGAGCCCGCGCCGAGCGAGGAGATCCTCCCCGTCACGGCGTCGCGCTGGCAGCGCTTTCTGAGCCGTCTTCGCGGCTGACGCTGAGGCGCCGGTCGAAGCTCCGGCCCGCGTACCAGATCGACCAAAGCACGAGCGCAACCGTGATCGGAATCCCCGTGAGGAACTGGATCGCGACGAAGAACCCGATGCTGCTGGTGCCGAGAACGAGCATCCGGACCGCGCTCCGGGCGAGCAGGTAGACGCCCCAGACGACCGATTCGAAGCCGAAGATCTGCCGGTACGCCTGCGAGGCCTTGATCTCCGGCGGGAATGGGTACCAGGCGTCGGCGAATACACCCATCAGCGGCCGTCCGATCGCGGCCGAGACCAGGTTCGCGATGCCCCAGATCGCGCTGAGCAGGACCGGCTGAGCCAGGTACACGACCGCGCTGTCGGCGATCAGCCCGACGATCGCCTGAACGACCACGAACGCAGCGGAAATGAGCGCAAGCGCGCCCGCGCGGCCGTGGCGTCGCTCGTACCACAGGAGAGCGAGCGCAGCGACGCTCGACAGGATGATCCCGGTGACGAGGCCCCCGAGCTTCCAGCCGACGTAAAAGGCAGCAACCGGCCCGAACGCCTCACGCAAGAATCGTGGCGCCCCAGAGCGGAGGATGGCGCGGAAGGACGGATCCGGGAGCGCGAGCTCGCGTGCGCCGGCGGCCACCGAATTCACGCGGCTTCCTTCGCGCTCAACCGGCGCTCGTGCTTCTTGCACCACTCGATGTTCCACTCGGCGTACTCGATCCCGTAGTTGAGGACGAGGCTGACGAAGACCGGGTCGTCGTCGCCATCGCCCCGCGCCGCCACCTCGCGCAGGAACGCAAGGAACTCCTCATGGCCGCGCCTGCGCATCCGCAGCTGCTCGAGCCCGTGCTCTCGCGGAAGCAGGTCGGCAAAGAAGAGCTTGAGCAGGTTCTCGTCGCGCAGCTCCGGCATGCGCGGCTGAGCCGCCCCCCACTGCGCCAGAACGCGCCTCCCATCGTCGGTCAGCTCGTAGGTCTTCCGCTTCCGGCCGCCGGTCGGCGCGAGCTTCCCCTTCACGAGGCCGGCATTCTCGAGCCGCCTCAGTTCCGGATAGATCTGGCCGTAGCTCGCGGCCCAGAAGAACCTCGTCGACTTGTCGACGATCCCCTTGATGTCGTAGCCGGTCTTCGCTCCTAGACCGAGCATTCCGAGGACGACATACGAGGTGGGGCTCAGCTCCGTTTCCATATCGCAGCTAGATATATCACGAAGATATATCGCTGTCAAACGAAGCTCAGGCGAGCACGCGCGTCAACTCACGCGCCACCGCCCTTGCCTCGCGCGGCCCGCGCGTGACGACGAGGCACGTGTCGTCGCCGGCGAGGGTGCCGAGGACGCGCGTGTCTTCTGTGCGATCGAGCGCGCGCCCAACCGCCGGCGCCGTCCCGAGCTCACAGCGGACGATCACCAGATTCTGCGCGGAGACGGCCCGTCGGCCGAACTCCGACAGCACCGAGGCAAGCGCTTCGCGTGGATCGCCGCGGCCGGAGCCCTGCGGGAGCGCATATCGAGGCTGACCCAGAGAGTCGCGCGCCTTCTGGATGCCGAGCTCTCGGATGTCGCGCGAGACGGTCGCCTGGGTGACCCGGCAGCCGGCTCGCGCGAGCGCAGCGAGAAGCTCCTGCTGCGTCCCGATCCGCCCGCTAACGATCACGCTCGTGACCAACCGCTGCCGCTCCTCCTTCGGAAGCGGGCGCCGACGCTGCATCCGGGGAGAATAAAGACCCGCCGCTGGAGCCGCCTGACGGGCAGCGAGGACCGATGTTTTCGACTGAGCGGCTCACGGTAAGCTCGACCCATGTTGCGCAAGCTTCTGTGGTCCGGGATCTACGCCGGTCTCGCCGCGGGCGCCGCGATCGTTGCGCGTACCGTTGCGACCAAGATCTGGACCGCCAGCACCGGCGAGGAGCCTCCAGCGAAGCGATGAGCAAGGGTGACGTCATCGTCGAACGCGGAGCGACGCTGCTCGAGGAGCTCTCACGGAAGGTCGCAGCCGAGGGCGGTTTCGCGGCCAAGCTCGCAGAGCCGCTCGCCGACGATGCCGATTTCTTGCGGAAGCTGAAGCCGAGCCTGGTCGCGGCTCGCCTGCGAGGCGAGGCGCCGAGCGACGGGCACGGCGCGGCGCGCACCGTCACGTCCTCGCCCCTACCTCCGATGCCGGATGAAAAGCCGTCGTCAGCGGAGAAGCCGAAGAGCTCGAACGGCGGGCCGAGCCCGATAGTCGTCGCGGCCGCGGCCTTCGTCGTGGGGATCTTCGCCGCCAAGTTCATCGATTGGAGAGGCCATGCCCATCCAAGGGACTAATCCTGGCTTCGGCAACGCCGCGAAGCAGGTGGCCGAGCATGCAAGCGCCCTCGCGCGCCTCGAGCTCGAGCTCGCAGCTCTCGAGCTGAGCCGGAAGGCGAAGGCTCTCGCAGTCGGAATCATCCTCGCGCTCGGGGCAGCGATTCTGCTGCTGTTCGCGCTGGGCTTCGGGCTTGCCGCGGCCGCCGCGGCGCTCGCGATCCCGCTCACGACCTGGCTTGCGCTGCTGATCGTGGCGGCCGGGTTGTTCCTGGTCGTCGGGCTGCTCGGAATGCTCGCGCTCGGGTCGCTGAAGAAGGGTGCCCCACCCGTTCCGAATCAGGCCATCGAAGAGGCGACGCTGACGGGGGAGGC
>Ga0126311_10001504_pt1 | contig 11352 bp, 7 predicted proteins | sample Plot61_FD_92539 | JGI IMG/M metagenome (GOLD analysis project Ga0126311, IMG submission 92539) | Serpentine soil microbial communities from UC McLaughlin Reserve, CA, USA - Plot61 | ecosystem: Environmental > Terrestrial > Soil > Grasslands | place: USA: UC McLaughlin Reserve, Lake County...
GAGGCGACGCCCCAGCTCTTGCCGCCGTCATCCGAGCGGAACAGGTCGACGCCGCCGGCCCAGACCCGGTTCGGGTCCTTGGGATCGACCGCGATCACGTTGTCATACCAGCCCTGGTTGATGTAGCCGCCCTCGGCTCCGAAGCACTCTTCGAGGAAGACGAAGATCGGGTTGGACAGCAGCGAGGTGTTCAGCTTTTTCTTGCTCGTGTTGCGCACCTGGGCCTTCCAGGTGGAGCCGCCGTCGGAAGAGCGGAATACGCCATGCAGACCGTCGGTGAAGTCGCCCTGCACGTTGCTCGACGCCAGCGCATAGATGATGTTCTGGTTCGACGGAGCGATGGCCAGCGCCGTCCGGCCCATGCCCGGATCCTTGAGCACCGGCTTCCAGGTGCCGCCCGCTTGGGCCGTCGTGTTGCGGTAGACCGTGGCCTGCTCGAAGGTGCCGCAGGACGCGAAGACCACGTCCGCTGCCCGGTCGGTGCGGATGGCCGCGTCGAGGCAGCCGCCGAAGACCTGGGGATCGAGCGTCCGCGTCCAGGTGGCGCCGCTGTCCAGCGAGCGCCAGAGGCCGCTCCGGGTCGCCGCATAGACCCGCGACGGGCGCGTCGTGCTGACCACGATCTTGTTCACGTAATAGAAATCCGAGCCGGTGGTCGCGCTCAGCTGCGTCCAGGTGGCGCCGCCGTCGGCCGACTTGAAGATGCCGTTGCCGCGGATCGAGTCGCCGTTGTAGTAGCCCTCCCCGGTCCCGGCGTAGAGGACGTCCGGGTTCTTGGGAGACATCACCAGCGTGGTGACCGCGATGTTGGCCAGGAAGTCCCCGAGGGGAGCCCAGCTCGCGCCGCCGTCGGTGCTCTTCCAGACCCCGCCGGCCACTCCGGCCGCGTACATGATCAGGGGATTGGTCGGATGGATGACGAGTGCGCGGGTCCGTCCGCCGATGTTGCCGGGTCCGAGGGACGCCCAGCCGGAGAGCACGGACGCGTCCGTCGTGGAGGAGAGTCCCTTGCCGGCCGCGGTGCGCGGCGGCAGGACGGCCCGGTTCGCGCTCGAGTAGTGCGGCATGGACTCCATCTGGCGGAGCGCCGTGAGATAGCGCTCGACCGGCACGTCCTTCTGGCCCGTCGGCGCCCGTCTCTGGCGCAGGTATTCCGCGGCTTCGGCCGGCTCATCGTGGCGGAGCGGCTCCTTCTGAATCTTCAGGAGCTCCTGCCGCACCACGGACGGCATGGGACGCTTCCCCGCCGTCGTGCCGGACGCCGGAGCGGCAGTCTGGGCTCCAACGGGCAGGGCCAACAACATTCCCAGGGACAGACCCGTCACGGCATGAAGCCAACGGTACGGTCGCAACGTCATTCCTTCCTCCTTGCTAAAGAGACTCAAGCATATCTCGGACTGGTTCGATAGAGGGAAGCACACAGGATTGAAGATTATTCCCGCGCTCCCCTCCTCCCCGAGGGGGGATTATCGCGCCAGGACGGCCGGCAGGGACAGGAAGAACAGCGAGTAGCCGACGAGGAGACCGCGCATGGCGCCGCAGAGGCGGGTGAGACGCGGGTCATCCACGTCGCGGTCGCGCCGCCGCAGGAGGAAGCCGAGCAGGGTGACGGCGTCCTGCATTCCGGAGCCCGCGGCGAGCGGCGCCGGCCGGCCGAGGGATTCGTAGAGGAGTGGGTGACGCCGGCTCAGGCTGGCGCACAAGCGCTCCGCGAGCAGGCACCAGGCCAGGACCGACAGCCAGTACACCGAAAACAAGACGGAAAAACCCACGCGCACCTCCGGAACAGAGACCCGCTCGATCCTGACTTTCTACGTAATCTGGACGGAAACCGTCAGCGGAGGATAGCACAGACCTCACCCCCCGTCCCCCTCTCCCATCGCCCACCCCACCCCCGGGAGAGGGGGACGGGGGGTGAGGTTTGCGATAAGATCCCCCCTTCCATCTCACTTCCGCCGCGAGGTCGAGCCAAATGAAAATACCCTCTCTCATCCTCAAGCAGATGTACACGTTGGGAAGCCTCGAGAACGTCGAGGACGGCGTCCGCTTCAGCCTCAAGAACCGCCTGAGCAACGCCACCGTGACCAAGCTCAATGAGGTCCGGATCAACGACCGGCCGGTCCCCTTGGACCGCCTGACCCTGGACGTCGGCGGCGATGAGATCGCCGCCTCCCAGGTCAGCGCGACCAGTGCGCTCGCCTTTCCGCTCGCCCGGTCCGTCCGCATCCACGCCCGGACCGAGCAGCTCGAGAAGGGGCAGCACGAGATCTCGCTGTCGTTCAACACCGAGCCCTTCGGCTCCCTCGCCTTCAAGGTCAAGGACGCCATCGCCGAGCGCGTCAAGCGCACCAGCGTGCCGCACGACAAGGACAACGACTACTCCCCGGAGATCATCCGCGCGCGGCAGAAGTTCGTCGAGGAGTACACGGGTGTCAAGCTCCAGCACATCAACAAGTTCTCGTTCGACCCGGACGTCACCAAGGGCAACACCGAGAACTTCACCGGCGTGGCGCAGGTCCCGATCGGTTTCGCCGGTCCCTTGAAGGTCAACGGCGAGCATGCCCAGGGCGAGTTCCTGGTCCCCCTGGCCACCGCCGAAGGGACCCTCGTTGCCTCCTACAACCGCGGCATGAAGGTGCTCAACCTCTCCGGCGGCGTCACCTGCACGGTCGTCGGCGACAGCATGCAGCGCGCCCCGGTCTTCGTCTTCGACAATGCCCGCGACGGCCGCGACTTCGTCCAGTGGGTGGACCAGAACCTCGACAAGATCCGCGAGGAGGCCGAGGGGACCTCCAGCGTGGCGAAGCTCACCTACATCGACCGCTACCTGTCGAACAAGCTGGTCTTCCTGCGCTTCAACTACACGACGGGCGACGCCGCGGGGCAGAACATGGTGGGCCGGGCCACTTTCGCGGCCTGCTCCTGGATCCTCGAGAGCTTCCCAAAAATCCGCCACTTCTACCTGGAGTCGAACTTCGCGACGGACAAAAAGTCCTCGCAGATCAACGTGATGCGCACCCGCGGCAAGCGCGTCACGGCCGAGTGCGTGATCCCGCGCGACGTGCTGATCCAGCACATGCGCGTCGACCCCGAGACGGTCCATTACCACGCGGGCATCGCCAACGTCGGCGCCTTCATCTCCGGCGCCAACAACAACGGCTGCCACTCGCCGAACGGCATCACGGCCATGTTCATCGCCACCGGCCAGGACGTGGCCAACGTCGCCGAGTCGTCGGCCGGCATCGTCTACACCGAGGTGACGCCCGAGAAGGACCTCTACATCTCGATCACCATCCCGTCCCTCATCGTGGCCACCCACGGCGGCGGCACGGGCCTCGCGACGCAGCGCGAGTGCCTGGAGCTCCTGGGGTGCGTCGGCAAGGGGAAGGTCAAGAAGTTTGCCGAGATCGTGGCGGGCGTGGTGCTCGCCGGAGAGATCTCGCTCGCCGCGGCCATCTCGTCCCTCGACTGGGTCTCCAGCCACGAGCAGTACGGCCGCAACAGGTAGACTCTGGATGTGATGGCCGAACCCCGAGCCACGCCGGAAGGCGACGAGCCTGCGCTTCTTGAGGCCGCTCCGGAGCCCGTGCCCGCCGCTCTTCCGGCTCTTCGGGTTCCCCCATCCTCGGACCCCATCCCAGGGTTCGAGATGCTGCCGGACGAGCCTCCCCAGGGGCTCGTCCGCCGCCTGATCACGGTCCTGCGGCACCTGATCGGTCTCGGCTTCGGGGCTCTGGTGGCGGGCGTGCGCAGCCAGGTCGGGGCCGAGCGGAGCAAGAGGCGGAGCTTCCGCCTCGCCCTCCTCCTCGCCCGTCTCACCGCCTGGCTGGCGCGGCCGTTTCTGGACAAGGAGATCGTCGACCGCCCCTTCCCCGTCCAGCTCCGCCGCCGCCTGGAGATCCTCGGGCCCACCTACATCAAGCTCGGCCAGGTGCTGGCCCTGCGCCAGGACATCCTCCCCGCCACGGTCACCGACGAGCTCAAGAACCTCCTCGACCGCCTGCCCGTGGTCCCCTTCGACCGCTACCTGGGTCTCATCGAGGACGACGTCCAGCGGCCGATCGCCTCCATGTACTCCTGGGTCGACCCGATCCCCACCGGCTCCGCCTCGATCGCCCAGATCCACCGCGCCACCACGATCGAAGGCGACGACGTCATCATCAAAGTGGTGAAGCCGGGCATCCGCGAAACCCTGAACCGCGACGCCATCCTCCTGCGCATCCTCGGCGCCATCCTGCAACTCTTCCTCTCCCAGTACCGGCCGCGTCAGATGATCCGCGAGTTCGTCGAGTACACCCGCCGCGAGGTCGACCTGCGGCGCGAGGCGGACAACGCCGAGACCTTCGCGGCCAACTTCCACGACCTGCCCGGCGTGGAATTCCCACGGATCTACCGGCAGTACAGCGGCAGCCGCGTGCTCTGCATGAAGTTCCTGAAGGGGTACAAACCGAGCGCGCCGCAGGCACTGGAGCTCACCGAGGAAGATCGCGACCTCCTGGTCGACTACGGCGCGACGAGCATCATCCGGATGCTCTTCAAGGACGGCTTCTTCCACGCCGACCTCCACCCGGGCAACCTGCTGATCCTCCCCGGCCCCAAGCTCGGCTTCATCGACCTCGGCATGGTCGGGCGCTTCGACAACGACCTGCGGCGGACGTTCCTCTACTACTACTACACGCTGGTCATGGGGGACGCCGAAGGCGCGGCCCGCTATCTCGCGGCAATCGCGACCCCCGGCCCGGGAGCCGACCCGCACGGGTTCCGCCGCGAGGTCACGGAGATCCTGCAGCGCTGGAACCGCAGCTCCTCCAACTTCCGGGACTTCTCGCTGGCGCAGCTCATCATGCGCTCGGTGAACCTGGGCGCGCAGCACCGCATGTTCTTCCCCGTCGAGATGGTCCTCATGGTCAAAGCCCTGGTGACCTTCGAAGGGGTGGGCCAGATCCTCAAGCCCGGCATGGACGTCGCCGAAGTCTCACGGAAGCACGCCAACCAGATCTTCCGCGATCAGTTCAGCCCGCAGAACCTCCTGAAGCAGTTCCTGCGCGGAGCACCGGAAGTCCTCGAAGCCCTGGCCAAAGCGCCCAACCTGATCACCGAAGGCCTGCGGATGATCGAGCAGGCCACCCAGCGCCCGGAAAACCCCCTCGCCGGCCTTCGCGGCACCCTCTTCGGCGGCTTCTGCATGGTGGCCGGAGCCGTCCTCGCCGGAGCGCGAGGACCGTGGCCGGTCTGGTTGACGCTGTTCGTGGTCGGCGTCGGCGCGGCCTTGCACCGGTCGAACCGGTAGGTGCCAGGCTTCTGCGGGGGCTCGTTCCTACGGGCCACTTACGTTTGCAAAAAGAAGATGGCGGAAAGCTCCGCCGATGCCTGCTGTGCTGACGTCTCACCTGGCCATCCTGTCGATGATCTGTTTGCAGATGTCCACGAGTTCCCTCTGCCGGACAGGGGGTGCTAAGCAATCCAGAGGCCTTGCAGGATTGTTGACAGACTGCAACTTCGCCAATTCCGTCTCCTGGTACAGGCTGGCACTGACTGCGATCCAGAAAATCTTCATCCCGTCGCGCCTCGCACGCTCGAGGAGGAACGGTAGCTCTTCGTTCATGATGAAATCGGAAGCGAGAAAGTTCGGAGTCACGATGAGGATCGCAGCCCGTGCCGACGCCATCGCCGCCCAAATCTGATCCAACCAGGCCTTTCCAGCCTCGATGTCTTTGTCTGACCAGGCAGCTAGAGAGCCGTTCCGAATTAGCGGCTTAAGGTGAATGTTCAGAAGTTGAAGCCAGCGAGCATCCCTGTGGCTGTAGGAAATGAAGACCTGCCCGCGGCTGGGCTCCTCTGAACCAACGAGCACCGTGGCTTGTTCGTCAACCGTGTCGTCCTCCACGGCAACCAAGGTGAAGCGCGTATCGCCGTTGCCCTTCCGGCGTGGAAGGTAGGGGAACACACACACGCTTGTGGTTATCTTCCGGTGACCGCCTTCTTGCGTCTCTGTCGTGATGTCCAGGCCGGCCTCCGAGAAGAGTGTGAGGAAAAGCTCCTGTCGAGGCTGCCAATGGGCGAGGTCGGCGCGAAACTGCCTGGCCAGCAGCAAGAGATGGATTACATACCGGAGAGTCTCTTCAGGAGCAGTATTACCTCCTCCTTTGGCTATCTGATAGGCATGAAGAGCATGGACCAAAGGTCCACGGCGCAGGCACTCGTGAACTGTAGTCTCGAGCAGCTTGGATTCCGGAGTCGGTGGATTCGAGAAATTGTGAGGATGGATTGGCACCAGTTTACCAGCCAAGAAACTGATCTTCTGAAGAGTTCTCTCGATGGCGCTCCTGCCTGAGGCCTCGTACAACACCCGGGCGTAAGGAGCGCAAAGTCTCTTTAGCTTCGCATGGTCCCTATCTCGGAAATCGACCAGCGAAGCCAACAGAAGGCCATTGTCCAGAAGGAGAGCCTTATCCATGGTCTCAAAACCACTGCCAGGCCATGTCGACATACGAGGTCGTGGCCCGAACCATCCCCTCGCGGCTCTCTTCCCCGGCGAGTCCCTCTGTGGATAGCTGTTGCCTGAGATCCCCCAGGGCTATGGCCTCGTCAGCGATTTGAGCGAGCAAGTCCACGTTCTCGACAAGGAGAGAAGGGCATATCAAGAGCGCGTCTTTGTGGCGGAGCAAACTCGTGATCAGGAGGTCGAGCACCATCTTCGTGACCTGGTCAAACACCCCTTCCCAGTTCTTGCCGGCGTCTGGAGATTTATCGACACACAGGCGTATAGAGAGGAGAACCCTCCGCAAGATCCCCAAGCTCCTGTAAAGGAGCGTCCATGCTGGATTGGCGCCGGATTCCTCCGCCGCCCTGAGCGTATTGGTAAATAGACGCAGAAAGCTCTTTGCGCGGGTGTGAAGATAGCCTATGGAGGGAAGGAAAGATTCCGCGTTGGGCTCCTTCAGCAAGCCTGGAACCCACGAGAGGCGGCTGTGACGCCGAATGAGAGTCAATACGCGCGATTCGTCCCGGTCATATCTGCTAAGGCTTGCATCCAGCAGCATGAATGATAGTTGAGCAAAGTCGCGAGAGAGGCTGTTTAGAGTCTTATTATCTTCCTCTCTTGTGCTTCCGCCGATCATCTCATCGGCCATTCCAGCAATGTAATCTGAGATATCGATCAATTGATCCACGAGTTCCAGCCGTTCCTCGATGGGCAGGTCTTTGGTCGAATCGATGAGCCTCTTAATGGCCGGGTAATTAGGTTGAGGAGCCACTTGCTCCTCTGAGAGCGGAGGGTGATCGACTCCGAAGGCAGCTAGGCAAGCGTCTAGATTAAAGCCTCTTCCGGCTGAAGAGGCTGCCCCGGTATGCATAGTGAGTCGAACGCGGTGGTTGATAATTTCCAGCCTGACTCCGGAGAGGATCTGAGCCTGCGCGATGTCCAGACGGCCTGCCTCGGGCCAAGGTAGGTAAGTTACCTGCCCTCCGAGTTGAACCAGCAGATCTTCGGTGTAATAAGGCCTCCTTGTATCCAAGTAGAGCAGCGACTTTTGGACATAGCCTGCCAAGAACGCATGGAAGTCCGCCGACTCCAGAGTTGCCGCGGCCACTCGCAGGTCTGCTGCCATTGCGGCAGGATCCAACTCCGCGCGACTGGACGCTCCAAAGTCCAGCAGGAAGGCTTGTCCTGTTCTTGGCTTGAAAAGAAAATGGCCGATCTCGAGATCGCCATGCAGCATACCTATGCTGTGGAGGGCCACGACGGCTGGAGCGCAGAGAAAAAGAAACGATCTTGAAGAATCGATATCTGTCTCCCCCAGCCGATATTCATAAGATTCCGGGAATATGGGCCCGATCTCGAAACCACCTGGGAACGTGGGCCCGGAACGCGGATTCTTGGCCATTGGCTTTCTTCTTCAGGAATTGGTTAGACGGTCATCTAAAGCATCTGCATGATTGTCTATTACGCTGCTTCCGTTCCAAGACTTAGCCGCCCTTCTCGCCCTCATCTCCATCCTTGACCACGTCGGAACGGGCCTCAGCCTCGGGCCGGTCCGGTTGGGTGGATGTCGGTTCCGTCCCGTCAGCGTCTCGGGAAGCGGAGCCGGATGGCCTTGATGTCCTTTTCAAATCAACCTGCTGCTTCAAGTTTAGGCGAGTTGCTAAGGCACGTCAACAACATTGCCCGGAGCATATAGGCGCCATTTCCTGCTGGTGTGCTTGGGGACAGCCGCCGGGCTGGCAGGAGGCAGTCGTAGGATGCAGACGTCAGCCACCGGTCGCCGAGCCAGACCGGATTCCCTCCCCACCAGTTGATGACGCATTCGTCCGAGACCGGGTGCGTATGAATGTCGGCCGTCATCCCCGGGGTCATACAGCAGAAGTTGAAGCCGGTGGCGCCCGTTCCGAAGCCGGCGAACAGAATGAGGAGCATGGCCGACGTGTCCCCGCCGCCTTGCACGAGCCCGGTCAGGGGGCCTCAGTAAGGCGTTGAACAGCGCACCTTGCTTCCGGATTTCATCGTTGCTGAGGTTCCAGGCGCGCACTTCCGGATGGCTGTCGTGGAAGGCCATCTCGTTTGTCCGGCGAGTACTCGACGCGCTTGGTATTGATCTTGGCATAATTGATCACCTCGAAATTCATCACCTTGTTCGTCGGATCCTAGAATCCGGACGCTTCATAGAGATCGAGTTGCGGCGGCGTGATAGCGGTGACCAGGACGAAGTCGTCCGTAGGCGCACGAGTTGAGCCACGGACGGCACGCCTTTCCGGGCTCAGAACAAACAGCAGGTAGTAACCAGGCGGCGCGAGGTTTCCGCTGGCAGGCGCAGTCGCGCTCAGCTCTCCGGGCTTGGCGGTGAACGACAGGCCGACCAGCCGCTGCTCCATGTCGAAGGCATGCGTGACTGCGCCGGCTCGAATCAGGACGACCGACCGGATGTTTTCCGCGTCCGGAGTGCGGACCTGGAACGTCGATCCATAGCCGATGGCACCGGTGGGAGCTTCGGTGATGACCGGCCGCTGGGCGGGGCTGCCATCGGGCTTGAACAGGTAGGGTGGCCGATAGATCTCGATCTCCGATTGAAAGACCTTGCGCGATGGCGAAAGCCCTGGTGACCTTCGAAGGGGTGGGCCAGATCCTCAAGCCCGGCATGGACGTCGCCGAAGTCTCACGGAAGCACGCCAACCAGATCTTCCGCGACCAGTTCAGCCCGCAGAACCTCCTGAAGCAGTTCCTGCGCGGAGCGCCGGAAGTCCTCGAAGCCCTGGCCAAGGCGCCCAACCTGATCACCGAAGGCCTCCGCATGATCGAGCAGGCCACCCAGCGTCCGGAGAACCCCCTCGCCGGCCTTCGCGGCACCCTCTTCGGCGGCTTCTGCATGGTGGCCGGAGCGGTCCTCGCCGGAGCGCGAGGGCCGTGGCCGGTCTGGTTGACGCTGTTCGTGGTGGGGATCGGGGCGGCGCTGCATCGGTCGAACCGGTGAGGGGGGCGCAAGACCCGACTTCCGCGGCTTCCCGGGCGAGGTTCAGGGCACGACCGACGCCAGACCCGCGGCGCGCACCTGACGGTCGAGGTCGCTCAGGGGGCCGCTCGCGAGGGCCTGCCAGGTCGCGAGCGCGGCGTCCAGCCGCTTCCGATAGGTCTCGACGACTTCCCGCTGCGGTCCGGTGGGAGCGCAGTCGCAGGCTTCGATGTCCGTCGCTTGCGCGGTCAGGACTCCAGCGACTGTGTCCAGGCTCTCGTCCGACGCCTCTCCCTGGAACCGGCCGACGTCGGCCGCGAGGCGCTGCGCGGTCTCTTGCAGGGTCGGCTGGCCGGCGAGCTCCTGGTCGAGGCTCTTCAGGCGATCGGCGACGGCCTCGATCCGCTCCTGGGCTGCCGTGGTCCGCTCCAGCGCCTCCGCGATCTGCCCATAGACCTCGCGCTGCGCCGCGAGATCGGCGGGCGTCACATGGACCCGTGGATCCATCGCGACAGTCAGCGGCTGGGTCGAAACGCGGCCGTCCATCGTCAGGCGCACCTCATACGTTCCGGGCAGAACGAAGAGACCTTGCGGCACCACGGGCGTGTCCACCCCGGGAACAGCGGCGATCGAAAATTCGTAGCTTGCGGCGCGCGGCCGGGAAGAGCGGAGATCCCAGACGAAACGGTTGTGACCGGCGCGGGCCGGCAGCGGCGCCGACGGTTGCAGCCAATCGTCGGCGAAGTACTGCCGGGCCTCCGGCCGGGCAGGCGTCTCATCGCTGCGGAAGCGGCGAACCACCTGCCCCTGGCCATCGACGATCTCCAAACTGACCGGGCCCTTCGGCGCCGCCGCCAGGACGTAGTCGAGGATCGCCCCCACGGGTGGATTGGCCGCCCGCGGCTCATCGAGCGGCAGCGGCGTGTCGCGGTTCTGATTGAATGTCACCCGGTACGCGGTCGCGGGAGGGATGAGCCGGGCTCCCGCAGCCGCCTCGTGCCCGGGCCCCCCCAGATACCGCAGGGGCGTGAAGTCGTCGAGCACCCAGAGAGCCCGCCCCTCGGTGGCGGCGATCAGATCGCTGCCATGAATCGTCAAATCGTTGACGCCGGACGTCGGCAGGTTGAGCTGCAGCGGCTGCCAGCTCCCTCCGTCGTCGAAGGAGACGTAGACGCCGTGGCTGGTGCCCGCGAAGAGCAGGCCTTCCCGCATGGGATCCTGGCGGACGACGCCGACCCAGGCGCCCTCCGGCAGACCGGCGCTGGCCGCGCGCCAGGTCTTGCCGGCGTCGTGCGTGACATAGACCCAGGGCCGGAGGTCGTCCATCCGGTGGCGGTCCACGGCGGCGTAGGCGGTGGCCGCCGAGGTCGGCGAGGCGTCGATCTGGGCGACGCGGCTCCACGCGGGCAGCCCGCGCGGCGTCACGTCCTGCCAGGTCTTGCCGCCGTTGCCGGTCCGCTGGATCAGCCCGTCGTCCGTGCCCACCCAGACCACGTCCTTCTCTAGAGGCGACGGCGCGATCGTCGAGATGACACCGTAGCCGCAGGCCTTCGCGTGCTCGACGGGCACATCTCCGGAGCAACCCGGACGGCCCGGAACCGTGCCCGTCAGGTCCGGGCTCACCGTTTCCCAGCTCTGGCCGCCATCGACTGAACGGAAGAGCACCTGGGTGCCGAGATAGATCGCATGCGGCGGTACGAGAGAGATCGCGAGCGGCGTGATCCAGGTCGTGCGGTAGCGCACGGTCGATGGCCGCTCGCCGTAGCTCGACACCGGCCAGGGCGCGACGTTCTGCACCTGCCCGGTCCTCGCATCCCAGCGCGACAGGCGCCCACCGAGGCCACTGCCGTAGACGATGTCGGGATCACCTGGGAAGGGGATGTCGTAATCGCGCTCGTCGCCGCCC
>Ga0126311_10001505_pt1 | contig 11333 bp, 11 predicted proteins | sample Plot61_FD_92539 | JGI IMG/M metagenome (GOLD analysis project Ga0126311, IMG submission 92539) | Serpentine soil microbial communities from UC McLaughlin Reserve, CA, USA - Plot61 | ecosystem: Environmental > Terrestrial > Soil > Grasslands | place: USA: UC McLaughlin Reserve, Lake County...
AAGATGGTCCATGGCCTGACGTTAGCGGGAAAACCCGCGTGGACGTTTGCGACGCGCGCCCGGGTTGAATCTTCACCGGCAATTGCCGGCGGACGCGTGTTTGTGGGATCGAATGACGGGCGGTTTTATGTTTTGAGCGCGAGTGATGGCGCGAAGCTTTGGGAGTTTAATGCCGGTGCGCCGTTGTCGGCGTCACCCGCGATTGCGAATGGACGCATCGTGATCGGATCTCAGGATGGACGCCTGTATTGCTTCGGTTAACAGGATTCAGGCGACCCGGGAATAAAACTTGTTCTATTATTCAGGGTCTCTATTTCAGCACCGCGACGACCTCAATCTCAACACGCGCATCGCGAGGCAAGCGCGCCACCTGCACGGTTGTTCTCGCCGGCGGATCTCCCTTGAATTGCTTCTTGTAAAGCTCGTTTAGCGTGTTGTAGTCGTTCATGTCGGCGAGGAACACGGTTGCCTTCACCACGTGATCGATACTGCTGCCTGAAGCATCCAGCACCGCCGTCAGGTTTTTAAATACCTGCTCAAGCTGCCCTTGGAACCCACCCTCTGCAAGTTGTCCAGTCTTCGAATCAATCCCGATCTGTCCGGAAGTAAAAACGAGATCGCCCGTGATGATTGCGGGCGTGAAGAGCCCATTCGGAGGTCCAGTCTTCAACGCCCGCCGTTTACCACCAGCTCCGGTTTGAGCCGCGGCATAAGACGAAGCACACGCGACTACCACAAACAGCAGAATGAGTTTCTTCATGGCTTTCGACCTCCAAAATACCTCCCCAGCGTACTCGCGGCAGGCTTCTGAGTAAGTAGCGACACGACGATCATCAACAACGTGGATCCAATCACCATCGGCACAACCGGCATAAAACCAAAGACAGCCGTGCCGCCGGGTGTTCGAGTCAGAGCCTGGATGCCTCCAGGCGCCCACAGAACCGTGGCTGGTCCAGGCGCGGGTGCGGGAACCACTGATTGCAAAAAAGCGACAGCAACGACAGTCCCTGCCGTCCACAGCGCCACTGCCAGGGCGCCCCATTTTGTGCTTCCTCTCCAGAACAACGCTGCGATTAAAAGTGGAGACAACGCGGCATAACCAGAGAACGCATACTGGATCGCGAGCTCGAAGATCGTCTCCGGCGCACGTAAAGCGACGATGTAAGCAAAGAGGGTGATGAGAACAATGAAGATGCGTCCAGTTTGCACCTGCACCGCCTCACCGAAACGTCTTTTACCCCCATAGAAGGCGAAGACGTCCTCCGTAAACATCGTTGAGAGAGCGAGAATTTGAGAGTCGCTCGCCATCACCGCGGCCATGATCCCTGCACCCAGTAATCCTGCGAGCCAGAGTGGTGCGTAGTGTTGCAGCAACAGCATGATCACATCGTCGCCCGCGGCCTTCTCGCGCAGCTCGTCACGTGCTTCGGGCTCCAGGTTGCGTCCCTGAGTGGCGAGTACGCGGCGCGCTTCCTGCTTCTCGCGAATCCGCGGAAGGTCTGTAACGCGGTTAGCCATCACGCCGAGAAACACGCACGGCAGCCAGATCGCGAGTATGCAGATCGGGTAGAAGATGACGGTTTTCTTAAACTGTGCCATCTTGCGCGCAGTTAAACAGAAGATCAGGATGTGTGGAAACGCGATCGCCGAGAGCGGGATAAATGTGTAGCTGAAAAAGTAGTAAGGCGAGATCCGTTCGCGCGTGAGCAACCAGGACGTGGCTGGTGTGTTTAAAGCCTGCGCCGCGCTACGAAAGCCTCCCATTCCCACGCCGATGACGACCAGGGCGATGGCGCCGAAGCACAGGAACAGCACCGTCTGAAAAGTGTTGACCCAGGCGGTGCCGCGCATGCCGCCGAAGAACACATAGCTCATCACCACGAGCGCAACGATTGCGCCGCCAAACCAGAACGGCACGACTCCGCCGCTGATCGTGTAGAGCGTCGTGCCGCCGCCCATGATGCCGATGATGATGTACGGCACGAGCAGGACGGCTTGCACCACGAAGATCACTGTTCCGATGTGACTGCATTCCCAGCGATCCCGGAACATCTGCACCGGCGTCATGAAGCCGTATTTTTTGCCCAATGCCCAGATGCGCGTGCCGACCAGAAAAATCGTCAACGGGATCACAAGACCTGACGACGAGGCCATTAACCCGAAGGTCACGATGCCGTTGTTGAATGCATGGCCCGACGATCCGAGAATCGCAAATGCCGTCATGTTCGTGCCGAAGAGCGAGAACAGGAACACAAATGGACCAAGCGATCGGCTCGCAAGAAAGTAGTCTTCAGCTTCTTCTTTGCCTTTGGCGCGACGAAAAGCAAAGATGCCGATGTAGAGAACGGTGGCAAGGTAGAGAAAAACGACGAGTGCTGGAATCAACGGGGTCGGTCCTCCCTGGTATCTGCTTTCTCAACTTCTTGTTCAAGGTGAGACGGCCAGGCATAAGTCACCAGCAGCCACATCAGCAGCGCGGCCGCTACTGAGAAGCATCCTTGATAGAAGAGTCCGATCGGAATGAAACCAAAAACCAGGCGGGAGCTTCGCCAGAACCAGATATCCTGATGAAGCACGTAGAGTACGACGACAGCAAGAACAAGCAGGAGTTTTCTCACGGAGGCGAGAACTTAACAACACTGTCGAACGAGTGTCAAGAGCCACAAAAGGCACATAAGGCACAAAAGGAATTTATCTCTTGTGCTTTTTGTGCCTTTTCGCGGCTATTTAATCTACGCGGCGACTGGTCAGCCGCGTGCGGAAACTTTTGCGCGCAGCGCTTTGGCGTGATGACAATCAATGTTGTGCCGTTTGATCATGCGATCGAGAGTCTTTCGATCAACAACCAGCAGGCGCGCCGCAGCCTGCTTGTTACCACGCGTGTGTTCCAGCATCCGCGCAACGTATCGTCCCTCGATTTCGGAGAGCGGGACCCACTCGCCATTCGCGGCCTCCGGCTGGTCAGAAAGTTCGGGTGCAGTATCCTCATGGTGTTCGCGCAGCGGCGGTAAAACGATCGAGACCGCATTCAAACTGTTGAAAAGATCCTTGCAAAAGCGTCCTGCCTCAACCTCCTGTTCGATGTCGCAGCTGCTCGCTGCAATCACGCGCACGTTTACCTTATGAGTTTCGTTCGACCCGGCCTGGGCTATCTCACCCGTTTGCAGTAGGTGCATAAGCCTCCGTTGAAACGAGGGACCTGTTTGTGTGATCTCGTCGAGAAAGACTGTGCCGCCATCGACCTGCTCCAATAGTCCTCGTCGACCTTGTTCCTCCTTACCAGGCGCGCCGGTCACCTGTCCGAAGAGTTGTGCTTCGATCAACTCCGCAGGAATCTCGGCGCAGTCGATCGAAACAAATGGTTGATCACCCCGTTTGCTCAGATGATGGATGGCAGCAGCGACAACTTCTTTGCTCGTGCAAGGCTCGCCCGTCAACCAGACGGGCGAATCTGTGTGTGAAACAAGGTCCGCCTGTTTCATCATCTCTGTAAACGCCTGGCTGCGCCCTACCAGCTCAATGTCTGAATGGTACGCAGCCGAGCGTCGCGTGGGTGAGGTTTCTTGAACTCGTTCTTTCGACTCACGCAGCTCCTGATCGTCGTCTATCAGATCTGCGTGCGAGTTCCCTTCGTTTCCGATAATCGTCATGCTTTGCAGTCCTCCACTACCAACTTCCTGGGACGTAGAAAAGGTCCTCATAGGAGAGGGACGACAACCTCGCCCTGGCCGCCGTCCCTCTTTCTACGCGCGAGGACTTCACCCTGTTACAACGCGCGCGTCTCATAGAATTCAGTCAGGGCCGCTTGGCCCGAGCTTGCGAAGGCAACAGAGAACTTCCTGAGGACAAACTGGTGCTCCTCGCTTCATTCCGGGCGACTCAATTTTGGATGGTCCAAATGGTTTGCCAGAACCTCGCCAGCTCGTCTGCGTTGAGAGGGTTTATCGATTATTAGCAAATCGATAGGCTTGGCGAGCAGGAACTATGTAAACCATTTAGCATGTGGAGGTTAAGCGGTTTTCGCCTGGAGGCGCAATTGGGGATTTCCTGAACCGTCCCTAGTGGATTTCCTGAGGATTCGACCTGGATCTCACAAGGTGCAGGCTTGCAGAGCCGCGAGATGTGCTACTCACCCACGTCGAGAAGGCCCACAATAATTGCGAACCGGACCAGACCGGCGACCTCGTGGATACCCAACTTTTCCATTAATGTTGCCCGGTGAGTTTCGACCGTCTTAACGCTAATATTAAGAAGCCGTCCGATCTGTTTGGTCGTCATACCTTCCGCGATAAGGCGAAGCACCTCGCGTTGCCGCGGACTGAGTGTGGCAAGCCGCTCTTGGTTGCTGGTGCCTTTGCCCATATGGAGCAGCGTTTTTTTTAAGATTTCCGGCGATATGTAATCCTCACCCCGGACCACGGTGTGGATGGCCTCCTCGAGCTCCGTGATTGCGGCACTTTTAGACAAGAAGCCGGCTGCTCCTCCGCGTAACGCCTTTTGGGCGTATTCAACCGCTTCATGGACCGTCAGGACGATGACCCTGATCTCCGGGTACGTTTTGGTTACCTCGTCCAGGACTTCAAAGCCATTCCGTTCCGGCATGCTGATGTCGAGCAGCATAAGGTTCGGTCTGTGTTGTCTGACCAGATCGAGCGCTTCACCACCCGTTCCGGCTTCGCCGATGACCTTCACGCCTTCAATTTTTGTGACGAGGGACGAAATGCCGGCGCGCACCAGCGGGTGGTCGTCAGCGATTAAGACGCGAATCGTGTCCATGGGGCACCTTGCTTTCTGAGACTGATACCAGTCGTCGGTGAAGTTGAGTTTGAGAATTTAACAAAACAACGTTCGGTTTCGGGAGCCTAAATGAGGCGAGTTTACTATCTGGCAAGGTGTTGAAGAAAACGCTCCTTCTTGAACACCTTTTTGTGTCGGAATTGTTTGAAGCGCGGTTTTCTTTGCAGCTGGCCTCCTTACTGGTGAATCCTGATGACTTCGCCAGTCCTAATGGAAGTTAGTGCCTTGAGCACTGTAGGAGCCAGAGTTCTCAGTTCGGAGTATCTATTTGATCGAGTGGCTAAAATGACAATCGCTATTGGTAACTCCGAGAGATTCTGTTGGAACGGAATGTTTTGATCTACAGTAATCAGCACATCGAATTCGCGGCTCGCGATGCGAAGCAGTGCACCGTTCTTTAGCCCTTTGAGTCCCGCCTGCTGAACAGTGCTGACCTCGTGTCCAGAGAAGTCCAATTTAAGTCGTGTGGGAGTACATTCATCAAGCAGCAGTTTCATATTCTGTGAGGAGACGTTCACGCATCAATTCAAGCACTCCAAGTGCCTGCTCGCGCTTTACTGTCGGAAAATCTGTGAGGAAAGTGTCCAGGCTGTCGCCCGCCTTTAAATAGTCGAAAAGATGGTTTATCGGTACGCGCGTGCCCATGAACACCGGCGTACCGCTCATCTTTTCCGGATCGACTTCAATCAAGTCTTTAATATTCATCGTCATTAACTCGCTCGCGTAGTATTGTAGCGCGTCCGACATTCAACCGATAGCCGATGTAAGCTAAACCAAGACCGGCGGCAACACGAATTGGCCGAGGTGTGGGCCGGGGTAGTTCCGGGCGGTGTGCAGCGCCAGTTCCAAGGCGGCGCGCGTCGACTCGGGCGTGATCACTGCATCGACAAAACCGCGCGCGGCTGCGTACTTCGCATCCAATTCCACGTCGTAGGTCTCACGCACCTTACCCATCTCCGCCGTTAGCGCTGCATCAGGCGACTCGCCACTCTTCTTTAACTTCTCGAGCTGACTACCAAATACTGCTTGCACAGCCGAATCGCCTTCCATCACTCCCATGCGACCGGTGGGCCAACTGAAGATGAAGTCCGGATCAAACCCCTGACCTGCCATCGCGTAATAACCGGCGCCTGATGCATGATTCACAGTCAGAACGATCTTTGGGACAGTCGCGGTCGCCATTGCTTCAACAAACTGCGCGCCCGCGCGAATGATGCCTGAGTGCTCAGCGTCAGAACCGACCATGAATCCCGAAACATCCTGCACAAACAACAAGGGCGTGTGATGTCGATTGCAGGTCTCAATGAAATACGCAACCTTCTCTGCGGACTCTGTATAAATGATTCCACCAAAACGCGGCGGCTTGCCGCCGGGCACGCGGACCATACCTCGATGATTCGCAATCACTCCGACCTGGACTCCACCAATACGTGCGTGGCCGGTAATCATCTCCTTCGCATAATCAGCTTGAAACTCGTCGAGATGACCATTGTCGAGCAAACACTCGAGCAACTTTCTCACGTCGTACGGCTGCCGGTGATCTTCGGGAATGATCTCGTAGAGCTCGTCCGCAGGTCGTAAAGGATCAGCCGGAGATTCGAGCGGGCTTGCGCCTGGCGGCTTCGGTAATTCCGACACGAACTCACGAATCTTCTCGATGCAGGTTTGATCGTCGGGCATGCGATAATGCGCCACCCCTGACAACTCGTTGTGAGTGCGAGCGCCCCCGAGTGTCTCATTGTCGATCGTCTGTCCGGTTGCGCCTTTCACGAGATTGGCGCCGCCCAGACCCATGAACGACGTTCCCTCAACCATGATGATGATGTCTGAAAGCGCCGGCAGATATGCGCCGCCGGCAATGCATGGTCCCATCACTGCCGATATCTGCGGCACCTTCAAATAGCGACGCATGATCGAGTTGTAATAAAAGATCCGCGACGCACCGTACTGGCCGGGAAACACGCCGCCCTGGTACGGAAGGTTCACGCCTGCTGAATCGACGAGATAGATGATCGGCACACGCGACCGCATCGCGATCTCCTGCGCGCGAAGGATCTTCCTGATCGTCTCGGGCCACCACGAACCGGCTTTGACCGTAGCGTCGTTTGCAACTACGACGACTTCCCTGGCCGCAACTCGGCCGACGACGGTGACAACACCTGCGGCAGGCGCGCCTCCGTCATACTGGTCGTAGGCGACAAGCAATCCGATCTCCTGTGAGTAGGAATCCTTATCGAGTAGCAACTCTATGCGTTCGCGTGCGGTCAGCTTGCCCTGCTGGTGCTGGCGATCGATCTTGTCGGGGCCGCCGCCAGTGCGAAGCGTCGTCTCGAGTTGCAGGAGTTGATCAGTGAGCTCGCGCAGGCGCGCCGGCTGTTTTGTGGCGGTACCGCTGTCAGACTTTTTCATCAGTTGTGTTGTTAGACGTTATTTTTGCTGCCAGATCGAACTCAGGAGTTTATCCGTGTCCTTTGAAGCAGGCACACCTTCAACGATTGCGACACGCGAGCCATGCAGCTCAAGCGCAACGCCGCCGCTGGAAGTTTGCCATTCAATTCGATCGTCCGTCGCCTTCGACTCTTTCGCGTCAGGATATCGCTTCGATACTCGTTTGGCGTAAGCATCGAAAAACTCTCGCGCGTCGAGTGGCGTGTCCCAGGCCGTCAACTGTACGACAAAGAACTCGTCACCTTTGTCCGTCTCGTAAAGCGCAAAACGATCACCACCCCAACCTGCCGACGCCTGTTTTGCTTCTGCCGCGTCCAAAAACTCACCGAGGATCAGAAGACATCCCCACTCGCCATTCACGTCGTACTCGATCCGTTTCCAGGCTGGTCCAAGTACGCTCTTGAAGTCCGGTAGCGTAAGTTTCTGCGGAGCCTCGTAAGAGAAGTACTTCTCCGCATGAAGGATCTGCTCGCTGGACTGCGGCAGCTTACTAAAGGCGTGCGACACCAGCTCCCAGCCGCCGCGCTTGTAAAGCTGCGTGGCCCATGCCGAGCCTTCTTCATACGGAAACAACAACGACTCACGTAACGCCCGCGGTGCTTGTTTGAACTGTTCCGTCGCTGCTTCCTGTGCACCGAGACTGCGAATGAACGCCAGGGCAACCAGCGGATTCTTCGCCATGTAGAGTGTCATGGCGAGGGTTGCGTCACCTTCGATGAGAGCGTGCGCCGCGAGCTCTGCATCAGAGTCGCCCTTGGGCCAGTTTTCAAATCGTTTCAGGTTGAAGTGCTGGTCCTGAAGTGCGTGAGTCAGCTCGTGGGCCATAACGGGCTTCTGCCCTTCGAGCTCAATCCAGTCAGCCAGAAAAAATTGTTGTGCCTTCGGATCGTAATAACCCGCAACCTGTTCAGTCAGGAGTTTGATTAGAAATGAACGAAAAGCAAACTCTTTGGGTGCCAGACCAAAGACCCTTAGCACGACTTCAGCCGCGTGCATCTCAGCCGGCGTGGTCTCAGCATCGAGGTTCTTGATGATCATGCGCTCGATCTGAGCGCGAGATTGAGCGCCACTCTTCACGGCTTTCAGTATCGAAAGCTCGCGGACTTCGCTCGTTTCCTTCAACACCGCAGCGGTTGTGGCGACGAGGGATGCGTGGGGGGAATTGGTTGCCGCCCCGGTCTGGGCCTGTCCTTTTGGCAGGAAAATGCCCGTGCCGAGGCATAACAGGATCAACAGGGCCAGCCCGGCGCTAATTTGCTTTGACATATTGGTGTTTCACTCTTATAGTCCGCTAAACGTTTACAGCTAAACCAGGATCGGGAATACCTCTCACTTATGAGTTCGGAAGGCTTTGCTCAGATGACAAGCCCTGCCCCTGACGATGTATTCGGCGTTTGGCACGAAACCCTGTTGCGTGTGCGTTATGCCGAAACGGACAAGATGGGCATTGTTTATTATGCCAACTATTTGGTCTGGTTCGAAATCGGCAGGACGGATTACTGTCGCGCGCGCGGTTTTTCTTACCGCGACATGGAGGAGAATGAAGACGCATTCCTGGTTGTAGCTGAGGCTTACTGCCGCTACAAAGCTCCCGCCTACTACGATGATGAACTAATAGTTCGTACACATATTACGGAATTACGTAAACGTTCCCTTCGCTTTGGATATGAAATCGTACGCGCATCCAACGAACAGGTTGTTGCAGAGGGCGAAACGGGACACGTCATCACTGATTCACGCGGACGAGTTCGCTCATTTCCCGAGGGATACGCGCAGAGATTGTTAGCTCCACCGCTGATCAAATCTCATCCCGGCGCAATGGTGCCAAGCGAAACCGCACCTGAATAAAGTTCGTCACAACTTTTCTCTCCACGGTGTTTTTGATCCAGAGCCCCAGATTCTTTTTGTAACTTTTCTCTAGTTCGCTCGTTTTACTTTCAGAGCCGGTGCCCGACGCCGGAACCAAATTGAAAGCCTCGCTGCTACTTGCGATAGCAACGAGGCTTTGGATCACAATACAAGCTCTATCGCCTCGCGGCGCCAAGCTGCATCGTCGACGCCCGCATCTTAGCGCACCTGGTGGACGAGCTTCAACCAAGGAAGGCTCTACCATGCGCCGCTTTGCGATCCCGATTGCACTCGTCTCCCTCTTGGTACCAATAACGGTCTTCTCCCAACCGCGAACACCTGAAGCTGCCCTCAATCACTTCAAAAATGCTCTCAAGAAAAGTGGTAACGGCGACCTCGATGGCGCGATCGAAGACTACACCCGAGCCATTCGCTTAAGCTCGCACTTCGGTACCAGCAAGAACTCTGACAAGCGCCTCGGAAATTCGCTCACTGATTACTCGGCCGAAGCCATTACCGTAATCGATCCGTTCACTGCAAACGCTTACAACAACCGCGGCCTGGCCCGTTTCAAAAAGAGTGACTTTGCCGGTGCCATCGAAGATTACGATCAGGCATTGCAGATCAGGCCCGGGCTCGCCAGTGTTTATTTGAATCGTGCCGCAGCACGACGCGGGAATGGCGATCTGCAGGGCGCCATGAAAGATCTGGGTCGGGCGATCGCAGTCAAGAAGGACTTTTACGAAGCTTACAGCAATCGCGGCAGCCTGAAACTCGACCTCGAAGACCACGCAGGCGCGCTGGCAGATCTCAATCGATCGATCGAGCTCAACGATCGCGTCCCTGAATCGTTTTATCAGCGTGGCTACGTTTACATGGCGCTGAAAGACTTCGATCGCGGACTTGCTGATTTCCAGCGTGCGATCAAGCTAGCGCCCGACATGGCGTGGGCGTACCAGGGACGTGGCAGCGCGTTTATGTACAAAGGTCAGATGCTACAGGCGATCGACGACTTCACTCGCGCAATTGAGCTCGATCCAAAGCTTGCCTGGGCATACTTCAATCGTGGACTGGCGAAGGTCTACCTCGGCGAGGAGAGCGAAGCGCAAAAGGATTTTGATGAATGTCTTAGATTGAGACCGGACTTGAAGACTCAACTCGATCCGAGGATTATTCTGGCGAGACACCTGCGGCGAATCGGAAATTCACAGTAATAGTTACTGATTGTGGGTCAGATTGAGGCGCTGAATATCTCTGGCCTTTCCGGTCTCTTCATCTATGTCCAACACGGCGGCGCAGATTCTCACCTGCCCTGTCGAATGTTCAGCACGCCGCGCTGTCGCTGAAGTAAACCGCGCGAGCACATCTGACTTATCCATCCCGATTACACCCGCATAGCTGCCGGTCATTCCGAGATCAGTCAGGTAAGCAGTGCCGCCCGGCAAGATCCTTTCATCAGCCGTCTGCACATGCGTGTGCGTGCCGCAGACCGCAGACACACGACCGTCAAGATGCCATCCCATCGCGACCTTTTCCGAGGTCGCCTCAGCATGCACGTCGACAAGGCGGACCTTCGCCGTTTGCGGCAACGATTCAATTACATCGCCAATAATGCGAAACGGATCGTCGGAAGGCGGCATGAACACGCGACCCATCACGTTCATTACGGCGACCTGTGTCCCGTTGACTTCTCCAAGCCAGTATCCACTGCCGGGCGTGTTGGGCGGGTAGTTTGCCGGACGAAGGAGTCGCGGTTGTTTGCGAATGTACTCGATGGCTTCTTTCTTATCGAAGATGTGATTGCCGGAAGTCATCACATCGATACCGTTGGCAAACAGTTGCTCGCACAATTGCGGCGTGACGGAAAATCCGCCCGCCAGGTTCTCGGCGTTCATGATCGCGAAGTCGATCTGGTGCTGCTCGCGCAGATCCTGAATGCGCTCGAGCACAGCTATGCGCCCAGGCTTCGCGACTACATCTCCGATCATTAGAACTTTCATATGAAGAAGTGGGAGCAGGTATAAAAAACCGCGAACCCTGAAACGTCAATCGTGGGTGCGAAAAATCACGATTTGCGATTCACGACTCGCGGTTTCTGGCAGGAGGGAGATCCGCGTTTGCCGTTCCGAAGCCGTAATTGAACCTGCATAGACAGGTGGGTGACCTCTTAATGCCGCAGCCTCTGGCAGTTCTTAACGATGAAGAAATGCACTGGCTAACGACCTCGGTCTCCCTAATCA
>Ga0126311_10001507_pt1 | contig 11324 bp, 8 predicted proteins | sample Plot61_FD_92539 | JGI IMG/M metagenome (GOLD analysis project Ga0126311, IMG submission 92539) | Serpentine soil microbial communities from UC McLaughlin Reserve, CA, USA - Plot61 | ecosystem: Environmental > Terrestrial > Soil > Grasslands | place: USA: UC McLaughlin Reserve, Lake County...
AGCCCCTCGTCGACCTCCTCGGCGACCATGCTGACCCCGGACGTGTCCTCGGACAGCGACCAAGCGCGAGCGAGGTGGTCCTTGATCTGGGTGGCCGGGGCCACGACGACGAACAGCTCGGGGGCCCGGGTGTACATCCGGACGTCGTCCAGCGCCAGCACGTTGGTGGGGTCCGACGTCGCCACGACCAGCCCGCCGGAGGCGTGCCGGTCGAGCACCAGCACGCCGGTGCGATCCGCGACCGGCCGCGGGAGCAGCCGCACGACGTCCGGCGCGGGGACCACCCGGGACAGGTCGACGGCCTCCAGCCGCAGGTGCTGGGCCAGCGCCTCGGCCACCTCACGCTCGGTCGCGTAGCCGAGGTCGGCGACCACCTGGCCGAGCCGGCGGCGCGGGCCGTCCGTCGTCCCCTGGACCTCCAGGGCGTGCGCGAGCTCGGCCTCGGTGATCAGCTGCTCGTCGAGAAGCACCTCGCCGAGGCGTCGGCGCCCGGCGCGACCGGCCGACGCCACACCGGGCGGCAGCGGGTGGGCGCGCTCGTGCAGCCCCTGTTCGTGCAGCATTCGGCCGGACATGGCCTCGGTATCGGCAGGTCCGCCGTTCCGGTGAAGTGTTTCTCAGGCGCTCGCCGGCGGCGCGGCGTCCAGCTCGTCCCCGTCCGGCTCTGCTAGCCGGTCCCGCTGCTCGAGCTCCTCCAGCAGGGTCCGCAGCTCCGACCGGACGAAGTCACGGGTCGCGACGTCACGCAGCGCGATCCGCAGCGAGGCGACCTCGCGGGTGAGGTACTCGGTGTCCGCCAGCGCCCGCTCGTCGCGCGCCCGGTCCTGCTCCGACACCACGCGGTCGCGGTCGGTCTGTCGGTTCTGGGCCAGCAGGATGAGCGGCGCGGCATAGGACGCCTGCAGCGACAGCAGCAGCGTCAGGAAGGTGAAGGTGTACGGGTCGAACCGTAGGGACGGCGGCACCAGGACGTTCCAGGCCAGCCACAGAGCGATGAACGCCGTCATGTAGACGAGGAACTTCGCCGTCCCCATGAACCGCGCGAACCGCTCGGAGAGCCGCCCGAAGGCCTCGGGGTCGACCTGCGGTCGGGTCAGCAGCGCGCGGCGTGCCTCGCGGGGCTGGTCGAGCCGCGTCGCGCGGGTACGCGGCTCACGTGCCACGGGAGCTCCCGGCCGCCGTGGCCCCGTGCGGGCCCTGCTCCTGCTGCTCCTCGTCGTCGTTCTCTCGCCAGTCCTCGGGCAGGATGTGGTCGAGGACGTCGTCCACCGTCACCGCTCCGAGCAGGTGCCCGTCCGCGTCGACCACCGGAGCGCCGACCAGGTTGTAGGTGGCCAGGAACCGCGTGACCTGCTCCAGCGTGGCGTCCGGGGGGAGCGGCTCGATGTCCTTGTCGACGATGCCGCCGATCGCACCGTGCGGTGGCTCGCGCAGCATCCGCTGGATGTGCACCAGGCCCAGGAACCGGCCGGTCGGGGTCTCCAGCGGCGGTCGGCAGACGAACACGTTGGAGGCCAGGGCGGGGCTGAGCTCCTCGCGGCGGACGACGGAAAGCGCCTCGGCGATGGTGGCGTCCGGCGCGAGGATCACCGGCTCGGTGGTCATCAGACCGCCCGCCGTGTTCTCGTCGTAGCTGAGCAGCCGGCGCAGCGGCTCGGACTCCTCGGGCTCCATCAGCTGCAGCAGGTGCTCGGCGGTGTCCGCGGGGAGCTCGGAGAGCAGGTCGGCCGCGTCGTCGGGCTGCATCGCCTCCAGGACGTCGGCGGCGCGCTCGTTCTGCAGGTGGGTGAGGATCTCGACCTGGTCGTCCTCGGGCAGCTCCTCCAGCACGTCGGCGAGCCTCTCATCGTCGAGCGCGGCCGCGACCTCCAGCCGGCGCTTGGGCGACAGCTCGTGGACCAGGTCGGCGATGTCGGCGCTCTTCAGCGAGTCGAAGGTCGCGAGCAGGTTCGCGGCGCCCTGCCCGGTCGGGGCCAGGGACAGGCCGGTCACCTGGTCGGTGTTCACGACGAAGCTCTCGCCGCGCCGGCGCAGCCGCCCGGTCAGGCCCTTCGCCGCCGGGACCACTCGGCGCACGAAGACCTTCGACACCACCCAGTCGCGGGTCCGCTGTTGGCTGATCGCGACGTCCTCGACGACGACGTCGCCGCTGCCGTCGCGCATGGAGACGGTGCGGTCCAGCAGCTCTGCGAGCACCAGCGTCTCGGCGGGGCGCTGGACGAACCGGCGCATGTTCACGACGCCGGTCATGATGACCTGGCCGCCGTCGATGCTGGTGACCCGAGACATCGGCAGGAACACCCGGCGCCGCCCGGGCACCTCCACGACCAGGCCGATCGCGAGCGGGGCCAGCCGTCCGGTGCGGAAGGTCACCACGACGTCGCGCACCCGGCCGACCTGGTCGCCCTGGGGGTCGAAGACCGCCAGGTTGGCCAGCCGTGCGACGTAGACACGCGTGGGTGCACCGCTCACCGCGTCAGGTTATCGCCGCCCGCGTGACCTGCCGCCGCGTGCGGCGCGCCACGCCCTACGGACAGGACCGATGCGCGGCTACTGCCTGAGTACGGGGTCTTCGGGGCGTTGGTCCTGTCGTGCGGGCGCGTGACCGCCTACCGCGCGCGCCCACGGCGGGGAAGTCGCCGCCGACGGCCCCGCAGGTGCCAGGGCCGCCAGCCGGACGTCGTGGCCGGCGTGGGCTGCGGCGGCGCGGCCCCGCTGCCGTCGTCGTAGTTCCCCGGCGCCTCGAGCGCCGCGCCGGCGGCGCGCAGCTCGGTGATCGGGTTGCGTCCGCGCCAGCGCTCGGGCAGCTGAGCCGGTGAGGTCGTCGCGTTCAGCCGGCTGGCCGCGAGCGCCCGCGCCGCCGGCTCCCAGCGGTCGTCGTCCTCCGCGAGCACGGCGGCGACCGCCGGGACCCGCAGCAGGCGCTGCCCGGTGTCCTTGCTCCGCAGCAGCAGCTCAACCGGACCGGTCAGCTCGGGGAGCTGCTGCTCGTCCGGGCCGCTGACCACGACCACCGCGCCGTCGTGCCAGACGTGCCAGGCCGGCCAGGACCGGTCCTGCCCCTCGGGGCGGATCCAGACCAACCCGCTCTTGGCGGCCGCCTCGGCGAGCAGCGCCGCCGGCACCGCGGCCTGGGCAGCGCCGCCCGCGTCGGCGGCGGTGCCCGTTCTGGCGTCCGTGCCTGCCCCCACGTCGGCGCCCGCGCTGGCGTCGGTGCCCTGGCTCACCCCGGCAGCGTCCCACAGCGGACCCGCTGGCACAGTGCGTCCCGTGCCCGAGGACCGCCACGACGCCGCCGCCATGACGCTGGCGCTGCTGGCCGTCGGGGTGGTCGCGATCTCGTTCTCCGGGCCCATCGCCGCCGCCACGGCGGCCCCGGCGCTCGCCGTCGCGTTCTGGCGCAACGCCCTGGGAACGGCCGTGGTCCTGCCCTGGGCGGCGACGCGGCGGCGCGCGGAGCTGGCCCGGATGCTCCGCAAAGAGCGTCGCGTGCTGGCGCGCGCCGTGGCTGCCGGACTGGTGCTGGCGGTGCACTTCGGGCTGTGGATCCCCAGCCTGCGGCTCACCAGCGTCACGGCCGCCACCGCACTGGTCACCACGGCGCCGCTGTTCACGATGATGGCGGATCGGCTGGGCGGACGGCGGGTGCCGCCTGCTGTCGTCGCCGGGGTGCTGACCTCGGTGGCCGGCGTGCTGGTCATCACCGGGGTCGACGCGAGCAGCTCGCCGCGGGCGCTCACTGGCGACCTGATGGCCCTTGGCGGGGGAGCCGCGGCCGCGGCGTACACGCTGCTGGGGGCGTCGGTACGGCGCACGGTCAGCACCGCCGGCTACACGAGCGTGGCCTATTCGGTCTGCGCCTTGGCGCTGCTGCCGGTGTGCCTGCTCGGCGGTGCGCCGCTGGCCGGCTACGCACCGCGCACCTGGGCCGAGCTCGCCGTCCTCACACTCACCGCCCAGCTGCTCGGGCACTCGCTGTTCAACCGCGCCCTGCGTTCTGTGGGAGCCACAACGGTGTCCCTGGTCGTCCTGCTCGAGGTGCCCGGCGCCACGCTGGTGGCCTGGGCCTTCTGGGGCCAGGCACCGCCGCCCGCGACCCTGCCCGGCGCGGCGCTGCTGCTGGCCGGGCTGGCCGTCGTCGTCCGGGCGGGCGCCTCGTCCCGCCGTCGAGCCGCGGCCGAGCGCGGGGTGTCCGGGCCGGAGGTGCTCGACGTCACCCCGGTCTGACTCGCCCGGGGGCGCCGGTGCTCCGTCGGTCGAAGCGCGCGGTCGTCCCCGACCTGTCCAGACCCGTGCGTGGAACGGCCCTCGCAGGGACCGGATGTCCGCAGCTGTGCGGCGGCGCGGTTCTCGACGGGCAGGTGCGGCGGCCGGTCAATACGGTGGAGGAGCCTGCCGTGCGGGCAGGTACTCCCGACGCGGAAGGAATTCGGCCATGGCCAGCAGCTCCACCCCCCGCTACTCGATCCCGGGCCTGACGCCGGAGCAGGGCGCGGAGGTGGGCGCGATCCTGCAGGACCGGCTGAACGCCCTGAACGACCTCGCGCTGACGCTCAAGCACGTCCACTGGAACGTCGTGGGCCGCAACTTCATCGCGGTGCACGAGATGCTCGACCCGCAGATCGACGCGGTTCGCACGATGGTCGACGACGTCGCCGAGCGGATGGCCACGATGGGCGTGCCTCCGCTGGGCACGCCCGGAGTGATCGTCGAGCAGCGCTCCTGGGACGACTACTCGATCGCCAGGGCCACGACCCAGGAGCACCTCGGCGCGCTCGACGTCGTGTACGCCGGGGTCATCTCGGACCACCGCAAGGCGCAGGAGCGAACGGCCGACATCGACCCGGTGACCGAGGACCTGCTGATCGGGCAGCTCGCGGCGCTGGAGAAGTTCCACTGGTTCCTGCGCGCCCACCTGGAGAACGCGGGCGGGGAGCTCTCGACCGAGGGCGCCGGCGGTGAGCGAGACGCGGCCGACCAGGCCGCCGCGGCCAACGACCTGAACACGTGAAGAAAGGCGGGCACGGACCCGAGCGGTCGGGACGCCGTCGTGACAGGCTGACGGTACGGAGTCAAGGAGGAGAGCCATGGCGCGCACTGTCGGACCTGGGGGCGCCATGCGCCCTTCGCTGGACCTCGACTTTCCGCAGTCGCTCGGGTTGTTCGACCGGTACGAGGACGCTCAGCGAGCGGTGGACTACCTCTCGGACCACGAGTTCCCGGTGCAGAACTGCATGATCGTCGGCACCGAGCTGCGTCAGGTGGAGCGCGTCACCGGCCGGCTCACCTACGGGCGGGCCGCCATGGCTGGTGCCGCCTCTGGCGCCTGGATGGGTCTGTTCGTCGGCATCCTGCTCAGCCTGTTCAGCAACGGCAACAACGCCTTTGCCGCCGTCGTCACCGGCATCCTGTTCGGCGTCGTCTTCGGCATGGCGATGGGACTCGCGACCTACGCAGCCACCGGCGGGCGGCGGGACTTCACCTCGGTGACCCAGGTGGTCGCCACCCGCTACGAGGTGCTGGTCGAGCACAAGCTGCTGCTGCGCGCCCAGGAGCTGCTACAGCAGATGCCCGCCCGCTGACTCCCAGCGTCAACCCAGGTCACTCCAGCAGCGACTGCATCTCACCGCAGCACTGCATCTCACCGCAGCACTGCATCTCACCCCAGCAGCGGCTGCATCCAGGCCTCGACGGCGTCCGGGGTCCGGGGCAGCGCCGCGGACAGGTTCTCGTAGCCGTCCTCGGTCACCAGCACGTCGTCCTCGATGCGGACGCCGATGCCCCGCAGTTCCTCCGGCAGGCTGTGGTCGTCGGCCTTGAAGTACAGGCCCGGCTCCACGGTCAGCACCATCCCGGGCCGGAGCTCGGCCTCGAGGTACTGCTCCCGGCGGGCCTGGGCGCAGTCGTGGACGTCGATGCCCAGGTGGTGGCTGGTGCCGTGCACCATCCAGCGGCGGTGGTGGCCCCCGTCCTCGCCGAGCGACGTCTCGACGTCGACGGGCAGCAGGCCCCAGTCGCCCAGGCGCTCGGCGATCACCCTGATGGCGGCGTCGTGGACGTCCTTGAACCGATTGCCGGGACGGACGGCGGCCATCCCGGCCTCCTGGGCGTCCAGGACCGCCTGGTAGACGCGACGCTGGACCTCGCTGAACCGACCGTTCACGGGCATCGTCCGGGTGACGTCGGCGGTGTACAGCGACTCGACCTCGACCCCGGCGTCGACCAGCAGCAGGTCTCCGTCGCGGACCTCACCGTCGTTGCGGATCCAGTGCAGCGTGCAGGCGTGGTCGCCGGCGGCCGCGATGGTCTCGTACCCCACACCGTTGCCGGCGTGCCTGGCCAATAGGCCGAACTGGCCCTCCACCCAGCGCTCGCCCCGGCCCTTGGCCACGGCGTCGCGCAGGCCGCGGACGATGGCCTCGAAGCCCTCGGCAGTGGCGGCGCAGGCCTGGCGCAGCTGCTCGACCTCCCACTCGTCCTTGGTGAGCCGCAACTCGGAGAGGGTCGTCGCGAGCTCCTCGTCGGCCGCGACGTCGGCCTCTGTCTGGTCCTGCGCCGTCCGGTCCTGCTCCGTCCGGTCCTGCTCCGCCTGGTCGCGCGACTGCTCGTCCGCCGTCCCGGTGCGTGACTGGGCGCGCACCTCGTCGACCCGGGCGGTCACCGCCGGGTCGGCGTCGCGGAGCACCCGCACCTGGATCGTTCCGACATCCTTGCCGACCGCCTCGGACAGCTCGTCGAGGTGGCGTGCGGTGATCCCGAGCTCGGCCTCGATCTCCTCCAGGCTCGGCCGGACGCCCACCCACAGCTCGCCGTAGCGAGCGTCCGCGTAGAACTCCTGCGTGTCGCGGCCGGCACGGGGGCGGAAGTAGAGGACGGCCTCGTGGCCACCGCCCTCGAGCGGCTCAAGGACCAGCACGGAGTCCGGCTCGCGGTCGGCGCCCAGCCCGGTCAGGTGCGAGAAGGCGGAGTGCGGCCGGAAGGCGTAGTCGGTGTCGTTCGAGCGCACCTTCAGGCCGCCCGCGGGCAGCACGAGCCGCTCGCCCGGGTACGCCTTCGACACGGCCTCGCGGCGGGCGGCCGCGTACGGCGCCACCTCGGCCCGGTCCGGAACGGTGTCCGGCCGCGGCGCCCAGCCCTGGGCGATGAACTGCTTGAACGCGGCCGATGTGGGCCGCGTCCGGTGGTCGGTGGTCTTCGGCTGCTCCTCCATCACCGGACCATGGTGTCACCAACCGGCACCGGCGTGCGGCTTCGCTCCACAGGGACCGCCGCCGAGGGGAGCTGTGGACACGGGCGACCTTCCCAGGCTGTGGATCCGGCAACCCGCGGTCAGCCGGCCAGCCAGCGCCTGCCGACCCGCTCCTCGACGGCCACCGCCGAGCGGATCGACGGCTCGACCGCCTTCTCCACCTTGCCGCCGATGAACGGCACGGACGCCTTGAGGTTGCCCTCGACCGACTCGACGACGCCCGCACCGGCCGGCCGCATGGTGATCGTGCCGTCCAGCCGCACCGGGGCGCCCTTGATCTCGACGACGATGGTCCCGTCCCGCGAGCCGTCCGCGGCCGCCGGCCCCCACGTGTCGACGCGAACCACCTGCACCGTGTCGCCGACGAAGGTCCTGATGAAGTCCGGGAAGTCGTTGGTCGACAGCTCGCGGGTCGTGCGGATCGTCGCGCCGTCCCCCAGCTGGTCGACCGAGACCTCGTGGTTGACCGCGCCGGTCGCCCGGCACACCTCCTCCTGGAAGCCGCGGTCCAGCAGCATGGCGAACGTGGTCGCCGGGTCGGAGGCGTACTCGATCTGCGCGGTGACCTTCACGTCGTTCTCCTGGGGGCGGCTCGGCGTCGATGTCCGGTCGACTCGGTGTCGTGCGGCCGGGTCGAGGCTCGGTGTCGACGCGGCGTCGCTGCCACCGTAACGGCCTCCCGGCCGCACCCCTCGATGAACCGCCCGGGAACGGTTCGGCACCGCGTGACCGGAAGGTAGGGTCGGCTGCGGCCCGCAACGGCGCGGGTTCTTGCGATGCGAGGTCGAAGGGTCGTCGAACGATCATGGCGCAGTCGCCGACGAGATCCAGGGAGCAGCTGCTCGAGAAGGCGGCCGCACTGGCCGGCCGGGACGACCGCACCGAGGCGGCGGCGCTGCTCGCGCGCTACTACTTGCACGTCCCCGACGAGGACCTGCTCGCCCGGCGGCCGGAGGACCTGCTGGGCGCCTGGACCAGCCACCTGGAGGTGGCGGAGGTGCGGCCCAAGGGCACGGCTGACGTCCGGGTCCGCACCCCCACCGTGGACGAGCACGGCTGGTCGATCGGCCACACCGTCGTCGAGGTGGTCACCGACGACATGCCGTTCCTGGTCGACTCGGTCAGCGCGGAGCTGTCCCGCCTCCAGCGCGCCCTGCACCTGGTGATCCACCCCCAGCTGGTGGTGCGACGTGACCCGACCGGCCGGCTGCTGGAGGTTCTCGACCGCTCCGGTACGGACCCCGGTGAGCTGCCCTACGACGGCTGCGTCGAGTCCTGGATGCACCTGGAGATCGACCGGGAGAGCGAGCCGGGTCAGCTCGACATGCTGGCCAAGTCACTGCACCGGGTGCTGGACGACGTGCGGGACGCGGTGGAGGACTGGCCGAAGATGCGCGCGACGGCGCAGCGGCTGGCGGCCGAGCTGGACGAGCCGCCGGTGGGGGTCGACCGGCCGCAGGTTCAGGAGGCGCAGCGCCTGCTCCGCTGGCTCGGGGACGGCAACTTCACCTTCATCGGCTACCGCGAGTACGAGCTCAGTGACGCCGACGCGGGCAGTCCCGACGTCGAGACCGGCGAGGTGCTGCGGGCGCTCCCCGGCACCGGCCTGGGGGTGCTCCGCTACGACCAGCGGGTCTCGTCGGGAAGCTTCCGCCGGCTGCCGGTGCAGGTCCGGGCCCGCGCCCGCGAGCCCCGGGTGCTGGTGCTCACCAAGGCCAACTCCCGTTCGACCGTGCACCGGCCGGCGTACCTGGACTACGTCGGCGTCACGCCGGTCGCCCCGGACGGCCCAGTGGTGGGGGAGCTGCGGTTCCTCGGCCTGTTCACCGCCGCGGCCTGCACCGAGAGCGTCACCCGCGTGCCGGTCATCGACCGCAAGGTCGAGCAGGTGCTCACCCGGTCCGGCTTCCCGCCGGAGAGCCACTCGGGCAAGGACCTGCTGGAGATCCTGGAGACCTACCCGCGGGACGAGCTCTTCCAGACCGACGTCGACGACCTCTACGACATCGCGACCAGCGTGCTGTACCTGCAGGAGCGCCGGCGGACCCGGCTGTTCCTGCGCCGTGACGACTACGGCCGCTTCATGTCGTGCCTGATCTACCTGCCGCGCGACCGGTACACGACCCAGATGCGGCTGCGCATGGAGGACATCCTGCGCGAGGCGTTCGACGCCGAGAGCGTCGACTACACGACCCGGGTGTCGGAGTCGGTGCTGGCCCGGCTGCACTTCGTCGTCCGGGTGCCACGGGGCACCGTCGTCCCGGACGTCGACGCCGACGAGCTCGAGGAGCGGCTGGTCGCGGCCACGCGCACCTGGGACGAGGACCTCGCCGACTCGCTGCTCCTGGAGTTCGGCGAGGAGGAGGCCGCCCGGCTGCTCGCGCTGTACGGCCGCAGCTTCCCCGAGGCCTACAAGGAGGACTTCCCGGCCAGGGTCGCCGTCGCGGACCTGCGTCACGTGGTCGGGCTGGAGACGCTGGACGAGTCCGCCGACCCCGCGATGAACCTGTACCAGGAGCCGGGCCGGCCGCCCGAGGAGCGACGCTTCAAGCTCTACCGCACCCAGTCCCTGTCGCTGACGCGGGTGCTTCCGGCCTTCAGCAACCTTGGCGTCGAGGTCGTGGACGAGCGGCCGTACCAGCTCGAGCTGGCGGACGGCCGCAGGGTGCATGTCTACGACTTCGGGCTGCGCTACCGCGGAGGCGCCGGGTGGTGGCGCGAGCGCGCCGAGCTGGCGCGCGCGGTGTTCCAGGAGGCCTTCGCGGCGGTGTGGTGCGGGCACGCGGACAACGACGGGTTCAACGCCCTCGTGCTCGCGGCGGGTCTGAGCTGGCGCCAGGTGGGGGTGCTTCGGGCGTACACGACGTACCTGCGGCAGACCGGGCTGACCTTCAGCCAGGCGTACGTCGAGCAGTGTCTGATCGGCAACGTCCGGGTGGCCCGGCTGCTGGTCACGCTGTTCCAGGCCCGGTTCGACCCGGACCGGTTCGACAGCGAGGCGGACTCCGACGCGCGACGCGAGACCTGCGACGCGCTGGTGGAGGAGATCAAGGGGGCGCTGGACGACGTCGCCAGCCTCGACCACGACCGAATCCTGCGGGCGCTCCTGGGATTGGTGCGGGCCACCCTGCGAACCAGCTGGTACCAGACCGACGAGCACGGCCGGCCCCGCACGTACACCAGCTTCAAGCTGGATCCGCAGGCCGTGCCCCACCTGCCAGCCCCGCGGCCGGCGTACGAGATGTGGGTGTACTCCCCTCGTGTCGAGGGCGTGCACCTGCGGTTCGGCCGGGTCGCCCGCGGCGGGCTGCGCTGGAGCGACCGGCGCGAGGACTTCCGGACCGAGGTGCTCGGACTGGTCAAGGCCCAGATGGTCAAGAACGCGGTGATCGTGCCGACCGGCGCCAAGGGCGGCTTCGTCGCCAAGCGACTGCCCGACCCCGCCGACCGGGAGGCGTTCCTGGCCGAGGGCGTGGGGTCGTACCGCACCTTCGTGTCGGCGATGCTCGACGTCACCGACGACCTGGAGGGCACCGGGGCCGCCGCGCGCGTGGTGCCGCCGCCGCGCGTCGTCCGGCACGACGGGGACGACCCCTACCTGGTGGTTGCCGCCGACAAGGGCACGGCAACCTTCAGCGACATCGCGAACGACGTCGCGGAGTCCTACGGCTTCTGGCTCGGGGACGCCTTCGCCTCGGGAGGGTCGGCCGGGTACGACCACAAGGCGATGGGGATCACGGCGCGGGGGGCGTGGGAGTCGGTCAAGCGGCACTTCCGCGAGCTGGGCGTCGACACGCAGACCCAGGACTTCACCGTCGTGGGCGTGGGCGACATGAGCGGGGACGTCTTCGGCAACGGGATGCTCCTGTCCGAGCACATCAGGCTGGTCGCGGCCTTCGACCATCGGCACGTCTTCGTGGACCCGGCGCCGGACCCGGCCACGTCGTACGCCGAGCGCCGCCGGCTGTTCGATTTGCCGCGCTCGTCGTGGGACGACTACGACCGCTCGCTGCTCAGCCAGGGTGGCGGCATCTACCCCCGCTCCGCCAAGTCGGTGTCGCTGTCGGCCGCCGCG
>Ga0126311_10001508_pt1 | contig 11323 bp, 14 predicted proteins | sample Plot61_FD_92539 | JGI IMG/M metagenome (GOLD analysis project Ga0126311, IMG submission 92539) | Serpentine soil microbial communities from UC McLaughlin Reserve, CA, USA - Plot61 | ecosystem: Environmental > Terrestrial > Soil > Grasslands | place: USA: UC McLaughlin Reserve, Lake County...
ATCCTGTGAGGGGCCATAATACGGGCGGGTATTATCGGTGTCTTATGTATGGCGGGTTATGAACCCTCGACACTCTACATAAGACAATCTGCTACATGGGACCGAGGCTATGCATAATGCTGGCGGGGAACTTCCGAGAATTACTATTCCACGCACTCCGGTGAATAAGCCTGTTCATACTTCTAAGCACCTGCTTGTCACTGATAGTAGCGACAAAAATCACTCATTTGGAGTATGCACCAGCTCCTCAGGGGGAGTATGGTACGAACGTCACATGGGAAAGGGTAGCGGCTGGAGGTGGCCCGGGATGCAGGCTTCGACCAACACACAAGCACCATCGGGGAGGCGCTCAAGGCGCGGAAGTAGGGTGCTGCTGGCTCTGTTGGCCGCCCTAGTAGTGTCCCTGTTTGCGTTACTAGAAAGCGAAAGACCCACACAAGCAATAGTAGGCGGTTCGAAATCCACTGCGAACCCCGACATGGCATTCCTAGAGATAAAAACGAGCGGCGGCGTCGGATACTGCGGCGGCACCTTGATAGACTCGGACAGCGTGTTAACGGCCGCGCACTGCTTTTTGGGGGTCTCTTCCCAGGACGTGAAGCAAGGCGCCATAAACGTGATCGTCGGGGCTACGACACTCGGCGCCGGCCAAGGAGTGGTGCGTGACGCGGAGACGGTCTGGATCCATGGTGGGTTCGACTTGACTCAAGACCCGGACAACCCTACGGACATGAGGTATGATGCCGCGGTCCTCACGCTGAACCAGCCGGTGACGGGCCCCAACATCCGGCCGGCGGATCTCGCCACCGCGGCTGATAATCGGTATGAGCAGAAGGGGCAAGCGGCGTATGTTGCCGGCTGGGGGTTGACGAAGCCGTGCCCGAAGGGGCAGACGTGCCAGGTCGAGAAGCAGTTACGCTGGGTGGGAGTCACGATCAAGGACGACCAAGCCATTGAACATACCTTACTTAGCCCTACGTTTTATCCAGACCTCATGGTGGCTGCGGGGGGCCAGAACGGCAAAGGGACCTGCGATGGCGACAGCGGCGGGCCACTATGGGTTGAAGATAAGGGCTATTACCCCGTAATAGGGATCCTCAGCGCCGGGAAGTGCGGCCAACATTCGTACCTCGTCCCCGACGTATACACAGAGGTGAACAACCCCTCCGTTAGGACGTTCATAGTCGACCACATGCGCTAGAGCTGCGAAGCGTGCCTCCTCGTACTCCTCGAAGGTGGGCCAGGCTGCGATCTGGGAGACATGCAATACTTCCGCGAGCACCTCCAAGGCGAAGTAGCTTGCAGAACATATCCGCAAACCGCCGAGTAGTACGGCACCCCCAGCGGGGTGTTATGAGGAAGTCTCGATAATACCCGAAGGCGGTTGATCTGAGTCCGGTGCGTTCATGGGTGCTGGACCGGGGATATGCGAACTTCGGAGAATCCCCAAAAGGCGAAGTTCGCAGGAACCCCTTCTACGCACTCGGGTGAATAAGGGCAAGTTTCCGAGAACTCCGTGAAGGCGAACTTCCGAGAACTCCGTTATGGCGAACTTCGGAGAATTCGCCTTCAACGCACTTCGGTGAATAATCACCGAGCGAAGCTGGGTTATTTCGGGGCTGTAGCCCCGAGCTGTAGAGACACCCGCTCTAGCGCCTGCTGATAGCGCTCTTCGTCTATCTCCACACCTACTGCCCGCCGTCCGGTGTTGATGGCTGCCAGCGGCACGGTGGCAGATCCCATCATCGGATCGAGCACCACGCCGCCTGGGGGGCACAGAGCCTCTAGGAGGGTTGTAGCCTGCTCCAGTGGCTGGGCGTGCTCGTGGAAGTACTTGGCCTCCTCCGTGTCCTCACCGGGGGGCAGCATATCTCTGATCATTCGCTGCCACGGCTCCCACGCCTTGTTGTGGCCGGCTTCGCCTGCTCGACTCGAGCGAGAGCTCCGCTTGCGCCACACGAGCACCGGTTTGTAGGCGGTGCGAATGAGCTTGTCTCGGTAGTCGAGCGTGTTGGTGTGGCGTGCGGCGAACTGCCAGTGCCACCAAAGCTCACCGGCAGCTGCCTCCCTGACACGGGCCATCACCTCCTCTAGGAATGCCTGACCGGAGTAGGCGATTAGGAAGTGACCCCTCTTGAGGTGCCTAACAGCAACCCGCGCCAGCTCGCTCCATAGTGGCAGAGCTTCTTCCTCGTACGGCGGGTCCGTTAGGATGCAATCGACCTGTCCCTCGGGGAGCGAAGCTTCGCTGGCGGAGCTAGAGAGGCCCTCCCTGAAGTCACCGTTAAGCAGGCTTAAGCGCTCCGGCAGCTTGAGGTGTGAAAGACGGCGCTCAGCCTCTAAGTACTCGGCGTGCCTCCTAGCCGCGTGCTTATAGCGGTTGGCTTGCTCCCGCGCGGCGCTGATCGTCAACTCTCGGGCGCGCTCTTTGCACTCCTCTATGAAGGCTTCGAAACGCTCCTCGGGCCACGCTGCTATGAGCTGCGCCCGCTGGCTGTACGGCTTGTCGGGAATCCCCAGCTCCTTCAGGGTCGGAAGAGCAACCGGTAACACTGTGTTACCGCTTTCCTGAGGGGGCCGGCCTCCCTTGTTCAACTCGATGCGCTCTAGCATCTGGCCAAGCTTGCGCTGAGCCCGCAGGTGGATCTCGGCTGCTGCGTTCTGCGCCTCGAGGCCAGCTCGTGCTCTTTTAGCGTGGCCGCTGATTGTTTGCGCCAAATCAGATACGTGCACTAGTTCCGCCGGTGTGCTTGCGCGCTCTAAGAGCCCCTCGGCCTGGCTTAGCAGGTCCAGTTGCCCTTGCTGGCTTCGCCTATGAGATAGTTCACCCACCGCCGCTCCTCCTAGCTTCGCTTTCGCTACAACGCCGGCAGGGAACGATCTCAACCCTCTCGACCTCCTCGCCGTCCTCTGCCACGACGAGGTGGCCGATGTACACGACGCCGCTCCAACAACAATGCAGAGGCTCAGCGTAGCTCGCCTCCGCATCCTTGGCTTGTCCCGCAGCGTGGAACGGATCACCACTCGCGGGTATCCTTCTAACGTCCACAGATAGCTTTCCCCTTTCTGTGGGCCACGCCCGGAGCCGATCGCAGCGGCGTCCGGGCTTCTACATCACCCCTCTATTATACACCATCGCCCGGTAATGAACACCATACTATACTACTACACACATATACAGTGCGTAGAAAGGATTTCCAAGTAAATGCCCAGATCAATGTACAAGCGCAGTACAAAACGGTGTCAGGAGGTTTTACAATGCTAAGTATGGAGGAGCGGTATTACACGCCGGCTGAGGTTGGGGAGCACTTGAGGGTGGATGTGTCCACGCTTTACCGCTGGATTCGCGACGAGAAGCTCGTGGCCATAAAGATAGGGCGCGACTACAGGATCGCCGAATCCGACTTGCAAGCGTTCCTTGAGGAGCGCAAGAGCAACCGCCGAAGCTAGCTCTAGCGCGCGTGGCTAAAAAGCCTGGCAATACGTATTCATGTATATCCAAATCAGAATCCTTTACGAACGCGTGTCCAAACGACCATACGGAAAGCGGCGTGTTTGCAGGGAGTTTGTCGCTTGCTAACGTGCTGGGGTTTGCAGATAATGCCCCGCTAATGGCCGAACTGCCGACTGGACCGGAAGGCGGTCAGAAAACCGGGAGGAATGTTGTGCAAACAGGAGATAGGCGAGGCTAAACAAGGCTAACGGACAAAAGAAAGGGCCGGGGGAATAGGCAGACCACCGACCCGATCAATGCCTTCCCTCGCCAGGAAGGACATAAAACCCGATGGAAGTTTACGACACATCGTCGTTTGGCGCATCCCCAAGGTTCCCTACCGACGTTGCCGGGATTCCGCGTGCTCTGGTGGAACGCCCTCAATGGATGGGAACCATCTTCGAGCCTCGTCGAGGCCAGCCCGACAAGCTGAATAAACCCCCGTACGCGCTGACGAGCGAAACGCCGTGCAAGGCTGACAAGACGAATCCCGACTTGTGGGTTTCCTTCGAGACGGCGTGCGAGGCGTTGGAACGTGGCGACGTGGAGGCAATCGGATTTTGTTTCAGCCCGGAAGATCCGTTGTGGGTCGCCGATTTCGACGACGTGGTCGATTCCGAGACGGGAGAGCTAGACGAACGGGCCGCGCGGATTATCCACGCGCTAGATTCCTACGAGGAGATTTCCGTCTCCGGCACAGGTATCCACGTGGTCGGCACAGGCAAGAAGCCTCATTGGGCGGGCTGCCAGTCGCAAGCGCTCGGATTCTCCATCGAGCTTTACGAAAAAGGAAGGTTCCTCGTTACCACCGGTCGGCTAGTGCCAGGAGCGCACCGCGAGCCGCAACCTCGCCAGGGGCAGCTAGAGGACCTGTGCTCTCGGGTGTGGGCAAAAGCCAAGCACCTACATGACGGACGCCCCAGCGGAGGCAACGGTAGTCAGTTCACCCAAGTTTCGGACCTGAAAGACGCCGATCTGTTGGACCGTGCTAGGCGGGCGCGGACCGGCGCGAAGTTCAAGAAGCTATTCGACGCAGGCGACACGTCGGGGTACACGAGCCCCAGCGAGGCTGACTATGGCCTGATCACTTACCTGATTTTCTGGACCGGTGGGGACAGGGGCCGCATCATATCCCTCTTTCAACAGAGTGCCCTGTACCGGGGTGAGGAAAAGCACCGCACCTACCTAGAACGCACATTAGACCGCGCGCTCGAATCGTACTCGGGGCCGTTCTACCGACCACAGCCCATAAAACCTAGCGCAGCTGCCGAGAGCAGACCCGACGATCCTCTCGCGCCGTTCCTTGCGCTGGCCCTCGACCCTCCCGCGTGGACGGGACGCCGTGCAGCGAGTGCGTACAAGGCTTTCGTCGGCGCCCTGTCCCTCGCCGCGGATCACGGCATCACAGACGATAACGGAGATCTCCGAATCGGATGTGACGTGCGCCGACTGGCCGACGCGGCGGGTATGCGCGTCAACACCATCTGCGACACCGCGTTACCCGAACTCGTGAAAATGAAACTGCTTTCGTGGCGCAAGGGTGGGGGTAAAAAAGCCGGCGTTTTAGTGCTTAAGAGTGGGGGGCGCACAACCCGTTACCCTAAAGTATCCACACACTCTAGGGCAACGACTTATGCGCCCCCCGAAAACGCACTAGAAACCCTGCGTCTACTTGTACGTCTGAGAGCAGGAAACAGCAAGCACTCGCCGCTACTTAGGCTTGGCATGCCGGGACTCTTCTGCGTGGTGGCGATGCTCGACGGCGAAGCCACGATCGACGGGATCACCCTCGAAGACCTCGCCGAAGCCACCGGTAGACGCCCTCGCGTGCTGCGGCCCTATCTCGCACGTCTGAAAGCGGCGGGGATCGCCAGGGAGATCCGACCCGACGTTTACGCGCTGACCGACAGCTTCCGAGATCGCTACCGCGAACATCTCGAAATGAGCGGCGTCGTCTACTCCGAGCGCGAACAACGCCGCCGTCATCGCGAGCACGCTGCAGCCCGAAAGCGTTATCGGGAGCGCAAGGAACACTCGCAACCTACGAAGCTACACGGAAAAGAGCGCGTACAGCGCAACGTCGACCGTAACGCGAAAGCCCAGCGTGAGAAATGGCGAGAGGGCCGGAAGAAGAAATCGAGGGTTAGTGCTACTGAGTTCTTGCTAGAGGAGATCGAGCCGGAGACGGGCTATGGTCCCCGATTAGGCGACGCCATCGGGCGGTGGTGCCTGTTACACAGCGGTGGCAAGCGCGAACTATTCGCCGCAATCTACCGCGGCCCGTTCCGAATAGTGTCGATCGGTGGTGAGCGTTTTATCGATCCAGTACAACCTAGCGAAGCTTAAGATGCCTAAAACCGTCACATTGCCCGTACACCACACCGGAATGTGGCGAAAGGTCCTCAAACGTTGTCATCCCGACGCGGGTGGTGAAGAGGATCTATTCATCTGGATTAATAACGTCAGGGAATGGGTCTTTGACGATCGCGTGGAAGAAGCGCCGCGAGAGGTCCGCCGCGAGCCCCCGCGCCATTATCCACAACAGACGGAGCGCGTACCCTTCGAGGCGGCTTTCCAGAGGTTCCCGGATCACGAGAGTTTGGTCCGCTACGCGATAGACCTCGCCAGCACGCTCGAGGAACCGTACTCACACCTGCTATTGCTGCTCTCCGATCTGTACCCGGCAGCGCCAGGAGACACCACACTAGAACGCGCCGAACGCGCCGGAGCGTCGTTCAAACAACTCGCATTCGTCGGACATTTAATCGGCCTGAACGCGACCCAACGGCAGCGGCTATACCGGATCGCCGAATCCATCCCGTTATCCCAAAGATGCGCCGGCCATTTGATCGCGAGACTGAAACACGAGGCGGCCTGATAAGGGATGAGGTTGCAGATGTGCGCCTTCATGGGGTCGATCGACCCTTGCACGTAAGGGATGATCGTGAGGATCCTCGCCATCATCAAGGGAGGGAAGTGGTCCTTGGACCACCTCGCACTAGGAGCGTTTGTTTGTAGTGTGGAAAAAGAGCACTTTCGCGCAGCGTTCGCTAGACTGTTTGGGGAGTGCCATCTATCGGGTCGGGGGCGTCATCCATCCGAGGAACGGCGGGGTGTGAGAGGAAAGGCACCTAGACCGTCCCCCACCACTGTCTTACCCCCTGCTTTTGTCCTTTGCGGCAGGGGGTCTGTCTTATATCGGAAACCGTTTCTCAAACAACGATACCCCTTCCCCCATGGGCCGGGGTGTGGCACCATATGATTCGAGGTGAGAAGGTCGGGGGCGTGCGGCGGTCGCAGCTGGGCACGCGTTCGCTGTACGTCCCCAGGGCTGATAGCTGAATACTGAGCGGCGCGGGGACTAGCGAAGCTGGGCTCTGTGTCGAGGGCAGGCCTAGGCCAGGGCGGGTGTTTTTCTCGTAGTTCACGCTCGGCCGCCCGAATGGGAAAGGATGGGGTTTGGATCAAACGGAAACTTCGTTAGCAGCTTCGCTAGCTGGATCACGAGCAGAGCGCGAACTCGACCAATTTGTCGAGCGAAGGCACACCCAACGCGTCACCGGCGCCGAAGACGTCTATGGCGAAAAACACGTCGAGGATTACGACCTCGAAGCCCAGTGGAAGAAGCTCGCAGAAGAACACCGCGCCGACCGGGGTGAAGCCGTTGGCAAGCTCTGGTGTCGATACCATCTGCGCCAAGCCGCGCGTCTGAGAACCACGCTGGGTGAGTTAGTCGAGCACCACGAAAAAGAAGCCAGACGATGGCAAGGAGCGTGAATGACTGAGGAAGCTACCAACCCGAACGTAGCCCCGGACTCATACGAGGGATTGCGGGACTCTGCCAGGGGTGAAGCCGCGTCGTTGTGGAAGACGGCAGACAGAGAGGAAGCGAGCCTCTCGAGGTTCTACAAAGAGCTCCAACATGATCCGCGCTACACCTCCGAACATAAAAGCGAGTTAGCCTGGGCCAGATTCAACAAGGCCAAAGCGAAGATCGTCGAAAGTAAAGCAAAGGCAAGCGAGCAGTTAGCCAACGATGCTGCCGTGTACCGCCGCTAGGCCTTGCCGTTCCCGCCTTCTGAGGGTCCGATCACGAGCGACACCCAGAAGATGTTGATCAGCCAGAACGAGAGCGCGCGGCTCTCCAGGAAGCTGGCGCGGATGCAAGATCAGGCCACTGGGCCGTTCCGGTCGGACCTCACCAGCGCCCTCAGAGAGGAGTACGAGCGCGGCCTAGAACTCGGCGGTGTCATGGGTGGGTCGCTGTGCAGGGCCGTCCTTGCTGTGTGCGATGAGGTCGGCGTGGACGCAGACTCAGTAGTAGACGACTTCAGAGCCCAGCGCCACAGGGAACTCATCGAGAGGGCTCAGCATGCCGAGTACCTGCAGGATTATCTCGGCAAGCGCGTATCCCCACCACCCTACCCGAAGCCTGCCTCCGAGAAGGCACGCATCGCAGGGATCGGGGCTCCTGCACCTGAAGGTGACGAGGTAAACGAACCTGGGAGGGGTAAGAAGCTCTTCCCCAACAAGCCGCAGAGCCACGTGAGCAGGGGTTCAGGTAGGCTAAACATCTCCCAGCCCCTACCACGCCACACTTTGAGCGGAGCACTAGCTCCTCTGCTGACGAAGTATCCAAGCGAAGGCGTAACAACAACGGTTGATAACGAAGGTAGGTCATAGGCTCAGGTTCATATGGTTGACATTCGCAGACTGGTTGGGAGCATTCCTCGACGAAGCCGCATTCCGCACGCTTATCTGCTGGCGGGTGCTGAGCGGTCAGCTGCCGCAGGGGATCGCGCATCGTTCCTGGAAGCCGGAGCGCGAGGCTCCGGTCGTGGTGAATGTGTACGACTGGACCACTTACACGCTCTTGTTTTCGGTGCTCATCTGGCCGCCTGTAGACGTGGCAGCGAACACGCTAGAGAAGGCGGAGTTCTACAAGGGACAGCGGGCCGAAGACGTGATGGCGGCCATTACCCGAGGAGCTGGTCAGATGAAGTGGAGTTTGCTCTACGAGAGGGAGGAGCGGTTGCAATGGGATCGGCGAAGAGCAGTGTGGGTAACCCAGGACGGCCACGCCTTCGACTACCCGGCCGAGAGTCTAGGAGGGGGAGGGGGGGGGTAGGTAGCTATTGGGACAATGCACGGCGCTAAAGCCGAATGGAGAGCGCTGTAGGCTGGTCGCTATGCGCGACCGCGAGAGCTGTTGGTCGCACGATCCCTCCTTCAAAGAGAAGCGCAAGCGACACGCCACACGCGCGGGCAAGGCCGGCGGTCGGTCTCGCCCCAGCGAGATAGCCGAGATCAAAGACAAGCTCAGCAAGATCGCTTTAGACGTCCTCGACCCTACTTCCGACGTGGGGCGTGGTGAGGCAGCGGTGGCCATCCAAGCCTACTCAGCGATCATGAACTGCATCCGCACCGAGCTAAAGAGGCGCGAGCAAGAAAATTTAATCGAGCGTCTAGAGGCCCTAGAAGGCGTTCTCTCGGAGCGCAAGGCGGGCTCTGGATGTTATGCTTAGAAGCGGGATTAGACACGCCGAGAAGGCCGCACAGAGCCGCGTAGATTCGTTCCGTACGCTCGATGGCAGGCGCTTCGTCTACCACCCACAAACCGTGGGAATCGAGTTGTTTCTCCGCGCGTGCGATCTCATCCGGGATCCCTACACGGACGAACCCCCACCCGAAGAGCCGGCGTTCTTGGAAGCTGTCCGGAACGCCGTAGATCCTGATGAGGTCATCAGCAGGTTCTCTTCCGGCAACCCCGAGAAGAGCTTCATAAACCTACCCGCGATGGTCTACGGCGAAGACTAATACAAAAGCCTTGCCTTTCCTTTCCTAGCCCCGCCTCGCCACGCCGGTCCTCCCTAAGCGCCTCCGATACCTCTCCTAGGGGCAAGGTGCCGGGGCGCTGTTTTTAGGGGACTGTCCCGAACCTGTCCTGAACGGCGCCTAACCGCGTCCCGATAACATAGCGAAGGATGGCTCCTTGAGAGCCCCGGCTTTCCCCTGCGCTGGGGCTCTCACCTTCTCCTCTGAGAGGGTGACGGCGCAGGGGGCCGTCACCCTCTCACGCAGAGCGGCCCATCTAGCGTACCCGTGGTAGGCCACAACACAGCCACGAGGATAGCCTAGGACGAACACGGCGGCCGTGGGTTAGGACTCGCTATATAAGGAATAGAACCGGCCGCCAGGAACCCACCTCCCTACGCCGTACGGTAGCAGGGACGATGAACCACCGATATGAAGCCAGCGGAAAATGGCCCGAAGTATGTAGCATTTGAAGTCCTCTATAGTGCTAGAGTGGCAGATGGGTCACGTAGGGTGGGCGTTACTTATTCTCACCGCCCTACTATTTACGGGCCGGGTATTCCTTCATCTCGGTAGGAACCCGGCCCGTGTGTTTCCGAGGGCGTCGGCTAGGGCTTATTCGCATAACACAGCCACGAGGTTGCCGTCTAAGGCCTTTCGGCGCCGGTCTTAAATATCTAAGAGGCTTAAAGATATGGCGGAGAAGGCCGTAGGATGGGTAGAATGGTGGATTCGGAGGGCGGTGTTCACGTCGAACGTCAGGGACTTCTCCCCCCTCGTCCCTGATTCGCGTGAAGGCGACCGCCCTCCTCTGTAGCCTAAACATACTGGCCCTCCCAGCGCAAGATGAACCAACGTGCATTTGTGGTCGAGGCTGCCTAGTAAAGCCTCGACTGTTGCTTCAACCTTTCTGCGTCCGCTTGCAACGCGCTTGACAGACGCTTGACAGACTTCTGAGGACTTTCGGCGCCGGTCCCAATGGTCTAGTATGACCCGCATGTGGGAGGACCCTGGGCGGGATACTAGGCGGCGACTAAGCGTGGCCGAGGCGGCTGACGCTTTGGGCATCACCGTGGACGCCGTCCGGAGCAGGATAAAGCGCGGCACAATCGCCCATGAGCGCAAAGGCGGCCGCGTGTACGTGTTACTGGGCGACGACGAGTTTCGCCCAGGTTACGGCCAGTACACCGACCAGGGCGGCGACCAGGGCACCACGGCAACCGAGGACCGTACCGCCGAGCTTATCGCCACACTCCGAGAGCAGTTGCAGGCCGAGCGCCAGGCCCACGCCGAGGCGAGGAGGTTGCTCATGGCCGCCCTCGAGCGCATCCCACCCCAGCTAGAAGCCCCACCAGACGAACGAGAATCGCCTCAGACGGTCGAGGAGGCGTCAGATAAGGCAGAGCCCCGGCCAGCTACGGCAGAGTCTCAGGAGGACGTACAGAGGCCGTGGTGGCGAAGGATATTAGGAGGATAGGAGGCTGGCCATGCCAGAGCTACGCGAGAGGGTCATTGCCGCTATCTGCGAGGAGGAGTGGCCGCACCCGGATAACGAAGTGAACAGCACCACCATACACGAGCGGTTGAAGCGCGACGGTGACGCTGCCTCAGAGGAGGCGGTTCGGCAGGTGCTATTTCAACTGTCAGACCACGGTGATATCACTCTGGTGTTGGAACCGAGCCGAGGATCCGGCCCCGTCGTCTTTGCCGTGGGCCCGGAGCTGTGCCTACAGCCCCACCCCGACGCCCCAGGCGCTCAGGAGGGCGCTGTACGCCCGTGGTGGAGGCGGGTGTTCGGTAGCTGACAATTAGATAGGAGGCGATCACGGCTTACTTGAGCGAAGAACAACAGCGCCAGCGTATCAGAGAGTTGGTGCGCAAGAAGACAGGCGTGGATTGGCCCGAAGTGCAGGTCGGTGATATCGAGAAGGCTATGAGCTCGGTAACGCTCTTCTACTGGTGCAAGAAGGAGGACGTAGGCAAGCGCTGGCTCCAGAAGCAACTTGAGCTAACCGA
>Ga0126311_10001512_pt1 | contig 11318 bp, 8 predicted proteins | sample Plot61_FD_92539 | JGI IMG/M metagenome (GOLD analysis project Ga0126311, IMG submission 92539) | Serpentine soil microbial communities from UC McLaughlin Reserve, CA, USA - Plot61 | ecosystem: Environmental > Terrestrial > Soil > Grasslands | place: USA: UC McLaughlin Reserve, Lake County...
GAGGTCTCGCCCGGCGCGCGCGGCGGCTTCGGCTCGCCGTCGCCCGACTTCCTCCCCGGGATCTTCCCTCTCAGGCCGGCAAGATCGGGCTTGCCGAGCTTGGGACCGCGCCGGGAGCGGTACACCTTGTACTCGGGCCGCTCGGGCGGGCCCCCCTCGTCTTCAGGCGGCATCGAGTTAGATACTGCCGCATGAGCAGGAGCAACGCGGTGGGCGTCGACCTCGGGGGAACCAAGATGCACGCCGGCCTCGTCGACGACGCGGGGGAGGTGCTGCACCACGCGACCGAGCTGGAATTCGGCGACAACGCCGATGCGATCCTCGACGCCCTCGCGGCGAAGGTCGGCGAGGCTTTCGCCGCACGGCCGGACGCGGTGGCCGACGCCGTAGGGCTCGGGATCCCGTGCACGATCGATCGCGCCACCGGCACCGCGATCTCGGCGGTGAACCTACCCATCGTCGACGTCCCCGTGCGCGACGAGATGCGCCGGCGCCTGGACCTCCCGGTGTTCGTCGACAACGACGCCAACGTGGCGGCGCTCGCCGAGCACCGCTTCGGCGCCGCCCGGGGAGCCGACAACGTCGTCATGCTCACGATCGGCACGGGGATCGGGGGCGGGCTGATCCTCGACGGCAGGATCTACCGGGGCGCGACCGGCGCGGGCGCCGAGCTGGGGCATGTGGTCGTCGACGCCGACGGCCCGCCCTGCCAGGGCAACTGCCCCAACAACGGCTGCATCGAGACCCTGGCCTCGGGCACCGCCCTCGCCCGCCAGGGACGGGCCGCGGCACGAGGGGCGCCGGAGTCGCGCCTCGGTCAGATGGCGCAGGCCGGAGACCGGATCGACGGCAGGGCCGTGGTCGAGGCGGCGGTGGCCGCCGACACCGTGGCGCGCGAGCTCGTGACCCGCGCCGGACGCAGCATCGGCGTCGCACTGTCGAGCATCGCGAACGTCTTCGAGCCCGACGTGATCGTCCTCGGCGGCGGGGTGATGGCGGCGGGCGAGCTGATGCTGGCACCCGCCCGCTCCGAGCTCGAGGCGAGGGCGCTGCCCCCCATGAACCGGACGCCCGTGGTCGCGGCGGGCCTCGGCCCGGACGCCGGGATGATCGGCGCCGCGACCATGGCCCTGGACGAGCTGGCCGCGGTTACGTCTTGACCCGGACGGGAACCGACCACTGATGCCCGGCCGCCTGATCGTATGCCCGACGCCGCTCGGCAACCTCGCCGACCTCAGCCCGCGCGCCCGCCAGGCGCTGTCCGAGGCCGACCTGGTCGCGTGCGAGGACACTCGCCGGACGGGCCGCCTTTACGAGCGCCTGGACATTCCGCGGCCGCGCTTCGTCTCCAACCACGAGGGCAACGAGGCCGAGCGCGCAGTGCAGCTGGCCCAGCAGGTCGAGCGCGGCGCCCGTGTCGCGCTGGTCAGCGACGCCGGGACGCCCGCGATCTCGGACCCCGGCTACCGCCTGATCCGAACCTGCGTGGGGCGTGGCCTCGACGTCGAGGTCCTGCCGGGCCCCGACTCGGTCACCACGGCATTGGTGGCGTCGGCGCTGCCGCCGGACCGCTGGCGGTTCGAGGGGTTTCTGCCTCGGCGCGCCGGCGAGCTGGAGCGCGTGCTCAGCGCATCCGAGACCGTGGTGGCCTTCGAGTCGCCCCGGCGCCTGCCCGCCTCGCTCGCGGCGCTCGCCGCGCTGGCGCCGGACCGGCCGGCCGCCGTCTGCCGGGAGCTCACCAAGCTGCACGAGGAAGTGGCGCGCGGCTCGCTGGCCGAGCTGGCGCGGCAGTTCCGCGAGGACGTCAAGGGCGAGATCGTCGTCGTGATCGCCCCCGCCCAGGTCGCCACGGGCGCCCCCGACACCGCCTTCGCGGTCGACGCGCTGCGTCGCTTGGTGCAGGCCGGCGCCCGTCCGCGCGCCGCCGCGGGCGTGGTCGCCGCGCTCACCGGGACGCGCGCGAACGATCTCTATCGGGGCCTCACCGGCCGCGAGCCCCGCGAGTAGCCGCGCATGCCCAAAAGGTGCTTAATCCATGCCTAATCGTCGCGGCTGACTGGCCGGCTGGCCAGCGGCTACGATCGAACATAGATATTTGGTGTGATTTGCCGGGGATGCCCGGTGTCTGAGGGAGAGGGAATTCCCCCGTTGATGGGCAGGAGTATCGCCCGATGAGCTTCGGTCGCATAGCAGCGTTTCTGGCCCTTGCGGCGGCCTTCGTGGTCGTGCTCGCGGTGCTGCTCGGCGGGGGCGGCGGCCATTCCTACAAGCTGCTGCTCGAGAGCGGCGGCCAGCTGGTGCCCGGCAACCAGGTCCTCGTAGGAGGCCAGAAGTTCGGCAGCGTCGATGACCTGTCGCTCACCGACGACGGCCGGGCCGCGGTCACGATCACCGTCGAGGAGCCGCTCACCGAGGGCACGACCGCGACGGTGCGCTCGACCTCGCTGTCGGGCATCGCCAACCGCTACGTCTCGGTCACGCGCGGGCCCGACAACGCGCCCGAGCTCGAGGAGGGGGCGACGCTGAGCGACCAGTTCACCACCGCGCCCGTCGACCTCGACCAGCTCTTCGACACCCTCGACGAGAAGACGCGCGCCGACCTCCAGAACGTCATCAAGGGCTCGGCCGTCCAGTACGCCGGCAACGCCGAGGGCGCGAGAGCGTCGTACAAGTACTTCGCGCCCGCCCTTCAATCGGGCCAGCGGCTGCTCGCCGAGCTGAACGCCGACCAGCACACCCTCAGCCAGTTCCTGGTGTCCGGCGCGGACGTCTTCGGCGCGCTCGCCGAGCGCCGCAACGACCTCTCCGCGCTGACGTCCAACGCGAACGAGGCGCTGGGCGCCATCGCCGCCGAGAACGAGTCCCTGGACCGGTCGCTGGTGGCGCTGCCTCCGGCCATGCGCCAGGCGGACACGACCTTCATCAACCTCCGCGCGGCCCTGGACGACCTCGACCCGCTGGTCGAGACGGCGAAGCCTGCAACCCGCGACCTCGCGCCCTTCCTGCGGAACCTCCGGCCCGTGGCCCAGCGAGCGATCCCCGTCGTCGGCGACCTGCGCACGGCGATCGCCACCCCCGGCCCCGACAACGACCTCACCGACGTCCTGCGCCTGGCGCCCCGCGTCGAGCAGCTCGCCGACAGCGCCTCGGACCGCGGAATCGAGGCGATCAACGACTCCGAGCACAACATCGAGGTCCTGCGCACCTACTCGCCCGACCTGATGGCGGCAATCGCCAAGCTCGGCCAGGTCACGGGCTACTACGACGGCAACGGCCACTACGCCCGGGTCCTGCCGGCGGGGCTCAGCACGTTCCAGTACAACGACGCCACCGAGGAGCTGGAGCCCACGTACGCCACGCCCAGCAGCCAGCTGAGCTTCTACTCCTCGACCCCGAACGCGTTCTCGAAGCCCGGCTACGAGCGGTGCCCCGGCGCCTCCTCGCAGGCCCCCGCCGACGCGTCCGCGCCCTTCCTCTACAGCCTCGATCCAGGCGAGTGTGACCCGGCGGACCTGGTGATCCCGGGAGCGGCACCGTGAGGCGGATCCTGGCCATCGTCGTGGTGACTGCCGCAGCCGTCGGGCTGCTGGCGTTCGGCACCGCCGCCGGCGGCGACGGCGCCACCTACCAGGTGCGCGCGATCTTCGCCAACGGTGGCTTCCTGGTGCCAGGCGAGGAGATCCGGATCGCCGGCGCCAAGGTCGGCTCGGTCGGCGAGGTGGACGTGACGGGTGCCGACGAGGCCGCCCACGACAACGGGAGCCCCGAGCCCGGAAGCGCCGTCGTCGTCCTCGACATCGACGATCCCGGCTTCCAGGACTTCCGCGAGGACGCGTCGTGCATCATTCGGCCGCAGGGCCTGCTGGGGGAGCGCTTCGTCGAGTGCAAGGCGACCGAGCCCCGCGCGGCCGGCACCGCCGCGCCGCCGCCGCTGCAAACGATCCCCGATGGGGAGCCGGGCGCCGGCCAGTACCTGTTGCCGCTGGAGCAGAACGGCAAGGCCGTCGACCTCGACCTGGTCAACAACATCATGAAGGAGCCATATCCGGACCGGTTCCGCCTGATCCTCAACGACCTCGGCGCCGGCGTCGCGGCGCGCGGGGAGGACCTCGAGCAGCTCATCTACCGGGCCAATCCGGCCCTCCAGCAGACCGACAGGGTGCTGGCGATCCTCGCGAAGCAGAACCGCGATCTCGCCCGGCTCGCGCGCGACTCCGACAACGCGCTGGGGCCGCTCGCCGGCGAACGCGAGCACATCCGCGGCTTCATCAACAACGCCAACGTCGCCGCGGAGGCGACCGCCGAGCGCCGGGGCGACCTCGAGGCGAGCCTCCAGAAGCTGCCCGGCTTCCTCGTCGAGCTGCGCTCGACGATGACCGAGCTCGACCGGTTCGCCACCAACTCGACGCCGGTGGTCGCCGACCTCGGGGACGCCGCCCCGTCGCTGACGCGGATAAACGCCGCTCTCGGCCCGTTCTCGCACGCCGGCCGCAAGTCCCTGAGGTCGCTGGGCCGCGCGGCCGAGCAGGCCGGGCCGTCGCTGAAGGACGCCGACCCGATCCTCGTCCGCATCCGCGAGGTGGCGGAGGCGTCGGGGCCGCTCGGCAGGACGCTCGCGAACCTCCTGGCGAGCCTGCGCCGCAACGACGCGTACGAGAACCTCACCGGCTTCCTGTTCAACGCCGCGGGGGCAACCAACGCCTACGACACGTTCGGGCACATGGCGCGGCTCGTGATCCCCCTCAACAACTGCGTCGACTACCGGCCCAACCCGGAGTCGAGCTGCGAGTCGTTCTTCACCAGCACCTCGAAGAGCTCGCCGCCGCCGAAGACCCGGCCCCAGTCGAGGGAGCTCAAGCGGATGCTGGACGGCGGGAAGATCGACGCTGCCGGCCGGGACGAGCCCCCGCTGCCCGGGCTCGACGCCTTCGACGGCGACGTCGAGCCGGACCAGCCGGCCCCCGGCGAGACCGCTCCGGGCGAGCCGGCTCCGGAGGAGGACCCCAGCACCCAGTCTGCCCCGGCCGATCCGCAGGCGACCAAGGTGCTGTTCGACTACCTGATGGGCGACGGCGCCAGCGGCGGACACACCGCTGACAAGGCGGGACGCCGATGAGAGGCAGCGCTCTCAACCGCCTCGCGGCGAGCCCGGTGATGATTGGCGCGGTCACGGTGCTGATCGCGATCGTCGCCGTGTTCCTCGCCTACAACGCGAACAACGGCCTGCCGTTCGTGCCGACCTACCGGATCTCGGCACAGGTCCACAACGCGAACACGCTGCTACCCGGCAACGAGGTCCGTGTCGGCGGCGTCCGCGTCGGCGTCGTCGAGGGGGTCGAGCCCCAGCAGGACGACGAGGGCAACCTGTCGGTGAAGCTCAACCTCGCGCTCGACGGCGACGTCGAGGAGCTGCCGGCCGACTCAACCGTGGTGGTCCGGGCGCGCTCGGCCCTCGGCCTCAAATACCTCCAGATCAACCGCGGGACCTCATCTCGCGGCCTCGTGGAGGGATCGGTGCTGCCGCTCTCGGCCGAGACGGTCGAGCCGGTCGAGATCGACGAGGTCCTCAACACCTTCGACGAGCCCACGCGCCTGGCGATCCAGCAGAACCTGGTGGAGTTCGGCAACGCGCTCGCCGGACGGGGCCCGGCGCTGAACTCGGCGATCGGCAGCCTCAACGACGCCGTGCCGTACCTCGAGCGGGTGACCCGGAACCTCGCCAACCCGCAGACCCGCCTCGCCAGGTTCTTCCCGGCCCTTGCGCGGACCGTGGCCGAGGTCGCGCCCGTCGCGGCCGAGCAGGCGCAGATGTTCGTCTCGCTCGACACGACCTTCGGCGCCTTTGCCAACGTCGCCCGCCCGTTCATCCAGGAGACCATCTCCGAGAGCCCGCCGACGTTGGACGTGGCGACCCGGGTCCTGCCGCGGCTGCGGCCGTTCCTTTCCCACTCGGCGGCGCTTTTCAGCGACCTCGAGCCGGGCATCGAGGCGTTGCGCGCCAACGGCCCGACGATCGCCTCGGCGCTCGAGATCGGCGCCCCCGTGCTCCGCCGCTCGCCCGAGCTCAACCGCCAGCTGGCTCCGACCGCCCAGGCGCTCGAGGACTTCTCGGACGACCCGGGCGTCAACGCCGGCCTCGACAGGCTGGAGGAGACGGCCAACATCCTCACGCCGGCGCTGCAGTTCATCTCCCCGGCGCAGACCACCTGCGGGTACGCCGGGATCGCGCTGCGCAACCTCGAGAGCCTCACCGGCCATCCCGCCGACGGCGGGACGTTCCAGCGGTTTGAGATCTTCGAGCCCGCGCTCGGCCCCGACAGCGAGGGAAGCCCGTCCGATGAGCCCGCGAACACGGCCGCGGACTCGAACCTCCTGCACTACAACCCGTATCCGAACACCGCCGCTCCGAGCCAGTCGCCGACCGAGTGCGAGGCCGGCAAGGAGGGTTACCCGCTGCAGCAGGTGATCGGGAACCAGCTCACGGACCCGCTCAACGAGACCGGGAGCGTCCCCGGAAGCCAGGGAGTCGTCACCGACCCGGAGCTCCAGCGATGACCCGGAACCCGCGTTTCGCTCACTCGCGGCCCGCCTGGGTGGTCGGGCTGATCCTGCTGGCGCTGATCGTCCTCGGCAGCATCCTGGCCTACACCAAGGAGCTGCCGTTCGCCGGCAAGGGCTACGAGCTGCACGCCACCTTCGAGAACGCGGCCACCCTGCGGTCAACCTCGCCCGTGCGGATCGCCGGCGTCAGGGTCGGCGAGGTGACCGGTGTGCAGCGCGACGGCGACATCGTCGACGTCACCTTCACGGTCGACGACGTCGGCCGTCCCGTCCACGACGACGCCGAGGCGACGATCCGGCCGCGCCTGTTCCTGGAGGGCAACTTCTTCGTCGACCTGCGGCCCGGCAGCCCCAGCGCGCCGGAGCTGGACTCCGGCGGGCAGATCCCGATGACGCGGACGGCGACGGCGGTGCAGCTCGACGAGGTCCTGACCTCGCTGCAGTCCGACAGCCGCAAGAACCTCCAGGAGCTGCTCGAGGGCTACGGCACCACGCTGACGCACGAGCCCACCGCCGCCGAGGACGACGAGCAGGACAAGTCGGTCCAGGGCGAGACCGCGGCGGAGGCGATCAACGACTCGTTCAAGTACGGCGGGAAGGCCGGCAAGTCGACCGCCGAGGTCAACGAGGCCCTGCTCGGCACCGAGCCGCACGACCTCTCGAAGTTGATCGCCGCCAACCGCGACGTGTTCGTGACGCTGGACGACCACGAGCAGGCGCTGAAGGACCTGGTCACCAATTTCAACACGACGACGGGGGCCTTCGCGGTGGAGAGCGCGAACGTGTCGGCCTCGGTACGAGAGCTCGCCCCGACGCTCGAGGAGGCGCAGCCCTCGCTGCGGCACCTGTCCGACTCGCTGCCTCCGCTGCGCGCCTGGGCGAAGGCGCTGCGCCCCAGCCTGCCGGCCCTGCCGGGGACGATCCAGGCGGCGAACCCGTGGCTCGACCAGGCCAGCCTCCTGCTGCGCGACCGCGAGCTCGGCGGCACCGCCCGCCTGCTGGGCGACGCGGCCGGTCCGCTCGCCGGCACCTCGCACGAGGCGACGAAGCTCCTGCCGGAGCTGACGCTCGCCAGCCGCTGCACCACCGACGTGCTCGACCCGACCTCCGACGACACGATCACGGTCGACCCCAACGACCCTGGCAACACCTCGACCGTCTGGCAGGAGTTCTTCTACGGGACGGTCAATCTCAGCGGGGCCGCCGGCAACTTCGACGGCAACGGCTTCTACCTGCGGGCGAACGCCGGCGGCGGCGACACGCTCGTTGGGTCGCCGAACCCCGGCGGGGGCTTCCTCAACGGGGTCAACTACGCGACCGCCCAGGACGGCTCGCCGTTCCCGCAGCGGGGAATCCAGCCCGAGCTGCCGTCCACGCAGCCTCCGTTCCGCACGGACGTGCCCTGCCACAAGAACTCCCCACCGGACCTGAACGGCCCGGCCAGCCAGCCTCAGCCCTCCGACATGACGGTGGTCCCATGAGGCGCGCGATCCGCGAGCACCGCACCGACTTCATCGCGATCACGGCGCTGATCCTCTTCGCGCTGGCGATCACTCTCTTCATCCTGGCTCGGCAGCAGGCGCCGTACCCGTCGTGGATCCCCATCCTCGGCGACGACACCTTCGAGCTCAAGGGCGAGTTCCGGTCCTCCCAGGCGGTCAGCCCCGGCCAGGGCCAGACCGTGAACATTGCGGGCATCAAGGTCGGCGACATCACCGAGACCGACCTCGAGAACGGCAACGCGGTGGTGACGATGCAGATCGAGGACCAGTACGCCGAGCTGCTTCACCCCAACGCGACCATGCTGCTGCGGCCGCGCACCGGCCTGCAGGACATGGTCGTCGAGCTCGACCCGGGCACGGGGACCGAGCAGGTGGAGGAGGGGGCGACGGTTCCGCTCACCCAGACGGAGTCTCAAGTGCAGTCGGACGAGATCCTCGCCTCCCTCGACCGCGACACCCGCAGCTACCTCCAGCTCCTGCTCGAGGGCGGCGGGCGCGGTCTCGGCGGAAACGGCGAGGAGCTCGCGGCCGTGCTCAAGCGCTTCGAGCCGACCGCACGGGACCTCGCCAAGATCAACGGCAAGCTCGCCCAGCGGCGCGAGAACGTCGCCCGGGCGATTCACAGCTTCCGCGAGGTCAGCGAGGAGCTCGGCTCGAAGGACACGCAGCTCGGCGACTTCGTCGAGTCGTCGAACGTCGTGATGGGCTCCTTCGCGAACCAGGAGGCGTCGATCCGCTCGGCCCTCCAGGAGCTGCCGTCGGCGCTCTCGGCCACGCGCGGCGCGCTGGAGAGCGGCGACCGGCTGGCCCTCGAGCTCGGCCCCACCAGCACGGCGCTGATCCCGTCGTCCAAGTCGCTCGGCCCCGCCCTCCGGAAGTCCCGCTCATTCTTCCGCGACACCGTCGGGCCCATCCGCAACCAGATCCGGCCGTTCACCCGACAGGTGCGCGAGCCGGTCCGCCATCTGACGTCCGCGGCGAACGCGCTCAACCAGAACACGCCGCCGCTGACCAAATCCTTCCACGACGTCAATGCCCTGTTCAACGCGCTCGCGTTCAACCCGTCGGGAAACGAGGAGGGCTACCTGTTCTGGTCCAGCTGGTTCGCGCACAACACGAACGAGCTGTTCACGCTCCAGGACGCGCACGGCCCGTTGCTGCGAGGGCTCGCGTTCCAGTCGTGCTTCACCGCGACGAACGCCGAGGCCCTCACCAACAACGTCGGGACCCCACGACCGTTCCTCAAGACCGTCCAGCAGCTCACCCGCGTGCCCACGGCGCAGGACCCGCCGCCCTACGACCCGACCCAGCCACCGATCTGCACGCTGCCATGACGCCGCTGCACGACATCCGCTCGCGAGGGGCTGCCTGATGGCCACCCGTCCTCCCAGCTTCACGAGGATCCTGATCGCCCTCGGCTTCGCGCTGTCGTGCTTCGGGCTGGCACTGTTCCTGTGGATCGCCTTCGGCGGTCCGTCCCCGCTCAAGCCGGAGGGCTACCGCATCACGGTGCCGTTCGACGAGGCGACCACCCTCGCCCAGGAGTCCGACGTGCGGATCTCAGGGGTCTCAGTGGGCAAGGTGAAGGCGATCGAGCTGGGCGACAACGGGCTGGCCGAGGCCGAGCTCGAGATCGATGCGGCCTACGCCCCGATCCCGGCGGACAGCGAGGCGATCCTGCGCCAGAAGACGCTGCTGGGCGAGACCTACGTCGAGCTCACCCCGGGCTCGGACGAGTCGATGTCGGCTGAGGCGAACGGCACCGATCCGCCGGCGGGCACGATCCCAGAGGGCGGTGAGCTGCCCGAGGCGCAGGTCGGCGACTCGGTGCAGCTCGACGAGATCTTCCGGGCGTTCGACGAGCCCACGCGCGACTCGTTCCAGGCGTGGATGCAGGGCCAGGCCGCGGCCTGGCAGGGCCGCGGCGACGACGTGTCGCTGGCGATCGCGAGCCTCGACCCGTTCGCCGAGGAGGCCGACCGGGCGCTGCGGCTGCTCGACACGCAGCGGCTGGCCGTGCGCAAGCTCGTGCGCGACGGCGGCGAGGTCTTCGACGCGCTCTCGGAGCGGCGCGGCCAGCTCCAGGGCCTGATCCGCAACTCCAACGAGGTCTTCACCACCACCGCGAATCGCAACGCCGAGCTGGAGGAGACCTTCCAGATCTTCCCGGCCTTCCTGCGCGAGTCGCGGTCCACTCTGACGCGGCTCGACGAGTTCGCCCAGGACACGGACCCGCTGATCCAGCAGCTTCGGCCCGCGGCACAGGAGCTGAGCCCGACGCTGATCGACCTCGGCGCCCTGGCGCCGGAGCTGCAGGCCTTCTTCAAGGGCCTTAGCGACACGATCAGCGCGGCCGACCCGGGCTTCCCGGCGACGCGGAAGCTGCTCCGCCGCGACCTCACGCCGCTGCTGACCGAGCTCGATCCCTTCCTGGCCGACTTCAACTCCGTCTTCGAGATGGTCCGCCTCTACCGGCGCGAGATCGCCGCGTTCCTCGGCAACGTCGCGTCCTCCACTTTGACGGGACAGTCCGACCTCGGCGAGTTCCAGCGCCTGCTACGGACGTCTTCGCCGCTGCACCCGGAGGCGCTCGCCGGCTACCCCCGCCGTCTGCGGATCAACCGCGTGAACCCCTACATGCGTTTCGGCAACTTCCTCGACCTCAACCCGACGGTCCAGGGGTTCTTCGACTCCTATGAGACGCGGCACTGCGACGGCGTCCCGCCGGACGGGATCAACGCTCAGCTCGACCCGGCCGATCGCGACGTCCTCATCCCCACCGATGTCCCCGCATCGCAGGACCTGTTCGACCGGATCCATCGCTTCTCGTTCCAGAACGCCGCCGGCAACCCGGTTGCGGCGGGGCTGGACGGTATGTACAACACGAACGACCTGCCCGCTCCGCCGTGCCAGCAGCAGGCCGACTACGACTCGATCGGGGTGCCGCCGAACGAGCAGACGCAGTACCAGCACGTGCGTGAGCAGCCTTGAGCGTGAACTTCATCAGTAGTTTTCCGAAACTTAGTAGCGGCAAAGCCGTTATAAGAGGAGTGGTTCATCCCGATGTCTGGGGCCCCGCGAGGTCCCATCATCCGATTGTCCACTTCGGAGGAACCCGAACAGCGCGGGACGGAGAGAGCCCGTTGCAAGGACGCATCCACAGGAGGAAAGTGTGAGAGGCATTTCACGTATCGGCTCCCTCGCCGCGTTGACGGCTGTAATCGCCCTCGGGGCGAGCAGCAGCGCCTTCGCGAC
>Ga0126311_10001513_pt1 | contig 11308 bp, 9 predicted proteins | sample Plot61_FD_92539 | JGI IMG/M metagenome (GOLD analysis project Ga0126311, IMG submission 92539) | Serpentine soil microbial communities from UC McLaughlin Reserve, CA, USA - Plot61 | ecosystem: Environmental > Terrestrial > Soil > Grasslands | place: USA: UC McLaughlin Reserve, Lake County...
ACCTGCTCCAAGACGCCGAGCTGGAGATCGGGATCGATGTTCCCGAGGAAGACGAACTTCGCCGATCGAAAGGCGGGGGGCAGCCGGGGCTGGAAGTCGGCGAACACCCCCAGCCGTGTCTCCAGCGTTTCGCGACTCTGCAGGTCGTAGGAGTACTTCCCTTTCCAGCGGAAGCTTTCCCCCTCCGCCTGTTCCACGCCTCCCCAATCGATGCCCCGGCCGGCCAGGCTCTCGAGCTCATGGCGAGGGTAGTCCTTTCCGATCACCCCAACGACCTGCACCGGGTGGAGGATAGATCCCGCAACGCTGAAGTAGACCGCGGATCCGCCCAGGGCATCAGCGGTTTCGCCGAAGGGCGTGAAGATCGAGTCCAGGGCGATGCTGCCTACGACCAGCAGGGTCATGGTGTCACATCCTGTCGGGGGCTGAAATGCCTAGCAGGGCAAGACCGTTGGCCAGCACGAGCCGCGCGGCGCGGGTGAGCAGAAGCCGGGCCCGCTCGACATCGGGCGGCTCGCCGAGGGTGCGGGTGCGGTGATACCAACCGTGCACCACGGTTGCCAGCTCGTGAAGGTAGACGGTGATCCGGTGCGGCTCGCGCTCACGCGCCGCCTTCTCCACTCCTTCGGGAAACTGAACCAGCTTCTTGAGCAGCTCCACGTCTTCCGGATCAGGCAAGGCGCGCATATCGAGATTCCCCTCCACGGTGTCCGGATTGCGCTGCGCCGTCCGGAAGATCCCACTGAGCCGCGCGTGGGCCATCTGCACGTAGAAGATGGGATTCTCGTCGCTCTGCTTCTTGGCCAGGTCAATATCGAAGTCGAGGGGGCTCGCCCCCTTCCGGGCGAGAAAGAAGTAGCGCGCGGCGTCAACGCCGACCTCCTCATACAGATCCCGCAGGGTGACGAATTCCCCCGAGCGCTTGGACATCTTGACCTCTTCTCCGCCGCGCACCACACGCACCAGCTGCACCAGCTCGACATCGAAGAATTCGGGAGGGTAACCTAGTGCGGCGAGCGCAGCCCGCAGCCGGGGGATATATCCGTGGTGGTCGGCACCCCAGACATCGATGGCACGATCGAAGCCCCGGTCGTGCTTATCGATGTGATAGGCAATATCGGGCGTCAGGTAAGTGAGCGTCCCATCGCTCTTGCAAAGAACCCGGTCCTTGTCGTCGCCGAAGTCTGTGGTGCGCAGCCAGAGCGCACCCTCGGACTCATAGGTCAGTCCCCTCTTCTGGAGCAGCTGAATAGCCCGTTCAACGCCCCCGGTATCGTAGGCCCTCTGCTCCGAGCTGATCACATCGAATTTGACGCCGAACTGCTCCAGATCGCGGTCCTGCTCGTCCCGCTGAATCCGCACGATCAGCGAGCGGCAACGCCGAAGCCCTTCCTCTTCCGGTAGATCGGCAAAGGCCCGGCCCTCTCGTTCCAGCACCGCGCGCGCATTCTCCTTGAGGTACTCCCCATGGTAGCCGCCCTCGGGAATCTCGGCCTGATAGCTCGCCTCCTGCCGAATGCGGGCCCACAGACTCTGCGCCGCCTTGTCGATCTGGACGCCGGCATCATTGACGTAAAACTCCCGGGTGACGGCGTGCCCGGTCCACTCGAGAAGCGAGGCGATGGCATCGCCCAATGCCGCGCCGCGTCCGTGCCCGACGTGGAGCGGGCCGGTCGGGTTGGCGGAGACAAACTCCACGTTGACCTTGACTCCGGCACCCCAAGTTGCGCGACCGTACTCTGCTCCGGCGCGGAGGATCTGCTGGTGAGCATTCGCCAGCTGATCTTCGGCCAGCCAGAAGTTGATGAACCCCGGACCGGCGATCTCGGTCCTGGCGATGAGAGTGGGAGGGAGTTTCAACTCCTGGAGAACGCGCTCAGCAGTCTTCCGAGGGTTGGCCCGCTCTCGACGGGCCAGCACCATGGCAATGTTGGTGGCCAGGTCTCCGTGGCCGGCGTCCCGCGGGCGCTCCAGAACAAAGTCCAGACCATCGGCGCCGAACTGCGCGGCCACCCGCGACAGCTCGGCCCGCAAGGTGTCGCTCACTCGGAGGCGGCCTTCCCTTTAGTTTGGCGGGAGGTGGACTTGCCGGGAGATGCCTCTGGCTTAGCAGAGGCTTTAGTCTCGGACTTGTCGGACTTGTCGGACTTGTCGGACTTGGACTCGGAAGACTTTGCCTCGGAGGCAGGCGCGGATTCGGCCTCGGGCTTTCGAGGACCTTTGCCGTCCTTGCCGTAGTCGGTGATGTAGAAACCACTGCCCTTGAATACAAGACCGGCCCCACCAGAGATCTTCCTGGTAGCAGGCTTGCCGCAGACCGGACACTTGGCTCGCGGCTTTTCGGTCATTTTCTGGAACTTGTCGAACCGGTGCCCTTCAGGGCACTGGTACTCATATGTGGGCATGGCGGCTCGTGGGGTAAATGAAATCAGCCGCAAAACTTAGCGCCTCACACCGATCGATTCAACTTGGCGTCTGATGGAGCTTACCACGAAGGCACGAAGCGCACCAAGGAACACGAAGTCGCACTCTTAGCCATTTAGAACGCGCTTAATGCCATTCCGAAGAAGATCTACGTTGAAATTGATGAGTAATCCCATCCAAAGCTCTTGCATCCGCAAATAGGTGAGGAGCTGCGCGGTGTGAATTGGAGCAAGTTTTTCTACACATTTGACCTCTAGGATTGCTTGCTGATTCACCATCAAATCCAATCGGATCGCGCAATCAAGCTCACCTCCCTTATACCGTACCGGGAGCCTGACCTGGCGATCCACCCTCAGGCCCCTCAACCACAATTCTCTGTAGAGCGCAAGTTCGTAGACAGATTCCAATAGGCCCGGCCCTATGATTCGATGCACTTCGATGGCTGCACCGATTATTTCGTGCGACATCGCAAGGGATGCGGCCTTCGTGCGCTTCGTGGACTTGGTGTCTTCGTGGTGAGGCATCATCGAAGACTGTCACCCTAGGCTCAGCAGGTGTAATCACCCTCGCGCAGGCGAGGCTGATTTACGTGGGGCGGTACACGCCCCAGACCGAGCGAAGCGTGTCGCTGATCTCCCCCAAAGTAGCCCGGGCTTTGACCGCCTCAATGATGACCGGCATGAGCCGGTCGGCTCCGGCCGCCGACTGCCGCAATGCATCCAGGGTGGCTCGAACTTTTCTCGAGTCGCGCCGGCGCTTTACCTCGGCCAGGGTTGACCGCTGCTGCTGTTCCAGCACGGTGAAGTCCGGAGTTTCGATTGCCAGCGGTGGCGAGTCGTCGGCAAAGCGGTTGACGCCGACCACCACGCGATGGCCGGACTCCTGCTGCTTCTGAAGCTCATAGGCACTTCGCGCGATCGCGTCCTGAAAGAAGCCCCGCTCGATTGCGTGAGCGGCCCCACCCTCGGCGTCGATCTGAGAGATGAGCTCCCGCGCCTCGCGCTCGATGGTATCGGTGAGCGATTCCACGTAATAGCTGCCGGCCAGCGGGTCGACCACACTGGCCAGCCCGGATTCGTATGCCAGCACCTGCTGAGTTCGGAGTGCCAGCGTGGCAGACTCTGCGGTGGGCAGCGAGAGCGCCTCGTCGTAGCCGTTGGTATGCAGCGACTGGGTGCCGCCCAGCACCGCAGCCAAAGCCTGCACCGCAACTCGGACCACGTTGTTGAGCGGTTGCTGAGCCTGAAGCGTGACACCCCCAGTCTGGGTGTGAAAGCGCATTCGCGCCGTGCCCTCGTCGGCCTGGAACCGCTCCCGCACCAGCCGAGCCCAGAGCCGGCGGGCCGCTCGGAACTTGGCGGCCTCCTCGAACAGGTCGTTGTGGCTGGCGAAAAAGAATGACAGCCGGGGACCGAAAGTCTCTATCCTGAGTCCTGCAGCGAGGGCCACTCTGACGTACTCCAACGCGTTTGCCAGCGTGAACGCCACCTCCTGCACCGCGGTTGCGCCTGCCTCCCGCATGTGGTAGCCACTGATCGAAATGGGGTTGAAGGTCATCCCCTCGTCGCTGACGAAGCGGAAGATGTCCGCCACCAGCCGGAGCGAAGGAGCGGCAGGATAGATGTAGGTGCCGCGCGCGATGTACTCCTTGAGCACGTCGTTCTGCACTGTGCCGGTCAGCTTGCTGCGGGATACGCCATGCTCTTCCCCGACCACGACGTACATGGCCAGCAGGATGGCGGCGGTGGCATTGATGGTCATGGACGTCGACACCCGATCGAGGGGGATGTCGCGGAACAGCTCCGCCAGGTCCTCCACACTGTCGATGGCCACGCCGACCCGTCCAACTTCGCCCTGCGCCATGGAATGATCCGAGTCGTAGCCCATCTGAGTCGGCAGGTCGAACGCCGTGGAGAGCCCCATCTGGCCAGCATCGAGGAGTTGGCGGAACCTGCGGTTGGTCTGCTGCGCGGTTCCGAAACCAGCATACTGCCGCATGGTCCAGAGCCGGCTGGTGTACATGCTGGGATAAGGACCCCGGGTGAAGGGGAACTCGCCGGGACGGCCGAGATCCCGAACCGGATCGCCGGTCCAGTCCTCCCGGCTGTAAACCGTCTTCACAGGGCTGGCTGAGACACCGGGCCGCTCGCGCGCGCGGCAGTCCGGCGCAGAGTGTCGGCCACGTAGCCGACGTCTTCACGCGAGCCGATCACCAAAGGCGTGCGCTGGTGCAGGCTGTCCGGCATGATGTCCAGAATCCGCTGAACTCCATCCGTCGCGGAGCCTTCCGCCTGCTCGGCGATGAAGGCCATGGGGCTGGCCTCATACAACAGACGCAGCTTCCCCTTCACGTTCTTGTTGTCCGCCGGGTACAGGAAAATCCCTCCGCTGATGAGGTTGCGGTGAAAATCGCCGACCAGTGACCCGATGTAGCGGCTGTTCTTGGGGGTCACTCCGTCACTCAGATCTCCCTTGAGGCCCCTCACCGCCGTCTGCATGCCCTTGTCCCAGCGATGGAAGTTGCTCTCGTTGACGCTGTAATACCGGCCAACCCGGGGGCTGATGATTCGGGGATGAGACAGCAGAAACTCTCCGATGGTGGGATCGAGGGTGAAGCCATGCGCGCCCTGACCCGTGGTGTATACCAGCATGGTGCTGGAGCCATACATCACGTACCCCGCTGCCACCTGCTTGCAGCCGGGCTGCAGTACGTCGGCCGAGGTGCCGCGCCCATGCATGCTGACCCGGCGATAAATGCTGAAGATGGTGCCTACGGCTGAATTGACGTCGATGTTCGAGGAGCCGTCGAGCGGGTCGAAGAGAACAGCGTACTTTCCGGCCGCGTATTCCGGCGGCACGGGGATGATCTCGTCGTCCTCCTCGGATCCCATGGCACAGACCCGGCCGGTGTGCTTCAGGCAGTTCTTGATGGTCTCGTTGGCGAAAACATCCAGCTTCTGCTGTTCCTCGCCCTGCACGTTCTGATTTCCAGCCGCGCCCAGAATGTTCACCAGTCCGGCCCGGCGGATTGCCGCGGCAATGATCTTGCTGGCAAGTGCGATATCGTAGAGCAAGTTGGAAAGCTCTCCGGTTGCCTCCGGGTACCGGTCCTCCTGGTCCAGAATGAACCGCTCGATCGTGGTGACTGATGTCTGCAAGCACCCTCCTCGGCTGTGTTACTGAACGTCGTAGGTCATCCGGCGGCTGCGGGACTGGATGATCATCTCCCGCCCGTCGGTCGTGACGCTGACCGACCCGTCCTGATCGGTACGCCAGACCGCGATTCCATGACGCCGCAGCCGGTCCAACGTGGCCGGCGAAGGATGACCGTAGTTGTTCCTACCGACCGAGATCACTGCGGTCCGCGGGCGCAATGAGTCCAGCCACTCGTCTCCGGTGCTGCCGCGGCTTCCGTGATGACCCACCTTCAGCAGGTCGACCCGGCGAGCACGGCTTCGCATCTCGAGCTCAGCCGGAAATCCGGCATCGCCGGCAAACAGGGCCTGAAAGCCGCCATACTCTACCAGCAGCACCAACGAATCTTCATTCAAATCCTCGCCCCAATGCGGCCAGCGTTTATCGGGGTGGAGGATACTGAAGCTCACGCTGTCGAGCGTGAAGCGCTCTCCGCGGGCACCGACATGCCAGGGAATTGCCTCACTCGCGAGCTGGTTGAGGAAGGCGTAATACAAAGAGTCGGCCACTGGTTCGCCAGGCTCGACCACAACCCCGGTCCGGTACCGCTCCAGGACACTGATCACACCTCCCAGGTGGTCCGCGTGGGCATGGGAGACGAACACCAGCGACAGCTCACTGACGCCATGGCGAGCAAGGAAAGGAACTATCACTCGCCGACCAGCATCGCTCTGATCCGTCTTTGGTCCGGCGTCAATCAGCACCCAGTGCCCGGCCGGTGTCCGGAGCAGCGCGCCATCGCCCTGTCCGACATCAAGAAAATGTAACGCGAGTTTGGAACCGGTGTCAGGAGAGCCGGGAGCGAGGCTCGTCAACAGCGCCAGCCAGAGTGCCGCCACACCGGACCAGCTCCAGCGGCGCATTGCCTCCGCCAGCGTATTACGGCGGCGGGTGGCCCAGAGGGTAAGCATCAGCGTAACAACCCAGGGCGCAGCAGACCGCAGCTCGGCCACTTCAACGACGTGCCCTCCGGGGACTGCAGCCCCCGCGCGGGCCAGGAGCTCGAGACCGTGCAGCCCCAGGCCTGCGCCTCCCGCCAGCGCCCCAGCCAGACCCGGCCATAGAGGGAAGATCAACAGGCTGGCAAACACACCGGGGATGGTCAGCGCAGCGAGCGGAATGGCAATGAAGTTCAGGACGATTCCGATGAGGGCGACTGTCCCCAGGGCGGCTGCGGTCAGAGGAGCCGTGGCAATCGTGGCGCCAATGGAGGAGCCCAGGGTCCGCCACCATGCACTGGTCCCCAGGGCCTGGTCGGTCCACCGGGTGAACGTCGAGGCGCCCCAGAGTGCCGCGACCGACAGCCAGCCGCCGAGATCCAATATTGACCACGGATCGACGAGCAGGACACAGAGGCAGGTGGCGGAGAGAAGCGCATTGGGCTCCACTCGCCGCTGTCGGACGCGGCTCAACGCCAGAAGTACCGCGAGCGCGGCCGCCCTGGTGGCAGGAGCGGGCCAGCCGAGAAAAGCCACGTATGCTAGGCTGATGGTTGCCGCCAGTGTGAGTGCCCGCTCCCGCTGTAAGCGCACCATAGTGGCAAGCAGGAAGACCCAGCCGGTAATGACACCCACATGGAACCCGGAGATGGACAGGAGGTGTACCAGGCCGGATTGGGCGAAGTGATCCTGCAGATCGCGCTCAATGCCGCCGCGGCGGCCTACAACCAGAGCGTCCACCAACGGAGCGCGGGAGCCATAGAGTGATCGGGTTGCCCGACTAATCGAGTTCCGGATGGACCACTCCGTGCTGCCCGGCGCACCCGATGTTGCCGCCGTAGCAATCACGAGAGTGCCGCTGGGGCGCGAAGCTGGACCGGGACGTGGTATCCACTTGCCCCTGATCCTCACCCTGGCTCCGGCTGAGAACGGCCGCCCGGAGGGCCAGCGTGCAGCCACGGATCCGCGACAGCCGGCATCCACTGGCTGCACCTCCACCCGTCCCCCGGAGTCGTCGGCCGGCTCGAGCAAGCGAACGACCAGGCTGAGCTCTCCCGAGGAAAGCCAGGCCGCGCAAGCGCGGCTTTCGCTTATCCAGGCGAGTCGGCCACTGAGACTGCCCAGCAGAAAGGCGAACCCGAGTGTGGTGGTCAGCGCACGTCTGGCACCCAGGATCAGCGCGAGGGCCAGTGCAATTGCGCAATACGGGTTCAGAAAACGCGAGAGGCCGATCATTAGACCGGCCCCGTAAGCCATTGTCAGGAGGATTGGTGCCCGCGGTTTTACCAGGGGCACAGAATTACCCGGAGGTCGCCCCTCCTTGGTTCCCGCAGCGAGGCGCTACCGAGATTTTCCGCAGTCCTTCCATCACCACCACCTCGATGGCGGCCCGGCTCTGCTCCTTCTCCAAGGCAACCTCGGTGACTACTGAACCTTCGCGGCGTGCCACGTACCTGGGCGGAATGCGGTTCAGCGCGAAGGTGAGCACATCCTCCCGGCAGAGATCGCAGCCGCAGAACGCGGGAAAATGGGGCCTCAAGGTCTGGTAGGCTGCGGTGACGTGATCTTCCACCAGATTCTTGATCACAGAACCGCCAATGCCGGCGAGACCGCTGAGCCGGTGGAGACCACAGATCCGGTGAATGTAGACCCGGTGCTTCCGGTGAGGCGCACCTGGTGGTAAGACCCGACGGCACTGACCGGCAGGTCGAGGAGAACCAGATGATTGCCCCGGGTTCGGGCCAACATGAGATTGCCGCGCTTGGCCGGCCGCTCCACCAGGGCCTCGTGGACGCTACCGAGGCGCGCCATGTTCTTCTGCCGCGCCTTCCCTCGTACCACTTCCACCAGCCGGTCCAGCCGCGCTGACGCGACCTCGTCAGGAACGCGATCGCGCAGACGAACCGCTGGGGTTCCTTCCCGAAGCGAGTACTTGAAGGTGTAGGCGTCGTCGAAATCGGCTGCGTCCACGAGGCTCAGGGTTTGTTCGAAATCGGATTCGGTTTCCCCCGGAAATCCCACGATGAGATCGGTAGAGAAGGTGATCTGCGGAATGGCCCGGCGCAGCTCGTTGACCACTTCCAGATACCGCTCCCGGGTGTAGCGACGAAGCATTCGCCTGAGCACCGAATTCGAACCGCTCTGGGCCGGCAGGTGCACGTGCTCGCACACCGCCGGGGTTGTGGCCATTGCGTCGATGACCCGCGGTGTGAAGTCCGTGGGATACGGACTGGTAAACCGGAGGCGGCGTAACCCGCTGATGGTGCCTGCGGCACGGAGCAGATCGGCGAAGTCGTGCTGGCCGTCGTGATAGCTGTTGACCGTTTGGCCCAGAAGGGTGATCTCGCTGGTGCCCTGCTCGACCAGTTCTCCGATTTCGCGGACGACGTCGGCCAAGCGGCGGCTTCGTTCCGGCCCTCGCGTGTAAGGGACGATACAGAAGGTGCACCGGTAGTCGCAGCCCCGTTGTACCGTGACGAACGCGGTCGGTGCGTTTTCCCGCGCAGCCGGCACATCCTCGTAGTGTTCCCAGGAACGAAACTCGGTGTCGGAGGATCGGTGACCCTGCCGCGCCTGGTTGAGCAACTCGGGAAGGTTGCGGTAGGCGTCGGGGCCAACCACGAGGTCAACCCGGGGGACCTTGGCCAGCAGCGCCGGGCCCAGTCTCTGAGCCATGCAGCCCACCACGCCGAGCACGCTCCCTTCCCGCTTGTAGCGCTGCAGCTCGCCCATCCGGCCGATGACCCGCTGCTCGGCGTTGTCTCGCACCGCACAGGTATTCACCAGCATCACGTCGGCCTCTGCCGGGCTTTCGGTGCTGACATACCCGTCCCCACGGAGCACTCCGAGCATCAGCTCGGAATCGGCCACGTTCATCTGACAGCCGTAGGTTTCGATGTACACCCGTTTCATGCTGGAAAGTATAGCATTATGGCCGAACAGAGATTCCCAGCGTCAAGATGAAGCCGTGCTCCGAGTGAACGCCCTCCGACCTCCAAGCGTGTTCCACCCCCAGATCCGCGCCAGCGCGCTGCTGGGCAAACCGCATTCCGCTTCCGATCGAGACTGCATACTCGTGGGCCTCGGTCCCGGGCTCCAGCGGAAAGGGCAGCCGCCCGTAGCGGCCACCGAAACGAAGGGGACGGCTATAGGGGCGCTGCAGGTCGGGGGTAAACTCGCCCCCCAGGGCCAGCTCGAAAGTGTTATTCGCGCCCACTCCGCCTTGGGCGACCAGATCGCTATTCGCGGCAGACCAGGTGCGCACAATGGCTTGAGTGGCCAAGCCCAGCTTGGGCATGGGCTGCCATCGTAACCCCAGCCCGAAGGTGTAAGGCAGATCCACCGTGGCCACCCGGGTAGAATCCCGATCTACGTTGACGTGTCCGTCGGAGCGGACCATTCCCGCTATGGCAAACCGAGGTCCCATCTGCCGAATGGCCCCGCCGCTCACGCCGAATCCCGCAAAGGAGATTTCCGCCCGCTGGACACTGGAGAGATACGTCGAATCATTGAACGACCGGCGGGACTCCACCCGATTGGAACCGGTGATCACATGAAAGCCCGCACCCAGAAGCCAGCGGTCACGGATCCGGTAGGCTCCCGCCGCGCGCAGGTCGCTGAGACCACCCCGGGAGCTGAATGTATCCGTCACTCCTACCGGGCCCCCCCGAAGATCGAGTGTGCTCGAGCTGATGATGCTGAAATCCCGATCGGTGTAGCCGGAGTAGCTGAACCCCAGGGCAGTCCCGGTCTGCCGTACCGGACCCACGATCATCAGCAGCGGAAATCTGGTGTCTCGGGTCGACGCGGTCCCCGCTGGATTCTCGACGGTACGGTACGCCCCGCTGGCCGTGAAGATGCTGGTCAGGGCCGTTGCCGCTGCGAGTGCTGCCGGATTCAGGCTGGACTCCGAATCGAACAGGCCAAAGGCTCCGCCCGAAGCGATGACCCGGGCGTTTAATCCCCGTCCAGGGAAGCCGAGACCTCGAACTCCGAACTGGGAGGATTGGCCCCAGACCAATCCGGGCACGGTGGCCAGTAACCCGAGCAGCCAGGCAGCCCGCATCAGGGATTCTCGAAGGGAAACGAGCGCAGATAACTGACCCGCAGCCGCGGCCGCACAGCAGGGTCAGTCGCCCTGCTGGAGTAGAACACCGGACGCGAGAAGCTTGCGGACTCGAGGTCCGGAGTCAGTGAGAGCACCAGCCCGGCGGGCCGGGATTCTCCAATCCATACCTGCTGAAGCAACCGCACCATTTCCAGCTCTTCGGTGGCGGACGTTCCCACCGGCATGCTATCGACGGCAACCCCGAATCTGGACTCCACCGGCGACTTGGCGCCGAGGTCGCTGAGAATTCCGCGAGCCACGATTCGAACAGGATCGGTGGCTAACCCGGTGAGTGGGGCCACCGGCGTCAACTCCAACGTGGCCCGGATTACCGTGGCTGAATCCCGGATGCGCGAAGGCAACGCGAAGCGGATCAGCGAGCGCGCAGAGGGAGAGCCGCCCACCGTGAGGAGGGTCGAGTCAATCACTTCGGGAACGGCGGGGAGGGTCGTGTTGAAGGTCGCCGTCAGCGGAAAGGTTCTCAACTTGGCGGTGCCCGTGTCGGGGACGGCGACGGTGGTATAGGTCAAGAACACGCCGCCGTTCCCCGCCGCGGACGCGCCCAGCCGGACCCCGGTAAAGCTGGGGGAATCGAGCCGGACCCCGAGGGAGAGGACGCCGCTATCAGCCGGAGTCAAAGCGA
>Ga0126311_10001514_pt1 | contig 11304 bp, 9 predicted proteins | sample Plot61_FD_92539 | JGI IMG/M metagenome (GOLD analysis project Ga0126311, IMG submission 92539) | Serpentine soil microbial communities from UC McLaughlin Reserve, CA, USA - Plot61 | ecosystem: Environmental > Terrestrial > Soil > Grasslands | place: USA: UC McLaughlin Reserve, Lake County...
CCCGGCATACATCACCGCGACCCGGTCGCACGCGTAGGCGACGACGCTGATATCATGAGTCACGAGCACCACGGAAATGCCGAGCCGGTCGCGCAGGTTGCGGAAGACGTCGAGGATCTGCCGCTGGACGATGACGTCGAGGGCCGTCACGGGCTCGTCGGCCACGATCAGGCTGGGCTCCAGCGCGAGTGCCATCGCGATCGCCACGCGCTGGCGCATGCCGCCGGAGAACTGGTGCGGATAGTCGCGCAGCCGCGTCGTGTCGATTCCGATGAGCCCAAACAGCTGTTCGGACCGCTCGCGTGCGGCCGCCCGGCTGAGACCGCCGCGTTCGGTCAGAATCTGGCCGAGCTGATCCTCGACCCGGTACACAGGATCGAGCGAATTCATAGCGCTCTGCGGCACGAAGGCGATGTCCCGCCAGCGCATGGCCCGCCGCTCGTTCGGCGAGAGCGCGGTCAGGTCGCGGCCCTTAAACAAGATCTGCCCACCCGTGATCCGGGCGGTCTTCGCCATGACGCCGATGAGAGCCCGGCCCATGGTGGTCTTCCCGCAGCCGCTCTCGCCGACGAGGCCGACGAGAGAGCCCGACGGTACGATGAGACTGGCTCCGTCCACGGCGCGCACCGGGCCGTCCGGGGTGCGAAACTCCACCCGGAGATCGCGAACCTCGAGCAGATTCACGTGTCCTTACTCCCTGAGCTTTGGAAACAGCAGCTCTTCGTATCCCCGGCCGACGAAGAAGCCCGCCACCACGACCAGAACGATGGCGATGCCCGGGGGCACGAACCAGTGATAGGCGCTGCGCGACAGCGCCTGTGAGGCATAGGCATCCTGAAGCATGAAGCCCCACGAGACCGCGGTCGGATCCCCGAAGCCGAGGAAGCTCACGCTCGCCTCGGCGAGTATGGCCCAACCGACCGCGATGGAGCCGTAAAGGACCGCGAGCGGCATGATGTTTGGCGCGATATGGATGAAGAGGATGCGCCAATGACTCGATCCCGCGACCCGCGCGGCCTCCACGAACGCCCGGTTCCGCAGGGTCAGGACCTGGCTGCGGATCACGCGGGCGGTGTCTCGCCATAGGACCAGCGCCATGGCGAGCACCACGTTCCACACGCTCGGCTCCAGAAACGCTGCGAGCACGATGACGAACGGCAGGAACGGGATTCCGAAGGCGATATCCGCAAGCCGCATGAGGATGCTGTCGACGGCGCCGCCGAAGTATCCTGACACCAGTCCGACGAGGGTTCCGATTCCTACGACCATCACGGCCGCGACCATGCCGACGAGAAGGGCGCTGCGCGAACCGTAGACGAGCTGAGAAAAGACATCGCGGCCCAGCGTCGTGGTTCCGAGCAGGTACTCGCGGCTCGGGCCCTTGTCGGCGACCAGGTTGTAGTCCGCGCCGTAAAGGATCTCGGTCGGATCGTAGGTGGCGATCTGGTCGGCGAAGATCGCGACCAAAATCCACACGAAGTAGATGAGCAGTCCCACCGCGGCGAAGGGGTCGCGCAGGGGCACGAGCTGCCCGACGCGGCGCAGGACAGACACGCGGTCGCTCGGTCGGGCGTCAAGGCTGACGTCAACCGGCATGGACCACCCGAGGGTCGAGCAGACGATAGAGCAGATCGGCGAGCATGTTCATGCTGATCATGACGAAAGCGATGAGGAGGAAAGCCCCCTGGGCGAGCGGGTAGTCCCGCGATTGCACGGCCTTGACGAGCAGGCGGCCGAGCCCGGGCCAGCTGAAGACCGTCTCGACGACCACGTTGCCCGCGACCGCATAGCCGATCCCAAGCGCGAACGCGGTGGCGACGGGCAGCAGGGCGTTGCGCGCAGCGTGTCGGATCACCACGGTCCATTCGCCGAAACCCTGCATGCGGGCCATCGTGACGAAATCCTCATCCAGGACTTCGATCATGGTCGATCGCATCAGAAGAAGCGGGAGCCCGTGAAGATAGACCGCCAAGGTCAGCGTCGGGAGGAAAAGATGGACGAGAAAGTCGCGGGTGAAAATGCGGCCGATCAAGCCTTCGAACTCCGCCCCTGCGCTGATCGCGCCGCCCGAGGGGAACCATCCGAGCTCGAAGCTGAAGAACGCAAGCAAGATCATCCCGACCCAAAACTCGGGCGCCGCGCGGGTCGTGAGCACGATGGGAATGCTGACTGCCTCGAGCCAGGTCCCGCGCTTCCAGGCGATGAACGCGCCCAGTAGGATCCCGACCGCATAGGCGAGAATGAGGGACGTGATGGTCAGGATGAGCGTGTTCGGGAAGACTTGCAGGACGAGCCGCGCGACCGACTCCTTGTAGAAGAAGCTTTCCCCGAGTTCGAACTGCAGCAGGTTCTGGAGAAAGATCACATACTGCTCCCAGAGCGGGCGATCCAGGCCGAACTGGCGCATGAGCGCTTGCTGCTGCTCCTCGGTGAAGGTGGGGTCGATAAAGGCAGCCATCGGGCTGCCCGGCATCAGCCGGAACATGAGAAACAGGATCGTCGCGACCGCCCAGAGGACGAACAGCAACTGTCCGATCTTCGACGCGACCGTCCTGAGGCCGGGCATTCCCCGCGGTCCCCGATCAGTTCTTGAGCGCTTCCGTCTTCCCGTCCGGGTAGGCCAGCTTGCCGCCCTGGAGCGTATAACCGGCTTCCTTGAGAATGGCGCGGGCCTTGTCGAGCCCGGCTTCCATCTTGGCGCTGCCCGGATTGTACCAGGCCTGGACCGCCGGCGAGATCATGGTGACGCCAGGCACCGCCGCGCCCCTGTACGCGGCACCTACGATCAGGCGCCGGTCGAAGGCCGTCGAGAGCGCACGACGGAACGCCGTATCGTCGAAGGGGGGCCGGCGCATGTTCACGGCGACATACCGGAAGCCGAGCTCGGTCGTGGTGACGAGCTTCAGTTGCGGCTGCGACGCGACCAGCTGCTCGAGGACATTCACGTCGCCGTTGTAGTCGCTCAGGAAGTTGATCTCGCCCGACTTCAGCATGCCGAGCGCCGCTTCAGTGTTGGGCACGATGCGCAGGATCCAGCGCGCGGCCTTCGGGGCCGAGAAGTGCGCCGGGTTGGCCTCGAGCATCACCTCTTCGCTTTTCAGCCAGCGCGAGAACTTGAAGGGACCCGATCCCATCGGGGTCGGCTCCTGATAGCTCTCGGCATTCTCGGGCTTGCTCCCAAGTTCCGCGATCTTCGGCTCCCAGACCTTCTTGGGAATGATGTTGATCTTGGCGAGGGTGGCGATGAGGAAGCCCGCGGCCGGCTGCTTCAGCTGGAAGCGCAGGGTTCGCTCACCGGTCTTTTCGATGCTCGCGATGTTGGAGACGAAGGGCTTGTACATGGGCGCCTCTTCGCCCGCAGGAGCCTGGAAGGAGAAGATCACGTCTTCGAGCGTAACCGGCGACCCGTCATGCCACTTCAGATCAGGCCGAAGCGTCACGTCGATCGTCTTTTCGTTCACCCAGTTGTAGGATTCGGCCGCCCAAGGCCTTGGCAATCCGTCGGGCCCGACGCGGAGCAGACGGTCCCAGAGCAGCTCGTAGATCCAGCTGTCGGTGCCGCCGGAGATGTAGAGCGGATTGATGGCGTTCACATTGTCGGCCGAATTCAGGACGATGTCCTTCTTTTCGCCGACCGGCTCGATCCCAATCGAAGTCCAGAAGTTCCGGATGCCGATGCCGGCCTGTTCGGTAACAGAGCTTTCCTTCCACACCGATTTATTGAACACATAGGAGACGCGGGGGTGGACTAGGTTGATGATCGGCTGGTCGGCCGCGATCATTTCCTGGGCCTTGAACACGAGCGAGCGACGTTTCTCGATGTCGGTTTCGGCACGCTGAGCCGTCGCGATCTCGTCGTAAGCTGGGTTCTTGTAGCCTACGAAATTGTAGCCCTTCTCGGCTGTGCTGGAGTGAAACAGGTTATAGACCAGCTCGTCCGGGTCGAGCCGCTCCGGCCTCCCGACCATCTGCCACGCCGTCATGTCCCATTTGTCGCGCTGGTACCACACGAGATCGGACATCTGCTCCCATGGCATCACCTGAACGCGGATGTCGAGGCCGAGCTTGCGCCATTCCTGTGCGAGAAGCTGAATCGACTGGAACTCCTGCGGCTGCGATGCCTGAGGCCGGGAGAGGATCGTCAGGGGCCGGATCGTGTCGCCCGCCGCCCATGCGGGAATCGTCACGCCGGCTCCGGCCACGGCGGCGAGGATTGCGCTCGAGAGTATTCGCTTCATGGCTGTCGTCCTTCCTAGACCGCTCGCACTTTCACTGCCGCGACGTCTGCCTCCTGGAGCTTCGGAGGAAGCGGGAACGCCTTCTTGCTGTGGGACAGATTGATGGAGACGAGGCCCTCTGCCGCTTTGAGTGCCGCTTGCGCGGCGTTGATGACCGGCACCCCGAGCACCTGGGAGAGTTTCGGCGCCACGCCCAGGAACGACATCGTCATGCATCCGAAAATAAGGACCTCGGCGCCGTCCTGATCGATGGCTCGGCGCCCGACCTGGACGATCTGCGCGAAGGTCGCCTCCGGGTCGCGCATCAGTTCGAGCACGGGGATATTGAGCCCGCGGACGCTGGCCAGCTTGTCGAGGACGCCAGCCCGGAAGGCCTGATGACGATGGCTCGCGGCCAGGCTATCGAAGACCGAGAGGATCGTGATCCGGTGGGCGAGTTGGGCTGCGAGGAGAAGGGACGCCTCACCCGGTCCGATCACGGGGATGGAGACGAGTTCGCGCGCCGCCTCGAGGCCCGGATCGCCGAAGCAGCCGATGATGGCGGCGTCCACTCCGTCGCGCTCCAGGTCCTGGATCCGATTGATGGCACCGGGCGCGGCGAGGAGCTCTTCGTAGGCCGATTCGATCGATTTGACACCGTTCGCGACGTCCACAACCGTTACGGCCGTGCCTTGGAAGGCCCACTCCTGCAGGAGCTTTTCCCGCCGACGCAGTTCCGCGGTACCCAGTGGGCCCTGAGACATGGCACCCGGGACAACGTAACAGATGCGCATTGAACTCCCTTCCGTTTCGCTGTAAGAAACATCGTTTTCAGTATGACGATACGTTAGAGGCTTTGGAACCTCAGTCAACGATTGAATGGGGCTCGACGGCTCAAACGAACAGCATGGCATTCGTCGGAGGGGCAGATGAGCGAAAACGCAGCAAAGGACCGCTATACGGTCGAGGCGGTCGATCGTGCGCTCCAACTCCTCGAGGTGCTCGCGGAAGGTCGCGACCTCGGCGTGACGGAACTCGCAAAACGCATGGACGTCAGCAAGACGCTGGTGTTTCGGATGCTCCACACGCTGGAGAAGCGCGGCTACGTGATTCGCGACCCTGCGCGACGCACCAACGCCCTCGGCTATCGGATCCTGTATCTCGCGAATGCCGTGGAACACCATGACATGCTCGTCGGCACTGCGAATCCGATTCTGGACGAGCTTGCCCTTGCCTGCCGGGAGAACGTCAACTTCCTGATTCGCGACGGTCTGACGTCGCTCTGCGTCGCGACTCGGGAGTCCTCGCATCAGATCCGCCTCTTCGCGGAGGTCGGGCGCCACGGGCCCCTGCATGCAGGAGGTGGAAGCAAGGTGTTATTGGCCTATGCGCCCCCGGATCTCATCCAGGCGGTGTTGCGGTCCAAGCTCGCGGTCTTCACGCAGCAGACCGTTACGGATCCGATCGAACTGGAGCACGTCCTCGGTAAGATCAGAGCCGATGGGTTTCACGTGTCGACGGACGACCTCGACGAGGGGGCGTTTTCGATAGCCGCGCCTGTGTATGGAATAGGCTCCAGCGTCGTGGCCGCCCTGAGTATCGCAGGGCCGGTGAGCCGCTTCGACGAGCGGGCCGCGAAGCACCATCGCAGGCTCGTCCTCGAATATGCAGGGAAGCTGTCGTCGCGCCTCGGAGGCGTCATTCCCGCGGCTAAGCTCGATCGGGCGTCCTAATCGTCGCGACGGAGCGTCGCCACGCAACGCCAGCTCTGCGTGCTTTCCCTCTTGCGAGCCGCGAAACCCGTCGTTAGGCTTTTTAGATAAAACGACGTTTCTCACAGTGAAACAGGGGATATTCGATGATCAGCCCGTCGGAGCAGCAGGTATTGGCGTCCGTGTCCCTCGACGAACCTTGGAAGCTGGTCGAGACGTTCTCGACCTGGGTTCGCGAGCATCCCAACGACGTGAACCGCGCCATGGATCATGTGGTCGAGCGGCTGCGCGCCTTCGGCGTTCCCGTGACGGTGCACGAGCCGCAGCTCTACCTCAGTCTTCCCGGCAAGGCCCGGGTCGAGGCCAACGGGAAAACCTTCCGGGCCAAGCCTCCGGCCTACAGCGCCGACGCGCGCCACGGCCTCGAGGGGGAACTCGTCTACATCGCCGCCAACCAGGCGGACGACATCGACACGATCTTCGACAAAAAGCTCGACCGCAAAGGCGCCCAGCAAGCCCGCGCCCGCGGCAGGATCGTCATCTCGGAAGGGTATGCCAGCCCCGGACTGGTGTCCCAGTTCGAGGAGCTCGGAGCCGTCGGTGCCATCGCCATCAACCCAGGCGTCGACATACACTGGGGCATCTGCACGTCCGTATGGGGCACGCCGGATCTCGACGACCTGCCGCGCAAGCCGAAGATCCCGGCCCTCGCGGTCAACAACCCCGACGGCAAGGCTCTCATCGAACTCGCCAACCAGGGCGCGAGGGTCACGATCTACGCCGACATGGAAGAGGGCTGGTTCAAGTCGAAGCTTCCCGTCGTCGAGATTAAGGGCGCCCAGGAGCCCGACAAGTTCGTTCTTCTGCACGGACACCTTGACAGCTGGGACGTTGGCGTCGGCGATAACGCAGTCGGCGACGCTACGATGCTGGAAATCGCGCGCGTGCTCTGGCAGCACAAGGACAAGCTGGCGCGCAGTGTGCGGATCGCCTGGTGGCCCGGGCACTCCACGGGCCGCTATGCAGGCTCCACGTGGTTTGCGGACGCTTTCGCCATCGACCTCGAGGAGAATTGCGTCGCTCAGATCAACTGCGACAGCCCTGGCTGTCGCTGGGCGACCGAGTTCACGGAGCTGTCGCGCATGTCGGAAACCGACACGTTCATCTCGGAGGTGATCCAGGACATCGCCAACAAGAAAGCGGTGGGCGAACGCCCCCATCGGGCGGGCGACTACTCCTTCAACAACATCGGCATCTCGAGCTATTTCATGCTGTCGTCCACCATGACGCCCGAGAAGCGCGCCGATATGGGCTACTACGCCGTGGGCGGGTGCGGCGCCAACATTGCGTGGCACACCGAGAACGACACCATCGAGATCGCGGACAGGGATATCCTTCTACGCGACATCAAGGTCTACCTCTCCGCGGTATTCCGCAACGCGACTGCGGAGTTTCTTCCGTTCGACTGGCGTCTGACCGCGAAGGAGTTCCTCCGGACGATCGACCGCTATCAGGGGAAAGCCGGGGATCGCTTCGACCTGTCGCCTTCGCGCGAGGCGGCCGAAGGACTCCTGCAGAGTCTCGAGACCTTCTATCGCGACGTCGGGTCCAAGAAGATCCCGGCGCGTGAGGCGAACCGGATCATTATGGATTTGGCCCGGATTCTGGTCCCCATCAACTACACCCGAGTCCCGCGGTTCCGGCATGATCCGGCCTTGACGATCCCTCCGCTTCCGACCATCGCGACGGCTACCGAGCTCAGCGACTTCGACGAGCAGACGCTCGGGTTTGCGCTGACCCAGCTCAGGCGCGGGCAGAACCGACTCGTCTCGGCGCTTCGCGACGCCGCACGGATCGCCCGTTCCGAGGAGCGGCTCGCGCGCGCCGCAGCGTAGTCGACTTGATCGTGCGACCGGCCGTCGGCTCGGCGGTCGGTCGCGGATTGGAGCTCGGCTCCTGAAGGGGTGGATATGCGCGCGGCTTGGTACGACCGGACGGGACCAGCGCCCGATGTGCTGAGGGTGGGCGAACTTCCCACCCCGAGCGCCGGGCCCGGCGAGGCCCTCGTCCGGATCCGAGCGTCCGGCATCAACCCATCCGACTACAAGCGCCGAGCCGGCTGGCGGTCGATGAAGGCGCTAGCCGGTCGCGTTATTCCCCACAGTGACGGGGCAGGTGTGGTCGAGGACGTCGGCCCCGAGGTCGAGCGCACCTGGATCGGCCGGCGCGTTTGGATCTGGAACGCCCAAGGCGGCGTCGTCTACGGCGCGACGGGCGGTCCGGAGACCGGCACCGCCGCAGAGTACGTCGCCCTGCCGATGGCCCACGTGGTTCCGCTTCCCGACGGGATCGAGTTCGATGTCGGCGCCTGCCTCGGTGTGCCGGCGTGTACCGCTCACTACGCGGTCTTCGCGGACGGCGATGTCGCGGGCCTCACGGTTCTAGTCCAGGGTGGCGCCGGAGCCGTGGGCGAAGCCGCCGTCCAGTTCGCGCGCGCTGCGAGGGCGACGGTGGTTGCCACCGTGAGTTCTCCCGAAAAGGCGGCTCGCGCTCGCGCGGCGGGGGCCCAGCACGTCGTCAACTATCGGCGGGAGGACGTCGTCGAGGCAGTTCGGGCGGTCTCGCCGGAGGGCGTCGATCGAATCATCGAGGTGGACTTCGGCGCCAACATCGCGCCCGACGCCGCGCTCATAAAGCCCAACGGCGTGATCGCGAGCTATTCGTCCACGTCGCAGCCGGAACCTGTGCTGCCCTACTATCCCCTCCAGTTCAAAGGAGCCACCGTACGCTTCGTGCAAGGCTATCTCCTGCCGAGGCCGGCACGGCAGCGTGCCCTGTCGGACATCAACCGAGCCCTCGCGACCAACGAGCTTCGTCCGGCCATTGCAGCCCGCTATCCGCTCGAGGAAATCGCGACGGCGCACGAGCTCGCGGAAAGCGGCCGCACGATCGGCAACGTGGTCGTCACGGTGTAAAGAAAGCCGGCCGGACCGCAACAGCGAACGCTGCCCGGAGGCCGACGGGCGGCCGACTCACTCGAAGAGCATCGACGGCACGCGAGGCCGTCAAACTTCGCACGCCGCCGTGGGACTTCGGCCCGAACACCCTGGCGATAAAGAAGGACACGGGTCTGCTCTACCGTTCGTCAGTCATTACCGAGGACGGCGATGAGCTTTTCCTGACTCCGTCGGCGAGCAAAGGAGTCCCTGGCGCCAGCCCTGGAACGCCGTCGTTCCCCGCGCGACAGCCATATCACTCGTAGATGTAGACGATCTCCCGGGTGCTCGGCTCGACCAGAACCGGGCGGTTGTTGATCACGGTATAGCCATAAGGACGGCTCACGCCCAGTTCACGGGGGAGAGGACGAACCGTGACGCGCTGGGGCAGGCGATCCCCCACGCTCACCTCCTCGCGCAACCGCACCGAGGGGGCCCTTTGCGTGACAACATATTGCTGGACCCTCGTCGTCTCCTCTGGGCTAAGCGCTGCCCCGAGTGCCGCCCCGGTGACACCTCCCACGACGGCACCAACCGGGCCGCCGACGACGGCGCCGGCGACGGCCCCTCCGGCCGCACCAGAACTGGCCCCCATCTGACAGGCGGCGAGCGACAAGCTGAGGAGGCCGGCCGCGGCGGTGAGCAGGACGTTGTCGCGCATGGATCTTTCCTCCGTTGATCACAGGCGAACGCCGCGGCCAAGCTACGGTTCCAGAAACGTCTCCGTTACTTTGCCGGTCTTCGTGGTCGGTGGACACAGACGATCGCGACCCCGACAGTCCTCACGAGGTCGGCTCGGCGCGCCGTTCAGGCCCGCCCTTGGGAAAAACCGAAGCGACACGCCAAAACCTTCGCGGGGCCCGTCATTTACACCCGAACCTTGGCTGATCCGCCCCCGTTACACGTGCACGTCACCGAACGCGAGCTCGCCTTCACCTTTAGGTTTGCGCACCGAGGTGTAGAGGACCCAGGCATAGAAGCACCCTACGCCAAGGATCACGGCCCATCCAGGCAGCGGACCGATGGCGGCATTCTCGACCCACTCACCTGCGGACCCTACGAGCTGACTTTCGGCAGCGTTCGTCGGCAGGTTGGTCGATGTGGTCTTGAGAAGCCACGCGAGCAGGAGGATCAGGAACATCCAGCAGTAGTTGCGGCGCAAACGGCGCGACGTCGCTTGTCGAAGGCTGACGAGGAACAGGGGACGCCTGAGGTCGTCACCCAGGACTCGGATCCAATCATCGGTCGTGCCGGCCTCCGGTGCGAAGATCTGGGCGAAGTAATTGCGCTCCAGCAGGCGGACGCGATTGCGGTAAACGTCGAAGAAGCGGTACCGGCGCGCCTCGATCACCAGCAGCAGCAGGACCAGCACCATCGCGAAGAGCAGGACGCCATGATGGGCGGTCGGCGTCGAGAGGGAAAGGGACAACATGGCGGCGACCACCGTGATCGCCCAATTTGTGGTTCGATCAATGCGGTCCCGCCAGCCGGCCATGCGGGCGATCTCGGCCCGATGATAATGAGCCACGACCGTGATGAACTCGCTCGGTGCGCTCGGAAACAGCGGTGGGGTGATCATGGGGCGCAGATCGCGCTGCTCGCTCGGGGTCAGCATCGCGGCCCTCCTCGTTGCGGCCCAGTCTCGGAGCACGGGTTCCGCCAGCCGGCCGCCTCCGCGATGGTGCTGCTGCACTGCCCGGAGAGCAAGTCGGCCTCGGTTCAGAGGCAGCGAGGGGGCGCTCGGACCAGCGCTTGAAGCGCCGAACGGGGCTCAGAAAGGCTGCCGTTTGCTCGAAGCCAGCCCCGGCGCCGTCGTGGCAAGTTCGAGCGATCGGTACCGATACACGAGCACGGATCAGTTGAGGTCAGGTCCTATACTCCTCAGCCCCGCGCTGGCCGACGGTCGGGAGTGGTTCCCTGCAGTTGCTGGCATGGCGAGACCGCCGACAACTCGGGCATTCCTCCGCCGAGAGACGTTGCAGCAAGTTCGAGCGCACGCGTCATGCGGGCGGGGGCGACTGCGGCCCCGGCGCGGAGCCGTCCTCGCAGACGCCAGAGCCTCGTAAAAGTCGTCACCATTCTTCCGACGCCGTGTCGCTCAGCCGCGAAGAGGGTCTCCGGAGGGGCCAGGTCAGGCTATTTGGTCGGTCACGGCTCGCCGGCTGAGCGGAAAGCTCGGCCCTGGGTGATCACCGCAGATCGTATTCTCGCGTGAAGTCCTTCGCTCGACGAAGACCTGCCCGTGATTAGTCCCCGTCCTGCACGGAACCGACCGGCCCGACCGGGTTTGATCAGACATCTGCGGAGGGCGCGTTATGACCCGACCAGCAGCAGATGAACCTCCTGCGCCCCACCCCCTCATCGAGAGCCACCGGGTCG
>Ga0126311_10001516_pt1 | contig 11301 bp, 10 predicted proteins | sample Plot61_FD_92539 | JGI IMG/M metagenome (GOLD analysis project Ga0126311, IMG submission 92539) | Serpentine soil microbial communities from UC McLaughlin Reserve, CA, USA - Plot61 | ecosystem: Environmental > Terrestrial > Soil > Grasslands | place: USA: UC McLaughlin Reserve, Lake County...
ACCACCGAGCCTGTTCAAGCAAACCGCTCGACTTCCTGATATCGCCAAGTCGGGGCCTCTGACGTGGCTCCGGCCCTTATTCACCCAACAGCGTGGAAGAAGCGTTCTCGGAAGTTAAGCCTTCGTCGCTCCCCAGCCGTTACGGTCATCCGGTCGTCCCACAACTGCGTAGATAGCGATGGAAGGGAAAGCGCTAAGGAGGTAGGTGATGGCTGCGAAAGGAAGACGTTCGTTGGCGGTGTTGGCCCTCGCAGTGCTCGGGGCACTGTTGCTCGCTCTCCCGGCGAGTGCTGCTCCACTGGCTACCCTAGAGGCCAGCATGACGGGAGAGAAAGAGGTGCCCGGACCAGGAGACCCCGACGGCAGCGGGAGCGCCGTGGTCAAGGTATTCCGGGCGAATGTCTGCTACACGCTCGAGGTCGAGAACATAGCGCCAGCCACGGCTGCCCACATCCACTTGGGATTGCGCGACGAGGCGGGCCCCATCGTCCAGCCCCTCGAACCGCCCACCGACGGCTCCTCCAGCGCTTGCACGCAGATACCCCGCGCGCTGAGCCTGGAGCTCAGGGAGCACCCGGGCCGGTACTACGTCAACGTCCACAACGCAGAGTTTCCCAATGGGGCCATAAGGGGCCAGCTGCACACGTAGAGCCCTGATAAGCTTGTCGGGCCGGGGTCCTATTGGGCTCCGGCCTTTTTCGTGCCCATAGCCCCAGTCCAATGCCTTATGCAGCCCCTCCGAAAGCCGGGCTCTCTTTGTGAACGCACAAGCCGCCCATAATACCCCGCGGAGCCCCAACCTTGCCGGCGGTCTTGGCCCGTTTGGACCGGGCTTAGAGTTTCTAGCAACAAGTTACTAAGGTAAGCATGCTACTCACTGCCTTGGGCCAATTGACCCATGTCTGTGCTCCTCCTGCAGGTATATGGAGGTTTTGTTACATGGCGGGGCTTTGGGGCGCAGACAGTGGTGTATCAGATGCGGTTTGCTTCCCCCAGCATCCCGGTACGGTAAATGGGGCAAACAACTCCGAGATGAGGTTCCTAACGGCGCGGAACACGGGCACGGGGGTGTGCTCGTCAGCCCTCCAGAACAACTCTGCCTCTCCACGACTCACCCATGTGGCGGCCGAGGCCACAGGAAGCGGCAACACCAACTCCGCCGTGTTTAACGCTAACAACTCCAGCCCGACTATGACCGCCGTCACGGCCACCGCTTCGGGAGTAACCCTCGCTAACAATGGCGTGTGGAACCAGGGTAGTTCCAGCCCGACTATTTTAGGAAGAGCAAGTTGAGCGGAAGCAACTACGCGCTGCAACAAAGCGACACCGGCACCGCAAAGGTTGCGCTTAGCCAGCTCGTAGGGCAGGTCTTAGCTGGCCCCGACACCCCGCAGTGCTTCAACAACTACAACGAGAACATGGCTGCGGTCACCTGCCCGTAGGGAGCCGTCCACAGAGAAAGGCATCTCTAGCCCTGGGGCCGGGGCCACCACACCGTCCTCCAGCCTGACCAGCCGCAATCTGCAGGCCACCGACAAGGTCCGCCTCGGCATCGGCCCTACCCGAGCTCTCGTCCTCATCGAGGGAACTGCGCACGCACTGGAGGCTACCGAGATTTCGGACGAGATCGGCGACACCTTCGCGGCCAAAACCGGCTTCGATCCGCGCAAGCTCACTACCTCCTACCTCTACTTCCGCATTCACCCGCAACGGCTGCAGGCTTGGCGCGCAGCCAACGAACTCGAGGACCACGAGCTCATGCGCGGAGGACAGTGGGTCGTCCCTGACTGAGAAGGCGGCAATCTCCACCGCACCAGGAGAGGAGCTAAGACACTCCCATTCAGCGTCGGCCAGATCGGTAACGTAGCTCCCTTTCATGCACGGGAGCGTACGTCATCGATCCGCCCCACTCGCTCTTTCAAACAGTTTCTGGAAGGTGTGTTCTCCGAAGTTCGCTAAGAGAAAGTCCCGAAAGATCACTCATTTGGGCGATGCGACGATCTTTAAGAGTTGCCACCATGCCAATGCATAGGGTCCACCTATGGGCATATGCGCAGACCAGCGCAGAGAGGAGCGAACTATGACAACCCCTAAAGACGGTACACTGACCCCTCTGCATTCATTGTTGGACGGCACGGCGACTTACGCGGCCGAATTCTTGGAAAGACTCCCGGAGCGCACAGTCGCGCCGACCGCTACCGCCGAGGAGTTGCGCAAAGTGCTCGGCGGACCACTGCCCGAAGGCACACGTCAGCCGCAGCTGGTCGTCGCGGAGCTCGCGAGGGCGGCCGAGCCAGGGCTCATGGCCACGCCGGGCGGTCGGTTCTTCGGCTTCGTCATAGGGGGCAGCCTCCCTGCTGCCCTTGCCGCAGACTGGCTCAGCTCGGCCTGGGACCAGAACGCCGGGCTGTACGTGGCCGCGCCGGCGGCCTCGGTGGTTGAGGAGGTGTGCGGCGCGTGGTTGATCGAGCTGTTCGGGCTGCCCAAGCAGGTCTCATACGGGTTCGTGACCGGCTGCCAGATGGCGAACTTCACTGCGCTCGCGGCCGCCCGCCACAGCGTGCTCGAAGCGGCCGACTGGGACGTCGAGGTCGACGGACTGGTCGGCGCGCCGCCGATCCGGATTATCGTCGGTGAGGAGCGCCACGTCACCATAGACCGCGCTCTGCGCTTCCTGGGCTTGGGGACCGCCAACCTGAGGACGGTCCCCGCAGACGGCCAGGGCAGGATGCGGGCGGATGCGCTGAGAGATGCCCTCGCCGAGTCCTCTGGACCGACCATAGTGTGTGCCCAGGCGGGCAACGTGAACACCGGCTCTGTCGACCCCCTCCGTACTATCTGCGTCGCTGCCCAGGAGGCCGGCGCTTGGGTCCATGTGGACGGGGCGTTCGGAATCTGGGCGGCCGCCAGCCCAACCTTGCGGCATCTCACGGAAGGGATAGAGCAAGCCGACTCCTGGGCCACCGATGCCCACAAATGGCTGAACGTTCCCTACGACTGTGGCCTCGTCTTCTGTGCTCACCCGGTTGCGCACCGGGCGGCGATGAGCTCCCACGCGAGCTACCTGGTTCACTCAGAGAACCGCGAGCGGGACGAGTTGGACTGGAACCCCGAATTCTCGCGCCGGGCCCGGGGCTTCCCAGTGTACGCAGCACTGCGCTCGCTCGGCCGGTCTGGCGTCGCTGATCTCGTCAACCGCTGCTGCGCCCACGCGCGGCGCTTTGCCGAAGCCTTGACCCAAGAGCCGGGGGTCGAGGTGCTCAACGACGTCGTCCTCAACCAGGTGCTCGTGCGCTTCCTCGATCCAGGGAGGGACCACGACGCCCGCACCCGCGCCGTCGTGAAGGTGGTGCAGGAGGACGGAACCTGCTGGATGGGGGGCACGACCTGGCAAGGGAAAGCGGCCATGAGGATCTCGGTGTCCAACTGGTCCACTACTGCAGAGGATGTCGACCGGTCCGTCGCAGCGATCCTGCACGCCGCCAACTAAGAGGCCGGGCCAACAGGGAGCGAGTCAGCATGTAAGCGGGCACGACCCGCTCGATTGTTCGGGAAGGTACAGCAGCTTTGAAGACTCGACTTCATCGCTGACCTTCAACCATTGGCAAAGCTCTAATTCACCGAAGTGAGTGGAAGGAGTGTTCACGGAAGTTCGTATCCGATATTGTCAAAAGGGGTGGGGCATAGCTACCCTTCGAGGCCGCTCGGTGGCCATGCGCTCCCGCCCTGCTGGGAGGGCTGGCGTTCCTAATCGGGCTAATCCTGTCCGGCGCGGGCAGCTTCGCGGGGTCGGCAGCGACGATCTTAGAGATCCTCGGCGCGGCTATCACCTGCGCGGCGTTGGTGTGGTTGGGCTTGGCACTGCTATCGGGGGTGGCGCGTCGACTCCACAACCTACCCGGGTCAGCTACGGATTCCTTAGCCGAGGAGATTTCAACAATTTAAAGTCCATCAAGGTGGCCAACTTGGCCTTGCGATTCCTCCTAGAGCTCTGCGCCCTGGTCGCGCTGGGTTACTGGGGTTTCAAGACGGGGCACATTGACTGCGAAGAATGGTTTGGGTGTCAGCGTCCCGCTGGTGGCCGCGTAGGGGCTACTAACGTGCCCCACATCACCGCGGCGGTGCCCGTGCCGGGACCCCTACGCCTGGTCCTCCAAGTGGTGATCTTCGGGTTAGCCGCGGTGGGCCTAGCTACCACCGTACCCTGCTCTGGGTCTTCGTGCTGGTCGTAGTGATCAATGCCGTCCTGATGTACGTGTGGGGACAGTAGCTGCGCCGCGGAGGTCCATGAGGAGCCGGATAACAGGGTGTGAGAAACGGATCGCCCTTTCGCCCGTATCAGGTAGCAAGTAGCTTGCGAGAATCCCCGATCCACGAGGGGACTTGAAGCCGGGCACGGAGTACGAACCGCCACGACGAGGAGGAGGATCCGGATGGCAGACACGCCCATAGACGTCGCCTACCCCGCCACGGAAGATCTGAACTTGCGCGTAGCCTTGGGCGCCTGCCGGTTTGCAGCCAAGCCGGGCGATGGTGACGCCTGGGTCGCCGGGATTTGCCACGACCCTACCGACAAGCGCTCCCCGAGGGTCATGGAGGAAGGGGGGAGCGTCACGATCACCGAGGCCGAACCCTCCTTCGAGCGGATCCCGGCCGTCTTCGGCGGCGTCCCTCGTTACGAGCTAGAGTTTGGGAAGCAAAGACACTTCGCACTCACCATCGAGACGGGGGCGAGCGAGTTCGACCTCGACCTGGGTGGCGTGCCCCTGAGCCGATTGACAGTTAGGCAGGGGGCGGGCAGGTTCGAGCTCAATTTCTCAGAGCCGAACCCCCATCCCATGGAACTGCTCGACGTCTCAAGCGGGGCGGCAGGGATAGAGCTAGAGAACCTCGCCAACGCTAACTTCTCTGAGATGCGCCTCTCCGGCGGGGCGGCCGGCTACGAGCTCGACTTCGGCGGCGCGCTCTCGCGGGACGCACGGGTGAATGTAGAGACGGGGCTCTCGGGGGTGGAGATCTCTGTGCCGGCCTCGACGGCGGCGAGGATCGTAGCCGAGACTACATTGGGAAGCGTGGATGTGGGCGACGGCTTCACGAAGCGGGAAGGGGCGTTTCTAACCGAAGGCGCCCTGAGCGGGGGTGCGCCCCTCCTGGAGATCCGTGCCGGGGTGAGGCTGGGAGCGCTACAGCTGAGAGCCAGCTGATCCCGCCACCATCAGGGTGATGCGGTTACCGACCTGCAAGGTTGCGGAGTCGGTGGGCGCGAGCCTCGCCATCCATACCGGCAACATGGTGGCTGCGGCCAGCGCGCACCTCGTCATCGGGTGTACGAGGTGAGAACACCCCGAGAGTACGTTTCTCCGCCACGCTCGGCGAGGAGCCGGAGGTAGCGCTGGCCTAGCGGTTGGGCGCTGGTTAGCAGCCCACCACTGCGTGGAAGGTGAGTTCTCAGTAGGTAGCGAGCTTCCGGCCTCGGTTGCCGTGGCGGTAGAGGGCCCACAGGTTCATACCCCACTGCTGGTAGAAGCGAAGGGCCCGGGTGTTGTCGTTGGTAGTGATGATCCAGAGGCGGCGTGGTCGCGGGCGGCGTCCATCAAGGCACGACCGATCCCCCGACCCTCCTCCGTGCTGATGATGGCGACCACCTCGCACTCACCGTGGGCCGCGTCGTAGGTGAGTAGGCCGACGGGCCGCTCGCCATCGGTGGCCACGAAGCCGGGGAGGACGGAGGCGTCGATCAGGACACCCTTGCGGGCCACGGTGACAGGACGCGTTCGGAGGCCCAACCGACGGACCACCCAGGGCTGGTCGTCGCGTTCTATGGAGCGTACACGGATCGTGTGGTGCGGACGGTAGCCTACACCTCCTCGGTCGGCTCTAGTCGGCGGACGTGTCTGAGACGGCTGGCGGCTGCACATCGTCGTAGATGCGCGCCGCCGCGAGGAGCCTACCACCCCCGCGCTCGTAGACCGCGACGCCCGCCTGGGGCGGGATATCGGTTACCCCCCAGCGCACGCAGTTGTACTCGATGGCGCACCGCACGCCGTCGTCGGTGAGGGTGCAGTGCTCTAGCCCGATGCCGCCCCCGTTGGCGAAGAGGTGCGCGTATAACTCCCGTAGACCCTCGGCACCGCGGTGGAGGTAGGCCCCTCCGCTCGGCTCGCGGGCGTAGCCGTCGGTCTCGAAGGTCCCCACGATGGCTTGCAGGTCACCCTCGGCCAGAGCCCGTTGGTAGTCGCCAGGCGTGCCCTCGGCCTGGAGCCCTGGATCAGCCGGCAGCAACGGTGAGCGCAGGCGGTGCTCACCCGTGAGCGGCCACATGCTGTGGTAGACGCGGATCGCTTTCAGCGTGCGCTCGGGGTTGCGGTCGCTCACTATGGCCACCGGCAGCTCGACCCTTACCCCCCCGTCGTCTGCGAGCAGGTGCAGCACGACCTCCTCGACCGTGCGGGTGGGGGTGCGCGTGAGAGCCACGTTCTCCACCACGGCGTCGCGCTCACGCAGCCACTCCGCCGTCCCGTTGACGAAGGCGTACAGCCTCCTTGCGCCCTCGACGTAGCCGACGCGGGGATCGTCCAGGACGGGCTGTGCGGCGAAGGAGCGTACGAGCGCGTTGGGTTCGTCGGCCATGATGCCCTCGTAGTAGGGAATGGCGTCGTTGGCGGGCGCGGCCTCCTCTGTGCGTGGAGCTTGGGCTAGTGGGGCGGTGAAGACCTCCGGCATCCAGGGCATAGAAACCTCCTCGGCTGGCCTGGGGGTTGCGCACAACATGGACAGACTACGTTATTCACCCAACTCCGACTACACAATGTAGGAGCGCTGCATAAAGTTGCGGGACCTCGGATAGATCGCAAGCAGCGCACGTCGTTATCAGGTGTACGAACTGAGAACACCCTGAAGGTCCGATTCTCCGCCACGGTGGGCGAGGAGCCGGAAGTTAGGCTGGCGCTGGTCTAGCGGTAATGCGCTCGTGCGCTGCTCACGCGACTGCGTGCAGAGCGCGTTCTCGGAAGCTGGGCGACCGAGATTCCGGGGACGGATGAACTCGGTGCCGTCATTGCTCATCGAGTGCCGAGTCGGGCGGCGATAAACCTTATCGATCGCTATAGGCTTCATGCGAGAGCTCCAGGAAGAGAAACTGCACCAACAACACCGCCCCGGAGGACGACTACGCGCCCGACTGGCAACCGACCGTACCTCGAGCGCGCCGAAGTAGCAGGGCTGTGCTTGCGTTGGGCCGAGGCGTAACAGCTTCGGCCCTTTGGCCTGCCTTTATTCACCCAACCGCTTAGAAGGTGTGTGTTCCCGGAAATCGACATACACGACCCTACATGAGCCTACCGCTCGGTACTGCAGGCAGTCGACTTTCGCACTCTAGACGCCAGAGATCACAAGATATCGGGACACTGAATCAACATACGATTTCATGGATGACGCTATCATCGGACCACCCGCTCGAAGCGCACGTCTGGCGCCCCGTCGTCCAAAACCGCACTGAAGCACAACCAGTTTCCCGTACATAATGGAACCCCCGGGAAGCGGAGAGGCTCCCGGGGGAATAGGTTGACGGTTTCTCAGCCGAGGCTCGTCATGACGTGCTTTATGCGGGTGTAGTCCTCGAAGCCGTACATGGAGAGGTCCTTGCCGTGGCCGGAGTGCTTGAAGCCGCCGTGGGGCATCTCGGCGACGAGGGGGATGTGCGTATTGATCCAGACGCACCCGAAGTCCAGCCGCCGGCTGACCCTCATCGCCCTGCCGTGGTCGCGGGTGAAGACGCTCGAGGCGAGGCCGTACTTGACGCCGTTGGCCCATCTTACCGCCTCGTCCTCGTCTGAGAACGGCTGGACGGTGATGACGGGACCGAAGATCTCGGCCTGCGACGCCTCGTCGTCCTGCCTCAAGCCCGAGACGACTGTGGGGGAGTAGAAGAACCCTTTATCGCCGACCCGGCCTCCGCCGGTTACGACCTCGGCGTGGTCGGGGAGTCTCTCCACCATGCCGGAGACGTGCTCGAGCTGGTTAGGGTTGTTAAGGGGTCCGTAGAGGACGTCCTCGTCCCCCGGGTCCCCGGTCCTGGTTTTCTTCGCCTGCTCGGTGAGCGCGGCCACGAAGTCGTCGTGGATGCCGGGGGAGGCGAGCACGCGGGTCGCGGCGGTGCAGTCCTGCCCTGCGTTGAAGTAGCCCGCGACGGAGATCGCCTCGGCCGCCTCATCCAGACCTGCGTCGTCGAAGACGATGACAGGGGCCTTGCCGCCGAGCTCGAGGTGGACCCGCTTGAGGTCGCTGGCGGCGGCTCTAGCCACCTCCATGCCAGCCCTGACGGAGCCGGTGATCGAGACCATCTGCGGCGTCTCGTGCTGGACGAGCGCGCGTCCGGTGTCCCTGTCCCCGCAGATCACGTTGAGGACGCCCTCGGGCAAAAACTCCGCGGCCAGCTCGGCGAGCATGACGGTTGTTACCGGCGTGGTGTCGCTGGGCTTCAAGACGACGGTGTTGCCGGCCGCGATCGCTGGCGCGAACTTCCAGACCGCCATCATCATCGGGTAGTTCCACGGCGTCACCTGCGCGCATACCCCCACCGGCTCGCGCCGTATAAACGAGGTGTACCCTTCGAGGTACTCCCCGGCGGACTTGCCTTCCAGCACGCGGGCGGCGCCGGCGAAAAAGCGGATCTGGTCCGCCATCGCCGGGATCTCCTCCTCCATCGTCAGCCCGATGGGCTTGCCTGTATTCTCCGACTCCGCACGCACCAGCTCCTCGGCCCGCTCCTCTATTGCGTCGGCGATTCTGAGCAGCGCTAGCTGTCTCTCGGACGGCGTCGAGTCGCGCCACGACTCGAAGGTCCTCCCCGCCACCTCGAACGCCATGTCCACGTCGGCCCCTCCTGAGACCGGCGCAGTGGCGAAAACCTCGCCAGTGGTAGGGTTGAGTAGGTCGGAGGAACGGCCGTCCGAGGCGTCGACGTACTCGCCGCCGACGAAGTTCTGCAGCTTCTTTCTCTGCGTGTCCACCATGAGCGTTCCTTTCTCTGAGCGTCTCCTCTAGTACCTGCACCTGGCGACAACCTCGCGCAGCCGGTCCTTCGCTCTCTCGCGCAGGGTCTTTCCGTGGGCGAAGATCACGGTCGAAAAATCTTCTCCGAGCAGCCTCCCCGCAGAGCGTCTCGCCAGCGTCGGGTCGGTGCAAACAGCCTTGCGTATCCCCACCCGGATCTTGCGCGGCAGGCAGCCGAAGGCGTCCGCTGTAAAGAGTAGGCCGTCCGCGTCCCGCAGGAGCGAGACGTGCCCGAGCGAGTGGCCCGGCGTGGAGATAATGCGAAAACCGGAGACGAGATCCCCCTCTCGCAGCACCTTCCCGACAGGCACCGTCGGGAGCTCCACGTTGCGGGTCAGGAACTGGAGAACAGGGTTGCCGAACCCGTCCTTCGGGCGTCTGCCGGAGATCACCTCCGCCTCGTGCGGCGGCGCCCCGACCTCCGCATGCGGCGCCCACTCCAGGAGGCCCTGCGCGCCGCCGGTGTGGTCGTCGTGCTGGTGCGTCAGGAAGATGCGCTTGAGGTCCTCCGGTCCCGAGCCGAGCGCGGTTATGGCATCCTGGATGCGGCCCACGCTGTTCGCCATGCCGGTATCCACAAGCGTCCAGCCGTCGTCGTTCTCCAGGAGCAGCACGTTGATGAGATTCGAGAGGACGAAGGCGTCCACGCGGTAGACGCCGGGGACGACAAGCTCCGGAGAAACCGCCACTACACCGTCCTCTGCCCAGGCTCCTCGCCGGGCCCGTAGGGGTACCACCACTCCTTCTTCTCCACTATGGGGTCGATGTGGACGTGCTTCGATTCCTGGAAGGCTTCGAGGCCCTCGCGGCCAAGTTCCCTTCCTATGCCGCTGCCTTTCTGGCCGCCGAAGGGGGCGGCGTCGTTATCCGTCAATGGGTCGTTGATCCAGACGGTCCCAGCCCGGATCTCGCGCATGCACTTGAGCATCTTCTCGAAGTCCCGCGTATACACATTGGCCCCGAGCCCGTAAGGGACCGAGTTCGCCTGCTCGATGGCCTCGTCCAGGCTCCCGACCTCGACCACTGGTACGACAGGGCCGAAGGTCTCGTCGCGCATCACCGTCATGGACGGCTCGACACCGGTCAGGATCGTCGGCTTGTAGAAGAACCCTCTCTCGCCGTACCGCTCGCCGCCGGCGACGACCTTCGCGCCCCGTCGTACCGCCTCGCCGACGTGGCGCTCGACCTTCTCGCGGCCCTTCGCGTTGATCATGGGCCCGATATCCGTCTTCTCGTCCATGGGATCGCCGATGTTCAGGCTCTCTACGTAGCTTCTCGAGGCCTCGACGAAGTCGTCGGCTATGTTCTGCATCACGTAGAAGCGCTCGGAGGAGGTGCAGACCTGCCCGGCGTTCAGGCACGCCGCCCACACCGCGCCCTGCGCGGCGATCTCGATGTCCACGTCGTCGCAGATGATGAAAGGGTCTTTGCCGCCGAGCTCGAGGTTCGCAGGGATCAGGCGCTCCGCGGCGACCAGACCGACCTTTCGTCCCGTCTCCTGGCTCCCCGTGAACGCCACCATGTCCACGCCGGGGTGCCGCACCAGGGCGTCGCCGACGGCTCCGGCCCCGTAGACGGCCTGGAAGAGCCCCTCGGGCAGGTCCTCGATCAGCTCGACCATGCGGCGGGTCGCCAGTGGCGTCTCCTCCGAGGGCTTCAGGATCACGGCGTTCCCCGCGGCGAGCGCCGGGGCCACCTTCCAGGCCGCTAATAGAAGAGGGTAGTTCCAGGGGACGATGCACGCGACGGTGCCGACGGGCTCCTTTATGACAAGCGCGAGCTGTTGGGCTTCGATGGGGGCAGGGAGGTAACCGACGGAGTCGCGCGCGATCTCACCGTAGTAGTCGAAGCAGGCCGCCGTCCACGTTACCTCGTCGCGGTTCTCGATAAAGGGCTTGCCGCCCTCTTTCGTCATGATCTCCGCCAGCTCATTAGCGTGGCCCCTGAGATTACTCGCTATCTCGTGAAAGAGCTCGGCCCGGTCGAGGCCCGCGAAGCCGCGCCACTCCTCGAAACCTTGCCGCGCTCTCTGTACGGCCTTATCCAGGTCCTCGCGCGAAGAAGTCTCTATCTCCTCTATGCCTTCCTCGGTCGCAGGGTTTACGACTTTCAGACGGTCGTTCTCCGTCATGCTTTAGGCGTTCTCCTTCCTCATAAAGAAGTGGCTCCCGCCGAAGACCAGGACCATGGTGGCGACGAGCACGACCGTCGAGAGCGCGTTGATGACCGGGCTGACGCCGAACTTGA
>Ga0126311_10001517_pt1 | contig 11300 bp, 14 predicted proteins | sample Plot61_FD_92539 | JGI IMG/M metagenome (GOLD analysis project Ga0126311, IMG submission 92539) | Serpentine soil microbial communities from UC McLaughlin Reserve, CA, USA - Plot61 | ecosystem: Environmental > Terrestrial > Soil > Grasslands | place: USA: UC McLaughlin Reserve, Lake County...
CCTCGTCCAGCTAACCCCTTCCGGGTCCGGCTGCTCAATCCACCTGAGCACGGGAATCCTCGACATGTCTCCTGGGAGCTTGCAGGGCTTGCAGCTCGTCGTCCCCGACATCGAGGCCGCAAGGGCAGAACTGGACGAGCGGGGCGTCGAGGTCAGCCCTGTCCGGCACATGGAAGACGGCGCCTGGGTCGATGGGCGGGGCGGCGACTGGAATTCGTTCGTCTTCTTCAGCGACCCCGACGGCAACGGCTGGGTCCTGCAGGAGCGCCCGGCCCGCGAAGGAGAGCGATCATGAACGACCTCCAGCGTAAGGTCCAGGAAGTCATCGACCGGCTGGTCGAGTCCGGCGTGGAGAGGGGTTTGCAGGTCGCCGTCTACCGGCGCGGCGAGCTCGTGGTAGACGCCGTCGCCGGCGTCGCCGGCGTCGCCGACCCGGCGACAGGGCGTCCGGTCACCTCAGATACGCCATTCTACGTCTACTCGACCGGCAAGGGCGCCACCGCTACTGTGGCCCACGTTCTCGTAGAGCGCGGCGCCTTCGATTACGACACCCCGATCGTGGAGCTGTGGCCCGAGTTCGGCGCCCACGGCAAAGAGGCCGCGACCGTGCGCCACGCCCTCACGCACACGGTAGGCGTGCCAGGCATACCGGCTGACACCACGCCGGAGGACCTCTGCGACTGGGACAGGATGTGCGCCGTGATCGCCGACGCCGAGCCATGGTGGGAGCCGGGCACAAGGGTCGCTTACCACGCCTACCCGTTCGGTTACATCATTGGTGAGGTCGTGCGCCGGGCCACAGGCAAGCCCATCTCACGGGTCCTCAGGGAGGACGTGGCCGAGCCGCTCGGCATAGCAGATGAGATCTTCTTCGGGATGCCGGAGTCCGAGCTGGGCAGGCTTGCCAGGCTCGAGGACGAGGAAGGTAGCGCGGAATATCTGGCCGCGATGCCCGACGATGCCCCTTTCTTCAGGCTGGGACCGCGGGCAGTGACCCCTACAGCCGAGTTCGGCAACCGCGCCGACATACTCATGGCGGACATCCCGGCAGGCGGCAAGATGTCCGCGCGCGCGGTGGCGCGCATGTACGCCGCGCTCCTGGGTGAGGTGGACGGCGTCAGGCTGGTCTCGCCCGAGCGGCTGGGTGAGATCTCAGCCCCGGCGTTCAGCGGGGTAGACGAGATCATGGGTTTCCCTGTCACGTGGGCGCTGGGTTACGGCATTGGTCGTCCGGGCACCGACCCGCAACAGACTCCTACCGTGTTCGGGATTGGGGGCGTCGGTGGGAGCTACGCGTGCGCCGACACCGCTTCCGGGACCACGTTCGCGCTGACCAAGAACCGGCTCACGGCTGGTTTCGACGCGGCCCAGCAGATTTCCGGGATTGTGTCAGAAGCTATCGACCGTGCAGGCGACTAGCGCATGGGGAGCGGAGCCATGGTAAAGCGGGTGCTATTCATCCACGGCGGAGGGGAGGGAGCCTACGAGGCAGACATAAAGCTGGCCACCTCCCTGCAAGATGCGCTCGGGGCCGCGTACGACGTGAGGTGTCCGCGGATTCCTGATGACGATCATACCGGGTATGCCGCGTGGAGGGATCGGGTCTCGCGGGAGCTCGCCGCGTTGGACGGAGAGGTGATCCTCGTCGGGCACTCCGTGGGTGGTTCGGTCCTGCTGAAGTACTTCTCCGAAGAAGAGGTGGAGAGTCCAGTCGCGGGGCTATTCTCCGTCGCTGCCCCCTACTGGGGCGTCGAGGACTGGGAGGTCGACGAGTTCACGCTGCAGGAAGACTTCGCATCGGAGCTCCCGCCCGAGTTGCCGGTGTTCTTGTATCACGGCCGCGAAGACGAGGTGGTGCCGTTCGCCCACCTGGCGTTGTATGCACGGGGGCTCCCGCGGGCGACCGTCCGGGAGATCGAAGGCCGTGGGCACCAGCTGGACGACGACCTCTCCGAAGTAGCCCGAGATATCCGAAATCGCCTGTAGAATACTTCTTGCAGGCGGTCGAGGAGGAGCATGCGTGAACCTGGCCGGACCCTCAGAGCGTAGTGGCGGCGATTTGAACGACGCGGACATTGCTCGTCGGCGACTGATCAACCAGCGCGTCGAAGGTGAGGGGTTCGAGAGGCCTGAAGAGGTAGTGAGGTGGCTCGGCGCTATCCAGGCGCAGGACTATCTTCAGGCGGTGTGGGCCATCGGCCTGCGCCTGAAGTCCGCGACGCTGGCGGATATCGAGCGGGCCATACTCGAAGGGAAGATCGTCAGGACCTGGCCGATGCGTGGCACGCTCCATTTCGTGCCGCCGGAGGACGGCGGGTGGATGCTGAAGCTCTCGGCGTCGCGCGTACTCGCCAGGGACGAGCGAAGGCTGGCTCGACTGGAACTCGACAGAGGGATCATGGAACGCTCGGGAGAGCTCTTTTATGAGGCGCTGAGAGGCAACAGGCGCTTGACTCGTCCTGAGATGATGGCGGTGCTCGAGGAAGCGGGGATAAGCACCAGGGGCCAGCGTGGGTATCATATCCTGTGGTACCTGGCTCAGAGCGCTCTGATCTGCCTCGGGCCGATGCAGGACAAACAGCAGACGTTCGTGCTGTTGGACGAGTGGGTGCCCCATTCCAGAGAGTTGTCCCGGGAGGACTCACTCGCCGAGCTCGCCGGGCGTTATTTCGAGAGCCATGGTCCGGCAACAGTTCACGACTTCGCCTGGTGGACGGGCCTGACGGTCGCCGATGCCAGATCGGGGCTCGAGGCGGCGATGCCAGGGCTCGTCTCGGAGAAGTTGGAAGGCAGAGAATACTGGATGACGGGCGATGCACTGGGCTATGGAGCATACGATGGATCCAGCGCTCACTTGCTTCCGGCCTTCGATGAGTTTCTGCTCGGCTACAAAGACCGTGAGGCCGTACTCGCCGCAGATGATGCGCAGAGGGTCGTCCCCGGCAAGAACGGTATTTTCCTGCCTATTATCGTAGTCGGGGGCCGGGTCATCGGTACCTGGAAACGAAAGCTCAGGAAGAGCTCCATCGACCTTACGCTCAGCCCTTTCACCGACCTCGGTGCTTCGGACGATTTGGTTGTCGAGGCGGCCACGTCCTACTGTGACTTTGTGGGATTGCCAATGTCAGCCGTAGCGCGTAGTTCATAAGTCTGGCAGCGGGACGGTCAGTCGCGGTGGTGGGATTGCGTAGTAGCCGCTGAGGTTTCGTCGGCCCACGGGACGCGGCAGGCGTCGCCCGAGCTGAAGCCCTGCTCGGTGATGCCGAGCGCCGTGTTCATCCGCGAGCGCAGGTTCTCGAGCGCGATCTGGTAGGTGAGCTCCACGATGCCGTCGCGGCCGAAACGGCGCTCCAGGTCGGCGACCTGCTCGTCTGTCACCTCTGGCGGCGTCGCGGTCACCGCGTCGGCGTAGGCGATCGCGGCTCGCTCGTCCTCGCTGTAGTGGGGAGAGGTCTCGTAGTCGCCGATCTCCTTGAGTTGCTCGATGCCGAGGCCGTCGAGCCGCGCCATCATGTTGCCGAAGTCCACACACCACGAGCAACCGACCGTCCATGCCACCCTGTAGACGGCCAGGTCGCGGACGCTGGCGGGGAGTACCCTCGATGCCTTTTCGGCCACGGTCTCGGCGATCACCTCCGCCACGAACAGCTTGCGGTGGTTGGCTACAACGGCGAAAGGCTCCGGTACCTCGCCGAAGCGCCGCTTCGCGTACCAGTACGACGCCCTGATCAGGGGCCCTGCCTCCTCGGGGGGGACGGCGGGTATGCGGCTCATCTGTAACCTCCGCGGTCTATCACATCGGCTCTTCTACTTTCGTCACTACTACTATGACGTATCACGACGCGGGAATGTGACAGATGGACGAACACCAATGGCTGGCACAGCACTTCGAGGCCAACAGGACCCGCCTGCGGGCCGTGGCCCAGAGGCGGTGGCCCGCCAGACGCTCGGCTACTCGCAGCTCGGCCTCTTCGTGCACCCTGCGCTCGTCAACGGGGTCGCGGGTCGCAACGAGGCCCGCGAGGGGCAGCCCTTCTCGGTCGGCGGCTTCACGGTCAGGGGCGGGAAGATCGTCGAGATCCACATACTCGCCGACCCCGCGCGCCTCCGCCGGCTCGACCTGGCAGGACTCGACGACTGAAGCAAAATGCCCGGGCTCATACTTGGGAGCCCGCCGCGAGTACCGTACACTCTCTGCATGGTCACTGAGTGCCAGCGACCGGGGAATGGGGCAGGCTGCTCCAGGCAGGCGGGATGACCACGAAGAGGCCGGAGCTGCCCATGATCCCGTTCGCCTCGAGCGAGGCGTGGGAGGCGTGGCTCGAGGAGAACCACGCGACCTCGGATGGGCTGAGGATCATGCTCGCCAAGAAGGGCTCGGGTCTAGAGACCGTCTCCGTAGCAGAGGCCATCGAGGTCGCCCTCTGCTACGGCTGGATCGACAGCCAGGCGGAGGGCTTCGACGAGCGCTACTGGCTGCTACGGTTCACCCCGCGCAGGCCGAGGAGCAAGTGGTCGAAGCGCAACCGCGACAAGGCGACGAGGCTGATCCAGGAGGGCAGGATGAAGCCGGCCGGCCTGCGCGAGGTCGAGCGCGCCATGTCCGACGGCCGCTGGGATGCCGCCTACGACTCCCCGAGCACCGCCACAGTACCCGAAGATCTCCAGCGCGAGCTAGACAGGAACGAAGAGGCGAAGAACTTCTTCGCCACGCTCGACAGCCAGAACAGGTACGCGATCCTCTACCGGATACAGGACGCCAAAAAGCCCGAAACCCGAGCGCGCCGCATCGAGAAGTACATAACCATGCTGCGCGAAGGAAGGAAGCTCTACCCCTGAGAGCGAGGCCTAGACTAGCGGCCGAAGCGTGCTGAAAGGCGCCTGGCGTAGCCTTGGCTGCAATCCAGTGCGCCGGGCTGACGAGCGTAGCCCGCTATGGCGTAGCGGGCTGACAAGCGAAGCCCGAAGGGCGTAGCGAGCTGAGAGCCTGCTAAAAGCAGGCGAGCTAATCAGCGCGTCGAGAACTCGGCCCACAGTGGGTAATGGTCCGAGATCCTCCACGACAGCTGCGTTTTCGTCAGCCCGCTCGAGGTCAGGGCCGCCTTGGTGAAGTCGAAGAAACCCCCTCTGGAGTAGCGCAGCGACAGCGCCGGCAGGTCGTTTCTGCCCGTGAACCAGGCGATCTGGTCGAAGAACTTGTCGAGGTCGGGCCTCTGGGGGTCGCTGAAGATCGTGCGCGGCACCACCTGCAGGTCAGCCGGGATGTCCAGCCCCGTAGAGACGAAGGCGTCGTGGAGCTCATCCCCCCTCCTGTCGATGTTGAAGTCGCCGAGGACGATCAGGTTGTGGTCCCAGCCGTTTATGTCCCTTGCCCACTCCGCGAGCCACTCCGCTATCGCCTTGAGTTCGGGGACGCGCTCCTCCGCCCTCTCCCCGTAGAGCACGTGCAGCGTTACTAGAATAAAGGTCTTAGCGTCAGCCCTGAAGCTGACCGCGTAGGGCGTGCGGGCGAACTGCCGCTCGAGGGCGTCGGGCCCTATACTCTTGAGTTGCTCCTGCGGGACGACGAGCTCGCAGGCAAGCCCCGAGGGCAGCACCCTGCGCGTGTCGAAGAGGAAAGCCATGCGCTCGCCGTTGCCAGGGGCGCCCTTGGTCACGTCCGTCAGGCTCAACCCCCAGCGCGGACCGAGCACGCGCAGCATGTGGCGCAGCGCCTTGAGGTTGTCCTTGACCTCCTGCAGCGCGACAACGTCGAACCTGGAGACTATCTCGGCTATGCACAGCAGCGCATGCAGGTCACGCTTCGGTGTGTCATTGTCGCCGGACGCCCACCTCTCGGTGAGGTCCCCGAAGGCGCGTACGTTCCAGGTGGCGATAAGGAGGTTGCGGTCGAGCGCTTTGGCCGGGATCTCCTCATCCAGCGCGGCCCCGAGCCGTGTAAGATCGGCCGCGACATCTTCGGGTAGTGGTTCCGTCACCGTGAGCATCGATCCGAGGTCCTCCTTGTCATCGATCACGTCTTCCCGCCTCCAGGTGTCTGGCCGGACTCGAGCCGTCACCTTGACACCCCGCGATGAATCCTCGATGAATTTCGTACACTTCACCGTTGCCTTCCATCCCTGCTGTCCCTACGCCTTCGAGCCCTGCGACCACATAGACCTCGCCCTCGAGGTGCACGGCTCGCGCCTCGCAGCCTGCCACGTTGCCGCCGCAGGTGACCTTTAAGCCCGCTACGCCTTTCGGGCTCCGCTTGTCAGCCCGGCGCGCTGGCTTGTAGCCAAGGCTACGCCAGGCGCCTCTCAGCCCGCTTCGGGCCTTTTCAAGGCCCTCGCTTTCAGCACGCCGTCTTGCAGACGGCTTGTCAGCATCAGGTCGACTATCGCAGATAACTCTTGACACCGCTCATCCGTGATATTATATTGTGCATATAGTATATATTATTTAGCTGTGGGGAGAGGAGTTTGGGTGAATGTTCTGGGGGCGCTGGTTGGGAGGAGAGGGGTGAGGGGAACGGCAGAGAGCTTCTGGCTTGCTCGGAGGGAGATAAGGGAGACGTGGCCTTCGTATTCGCTGAGTGGCCTGTTCGTCGTGCTCGTGGGTTTCTTCGCGGTAGTGAGCCTCTCTGGGGTGATCGAGCTCGAGGGCTTCGGGTCCGAGGGGCGGAGGATGGAAGGGTTCTACAATGCCTTCTTCTCCGACTACCTCTTCCTGGTGGTGTGCGCCTACCTTGGCATCAACGTGATCTCCGGGAACTTCACGCTTGCCTGGTGTGATGCTGCATCTTCGAGGCTGCTCTTCTCGAGGAGCCTGCCGGTTGGAGCGGAGATCCTCGTGGGGAGCCGCGCCCTATGCATGCTCTTCGCGCTCGCCGTGGGTGCTGCGGCCTTCTTTCTGCCCGCTTTCTCTCTGGTGGGTCTCGGAGTGTTCGGGGGAGCATCGTACCTCTGGTTCTGCGGGGTCTGGGTCGGCTACGGCCTCTTTGCGTCGGGACTGTGGCTCCATTTCGAGCTCGTCACGGGTGCCAGGGTCGTCTCCTCCGGCATCGTTGTCTCGCTCATGGCCGTAGTAGCTTTTCTCGAGTGGACGCTTGACTTGAGCCTGGTGGAGAGGACGGCGCATGTGGCGCGGGAGGGCTACGGGGCGTTCGCCGCCGTCTTCGCGATCCTCGCTGGGGGTGCCTTCTTCGCGCTGCTTTGCAGGACAACCACCCGCCGCCTCGAGAAGCGGGAGCTCTACTGATGAGTGAGGAAAAGGCACAGCCGCGCGTCCCGATCTACCTCTCGATGGACGACCCCGAGCCGATGTACCAGCAGATAGAGTCGCAGCTAAGGGACTTCATCCTCTCTGGCCTGCTTCCTCCGGGGACGAGGCTCCCCTCCATGCGGGCTCTGGCCATGGACCTCTCGTGCAGCCTCATAACCACGCGCAGGGCCTACGAGGACCTCGAGCGTGAAGGTTTTATCCTCACGAGGCAGGGCAGGGGAACCGTCGTCGCGGAGATGCCTGAGGAGAGGATGAGTGCCCACCGCCGCGAAGCAGTTGACGCCGCCTTCAGGGAGGCAGTTATGGCCGGGCGGCGGGCGGGGCTCACGGAAGAGGACCTGCGCGGGATGCTCGAAGAGGTGTTGCAGAGAGAGGATGCCAACGTTCATCAAGGAGGCATGTCATGAAGGAGACGCCGGTGGTCTCGCTCAGGGGTGTAAGAAAGTCTTACGGGAGCTTCGAGCTCGGGCCGGTTGACCTCGAGATAGAGCCTGGCTACGTCGTAGCGGTGGTAGGTCCCAACGGAAGCGGCAAGAGCACCCTGATAAGAATGCTCATGAACCTCGTCCAGCCCTCCTCGGGTGAGGTAAGCCTCTTCGGTAGCTCCTACCCCGGAGACGAGGTAGCGATAAAGCAGAGGATTGGCTATGTCCCCGAGCGCTCCGTAGGACACGCCCACATGAGCGCTGACTCTCTGGGCGAGTTCGTCTCCCACTGGTATCCAGGGTGGGACCAGAGGGGCTACGAAGAGCACGTGAAACGTCTGGACGTTGAGCCGGGCAGGAAGTTCTGCAAGCTCTCCAGGGGGGTGCAGCGCCGCCTCGTCTTCGCGCTGGCGCTGGCCACCGGCGCCGAGCTGCTCCTCCTCGACGAGCCGACCGAAGGCGTCGATCCCTTCGCCCGGTTGGAGATGCTCGAGGAGATCTCCAGCTTCACGGAGGGTGGCGCCGGGAAAACCGTCGTATTCGCGACCCATCTCGTGGAGGAGGTGAGGAGCGTGGCAGACTACGTAGCTTTGCTCGTGGACGGGAAGCTCCTTGGCCTCTACGAGAAGGACGATCTCCGCCAGAGGTGGAAGTCCTTCTGGCTGGATAGTGAGCCGGAGGGAGAAGTTCCTGGGGTCGTCGAAGTAGTAGAGGGCGGCACCCCTACACGCATAGTCACCAACTCTGCGCGGGAGACCGGGCAAGCCCTCTCCGCGCAGAACATACGGATCGTTCGTAGCCGCGGGGTGGACCTCGGCGACATACTCTTCCACATGTTGCGCCGGAGCAGGGAGGATCTCAGAGCGTAACTGCCCTGGATCCGCGCGGGGAGCAGACAGAGGACCGGCGGCTTGGACTTCGACACCACAAGTCACAAGGGCAGAGAGGCGTCCAACCGCAACTCCTATCCCGTGCCAGGCGCCTCCAGCACAGCTCGCGTGGATCTTGCTAAGGAGATTGCATCCGGGCACGGAACGTTCATAATCCCCGCCGGCTCCAGAAAGGCGGCTCTGGTACACCTTACGCTCGAAGCCTCGCGCGCCGGCCTCCTCGACCCGAAGCAGCTCGGAGAGGTGCGTGGCAGGGAGGTGGACGAGGCGGGTCTGCAGCGGGCGCTGTACCGCTCGTCTATGGGGGAGATCGAACACCTCATAGGCCCGTTAGTGAAGGGCCGCAAGGTAGTGGTGGAAGGGCGCCTCGCCGGTACGGGGCGCACGGCCCTGCAACGCCTCGGCGCCGAGGTCGAGGAGCTGAGGGCAGAAGACGAGAAGCGCTACATAGACATGACCCCGGCCATCTTCGTGTTCGCCGCGATAGCCATGGCCGTCCGCTACATTAGCCTCGGCCTCGACGACCAGGACCTCTACATCCTCGCAGGCATAGCCTTCGCGCTGATGTACGGGTTACGTCCCTTCTTCTTCAAGATGCAGAGGCCGAGGGACCAGTAGGGCCGCCGAGTGAGGGTAGTTACCCACCTCGTATTCGCCGAGTGCTGCTGGTTCGCCACCAGCGCTGTCCTCGACGTCCACTACGAGACCCCTGCGGTGCTCGCCGCCGCGGCTACCTCGGTCCTGCCGGACGTGGATCACCCCAAGAGCTGGGTAGGCCACCTGCTGGGTTCCATCTCGGATGACCTCAACCGCCTCTTCGGGCACCGCGGTCTCCTGCACTCCCTGTTCATCCTCACGCTCATCACCCCGGCGCTTGGCCTGCCGCTGTGGTGGATCACCGGCCGCCCCTCCACGATGATCGCCGTAGGGATAGGCTACGGATCCCACCTCTTCGCCGACATGATGACCCTCGGGGGCATCCGGCTCTTCTGGCCATCTCGCCTCATCGCCGTCTTCCCCGGCCGCGACGACTACCGCGTCAGGACGGGGGGCAACTCCGAGCCCGTCTTCGTAGCCTTCGCCCTCCTCCTCGCCCTGCTTTTCTACCTGGTAAGCCGCGTGGGATTCGACGGCCTGATCTACCGCCTCGGCGGCTCGGACCAGTTCTACGGCAGGGTAACCAGGGTCATAGACGGCGACACCATCACGGTACAGATTGGAGGACGCAGCACCCCTGTGAGGCTCATCGGCGTCGACACCCCCGAGACCGTAGCCCCCGACCAGCCCATCGGCTGCTTCGGGCTGCGGGCATCCGCCTACACGAAGGAGATCCTGACAAAGCGCATCGTCAGGTTGGAGATCCCACGCATAGGCGACTCCGAAGACGCCTACGGACGCACCCTCGCCTACGTCTACCTCGATACCGGCGATGAAGGAGCCTACGAGCATCTCTACAACGAGGACCTCATCACCCAGGGCCTGGCCCGCACCACCGACATCTCTCATGCCCACAGCCGCGAGTTCGAGCGGCTCAGGGAGGAGGCCGAGGAACGAGGTGCCGGCTTGTGGAGCGCTTGCGCAGAAGTGCAGCACTACTAGCTCTTCGCAACGCTGGAAGGTATGCCGGCTTCCGTGCTACACTGATCCCGTGTAGATTGGGGGGTGCATGGCGAACCTTACGATCACGGTCGACGAGCAGACGTTGAAGCGGGCGAGGATGCGGGCGCTTGAGGAAGACACGTCCGTGAACGCTTTGTTGCGGGAGTACCTCGAGGAGTATGCGGGGAGGAGACGGGAGCGGCGGGAAGCGGGCCGCAGGCTGCTCCAGCTCACCGAAAACTCCGGCATGAGCAGCGAAGGCAAAGGGTTGCCCAGGCGGGAGGACCTCTACGACCGCGACATCGCGAGAAGCCGGTCCGCGGGGCCGCTCTGAGCGGGTGACGGTGCCTGCGTTCTTGGATACAAACGTACTGGTCTACGCCTTTGACGAAGGGGAGCCCGAGAAACGCGAGGTAGCTCGCGGGCTCGTAGAAGAGCACCTTGTCGAGGGCGACGGGATGCTCTCGGTACAAGTCCTGCGGGAGTTCTACGCTGCAACCCGAAAACCAACGCGCCCGCTCCCGATCGAGAAGGCTATAGAGGCGGTCGGGTACCTGGCTACGTTCTCGCCGATAGCCGAGGATGCGCGGATGGTGGTTGGAGCGATTAGGCGTAGCCAGGTGCTCATGCTCTCCTTCTGGGACGCCCTGATCGTCGAGGCAGCGCTCAGAGGAGGGGCGGACCGCCTGCTGACCGAGCACCTGCAGCACGGGCAGCGGATCGAGGGCCTTACGGTCGAGAACCCGTTTCTGGAGGACGCGTGAGGGTGAGACCCAAGGGACTGGCTCTGTGAGCCTCGTCGCCGGTATCGACGTCGGCGGCACCTTTACGGACGTGGTCGTCTACGATACCGAGAGCGGGTCAGCGCGCACGGCGAAGGTGTTCTCCACCCGCAACCAGGCAGACGGCCTGCTGCGGGGGCTCCATCAGGTAGTGGAGAAGGCGGGGGAGCTCGCGGCCGTGGTGCACGGCACTACGGTGGCCACCAACGCCATCCTGGAGCGCAAGGGCGCGAAAGCTGCGCTCGTCACCACCGCGGGGTTTCGAGACGTGCTCGAGCTGCGGAGGCGTGACCGGCCCGACACCTACGGGCTTACAGGCGGGTACCGGCCCTTGATCCCCC
>Ga0126311_10001518_pt1 | contig 11299 bp, 10 predicted proteins | sample Plot61_FD_92539 | JGI IMG/M metagenome (GOLD analysis project Ga0126311, IMG submission 92539) | Serpentine soil microbial communities from UC McLaughlin Reserve, CA, USA - Plot61 | ecosystem: Environmental > Terrestrial > Soil > Grasslands | place: USA: UC McLaughlin Reserve, Lake County...
CATCTTGAGCGCCGAAGCCGTTCCGATCGGCCCGGCAAGCACGACCGGTTCGAGCGCGGTCCCACGGAAGAGAGACGCGACCACCTCGGCGTCGGCGCCGGCGAGATAGAGCCGCGTGTCGCCACGCTCGCGCGGTGGCCCGCCGACGATGCCGCCGTCCACGTAGCGCTCGAACAGCGGGCCGCTCTGCTTTGCGGTCGCCGGTGAGACGGCGTTTGCATCGACGTACACGCCGCCGTAGCCGGCGAGCGCCCGCGCGACCTCGAGCGCCGCGTGCGGCGGGCAGATCGACAGCAGGATCTCGCAGCGTGCGGCGACGGCGTCGACGGAACCAACGTCTACCAGCCCCGCCTCTGCCGCCCGGCGCGCCGTCTCGCGGCTTCGGCCCGCTGACGCCCACGCCACGTCATGCCCGCGTCCGCGAAGAACCGCGCCCACCGCGGCGCCCATCGCGCCGGGGTGGAGGAGGCCGATCACGCCTCGATCGAGAGCTCGGTATCGAGCTGCCGAAGGAACGCCTCGGCGTCGGCGATCGCCGTCTCGGCCGCGTGGACGCCCGGAGTCGAGATGCGCGCCGCCGCGAGCTCGGCAGCCGCCCGCGCAGCGGGCTCCGCCGTCGAGCGGGCGCTGCCGCCTCGCGTCGTCGTAGTGGCGCTTGCGCCGCCGGGGTGGTTGACGTGCACGTGATGCACGGCCACGGCTTGCGGCGACTGGACATACGGTTCGGGACGTTCCTCGCCGAGTGCGAGCAGCTTCTCGACCAGACCGTCGGGCAGGCTCAGCCGGAAGCTCGCTTCGCGAAGCGATGGATACGAGGCGGGCAGCGTCGCGAGCTCGGAGTGCAGCGTGTAGACGCCCGAGGCCTCGCCCACCTCCGGCAGCCGGAGCATCGCTTTGCCCGACAACGGTTCCACCTCGATGAGCTCTCCTTCGCGCAGAACCACCGGCGGCATCGTCAGCTCGTCGATCAGCGTCTGGGCCGAGTACGTGATCGGCAGCGGGTGCTCCGCGGCTGCCGGGTCGCGCGTTGCGGCCCAGATCTCGAGCGAGCGCGGCTCGTCATCGAGCTCTTGGATCGCGAGCTTTGCGAGCAGGTTCGTCTTCCCCGGCGCCGACCCCATGCCGATGATCGCCGTGAGGGAGCGTGAGCGGAAGCGACCGTCCAGCTCGAGCTGCGTCCGAGTCACGTGGAACAGCCCCCCGAGGTCGACGTAGTGGGTGCCGGCGGCGAGCGCGCCTTCCATGACGCGGACGTTCAGCCGGTAATCGACGCAGTTGACGCAGACCGACGCGCCGTCGAGTGCCCGCCGCAAGCTCTGTGGGTCCCGCGCGTCCACGTGCTCGTCCCCCTCGAGCCGAAAGTCTCGCCGGGCGAACGGGACGCGCCAGTCGTCGAGGAACGCGCAGACGACGCGACCGATTGTCCCCGCCGCGCCGACGACCGCGATCACGGCGGCAGCGTACTTGTCGCGCGTCGCCGATTCTGGTTGGCTTGATCCTCTGCGCGCGACGACCGTCCCTTCGCAGCACCACGTGCCGGACGAGGCGCGCGCGGCGGCGGCTGCCGACGTTCGCCTGGTCTCCCTGCGCAAGACGTTCGGCGACGTCGTCGCCGTCGCCGAAGTCGATCTCGAAGTCGCCGCGGGGGAGTTCTTCACGCTGCTCGGTCCGTCGGGCTCGGGCAAGACCACGACGCTGCGGCTGATCGCCGGCTTCGAGCGTCCCGACTCCGGCTCGGTGGAGCTCGCCGGAGTCGGCGTGACGAACTCACCGCCCTATCTGCGGGACGTGAACACCGTCTTCCAGGACTACGCCCTCTTTCCGCACATGAACGTCGTGCAGAACGTGGCGTACGGGCTTCGGGTCAAGGGAGTCCGCAAGACGGAGCGGAGAAGGCAAGCCGAGGATGCCCTGCGCATGGTGCGGCTGGAGGGGTTGGGCGAAAGAAAGCTGATCCAGCTCTCGGGTGGGCAGCGGCAGCGCGTGGCCCTCGCCCGCGCGATCGTCAACTCGCCGCGGGTCCTCCTGCTCGACGAGCCGCTCGGCGCCCTCGACCTCAAGCTGCGCCAGGAGATGCAGTTGGAGCTGAAGCGCATTCAGGGCGAGCTCGGCATCACCTTCCTCTACGTGACCCACGATCAGGAGGAAGCGCTCGCGATGAGCGACCGCATCGCCGTCTTCAACGACGGACGGATCGAGCAGATCGGAACTCCGGAGGAGATCTACGAGCGACCGTCGACCGAGTTCGTCGCCGGCTTCGTCGGTGTCTCCAACGTCCTAGAACGCGAGGGCCGACGCTTCACCGTTCGCCCGGAGAAGATCCGGATGGTGCCCGACGCCGCGCCGGCCACCGCCGGCTTCGAGTCGGAGTCGGGTGAGATCCGCGAGGTCGTCTACGTCGGTATGTTCATGCGCTACCTCGTCGCGCTCGACCGCGGCGGCGAGCTGACAATCGTGCGGCAGAACCTCGAGACGGCCTCAGAAGAGGTCCTCGAGGATCGCGGCCACCGCGTCCGCCTCGAGTGGCGGCCCGAGCACACATTCACCATCGAGGCCGGAAGGGAGTCGCACGAATGAAGACCCAGTGGAGACGGATCGCGTCGGCAAGCGGGTTGATCGCGCTCGTCGGCGCGACGGCATTCCTCGCGGCCGGGTGCGGGGGCGGGGGAGAGAAGAAGCAGTCGGAATCGAACGGGCCGGCCCTGCCGACATCGATCGGCAAGGGCGAGGGTGCTCTCAACCTCGTCGCCTGGGAGGGATACGCCGAGCCGCAGTGGGTCAAGCCGTTCGAGCAGCAGACCGGCTGCACCGTCCATACGAAGTACGGAGGCTCCTCCGACGAGATGGTGACGCTGATGCGGACGGGCGGTGGAGGCCAGTACGACATGGTCTCGGCTTCGGGTGACGCAAGCCTCCGCTTGATCCGCGGCGGCGACGTCAAGCCCGTCAACGTCGACCTCATCCCGGACTGGAAGAACTTCATCGGCGTGCTGCAATCGCCGCCGCACAACACGGTGGACGGCAAGCACTACGGCATCTCGCTCCAGTGGGGCCCGAACACGCTCCTCTACAACACCGAGAAGGTAAGCCCGGCGCCGACGAGCTGGGCTGAGCTCTACGACCCGAAGTGGAAGGGCCGGATCACGATCCCGGACAACGCGATCCAGATCGCAGATGCCGCCTACTACCTCTCGAAGACGCAGACCGCTCTGGGGATCGAGGATCCCTACGAGTTGACGCAGGAGCAGTTCGACGCCGCCGTCGACCTGCTGAAGAAGCAGCGGCCGCTGATCAAGCAGTTCTGGCCCTTCGCGTCAGACGAGATCGAGCTCTTCAAGCGCGGAGACGTCTGGATCGGCGCGTCGTGGCCGTACCAGACGAGCGTGCTGCAGGCCGACAAGGTGCCCGTGAAGGACCTCGTCCCGAAGGAGGGGACGACGGGCTGGGCGGACACGTGGATGCTGTCCTCGAAAGCGAAGCATCCGAACTGCGCCTACCAGTGGATGAAGTACATCTCGACCCCGAAGGTGCAGGCCCAGCAGGCGCTCTCGTACGGTGAGACGCCGGTGAACAAGCTCGCCTGCTCGGAGATGGACAAGATCGAAAAGGGGTCCTGCTCGAAGTACCACGCCAACGCTCCCACCTCGTACTACGAGACGATCAAGTTCTGGAAGACGCCCTCCGCCGACTGCGGAAACGGTGACACGAGCTGCGTCGACTACACGAAGTGGGTTACCGCTTGGCAGGAAATCAAGGGGTAGTCGGCTGATCGGGGCCGATTCGGCGCCTTCTGGGGGAACCTCCCGGTCCCCCCAGACCCCCTCCCCTGGTCCGCGTCGCGGACAGGCGGCGTCGCCGCCGGGCCGCCCCTGGGCCGCCCGCCGCCTCCGCCTCTCCGCCGCGCTCTGGCGGAGGCCCTGGCTGCGAGCGGCGGCGCTCCTCGCGCCGCCGCTCGGGTGGTTCGTCCTGATCTACCTGGCGGCGCTCGTGGCGCTGTTCATCTCAGCGTTCTGGACCCTCGACCCGTTCACGGGCAAGATCGTCCACAGCTGGACGTTCGACAACTTCACCCAGATCTTCGAGAGCTCGACGTACCGCGCCATTGCGTTCAGGACGGTCGCCATCGCGGCGGCCGTAACGCTCACCTGCGCCGTCGTGGCGCTGCCCTTCGCGTACTTCATGGCGCGGCTCGCGTCTCCGCGACTCCGGACCCTGCTGTTCGTCGCCGTCCTCGTGCCGCTGTGGGTGAGTTACCTCGCGCGGGTCTATTCGTGGAAGCTGATCCTCGCTCAGGACGGGGTCCTGAACTGGACGCTGGGGAAGCTCGCGCTCCCTGACGTCGGAGTCGCGTACTCGACCTGGGCGATGTGGATCGTCTTCTCGTACGTCTGGCTGCCGTTCATGATCCTCCCGGTCTACGCGGCGATGGAGCGCATCCCCGACTCATACCTCGAGGCATCGGGCGACCTCGGCGCGCGCGGGTTTCGGACGATGCGCTCCGTCGTGCTTCCGCTTGTGCTGCCCGGCCTCGTCGCCGGCTCGATCTTCACCTTCTCGCTGACGCTCGGCGACTTCATCACGCCCCAGCTGGTCGGCGGGGGCAAGCAATTCATCGGCAACGTCGTCTACGGCAACGTGGGTGTCGCGGGCAACGTCCCGTTCGCCGCCGCGTACGCGACGATCCCGCTCGTCGTCATGGCGATCTACCTCACGATCGCGCGGCGGCTGGGAGCTTTCGAGGCGTTGTGACACGAACACGAGTTGCACTCGGGATTTGGGTCGCCCTGGTGATCGCCTTCCTCCTCTTTCCGATCGTGTTGATCATCGTCTACGCCTTCAACGAGGCGACGGTCCAGAGCTGGCCGATCAGCGGCTTCTCCACGAAATGGTTCAGCCGCGCCTGGGACAACCAGGAGATTCGCGATGCGCTCTGGCTTTCGTTGAAAGCAGCGCTGCTCTCGACCGGCGTCGCGAGCCTGCTCGGAGCTGCCGCGGCTTTCGCGGTCCACCGCTTCCGGTTCTTCGGGCGCGAGGTCATCTCGTTCATCGTCATCCTGCCGATCGCGCTACCCGGGATCATCACCGGGATGGCGCTGAATTCGTTCTTCACGGCGGGCGGCATCGACCTCTCCCTCTGGACGATCGTGATCGGCCACGCCACGTTCTGCATCGTGATCGTCTACAACAACGCGATCGCGCGGCTGCGGCGGACGCAGACGTCGCTGCTCGAGGCTTCGATGGACCTCGGCGCGGATGGCTGGCAAAGCTTCCGGTACGTGACGCTGCCGGTCGTCTCGACCGCGGTCGTCGCCGGCGGCCTGCTCGCGTTCGCACTTTCCTTCGACGAGGTGATCGTGACCTACTTCACCGCCGGCGCGCAGAACACGCTCCCCCTCTGGATCCTGGGCGCGATCCGGCACGGCGGCGAGACGCTTCCGCAGGTCAACGTCGCCGTTCTCGTCGTGGTCCTGCTGACGCTGATCCCGGTCGCGATCTCGGTACGGCTCGCGCGCGATACCGGGGTGCTGCGCCGAAGCTAGGGTTCGCCGAAAGGAGGCCGACATGACCGCAACGACTTCGACGTACGAGAATTACGTCGGCGGCGAATGGGTGGGCGCCGTCGACGCGGGAACGATGGATGTTCTGAATCCGGCGACCGGTGAGCCCATCGCGGAGGTACCGCGCGGCACGCAGGCCGACGTCGACCGCGCCGTCGAGGCGGCGAAGAAGGCGCTCCCGGAGTGGCTGGAGACGACGCCGGCGGAGCGCGCAGAGGTCCTGCTGGGGCTGGCCGACGTGATCGACGAGAACGCCGAGGAGTTGGCGGCGATCGAGTCCATGAACGTCGGCAAGCCGCTCAGCGTCGCACGCGAGGAGCCGCCGGTTTGCGCCGACAACCTGCGCTTCTTCGCCGGCGCCGCGCGCATTCTCGAAGGCCGCTCGAGCGGCGAGTACATGCGCGGCTACACGTCCTGGGTCCGACGCGAGCCGCTCGGGGTCGTCGGCGGGATCGCGCCTTGGAACTACCCGCTGATGATGGCCGTCTGGAAGCTCGCGCCGGCTCTGGCCGCGGGCAACGTCCAGGTCCTGAAGCCGTCAGAGCAAACGCCGCTTTCGACCCTGCGGTTCGTTCAGCTCGCGCAGGACGTGCTCCCCCCAGGGGTACTGAACGTGGTCACCGGCGACGGCGAGCCCGTGGGCGCCGGGATCGTGCGGCACCTGGACGTGCGGCTCGTCTCGCTGACGGGAGACGTCGCCACCGGGAAGGAAGTGGCGCGCGCGGCCGCCGAGACGCTCAAGCGCGTGCACCTGGAGCTCGGCGGAAAGGCGCCCGTGGTCGTGTTCGACGACGCCGACCCGGCCGCGGTTGCGGAAGGCATCAAGATCGGGGGCTACTGGAACTCGGGGCAGGACTGCACTGCCGCGTCCCGGATCGTGGCCGGTCCGAAGATCTACGACCGGCTCCTCGAGGAGCTGGTGCCGGCGATCGAGTCGCTGCAGGTGGGCGACCCGGCCGAAGGCGACGACGTAGAGATGGGCCCCGTGATTTCGCAGGCGCAACAGGAGCGAGTGCTTGGCTTCCTCGACCGCGCCGAAGGCGCGACCGTTCTGACCGGCGGCGGTACCAACGGCGACCGCGGCTTCTTCGTGAAGCCGACTGTCATCGTCGACGTCGGCCAGGAGGACGAGATCGTCCAGCGCGAGGTCTTCGGGCCCGTCGTGACCGTTCAGCGCTTTGTCGAGGACGATCAGGCTATCGCGTGGGCGAACGACGTCCCGTACGGGCTCGCCGCTTCGGTCTGGACACGCGACATCGGGCGGGCTCTCAACGCCGCCCGCAAGCTCCAGTTCGGGACGGTCTGGATCAACGACCACATCCCGCTCGTCTCGGAGATGCCGCACGGCGGTTACAAGCAGTCCGGCTACGGCAAGGACCTCTCGATGTACTCGCTGGAGGACTACACGCAGGTCAAGCACGTTATGGCGAAGGTCGACTAGCTTCGATGGCGGTCGAGGAGCGAGAGCGCGCCCCCGCCGACGCCGAACCGCGCCCGCCCGAGATCGACGTTCGGCTCGAGCGGATCACGAAGCGCTTCGACGACGTCGTCGCGGTCGACGACCTCTCCCTCGAGATCGAGCACGGAAGCTTCTTCGCTCTGCTCGGGCCTTCGGGCTGCGGGAAGACGACGACGTTGCGGATCCTCGGCGGCTTCGAGGACCCCACGTCGGGAACGGTCTACCTCGGCGAACGCGACGTCACCCATCTGCCGCCGTACAAACGAGACGTCAACACCGTGTTCCAGAGCTATGCGCTCTTCCCGCACATGTCGGTCTTCGAGAACGTCGCGTTCGGCCTGAGGCGCAAGGGCGTCGGCCGTCAGCACCTGCGCGGGCAGGTGCTGGAGATGCTGAGGATCGTCGGCCTCGCCGGCCTCGACCGCCGGAAGCCTCAGCAGCTGTCGGGCGGCCAGCAGCAGCGTGTCGCGCTCGCCCGCGCGCTCGTGAACAAGCCGCAAGTGCTGCTCCTGGACGAGCCGCTCGGCGCGCTCGACCTCAAGCTGCGCAAGCAGATGCAGCTCGAGCTGAAGATGATCCAGCACGACGTCGCGGTCACGTTCGTCCACGTCACGCACGACCAGGAAGAGGCGATGACGATGGCCGACTCCATCGCTGTCATGAACGCGGGGCGAATCGAGCAGCTCGGGCCCCCGGCGGAGCTCTACGAGCGGCCAGCGACGTCGTTCGTGGCCGGCTTCCTCGGCGTCTCGAACCTACTACCGGGAGTCGTCGAGGGCCCAGACGCAGTCCGGCTCGCGGACGGGACGCTCGTCCGCGCGCAGGTGAAAGGCAAGACGGGGCCGGTGGCAGCCGGCGTCCGACCCGAGAAGCTCACCGTCGGCCGTGAAGGCGGCGCGAACGAGCTCGCGGGGACGGTCGTCGAGACCGCGTACATCGGGGTCGCGACTCAGCTCCTCGTAGACACCACGGCCGGCAGGGTCCAGGTCTTCGCGCAGAACACCGACTCGGGCGGCCGCCTTGCCGCTGCTGGCTCGAACGTCACATTGACGTGGAGGCCTGAGTCCACCTTTGTCGTCGACCAAGCGGAGGAGGAGAACGAGGAATGACCGAGAGGATGACCCGCGATCAGCTCCTGCGCCGCGGGGCCACTGGGCTGACGCTGCTGTCGGTGCCAGGCCTGCTCGCAGCCTGCGGAGGCGGCGGTGGGGGTGGAGGCGAGGACTCGGCCAGCAAGGTGAACGACGTCCTCAACTTCTCGAACTGGGGGTACTACATCGACACGAAGTCCACGCTCAAGGACGCCGGTGTCCAAGCGCCCACGACGCTCCAGCGCTTCACGAAGAAGACCGGGATCAAGGTCAACTACTACGAAGACGTCAATTCGAATTCCGAGTACTTCGCGAAGGTCCAGGGACGCCTCGCCCGGGGTCGAGGCATCGGGCGCGACATCATGGTCTCGACCGACAACGACCGGTTCCTCGGCGAGTACATCTCGAACAACTGGGTGCAGAAGCTCGACAAGAGCCTGATTCCGAACATGAAGAACCTCATTCCGGCTCAGCAGCACCCCCCGTTCGACCCGAACCGCGACTACTCGCTCCCTTGGGCCTCCGGCATGGACGGCATCGGCTGGAACGAGGACGTCACGGATCCGGTCACGTCTGTCAAGCAGCTCCTGGAGGATCCGAAGCTGAAGGGGAAGGTGGGGGTCTGGAACTCGATGGGCGACACGCTTGGGCTCGTCATGCTCGAGAACGGGGACGATCCCGCGAAGGTGACGAAGGCCTCGTTCGACCGCGCGCTCTCGAGGATCCAGAAAGCGCTCGACTCGGGGCAGATCCGCGGCTTCTATGGCAACGACTACGCGCCGCCCCTCTCGCATGGAGACCTGGCGGCCTGCATGGCCTGGTCGGGCGACATCGCGAACCTCGGCAACCCGAAGCTGCACTGGGAAGTCCCGGACAAGGGCGGGATCATCTGGACGGACAACATGGTCATCCCGCTCCACGGCAGCGTGCCGACGGCGTCGACGTACATGAACTTCATGTACGACCCGAAGATCGCCGCGCAGTGGGCGCTCGGGGCGAACTACATCTCGTCGGTCACGGGCGTGAAGGAAGAGGCGGTGAAACTCACTCCGGACGCTGCGAAGAACGAGCTGACCTTTCCGGCCGACAAGACGCTTTCGCAGATGCACCAGAACGATCCCGCGATGCTGAAGAACGCGGACTACAACAAGAGGTGGTTGGCGGTCCAAGGGCAGTAGCCTGAGGTGGGCACCTTCCTCCATCGCCACAGGGGCATAACGCCGTACCTGCTGCTCGCCCCTGGCATCCTCTGGCTCGGGCTCTTCTTCCTGTGGCCGATGTACTACCTCGGCTACGAGTCGCTCCAGACCGGCCTCTTTCCGGACTTCCACTTCAGCTGGGCGTTCTCGAATTACTGGGACGCCCTTTCGGGCTACCACACCCAGCTCGAGCGCTCGTTCGTCTACGCGGGAATCGCAACCGTTGCGTGCTTCGTGCTCGCATATCCGCTCGCCTACTGGATCGCGTTCCGGGCGGGCCCCTGGCGCAACCTCTTCCTCCTCTTCATCGTGGCGCCGTTCTTCGTCACCTACCTCATGCGGACGCTCGCGTGGCTCAACATCCTGGCCGACCAGGGACCTGTCGTGGGTTTCCTGCGCGACGTCCACCTCCTCGCCCCGGACGGTCGGCTCCTGGCGACCACGTTCGCCGTCGTCTCGGGGATCACCTACAACTTCTTCCCGTTCATGGCGCTGCCGCTCTACGTCTCTCTCGAGCAGATCGACGAGGGCCTGCTCGAGGCGGCGAAGGATCTCTACGCGAGCCCGACCCGCGCGTTCCTGCGCGTGACGCTCCCGCTGTCGGCGCCCGGCATCGTGGCGGGAACGCTGCTCACGTTCATTCCGGCCGCGGGCGACTTCATCAACGCGGCTCTTCTCGGCACGCCCAACCAGACGATGATCGGGAACGTCATCCAGGCGAAGTTCCTCCAGTCGCTCGACTACCCGACCGCGGCCTCGCTCTCCTTCATCCTGATGGGGCTGATCCTCGTCTTCCTGCTCTTCTACGCCCGCGCGGTCGGCACGGAGAAGCTCACCGGATGAGCTCCGTCGCCGAGACGGTGACCCCTGGCGCCAAGCCCGGGCTCGTCGCCCGGATCTGGCGGCTAGTGGCGCGGCACGCCCTGACCGTGTACGCGCTGCTCGCGGTGGGTTACCTGATGCTGCCGATTGCCGTCGTCATCCTCTTCTCCTTCAACCATCCGACGGGGCGCTTCAACTACGTCTGGAACAGCTTCACCCTCGATAACTGGGTCCACTGGAACGCCGTGCTGGGCATCCAGGGCTCCGTCGTCACGTCGCTGGAGGTGGCGGCACTCGCCACCGTCGTGGCGACCGTTCTCGGAACGATGATCGCACTGGCCATCGTTCGGCACCGCTTCATCGGGCGCTCGGCCACGAACCTGCTCGTGTTCCTGCCGATGTCGACACCGGAGATCGTCATGGGCTCGTCGCTGCTGACGCTGTTCCTGAACCACGGAACGATCCAGCTCGGCTTCTGGACGATCTTTATCGCGCACGTCATGTTCATCGTCAGCTTCGTCGTCGTCACGGTGAAAGCGCGCTTGATCGGCTTCGACCGGCATATGGAGGAGGCGGCGATGGACCTCGGCGCGAACGAGCTCGTCACGTTCGCCAAGGTGACGCTCCCGCTCATCGCGCCCGCGATGCTCGCGGCGGCTCTACTCGGTTTCGCGCTCTCGATCGACGACTTCGTGATTACGTACCTCAATGCGGGGGCGACGCAGACCTTTCCGATCTTCGTGTGGGGGATCGCGCGCGTTGCCGTTCCGCCCCAGGTCAACGTCGTTGCCAGCGCCATCTTCCTGGTCGCGATCGCGATCGGCCTCGGAAACGTCATGCTTCAGCGACGCAAGCCGAAAGGAGCCCCATGACTGAGACCGCCACCACCATGTCCCCCGCCGAGCTCCAACAGGCGGCGCGCGACCATCTGTGGCTCCACTTCACGCGGATGGCCGGCTACCGCGAGGCGGAGATCCCGATCATCGTGCGTGGGGACGGCTGCTACCTCGAGGACATCAACGGCAAGCGATACCTCGACGCGCTCGCGGGGCTGTTTGCAGTCCAGATCGGCTACGGCTACGGCGAAGAGATCGGCGAGGCCGCGGCGGCGCAGATGCGGGAGCTGCCCTTCTATACCAACTGGAGCTACGCCCATCCGCGCGCGATCGA
>Ga0126311_10001519_pt1 | contig 11295 bp, 8 predicted proteins | sample Plot61_FD_92539 | JGI IMG/M metagenome (GOLD analysis project Ga0126311, IMG submission 92539) | Serpentine soil microbial communities from UC McLaughlin Reserve, CA, USA - Plot61 | ecosystem: Environmental > Terrestrial > Soil > Grasslands | place: USA: UC McLaughlin Reserve, Lake County...
AGGTTTTCGCGAGTTGCTGGAGAGTGGCTTCATTGAGCGGCAGCCGCGGATCACGGTTGTGCAGGCAGAAGGCGCGGCGCCGTTTGCGCAGTTCTATTCTAATGACGAGCATGAAAGCTTTGTCAACGAAGAGCATCCGCAAACGCTTGCTTCCGCGATCAAGATTGGTGCGCCTGTTTCCTGGCAGAAGGCGTGGCGCGCTGTTCGCGAGACGGGTGGCAGCGTTATAACAGTGACCGAGCAGGAGATCGCCGATGCGAAGGCGATGATCGGGCGTGATGGGATTGGGTGCGAGCCTGCCTCAGCAACGACGGTCGCGGGAATTCGGAAACTTGTTGGTGAAGGTGAGATCAAAAAGCACGAAAGCGTGATTGCGGTACTGACAGGGCACTTGCTGAAGGACACTGACTACGTGATGAACTATCACACTCAGAATTTAATCGCGCCAGACGGCACACACCTCGCGAGCACATTCGCCAATGTCCCGATCCGTATTCAATCCGTTAAATCCGTGGCTGATATTCTGAAGTAGAAATGACTTTCGAGGTCCGCGTCCCATCTTCGACCTCCAATCTTGGCCCAGGCTTCGACTGCTTCGGTCTCGCGCTGAAACTCTATCTCACAGTGACAGCCACTGCTGTCCCTGAGTCGTCCGAGCCCTGCTGTGTCACGACAACTGGCGCAAAAGAGAACGAAGCGCTCCCTCGCAACTCCGTGAACCTGATCTACCGCGCGATGTCTTTCGTTGCGAGCCGCGAAGGTTTCTCGTTGCCGCCCGTCGAGCTCACCGCAAACAACGAAATACCGCTCGCGAGCGGTTTAGGCAGTAGCGCCGCCGCAATCGTCGCCGGTATCAAGCTCGCCGCGTTGCTCGCCGGCAACTCGATGTCCGACCAAACGATTCTCAACTATGCAACGGAATTCGAAGGCCATCCTGACAACGTTGCGGCATCACTTTTCGGAGGCTTCGTCGCGAGCTGTGTCTCCGCTAACGGAACAGTCCTTTCCACCAGGTTTGCGTGGCCGCATCAGCTTCGTGTCGTAGTAGTCTCGCCTCACTCGCAACTGTCGACGCACATCGCACGCGCAGCACTGCCGCGAACAGTCCGTCGCGTCGATGCGGTCCACAACCTGCAACGATCCGCACTCTTTACCGCAGCCCTGGCGCAGCAACGTTACGATTTGTTCTGGGAAGCGATGCGTGATCGTTTGCACCAGCCGCACCGTGAATCACTCGTTCCCGGACTCGCCGAAGCGCTCGCTCTCCCGCGCATGCCGGGACTGCTCGGTATCGCACTGAGCGGCGCTGGTCCAAGTATCCTCGCTTTGATTTACGATGACGATCAAAACATCGGCGCACGTATGGCGAGCTGCTTTCAAGCGCACAACATCGAATCAACAACCCGAATCCTCGAAGTCGACAACGATGGAATACAGACGCTATCGCACTCGGCTCTGTAGCCAGTACACCGGATAACTCACCGCCAGCAAGACCAGCGCGTAAACGCTGTTTCTCGTATCCGCACGTATCGCTCCCGCGAGAAACAACACCGATCCAAGCAACGCCAGCGCAGGTGTAACCGGGTATCCCCACGCACGATACGGACGTGGCTTCTCCGGCTCGCGCCGGCGCAGGACAAACAGCGACACGAACGACAGGATATAGTTCACAACGAAGAAGAAGGCCAGCACCGTGATGACCGTTTCAAACTTCTCACCAAACTGTATAAACATCAGTGCGACCATCGCACTCAGCGCCAGCGAAACCGTCGGCGTGCCGCCTTCATTAACAACCGCAGCCTTCCTCCAGAACAACGCATCACGACTCATCGCAAAAACAACGCGCGTCGCCATCAGATGCAGCGCATTGATGCCGCTCAACATGGACACGATTGTGAGACAACGAAAAATCGTGTCGCCGTACACGCCGAAGATCACATTAGCGGCTTCACCCGCCGCGAATTCCTTGCCCGCGATTTGCACCACCGGCAACACGTAAAGCAATGCGACATTCACGAGCAGGTAAATCGCGGTGATCGTGAGCACACCGCTAAAGAGCGCGCGAGGAATGTTGCGGGCCGGCTCTTTTACCTCCTCTGAAAAATAGATGACGCCACTCCAGCCGTCGTAGGTGTAAATCACCGCCTGCAACGAGACGACAATCGCGGCCAGGGTGATCGCCGTCGAGTGTGATTCAGTCGTCGTTGCGGCACCGTTACCACCAAGCCAGAACGCAGCAACAATCAAGGCAAGAAAGGCGAGCGCTTTCAGAAGGCTCGTGAAATTTTGGATGTTGCTGCCCCAAACAATTCCGCGCCATTGCAGGACCGCAAAGATCAGCGCCACCGCGGCGGCGACCGGCTTGGCGTATTCCGCGAGCGCCGGAAACAGCGCTCCGGTAAACGTGCCGATCAAGAGCGATACAGCAGCCGTCGAGCCACACGATGAGATCCAGTCACTCCAGCCGACGATGAATCCCGCGTACTCGCCGAGCGCATAACGCGAGAAGACATATTGACCACCCGAGCGCGGCAACATCGTGCCCAGCTCCGCGAGCGAGATAGCACCGAGAAATGCGTAAAGCCCGCCGGCGAGCCAGATGAGCAGGAAGGGAACTGGTGCAGGAAGTTGTTCAGCGATCGTGCCGGGCGTTCTGAAGATGCCGGCGCCGATCGTATTGCCGATGATTACAGCGAGACCAAAGCCAACACCGAGTACGCGGAGCAAATGGCCTTTATGCTTAATTCTGATCTGCGTCATCCGCGTTTATCCGCGGCTAAACTACTCACGTCTCGATAAAGCAGCCGGTGAAACAAATGCTCGCCCGCCTCGCGTCTCACCGAAAGCCGGCCCACTCTGTACGCTCTCGAATTCAACCCACGCTGCACCGACCTACATATCGCCACATCCTCGTCCTGAATACGTTGGCCCACTGCAACACTCGCGCGGTTCCGCGCGCGCGCTTCGTCACTCACCACGTCCGGAAAATAAAAATCGAAGATAACCTCTGTCTGGTCCACGTCGCGCGGCACGACGAGGTTCGTATCCATTACGCCGTCGTACCAGTTGATCATGAAGTTCGGATAGATCCAGTAATAAAGCGCACGGTCGCCTTTCCTCACCGCGCCTGTCTGTTCTTCCACTCCCTCGCTGACGATCGGGCTCCACTGCAAACAATGATGCTCGCCGTTTTCGATCATGTACCTGCCGTAATCAAGCACGCTATCGAGACCCTTGTGCAGGTACGGCACGTGATAACCACCATCGAGATAGTTATCGACAAACACTTTCCAGTTGCAGTCGAAGTGATAATGACGCCGCTCGAACCAGTGCAGATCTTTCAACTGTAGACCACTCGCCTGCGAGATCAGATCTTCACCCAGGAAATCCTGCAGCGACACCGCGAGGCCCTGGACCAGTTTTACGAAAATCCAGTTTTCCCACTCCGCGATGTCCAGCGACACGAGCCCATTACTCGCGCGATCGAAATCACACACACCTGAGAAATCCGGTGTGCCTTTCAGCTCGCCTTCGAGCGAGTAAGTCCAGCCGTGATAGGGGCAGCGAAGCTGCGCCGCTTTGCCTTCCGGCTCGGTCATCACTGCCGCGGCGTGATGGCGGCAAACGTTGAAGAAGCCGCGCAGCTTGCCGTCATTTCCCCGCACGATCACAACCGGCTCGCCCGCGATGTCTGTCGTGACGTACTTGCCCGGCTCACTTAACTGATCGGCGCGCGCGGCGAGCTGCCATGATTGTGAGAAGACGGTTTTAAGCTCGTGATCGTAGAAGTCTTTGTTGATGTACCACGATGAGGGAATCGTTGACGCGTAATCGAGCTCGAGGCTTGGATCGTACTGCTCGATGATCGTCGTCAATTGGTCGTTCATACAACCGGCGTTGCTGTTTTGCGTTTGGGATTGAAGAACGGAATCTTCACGACTGTGGCACGCACATGATGCCTGACGGCTTCGACCGTGATCTCGAACTGGAGACGAGTGCCGGGACGCGTGTACTCGCGCTTCACCGTCGCGAGCGCAATCATCCGCTTCAACGTTGGCGACCAGGTCGTCGTCGTCGCTTTGCCAACCTGCATGCCTTCCTTGAACACCGGCACGGCGACTCGCGAGGCCATTGGTGAAACCGCCGGCGGCAAGCCGACCTTCTCGTAGATACTCTCGACCTGCGGCCAGTCGATCTCGAGGCCGACAATCTCGCGCGCGTGCCCGCGCTTCTGTTCTTCGGTCAAAGCTGCCTGGCCCACGAAACGATTCTTGTCTAAGTTGACGAGGCGACCGAGTCCCATTTCGAAAGGCGAGTAGCGCTGTTCGTCAACGAGCGCTTTCTTGCTGCTGTTGAAGTCAACCTCGATCAGCAAAAGTCCCGCTTCTACACGCGCCACGTCGAGCGCGAGCATTCCGGCTGGATGAATGTCGAAGGCGCGACCTGTTTCCATGAGTGCGTCCCAAACTCTGATTGCTTTGTCTGAGTCGATCCAGATCTCGTAACCGAGGTCGCCAGTGTATCCGGTGCGAGAAATCTCGACGGGCACGCCCGCGATGCTGCCTTTCGTCACGCGAAAGTATTTCAGGTTTGAGACGTCGGCATCTTCAACAAGACTCTTCAGCAGACGGCCGGAAGTTGGTCCTTGCAGCGCCAGCGCGGAGACGCTTTCGGAGATGTCTTCAATCCGCACGTCCATGCCCGCGGCGTTTTGAGTAAACCAGCGCAGGCTCGGATCAGCCGCAGTCCAGCGGTATGTATTTTCTTCGAGCCGCGACACGGTGCCATCGTCGATCACCTTGCCGTGCTCGTCACACCACGGCGTGTAGATCACCTGACCTACAGACACTTTTCGCATGTCGCGAGTAATGACTCGATCGACGAGCCGCGTCGCGTCTTTGCCTGTGAGCCTGTATTTGAAGAGCGGCGAGATGTCGATCAGCGCTGCGGCATTGCGGATCGCGTTGTACTCATGTTCGTGGTGTGGCTCGTAAGAGCTGACGGCATAATATCCAGACCACTCGCGATAGCTGAGACTCTCGCAGAGCGGGAATGTCCGTTCGTGAAACGCGGTACCGATTGGCATCTTTTTAGCTCGGCACAAAAAGGCACAAAAAGCACAAGGTGAGTATTCCGAAAGTCAGTCAAATTCAGAGTCATCGTCGGGCTTGCTTATCTCCTGGTGCACCACTTCACTCCAGGCTTTCATCTCTTCCTCTGTTGCGCCCAATGAATTCAATATGTCACTCACGGATCCTGACTCAGTTTTCAACGTTGGAAACGCCAAAAGCAGCATGGCAACGTCGCGCCAGTCCGTGCCGGATTTCGGTTGTCCGCGTCGCGAATGAAGAGAGATAACTTTGCGCGCGATGAGTTCCGCAGCGGCTATAACTCTTATTCCATCGATCATCTCTGCCTGCGGCAGTGTAGCGATCGGTCGCACGTCGACCAGGTGTCGATTACCCTCTTTGCGAATCTGAAAAACACGATATCCCTTGCCTTCGCCGATCACTCGCACACGCACTGCAATGTGGAAGCGCTCACTTAGGAAGTCTCGCAGTTCTTGAACAAGTTCCGCCGCTCGTGTGGACATCAGATCAATGTCTTGTGTCATGCGTGGCTCTGACACATAGGCATTAACGGCAGTCGCTCCAAACACAACTACATCGTCGCGCCCACGCACGAACTCCAGCACGGCCTCGTGAACTGTAGCCAGCGGCAATGGCTCACGCATGGCAAACTCCTGGAATGTGAGAACCCCAGCGTTCAACATTATTCAGATAATACACTAGGCAAACGGATAGAAGCGGTGTTTGTCAGGGCGAGCGATTATAAGTATGCTAACGCGCTTGCGGCAAGCCAACAATAAATACGACATCATTGTGATCGGGGGCGGGCATAACGGTCTGGTGAATGCCGCCTATCTCGCCCGCGCGGGGAAGAAAGTTCTCGTGCTCGAGCGCCGGCATGTGCTCGGTGGCGCGGCGGTGACGGAAGAGGTCTTTTCCGGCTTCAAGTTCTCTGTTTGTTCATACGTCGTGTCTTTGCTGAGGCCGGAGATCATTCGCGAGCTCGATCTCCCTCGTCACGGTCTCGAGATCCTCCCGCTCGACGGCACTTTCACGCCGATGCCAAATGGCGACTACCTGTGGCGCGTCAACGATCACGCACGCACGCGCCGCGAGATCGCGCGTCACTCGCGTCTCGACGCCGAGGCCTACGACGAATACGGCAAGGCCATGATCGAGATGGCCCACTTCGTGAAGCCGATCATGAGCATGACGCCGCCCGATCCGACTTCACTCGATCCCAAAGGCTGGAAGAACCTCGCTTTCCTCGGTCGCCGCTTTAAGAAACTCTCCGACGACGACAAGTACAACCAGGTGCAGTTGATGACGATGAGCGCCGTCGACTTTCTCGATCAGTGGTTTGAAACTGACGTGCTCAAAGCGACGATGTCGGCGTCCGGAATCATTGGGACCTTTCTCGGCGTACGCTCCCCGGGCACTGCGTATGTGCTCCTGCATCACTACATGGGCGAGATCGACGGCGCGTTTCGCTCGTGGGGCTTTGCTCGCGGCGGCACCGGCGCGATCTCAAACTCGATTGGCGATGCCGCACGCGAAGTGGGTGTCGAGATACGCACCAACGCACCGATTGCGAAAATTCTGCATAAGAACGGACGCGCCACCGGCGTCGTGCTCGAGAACGGCGACGAGATCCTCGCAGACGTTGTTTCATCAAGCGTCGATCCGCGTTTGACGTTCATGAAGATGATTGGTGAACAGTATTTACCCGACGATTTCTGCACGGACCTCAAGCGTTACAAGTATCGCGGCTCGTCAGGAAAAGTGAATCTCGCGCTGGATGGTTTGCCCGATTTCAAATCGCTGCCTGGACCAGGCGCGCACCTGCGCGGCGCCATTTCGATTTCGCCGGGTGTTGATTACATGGAGCGCGCGTATGACGAAGCCAAGTATGGACGTTTCTCGCGCCGGCCTTATATCGACATGGTGATACCGAGCCTGACGGATCCTTCGGTGGCGCCGCCGGGCAAACATGTTATGTCGTGCTTTGTGCAGTACGCGCCTTACAACTTGAAGGAAGGAAGCTGGGACGAGAAGCGCGACGAGTTTGGCGATGCGGTGATAAATACGATTGCCGAGCACGCGCCAAACATCAAGAGCCTGATTCGCGACCGGCAGGTGTTGACGCCCCTCGATCTCGAGCGCGAGTTTGGCTTGTCGGAAGGAAATATTTTCCAGGGCGAGCTGACGCTCGAACAACTCTTCTTCCTGCGGCCGGCGCCGGGCTGGGCGCAGTATCGCACGCCGATCAAGAACCTTTACATGTGCGGCTCTGCGACGCATCCGGGCGGCGGAATCATGGGCGCGCCAGGGCGAAATGCGGCGTTGCAAATGCTGAAGGATATTTAACCGCCGCAAAATAATGAGCTATGACGTCATAATCGTGGGTGGTGGTCACAATGGGCTTGTGGCCGCGTGTTATCTCGCGAAGAGTGGATTGAAGACGCTCGTACTCGAGGCCCGGGAGATCGTTGGCGGAGGTGCGGTCACTGAAGAAATCCGCCCAGGATTTCGTTGCTCGACATTGGACCACGTAGTTGGTCCGTTTTCATCTCAAATCCTTGCGGATCTAAACCTGGCGCGCCATGGATTGGAGATGATCAATCCGGAAGTGCGTGTGCTGGCGCTCGCGCCCGACGGCAGACACCTGTGTATCTACAACGATCCAGGCCGCACCGTCAGTGAGATCGAAAAGTTTTCGGCGAACGACGCAAAGAGTTATCCCGGGTTCGTCAACAGCTTCTCGCGCATCGGCGGCGTGCTCGCGCCGTTGCTCTCGATGACGCCACCTTCAATAGATCAGCCCACAAAGACTGACCTGTGGCATCTCGGCAAGGTGGGGCTGGCGTTTCGCGGTCTTGGCAAGAAAGACGAGTACCGGTTACTGCGCTGGGCGCCGATGGCGGTGGCAGATCTCGTGAGTGAATGGTTCGAGACCGAGCTGCTGCGCGCGACTGTGGCTGCGCGAGGGATTCACGGAGCGTTTGCTGGGCCATGGTCTGCCGGAACGAGTCTCGGACTGTTGTGGCAAGCCGCGCTGGACGGAAGCGCAATCGGATCTGCTTCGTATCCGAAAGGCGGCGCGGGTGGTTTGGCTCAGGCCCTTGCAAACGCAGCCACGGCTGCCGGTGCGGAGATCCGCACGTCGGCGCGCGTTGCTCAAATCAGCGGTGCTTACAGTGACAAGCCAAAAGTGGTGCTCGAGGGCGGCGAGGAGATCGACTCGCGTGCGATCGTCTCGAATGCCGATCCACGCATGACGTTTCTAAACCTTGTCGATCCGATCGATCTCGAACCGGGCTTCCTTTTGAAGATGCGCAACTATCGCGCGCCGGGCATTGTGGCAAAGATCAACCTAGCACTCGACGGTTTGCCGTCGTTCCGCGGCGTAGAAGACGCAGCAAAACTCTCCGGCCGCATCCACATCGGTCCGGAGATCGACTATCTCGAGCGTGCCTTCGACGCTTCCAAGTACGGCGAGTTTTCGACAGATCCTTATCTCGATATTAACATCCCTTCGCTTGGCGATCCGTCGCTCGCACCCGCGGGGAAACACGTGATGTCGATTCACGTACAGTTTGCGCCGTACAAGTTAAACCAGGGGGACTGGACCACGCGGCGCGAAGAGTTTGCGAGCAACGTGATCGACAAGCTGGAAGTGTACGCGCCGAACCTCCGCGAGCTGATCGTAGCGAGCCAGGTGATTACGCCGCTCGATCTTGAACAGAAGCACGGTCTCAGCGGCGGACACATTCACCACGGCGAACAAACTCTCGATCAGTTTTTCACTTTTCGTCCGCTGATCGGCTGGGCGCAGTATCGCACGCCGCTTAAGCGACTTTACTTATGCGGCGCGGGCACACATCCCGGCGGCGGGTTGACGGGACTACCCGGCGCGAACGCCGCCCGCGAGATCACGCGAGATTTTAAGGAGCGAAAGGTTTGAGCAAACGCAGCTTCGCGAGCGACAACAACGCTGGTGTGCATGCCGAAATCATCGAGGCCATCCGGAACGCAAACGACGGCCACGTGATCGCGTACGGCGGCGACCCGATAACGGCTCGCGCGATGGAGCTTTTTCACAAATACTTCGGCAATGATGTCGCGGTTTATTTTGTGTTTGGGGGCACCGGCGCGAACGTGCTCGGCTTGAAAGCGATTACTAAGTCGTTCCACGCGATCCTTTGTTCGGAGAGTGCGCACGTGCACGTTGATGAGGCCGGCGCGCCGGAGAAGTTTACGGGCTGCAAGTTGATCACTATTCCCACACTGGACGGGAAACTGCGCGTCGAGCAAATCAAACCAATGCTGCACGGTATCGGCGTCGAGCACCATGTGCAGCCACGCGTGATACAGATATCGCAAGTTACCGAGATGGGTACGATCTACACGCCTCAGGAATTGAAGACACTGGCTGACTTTGCGCACGACAACGGCATGCTGCTGCACGTCGATGGTGCTCGACTCGCGAATGCCGCCGTCGCGCTGAACGCGACGTTCAAAGAGATCACGGCGGACGTTGGCGTCGATGTGCTTTCGTTCGGCGGCACGAAGAACGGAATGATGTACGGTGAGGCAGTCGTGTTTTTCGACAAGAGCCTCGCGGGCGATTTCAAGTACATACGGAAGCAGGGTATGCACCTGCCGTCGAAGATGCGGTTTATCTCGGCGCAGTTTGAAGCGCTGCTCTCAGGTGATTTGTGGCGGCGCAGCGCCATGCACGCGAACCGCATGGCGCAGGTACTCGGGAGTGAGCTGGCGAAGGTGCCGAAGATCAAACTCACGCAGCCGGTGGAGTCGAACGGCGTGTTTGCGACGATTCCGAAGGAGTACATTCCGGTTTTACAGGAGAAATACTTCTTCTATGTTTGGGATGATGCGATCTCGGAGGTGAGATTCATGGCATCGTTTGATACGAGCGAGGACGATATTCGGGATTTCGTCGAATTTGTGAAACAGATCGTGAAGTAAATTCGTGTAATCCGCGGCTTCCTATAATGATCGTTAACATCCAGAACACGTAACGTAATCGAAACAACGCTCCCGCGTTCACGACCACCAATCCGAGCGCGAGCATTCCGATTGTCGCCACCAGAAACAGCAGCCACATTTTCCGGTTTCGTCTTTCTTTCCACACGCACACACCCACTGCGACGTACAGGAGATACATCGCGAGCGTCTCCAGCCCACTCACGATCCGTGTAGCGAACCCGAAACTTCCCGCCTCGACCCACATCTTCGGAAAGGGTGCAAAGAACCCGATCACCAAAGCGCGCGGAATGAACCTCACGATGTCGCCCACATTTGAAAACTGCACATCGGGATCGATATCGGAAGCGTGCGCGTTGTAGAAACGAAAGCCCGCGCGGCGTGTGCTGATCTGCTTGATGGCCATGTTCCAAACGCCTTCGCGCGCCGCCGGTTGCGAGGCGGTCGGGATCGCGAGTGGTGTGAGTGGTGGTCGAACGCCGGGCAGCGTCGTGCTCTCGAGACGCGTGGGAACGAGAAGCGCTGCGGCAACTATCAACAGCATCACCGCTGCATTTCCACCCATGAATCGCTTTTCGCGCATCATTCGAAAGCCGAGCATGACCAGCGTGATCGTTATAGCCACGAGCACAACGTTCCACATGTTTCCGCGCGCCAGCCAGAACAACGTTGCGAGCAGCCCGCCCGCGATTCCCAGGGCGATGCCATTGCGCCACGAAAGCTCGCGACCCAGCACGAGGACCAGAACCAGCATCAGCGCCAGCAGGCACAAGATCGAGAGTGGATCGCGCAGGAGCTGCGTTGAGTGAAACAAGAAGGTGGGCCACAGGCCAACGATTGTGGCGGCAAGGACTCCGGTTTTCACGTTGAAGACTTCGCGGCCGAGAAGGTAAACGCAGATCAGGATCGCGAGGTAGTAAAAGAGATTCAGTGGCTCAGCGGCGAGAATGTTATGGCCCAGAAGTTTTCCGAACGTTGCGAATGAGAGTGAGTGAAGACGACTGTGCAGCGGAGCTTTTGCGTTCAGCCACGCAATGAAGCCGTTGCTTTGCAACTCTTCAGCGAGGTCAGCGGCCACGCGTTGATAGCTGGTGCCGTCGAGGGCGAAAGTCAGGCCAATACCGTTTGAGTCGAACGTGTTTGGGAGTAGGCGGAAGTTGCCGATGAGAAAGATCGTTGCCGTTAGTGCGACATGAATCGCAGCAGCAAGTAGCAGATA
>Ga0126311_10001521_pt1 | contig 11289 bp, 10 predicted proteins | sample Plot61_FD_92539 | JGI IMG/M metagenome (GOLD analysis project Ga0126311, IMG submission 92539) | Serpentine soil microbial communities from UC McLaughlin Reserve, CA, USA - Plot61 | ecosystem: Environmental > Terrestrial > Soil > Grasslands | place: USA: UC McLaughlin Reserve, Lake County...
GCCCGGCCGCCCCGCCGCCCTGCGCCGCTTCGCCTCCGCCAGCCGCCAGCGCGCGCGCGAACGGGAGCGCGCAGGCCACGGCGAGCACCGCCGCCAGCGTCGGCAGCAGTGCTTTTGTCTGTCCCCTTTTCATCGGCTTTAAGAGAAAGAGTCTTCCCGGCGTGCGCCGCGTCGTCGGCGTCGCGCCGCGTCACTCGCCGAGGTAGGCTTCCTTGATGCGGGGGTCGGCGGCGAGTTCTTTGGAGGGGCCTTCCATCACGATGCGCCCGGTCTCAAGGACGTAGGCGCGGTCGGAGTGTTTGAGCGCGGCGTGCGCGTTCTGCTCGACGAGGAGGATGGTCGTCCCCTCGCCGCGTATCTCGTCGATGGCCTCGAAGATGGTGTGGACGACGAGCGGCGCTAAGCCCAGCGAAGGCTCGTCCAGGAGGAGCAGGCGCGGCCTCGACATCAGCGCGCGGGCCATCGCGAGCATCTGCTGCTCGCCGCCCGAGAGCGTGCCGGCCTTCTGCGACTCGCGCTCCTTGAGGCGCGGGAACATTCGGAAGCCGCGCTCAAGGTCCTGGTTGATCTCGGCCTTGTTCTTCTTGAGGTACGCGCCCATCAGGAGGTTCTCGCGCACGGTGAGGTTGGCGAAGACGCCGCGCCCCTCCGGCGACATCGAGATGCCGCGCGCGACGAGCTGGTGCGTCGGGCGGCCCCCTATCTCCTCGCCCTCGAAGAGGAGTCGCCCCTCGGTCGGGCTGAGCAGCCCCGTTATCGTGCGCAGCGTCGTCGTCTTGCCCGCGCCGTTCGCCCCTATCAGCGTCACGACCTCGCCCTGCCCGACGTGCATCGACACGCCCTTCAAAGCCCTGATGGCTCCGTAACTGACTGAGATGTTCTCTAACGTTAGCATGATTCGGTAAGGCGCGGCCTTTAGTCCCCCAGGTAGGCTTCGATGACCTTCGGGTCGTTCCGTATCTCGTGCGGGAGGCCGAGGGCGATGGACTTGCCGTAGTCGACGACCTGTATGCGCTCGCAGACGCCCATGACGACCTTCATGTTGTGCTCGACGAGCAGGATGGTCAGGCCGAAGCGGTCGCGTATCTTGTGAATCAGGTTCAGCAGGTCGTCCTGCTCCGAGGGGTTCATGCCGGCGGCAGGCTCGTCCAGAAGGAGGAGCTGCGGCTGCGTCGCGAGCGCCCTCACGATCTCCAAACGCCGCTGGTTGCCGTAAGCGAGTGAAGTCCCGCCTTCGTCCTTGAAGCGCGCGAGGTTGAAAATCTCAAGCAGCTCGATGCAGAAGTCTCGGTGCTCGCGCTCGTCTTTCGCGAAGCGCGGCGTGCGCAGCACCGCGTCCAGCAGGTTCTGCCGCGCGTGGCGGTGGCACGCCGTCATCACGTTCTCAAGCACCGTCATGCCCGCGAAGAGCCGTATGTTCTGGAAGGTGCGCGAGACGCCGCGGCGCGAAATCTCATAGGGGCGCAGGCCGTCCACGCGGTGCCCCTGAAAATATATCTCGCCCGACGTGGGCTTGTAGACGCCGGTCAGGAGGTTGAAGACGGTGGTCTTGCCCGCGCCGTTCGGCCCGATGAGGCCGTAGATTTCGCCCCGCCTGACGGCCATGTCGAGGGCGTTGACGGCGACGAGGCCGCCGAACTTTATCGTCGCCTTGTCCGTGCGCAGGACTGCGTCGCCGTCCGCGGCCGTCTCCCCCGAGCGCGCGGTGCGCGCGGCCTCGGCGATGACGCCGTCCTCCTTGGTGGCCCTCACGTCGCTCGGTTCGGGTGCGCCGCTCATCTCTTCTCCACCTCTTCCGTATCGCCCGCGCGCTGCGCGATGGGCACGCCCTTGTCGTCGCCCACCTGCCGGTCGCCCTCGGGCGCCTTCTGCGCGCGCCTGAGCCAGTGGAAGCCTATCTCGCGCTCGCCCAGCACGCCCTGCGGGCGCGTCAGCATGATGACGATGAGCAGCGCGGCGTAGATGACGAGGCGCAGGTCTGCGAAGTTGAACCCGCCGACCGACGGGAGCTGACGCAGAAGCTCGGGCAGGATGGTGATGACGATGGCGCCTAAGACCGCGCCCGTTATCGAGCCCATCCCGCCGAGCACGATCATGATGATGACTTCGAAAGACTTGATGAAGGTGAAGTCGGGCGTCGCGAGGAACCTCTTGAAGTGCCCGAAGAGCACGCCCGCCACGCCGGCGAAGGCCGAGCCGATGACGAACGAGAGCACCTTGTAGCGCGTCGTGTTCACCCCCATCGCCTCGGCCGCCAGCTCGTCCTCGCGTATGGAGATGAGCGCGCGCCCCGTGTCCGACTTGACGATGTTGCGGACGACGACGATGGTGATGACGGCGAGCACCCCGACCCAGAGGAAGTTTACAGAGCCGGGCACGCTGAAGCCCGTCGCGCCGCCGACCACGTCGAGGTTCAGGATGACGATGCGTATTATCTCGGCGAAGCCGAGCGTGACGATGGCGAGGTAGTCGCCGCGCAGCCGCAGCGAGGGGACGCCGACAAGGAGCCCCATCAGGCCCGCGACGACGGCGCCGACGAGGATGGCGATGGAGAAGACGACGACGTGGCCGAGCGTGCCCCCGCCGAGCACACTCTCCAAGTCCTGCCCGTGGTAGACGGTGAAGTAGGCCGACGAGTATGCGCCGATGGCCATGAAGCCCGCGTGCCCGATGGAGAACTGCCCCGTGAAGCCGTTGATGAGGTTCAGGGAGACGGCGAGGGTGACGTTGATGCCGACCAGCATCAGGACTTCCGTCTCGTAGGCCCCGAGCCCGAACCCGAACAGCCCCGTCCGGCTCATCATCGCGTTGACCGCGATGAGCGCGACGAGGATGGCGGCAGCGCCGGCGAGCTTTTTGGCGAAACCAGGCATACTTTAATAGGTGATGAGTGATGAGTGATAAGTGATGAGAAGGAGCGTAAGAGGCGTGTTGCCTTCCCTCTTATCACTTATCACTCATCACTCATCACTCCTTAAACTTTCTCCTGCACCGTCGTCCCCAGCAGGCCGGCGGGGCGGAAGAGGAGGACGAGAATCAGGATTGCGAAGGCGACGGCGTCGCGGTACGTGGAGGGGATTCCGACGTACTGGCCGTAGCCGACGACCAGCGTCTCGGCCGCGCCGATGAGAAGCCCACCCAAAACCGCGCCCGGTATGTTGCCGATGCCGCCGAGCACGGCCGCGACGAACGCCTTGAGGCCCGTGATGATGCCCATCAGGGGGTAGATGGTCGGGTTGTACTGCGCGGTCAGGACGCCGCCCGCGGCCGCCAGCGCCGAGCCGAGCGCGAAGGTGAAGACGATGATGGCGTCGGTGTTGATGCCCATCAGCTTCGCCGAGTTGAGGTTGAACGAGACGGCGCGCATCGCCGTCCCGACCTTCGTGCGGTAGACGATAAACTGCAAGACGAGCATCAGCGCGACCGAGACGCCGAAGATGAGTAGCTGCGACTTCGAGATGGCCGCGTTGCCGAAGAGCGTGTAGGTCTCGTTCCGCAACTGCTCCGGGAACGAGCGCGGCGCGCCGCCGAAGATGACGACGCCGAGGTTCTCAAGCAGGAGCGACATGCCGATGGCCGTAATCAGCGTCGTCATGCGCGCGTACTTGCGCACGGGTCGGTAGGCGAAACGTTCAATCGCCATCCCGAGCAGCGCCGCCGCGATCATCGAGCCGACGAGCGTCACCGCCAGCCCGAGCACGGAGGGCTCGGCGGCGAAGCCGAGCCAGTGCGCGAGGAAGTAGCCGCTGTAGGCCCCGAGCATGTATACGTCGCCGTGCGCGAAGTTGATGAGACGCAGGATGCCGTAGACCATCGTGTATCCGAGCGCGATGAGCGCGTAGATCGAGCCGATGGTCAGGCCGTTGATTATCTGCTGAACGAAGGTGTCCATGCGCTGCCCTCGTCGCGTCCTACGGGGCCGCGTTCGTGTTGGTGTTGGCGTTCGCGTTCGCCGCGGGCGAGGCGGCGGCCGCCGCGGGGCTCGCGCCGGCGGCGGGCGTCGCCGCCCCGGCCGCGCCGCCCGAGGGCTGGATGGTCTCCTTGTAGTTCAGCTTCTTGTTGCGCAGCTCGAAGACGACCGCGGGCTTCACGGCGTCGCGGCTGGCGTTGAGGCTGATCGAGCCCGTGACGCCGCCGAACCCCTTCGTCGCCGCGATGGCGTCGCGGAGCTTGGCCGAATCGGTGCTGCCCGCGCGCTTGATGGAGTCGGCCAGCACGTTCATCGCGTCGTAGCCGAGCGCGGCGATGGCGTCGGGCACGGCGCCGTACTTCGCCTTGTAGGCGGAGACGAACTTCTGGACGGCCGGGGAGGGGTCGTCGGTCGAGTAGTGGTTGACCATGTAGGCGCCGTCGAGCGACACGCCGCCCAGCTCGAAGAGCTTCGGCGAGTCCCAGCCGTCGCCGCCGAGCAGCGGGGCCGTGATGCCCAGCTCCTTCGCCTGCTTGGCGATGACGCCGACCTGCCCGTAGTAGCCGGGGACGAAGATCACGTCGGGCGCGGCGGCGCGGATGTTGGTCAACTGCCCCTTGAAGTCGGCGTCGGTCTGCGTGTAGGACTGCTGCGTGACTATCTGGCCGCCCGAGCCGGTGAACTCCTGCACGAAGTACTGCGTCATGCCCTTGCTGTAGTCGGAGTTGAAGTCGCCGAGGACGGCCGCCTTCTTAGCCTTCAGGGTGTTCGCGGCGAACTTCGCGGCGACCGCGCCCTGAAAGTCGTCGGTGAAGCAGACGCGGAAGATGTAGTCGCCGACCTGCGTCACCTTCGGGTTGGTCGAGGAGGGCGTAATCATCGGCACCTTCGCCTCCTGCGCCTTGGGCGCGGCGGCGAGGCTGTTGGTCGAAGCCACCTCGCCGATGATGGCGACCACCTTGTCCTGATTGATGAGCTTGGTGACGACGGTCGAAGCCTGCTGCGGCTGCCCCTGGTCGTCCTCGACAAGTACCTCGATCTTGCGGCCGTTGATGCCGCCGGCCGCGTTGATTTCGTCGACGGCCATCTTGACGCCGTCGCGCGTCGATTCGCCGAAGCTCGAAGTCTGCCCCGAGAGGTCGCCGTAGACGCCGACCCTGATGGTGCCGCCGCTGTCGGTCGTGCCGCCTGTGCCGCCGACTTCGCGCCTCTCGCAGGCGAAGGCGGTGAGCAGGAGTGTTGCCAAACCGAGTGTAATTAAGGTGCGTTTCATGTTCACCTCTCAAAGTTCTGATGTTGAATCGACGTGGCGGGACTCAAGCACGGGGGTGTGCCCGGAGACTTCACAGGGGTGCGCCGACGGCGGACGGCCCCGCGAACCCTGACCGGCGCTATACCGCGTTCGGATTTTGGTATCATCTCCGCAAGCCGAAGGCGCAGTCTAGCTCCCGCAGAAAGATTTTTGTCAGGCTTACGTCGCGCATTATACAGTTTTGGCGCTCCGTGTCGAGTGCAATCTGCCAACTTTTACACCTGCCGAGACCATGAAAGTTTTGACGTACGAAGACGGCGTGAAGGCGGCGGCCGAGTCCGTCCTCGGCGCGGAGGTCTGCAACGTCAGTCGCCTTCCCTTCGGCAACGTCAACGAAGTCTTCGAAGTCGAGTCGGGGGGCCGCGCGTACGTCGTCAAGGTCTTCCGATACGCGGGCTGGCCGGAGGCGGGAAAGCTTCCGTGGGTGGAGTCGCAACTGACGCGCGGCGGCGTGCCGCACGCGCGCATGATTCACTACTCGCGCGACGCGACGCACTTCCCGCAAGGCTTCTCCGTCTGCGAGTTCGCCGCGGGCGATAACTGCAAAGGCGCCGTGCGCGAAGGGCGTCTCAAGCCCGAAGCCTTCTGCGAGCTTGCGGGCGTGTTCCTCAGACGCGTCCACGCGATAAGCGTCCCGCGCTACGGCTACATAGGCGACGGCCGCGGCATGAGCGAAGACTTCACGGGCTGGCTCCTCGCCCGCGAGGTCTTCGACAACCTGCGAAAGGTTGACGACGGCTCGTCTCTCGAAGAGACTCTGCGCCCGCGCTTCGAGCGCGAGGTCGAGCCCGTCCTGCGCCGTTACGAGTCGCGTTTCACGCCCGTACTCGTCCACGGCGACTGCACGCCGAAGAACGCACTGCTCGACACGGAAGGCCGCTTCGTCTTCGTAGACTGGGACGAGGCTTTCGCGGGCTTCCGGGTCTGGGACTACGCGTCCCTGACTTACTGGTATGCTTACATGCTCAAAGGCGTCGGCGCGCGCGACGCGGCCGGGCTCGGGGACGCATTCTTCCGCGGCTACGGCGAGATAGGTTTCGACCCCGAAGAGCTGCGCGAGCTGGAGCGCGCGCTCCACGCGGCTCAGGCCGCGGGAGAACTTTCTTACCTCTACACCATTGGCGACGAGTCGGGCTACAAAAGCGCGCGGGCTCGCTTGATGCACCTGCTCGACACGTCGCGCGCGAGGTGAGCCAAAGATGAAACAGGCTGACGAGAAGATTGTCGTCGTCTTCGGCGCCGGGGCCACGAAGGCTTGCGGCGGGCCGATGACGAACGAAATCCTTTGGCAGGCGTACGACCCAGGCGTCCGCGCAGAGATGGAGGGCGACGGCTACAGCGACGTTATCCGGCGAGAGGGCTACGTAGACCTTCTGGAGGAGTTCCTCGTCAACAACTTCAACGTCCCGTACGACCCCGCGGGGCGTAAGCGAGACAGCTACCCCGGCCTGCCGCTCCTCCTGAGCCTCATCGACACGGCCATAGACCGGAAGGAGCCGCTGGGGCCGCAGTGGGTGACCGAACTCATTTCCGAGGCCGAAGGGGTCGCCCCAGACGGGCGGCGCTCGCTCGTAGACCTGCGCCGCTCGCTCGAATACACCATCTTCGCCGTGCTCGACTACAAGCTCCGGCACCTTTCGCACAACCACTACCTCGACCTCCTCGAAAAGCTCTACCCGCGTGGCGGCCGGCCCCCGGAGGTCATCTCGCTCAACTATGACATCATCGCCGACAACTCTCTCATGGAACACAGCGGCGGCGAGGGCCGCTTCCCCGAGTACGGCTGCGAGATAAGCACCGACGCCTACAGGATGCGCCCCGACCGACACGGCAGGCTCCTCAAGATTCACGGCTCGCTCAACTGGCTCTACTGCCCCGGCTGCCACCGCCTCGACATAGGCGTGAGCGAGAGCGGCATGGGCACGGTCAAGGTTCTGCGCGAGCTATACCGGGAGAGCGACCTCAAGGAGAAATACAGGTGCAAGGGCTCGGCGTGCCCCGAGTGCGGCGTATTCGTGCGGCCGGTGATGATAACGCCCACGCACCGCAAGGACTACCGCAACCCGCACATCGCGCGCATCTGGCATCAGGCCGAGCGCACGCTGCGCGACGCAGACCACGTCATATTCGTCGGCTACAGCCTGCCGGACGACGACGTGGAGGTGATATACCTTCTGAAGCGCGGCATCATCAAACCGGGCCGCCGCGTCACCGTCGTCGAGTACGACCAGCAGGGACGCGGCCCGGAAGCCCACCCGGTCGGCGCCCGCTACAAGTCGCTCTTCGGCGACGTGGAGTGGCACAACGGCGGCTTCGAGGAGTACGTCGCCGGCCTCCCTTCTTGATTCGACAAAGCGATGCCAGAACCGACAGACAAGAAACGTGACGCGGCGCCCGAGTCGGGCGACATGAGCGCGGAAGAGTTCAGGCGACACGGGTATGCGGTCGTGGACTTCATCGCCGAATACTTCTCGCACCCCGAGCGCCACCCCGTGCTCGCGCAAATCAAGCCCGGAGAGCTGCGCACTCAACTTCCCCCTTCCCCGCCCGAGCGCGGCGAGCCGATGGAAGCGATACTCGCGGACGTTTCGCGTCTCGTCGTGCCCGCGCTCACGCACTGGAACCACCCCTCATTCTTCGCGTACTTCGCGACCTCCGCGTCCTCGCCCGGCATACTCGGCGAGATGCTCTCCGCCGCCTTCGACGCGAAGGCGATGCTCTGGCGCACTTCCCCCGCCTCGACCGAGCTAGAAGAGGTCGCGCTCGACTGGCTGCGTCAGTTGATGGGACTGCCCGCAGAGTTCGGCGGAGTCATATACGACACCGCCTCGGTCGCGACCATGCACGCCGTCGCCGCCGCGCGCGAGGCTCTGGGTCTAAGGGTTCGGGAGGACGGCATGAGCGGGCGTCCGGACTTGCCGCTCCTCAGACTCTACGCGTCCGAGCAGGCACACTCTTCGGTCGAGAAGTCTCTCATCGCGCTCGGCCTCGGCCAGCGCTCGCTGCGAAAGATTCCGGCCGACGCGTCGTTCCGCATGGACGCCGGCGCGCTCAAGCGCGCAGTCGAAGAGGATAGGGCCGCGGGGCTGCTCCCCTTCTGCGTCGTCGCGACCGTCGGCACGACCTCGACGACGAGCATAGACCCCGTGCCCGCCATCGCCGACGTGTGTGAGCGAGAGAACCTCTGGCTCCACGTTGACGCCGCGTACGCGGGCTCCGCCGCGGTCGTCCCGGAGATGCGACACATTCTCGACGGGTGCGGGCGCGCGGACTCTCTGGTCACGAACCCGCACAAGTGGCTCTTCACCCCGTTCGACCTCTCCGCGCTCTACTGCCGCCGCCTCGACGTGCTGCGACGCGCATTCACGCTCACGCCCGAGTACCTGCGCACGCCCGAATCGGAGGCCGTGCGAAACGGCTCGGACTACGGCGTGCAGCTCGGCCGACGCTTCCGCGCGCTCAAGCTCTGGATGATTCTCCGCTACTTCGGCCACGAAGGACTCGCCGCGCGCATACGCGAGCACTGCCGCCTCGCGCGTGACTTCGCCTCGTGGGTCGAAGGGTCTCAGGAATGGGAACTGCTCGCGCCCGTCCCCTTCAGTGTCGTCTGCTTCCGCGCAGCCGGAACTATCGAAGGCGAGACCGACGACGGGCGCGAGGCACGTCTCGAAGCGCTCAACGAAAGACTGATGGAAGCGGTCAACGCAACGGGCGAGATATTCCTCTCGCACACGAAACTGGGCGGCCGCTTCACGCTCCGCCTCGCCGTCGGAAACATACGCACCGAAGAGTCGCACGTGCGCCGCGCGTGGGCGCTGCTCAACGAAAAACTCTCCGGGCTCGAAGGCCGGGCTTAAATAATCGCGCACTTAACTTCAGACAGGAACCGAAAGAGTATGCTGACGCACATCGTTATCTGGAAGTACAAATCGGACGCGGGCGAGGAGGAGCGGCGCGAGCACGTCGCGATGCTGAGACGCCTGCCCGCGGTCATCCCCGAGGTTCAGAGCTTCGCGGTCGGCTCCGACGTGCTCAAGCTTCCGCGCTCATACCACACCGGCCTCGTCGCGACCTTCAAAGACCGCGCGGGCCTCGAAGCCTACACAGTCCACCCCGACCACGTCGCCGTCGCGGACTTCGGCCGCAACGTCAGCGAACACATCGCCTCCGTAGACTTTGAAGAAGAGCAGTGAGACGCCGGAGGAAGATAGCGCTCGTGGCGCTCGGGCTTCTGCTCGTGTCGCAGGCGCCTTTCGCCTGGAGGCGCTACAGGCTCGGGCAACTCGCGGACGCGGTCGCCGCCGTTAACGCCTCGCGCGTGTCGGCGACGGCGGACGAAGCCTTCGACGAGTACGCGGGCGTCTTCCACGTACACTCTTCGCTGGGCGGCCACAGCCCCGGACGCCTGGAAGATATCGTGCGCGCGGCGAAGTCCGAACGGCTCGCCTTCGTCTTGATGACCGAGCACCCGTCGCCGCTCGCGGACACGGCCGCGGCGACGCTTCGCGGCACGCACGAGGGCGTACTCTTCGTCGGCGGGAGCGAGCTCGCCGCGTCGAACGGCGGGCGACTGTTCGCGGCCCCCGGCTTGACGCGCGCGGCCGACAACGCGCCGCTTCAGGAACTAGTGGCGCGCGCGAAGGCGGAGGGACGGCTCGCGGTCGTCGGCTACCCCGGCGAGGTCACGGATTGGAGCCTGACGGGTTACGACGCGGTCGAGGTCTACAACCTCTACACGAACTCGAAGGGCATCAACTACGCGACGCTCTTCTTCGACGGCCTCTGGTCTTACCGAAGCCACCCCGCGCTCCTCTTCGCGCGCTTCTACGAGCGCCCGTCGGGCGCGCTGAAGAAGTGGGACGAGTTGAACGCCTCGGGCGCGCGTCGCGCCTACGCCGTCGCGGGCAACGACGCGCACGCGAACGTCGGCTTCTCCTTCGGCGGGCAGACGGGCGACAAGCTCCTAGACCTCAAGCTCGACCCGTACGAGCGCAGCTTCCGAGTCGTGCGCAACCACGTCCTGCTTGAGAAGGGCTCGGCGCTCGACGAAGCTTCCCTCCTCAAAGCCCTGCGCGCGGGCCGAAGCTTCTTCGCCTTCGACATCTTCGGCGACTCAAAAGGCTTCCGCTTCGACGCCGGGAACGGCACGGACACGCGCTTCATGGGCGACGAGATACGCCTGCCCGAAGCGGGCTCGGTCAAACTCACGGCGCGCTCGCCCGTCAAATGCCGCACGGTCTTCTTCCGCGACGGTCAGGCCGTCGGCGAAGTGAAAGACTCGGAGCGCGCAGAGTTGACCGTGGAGAGCGCGGGCGTCTACCGCGTGGAGGTCTACCTGGACCAACTCGGCCCGCTCCTGGAAGGCAAGCCCTGGATAGTCTCAAACCCGATCTTCGTGCGCTGAATGTGAGCGATTAGCTGTTGGCTTTTAGCTTAAAACCTTAACCGGGAGGAGTGCAAAAGAAGGCGCTACGGTCGCAAAAGGGGAAAGCTAAAAGCCAACAGCTAACGGCCAATAGCTATCCCCAGACACGACATCGCCCCGCGCAGGTCAAAAAACTTGTGCGGGGCGTTTCGCTGGGTCGGAAGCCCGTACCCAATTTTTGCGGAGACGGCGGAAAGTTCACCTTACCGCTCACTGTAGAGAATCACGTGTTTGATTCTTCTCACGCCTAAGAGCCCAGTGTAGCGGGAACCGGCGTGTACAGCCTCCTGAAAGAGTGTCCAAGTGGGAAGGATTTTAACCACTGAGGGCGCGGCAGTCAAGATTCATGTTGACCGCACACGAAGGGGACAGACGCCTTTCGCTGCAACACTTCCGAAACATTTCGACGCAGCTACACGCTTTCGGCTGTCGGCGACCTATTTGGTAGAGGCTTCGGCGAAAAGTCACTGAAAGTCACTGAAATGGCGACATTCAGGAACATTTTGCGCGTCCCGACGTGGCATCCAGCTTGCTGAATATGGGCAAGCCTTTCCGAAGTCGCGACAGGTTTTTAAGCGACGTTCGGGCGGTTCGGAAATAAGCGTGAACCAGAAAGGCTTTCACACAGGAGTCTCCAATGAC
>Ga0126311_10001522_pt1 | contig 11286 bp, 12 predicted proteins | sample Plot61_FD_92539 | JGI IMG/M metagenome (GOLD analysis project Ga0126311, IMG submission 92539) | Serpentine soil microbial communities from UC McLaughlin Reserve, CA, USA - Plot61 | ecosystem: Environmental > Terrestrial > Soil > Grasslands | place: USA: UC McLaughlin Reserve, Lake County...
CCGGTCACTACCGCCGCGGGCGCTCCCGCGGGCCTCGCCCCGGGCGCGGCCGAGAGTTGGAGCGCGATGCGCGCCGAGGCCCAGGCGAGCTACGGCGTGGATCTCTACCCCGCGGAGGGATCGCTCTCGGTCTATCGCACCTACGAGCAGCAGGCCTACCTGTACGACCTCTACCTCTCCGGCCAGGGAGCGCCGGCGAACCCGCCGGGCACCTCGACGCACGAGCTCGGCGTCGCGGTGGACCTGGCGGCCCCGGAGATGCGGGCGGTGATCGACGAGATCGGAGCCGCCTACGGCTGGCACGCGCCCCACTCGAACGAGTGGTGGCACGTCGAGTACTGGGGGTGAGGCCCGCGCCCCGGCGGCCACCGCCCGGGGCGGGCGACTAGCATCGCGGCCGATGGGTGAGCCCGAGCCCGCGGAGGGCGCGACCGGCAAGGCCGAGGCGCTCTCGGTGGAGTTCCAGGGGGCGTCGAAGCGCTACGCGGGGACGGACGCCCCGGCTGTCGACGAGCTCACCCTCGACGTCGAGGCAGGGGAGATCTGCGTCTTCGTCGGACCATCGGGCTGCGGCAAGACCACCGCCATGCGGATGGTCAACCGCATGGTCGAGATGACCGGCGGCGACATCCTCGTAGGCGGCACGTCGGTGAATCGCCGAACTCCGTCCGACCTCCGGCGGGAGATCGGATACGTCATCCAGCAGACCGGCCTTTTCCCGCACAGGACGATCGCCGAGAACATCGCCACCGTCCCGGGGCTGCTGGGGTGGGACGGCGAGCGCATCGAAGCGCGCGTCACGGAGCTGGTGGAGCTGGTGGGGCTGGACCCCGAGCTGGCCCAGCGCTTCCCGGCACAGCTCTCCGGCGGCCAGCAGCAGCGCGCCGGTGTCGCGCGGGCCCTGGCGGCCGACCCCGGCGTGATGCTCATGGACGAGCCGTTCGGCGCCGTCGACCCCATCAACCGCGAGCGGCTGCAGAACGAGTTCCTGCGCCTCCAGGGCGAGCTGCGCAAGACGATCCTCTTCGTCACCCACGACATCGACGAGGCGATCAAGATGGGCGACCGGATCGCGGTACTGCAGACGGGAGGGAAGGTCGCCCAGTTCGCAACTCCCGCGGAGCTGCTGATGGCGCCCGCGGACGAGTTCGTCGAGGGGTTCGTCGGGTCCGACCGGGCGCTGAAGCGGCTTGCGCTGCTGCGCGTGAGCGACATCGATCTCTGGGAGGCGCCGCTGGCGTTCGTCGGGCAGGCGACCGGCGAGGTCCGCGCCAAGCTCGATGGCGCCGAGGTGCCGCACGCGCTGGTGGTCGACTCCGAGCGCCGCCCTCTGGGCTGGCTCACCGAAGGCGACCTCTCGACCGACCTCGTTCCGGCCCAGCCGGGCGCGAGCGCCGCGCCGTTGGTCGAGCTCGACGACGTCATGCGCGACGCCCTCTCCGACCTGCTGCAGGCCGAGACCCACTACGCGCCGGTCGTCGATGCCGGGGGACGGATCGCCGGCGTGCTGTCGATTGAGATCGTCTCCGACTTCCTGACCTCCGCCGACGCCCTCGTCGAGGAGCACTCGGCGGCCGAGCGCCCGCTGTCGTGATCGCCGGCGCCCTCGTCCACCTGCTGCCGGTCGCGCAGATCGGCCAGGACTTCTTCCGCGACCGCTCCGACTCCGACTGCATCTCGCAGAACGGCACCTTCTGCTTTCAGTGGGCGGTCGACAACTTCACCGACCGCTACCTGCCGCCTGCGCTCGAGCACGTCGCGCTGGTCGCGATCTCGGTCATAGCCGGGTTCGCGATCGCCCTCGGCCTGGCCGTCCTCTCGCACCGGCGCCGCTGGCTGATCCCGCCGCTGAACGTGGGCACGGGGATCCTCTACACGATCCCCAGCATCGCCTTCTTCTTCCTGCTGCTGCCGATCACGGGGCGCGGCAACGTCACCGCGGTGATCGCGCTCACCGCCTACACCCTGCAGATCCTCTACCGCAACATCGTTGCCGGCCTCGCCAACGTGCCCGCCGAGACCAAGGACGCCGGCCGCGGCATGGGGATGTCGCAGCGACAGCTTCTGTGGCGAGTCGAGCTGCCGCTTGCGCTGCCGGAGATCATCGCCGGCCTGCGGATCGCCACCGTCTCGACCGTCGCGCTCGCGACGCTCGCCGTGTTCGCGGGAGGCGACGGCCTTGGCCAGGAGCTCGTGGGGGGCTCGAATCTGACCTTCAAGACGGGGGTGATCCTCGCGGGCGGCATGGCCATCCTGATCGCGGTCTTCTTCGATCTGCTCCTGGTCCTCGCCCAGCGGCTGCTCGCGCCGTGGCGGCGAGTGAGGCCGGTATGAGCGAGCTGCTGCCCGTGGCCGACGTCATCAGCTCGTTCGGCGACGCGTTCGACTTCATCGTCAGCCCGCAGCCGTCCCCGTTCGCGGCCGGCGGCGGCGAGGTCGGCGGGCCGGCCGAGGTACTCGACAAGCTCGTCGAGCATCTGAAGATCAGCGGCGCGTCGTTCGCGCTCGCGGTGGTTGTGGCCCTCCCGGTCGCGGTGTGGCTGGGGCACCGTGGCCGCGGCGAGGGCTTTGCGATCGCGATCGGCAACGCCGGCCGCGCGATCCCGGAGCTCGCCCTGATCGCCTTCACGGTGGCCTTCATCGGCCTCGGTTTCGCGAACGTGGTCTTCGCGCTCGCGGTGCTGGGAATCCCGCCGATCCTCACGAACACCTTCGTGGGCATCCGCCAGGTGAACCGCGATGCCGTGGAGGCAGCGCGCGGGATGGGGATGACGGGGTGGGAGGTCGTTCGCCGGGTCGAGCTGCCACTGGCCGTGCCGACGATCTTCACCGGCCTGCGCACGGCGGCGATCAACATCATTGCCACGGCGACGATCGCGACGCTGGCCGGCCAGACCACGCTGGGCGACTTCATCATCAACCGCAACGTCTTCGGCGACGAGGGAGTGCTGGCGGGCGCGATGCTCGTCGCCGCGCTCGCGATCGCGGTCGAGCTGACGCTGGCCGGCATCCAGCGGGCTCTTACGCCTCGCGGGCTCCGCCTGGAGCGCGCGACCTCGGCGGCCGCATGACCTGGCGCGCGGCGGATACGTAGGATCCCGCCAGGCCTCCCCTCTGGGAGGCGTTCACGAGAGGAGGCTCGTCCCATGACCCGATCCGCCCGCCTGCGCGCGCTGTTCGCACTGATCGCCGCGCTCGTGCTCGCATTCACGGTCGCCGCGTGCGGCGACGACGACGACTCGACGACGAGCGAGGAGACGTCCGGGACCGCAATCGAGTCGAACCCGGACAACGAGGGGGTCGAGCTGACGATCGGGTCGAAGAACTTCGACGAGCAGTTCATCCTCGGCGAGATCTACGCCCAGGCCCTCGAGGCGGCCGGGTACACGGTGAAGACGGACCTCAACCTCGGCTCCGAGCAGGTCGCGTTGAAGGCGCTCCAGGAGGGCGAGGTCAGCGGCTATCCGGAGTACACCTCGACGGCCCTGACGTCGTTCTTCGGCTTCGCCCCGGAGGACGTCCCCGGCGACGCCCAGCAGGCTTACGAGGACTCCGCCGACGAGTTCGAGAAGGAGGGGCTGGTGGCGTTCGCGCCGACTCCGTTCTCGAGCGCCAACGCCGTCGGGCTGCTGACGTCGACCCAGGAGGACCTCGACGTCGAGACGATCTCCGACCTCGAGGGCGTCTCGGAGGACCTGACCCTCGCCGGCTCCCCCGAGTGCCGTGAGCGAATCGACTGCCTCAAGGGCCTGGAGGACAACTACGGCCTCTCGTTCGCGAAGTTCACCCCGGTCGACATCGAGCTGCGCTACCAGGTGCTCGACAAGGGCGATGCGGACCTGTCCATCCTGTTCACGACCGACGGCCAGCTCGCCGAGTCCGACGACTACACGCTGCTGGAGGACGACCAGGGCCTGCTGCCCGCCGGCAACGTCCTGTTCATCGCCAGTCAGGATGCCGTCGACGAAGCAGGCCCCGACTTCCAGGAGACGATCGAGAACGTCCAGGCCAGTCTCACGCTCGAGGTGATGCAGGAGCTCAACGCCCGCGTCAGCCTCGACCGCGAGAAGCCCGAGGACGTCGCGGCCGACTACCTGCAAGAGGCGGGTTACGTCGAGTAGAGGTGGACCGAGCAGCGATCCTGGACGTCGACGGCACGCTCGTCGACACCAACTACCACCACACGCTCGCGTGGGCGCGGGCGTTCAGGCGACATGGCCACTCGCCGCCGCTGTGGCGCATCCACCGGCGCATCGGAATGGGCGGCGACCAGCTGGTGGAGGCCGTGGCGGGGGCCGACGCCGAGCGGGAGGACGGCGATGCGATCAGGGACACGGAGGGTGAGCTCTACGCCGAGCTGATCGGCGAGGTCGACGTGCTGGACGGCGCCCGCGAGCTGATCGCGGCCCTGAACGAGCGTGGTCAGCGTGTGGTCCTGGCGAGCTCGGCGAAGGAGGCCGAGGTCGACCACTACCTCGACCTGCTGGACGCCCGCGATGCCGCTTACGCGTGGACGACGTCAGCCGACGTCGAGGCCACCAAGCCCGAGCCGGAACTGGTCGCGGCCGCGATGCAGAAGGCGGAGGCGCTGACCGCGGTGATGGTGGGGGACACGCCCTGGGACGTCGAGGCCGCCGCGCGCGCGGACGTCAAGACGGTGGCCGTGCTGACGGGCGGGTTCTCGGAGGCGGAGCTTCGAGAGGCCGGGGCGGTCGCGGTGTTCGCGTCCCTCCCCGACCTCCTCGAAAGCCTGGAATCGACCCCGTTGCGCTAGGGCTGCTCGGGGTCTGAGCCGCCCTCGTCGCCCTCGGTGGGCTCGGCGCCGCCGGTCTCGCCCGGCGACTCGTCCGGAACGGGCTCCGGCGGGCTCGGCTCGGTCGTCTCGTCCGGGCTGTCGGGCTGGCCCTCTTCGGTCTCGAACATGGGACTCCCTTCTGGGGGTGATCGGACGCCCGCGCGGTACCCGCCGCCCGGCACATGGAAACCGCCCGACGGCGAGGAAACCGCTTGGCGCCGCCGAATGGGGAGGGTGGCATGGAAGTCAAGGGCCTTTCGACGCGCGCGATCATGCGCATCGTCCTCATCGTCGTGCTCGCGGCGCTGGCGCTGTACATCGTCTACCGGCTGCGGCGGCCGATCTCCTTCCTCGTCATCGCGGCGTTCATCGCCGTGGCGATGACGGGCCCTGTGAACCTCCTGCATCGCGTGATGAAGCGCGGGCTGGCGATCGCGGTCGCCTACGCGGTGCTGGTCGCGATCCCGATCGGGATCGGCATCCTGCTCGTGCCGTCGCTGGTGAACCAGGCCGAGGAGCTCGCCACGAACGTCCCCGAGTACGCCCAGGACGTGACCGACTTCGTCAACGAGAACAACACGCTGAACAGCCTCAACGAGAAGTACGACTTCACGAGCGAGATCGAGAAGGCCGCCGGTGAGGCTCCGACGAAGATCGGGGACGCCGCAGAGATCCTCAAGGACATCGGAGTCGGGGTCGTCAACTCCGTCTTCGCCGGGGTCACGATCCTCGTCCTCTCCATCTTCATGGTCGGGGGTGGCCCGCGATGGATCGAGTCGTTCCTGCGCACGCAGCCACCCGACCGGGCGGAGCGGGTCGACCGCGCGCTGCGCCACAGCGCCAACGCGATCGGCAACTACATCGGCGGGGCGCTCTTCCAGGCGACGCTCGCGGCGATCTGCGCCTTCATCGTCCTCACCATCCTCGGGGCGCCGTTCGCGGCGCCGCTGGCCCTGCTGGTCTTGTTCTTCGACCTGATCCCGGTGGTGGGCGCGACAATCGCCTCCGTCCTGATAGCGATCGTGATGCTGTTCGTGAACTTCCCGGTCGGCGTGATCGTGTGGATCGTCTTCGCGATCGTCTACCAGCAGATCGAGAACTACCTGATCCAGCCGCAGGTCCAGAAGCGAGCGACGAAGATCGAGCCCTTCGTCACGCTGGTCGCCGTGCTGTTCGGGTCGACCCTGTTCGGCGTCGTCGGCGCGATCCTCGCGATCCCCACCGCGGCGACGCTCCAGATCCTGGTGCGCGAGTACCTCGACTTCCGCCGTGAGTCGCTGATCGGCCGGGGGACTCCCGAGGGCCCGGCCCCGAAGGTGACGTCCGGTCCAGGGCCGCTCGGGGGCCCCGGGCCCCCGGGAGCCGGCGAGGGGCCCGAGCCGGCGCCCGCCTAGGCCCTCGGGCGACTCGCATAGATGTCCAGTCCGCGGCCCGATCCTCCCGGCCGCGGCGGCCGCGCCCGATTAGGGATTGGGCACACACATAACCCCGAGGCGGCCCTTTTGGCCACCACGCGGGGCACCTCCAAATGCCGGGGCGGAGCACAAGACCGTGCTCCGCCCCGCGCGTTTTTGCGGGACGGATCTCTCCTCGTGCCGACAAGCTCAAGGGCGGCGACTCCGGGGTCGATAAAGGGTGCGCAATCCTCGTCGAAGGACGGGGCACACACCTCCCACATGGAAAAGGAAACGGGGCGCCGGGCGGGCGCCCCGTTTCCATTTCTGCCATCAGACCGCGCGCGTCGTTGGGGGGTTTGCCGACGCGCGCGGTCTGACGGCGTGACTCGAATTCCCGGGCCCCGGGGTTCCTAAACCGCGCCCGAGCGTTGTGCCGCGACCACGCGAAGCCGCATGCCGGCCACGAACAGCGCGCCCGCTCCCGCGAGCGCGACCACCAGGCCGTAGCGCAGACGCACGTGGCCGAACCCAGCGATGTCGTCGGGGCGGTCGACCGCCAGAAAGCCGACGATGAGCGCCGCCCAGACGCCCGCCGTTGCCAGCAGGCCGCCCTCGCCGAGCGGGCGCGGCGGCCTGTACCCGTGGGCGCAGCGGAAGATCAGCATCAGCGCCGCCGCGGCGGTCACGCCAAGCGCGGCGTGCGCGAACGAGAACGCCTCGAGGCCGGTCTGCGAGAAGCCCTGGAACAGCTCGAGCTCGATCCCGTACCAGGGGAACAGCAGGCTCAGCAGGCACAGCGCCGCGCCGAGGCCCGCAAGCCGCTGGGCTCCGCGCAGCCCGGCCAAACCGCCCATCAGCCCAACGACTGACGCCCGGGGAACCCGGCGTCGAGCTCGTGCCAGTAGCCGACGCTCTCCTCCCCGAGCTGCCAGCACAGGTACACCTCGCGCCCGTCCATGACCGCCGGGAAGTCCACGAGCCCACGGTCGATGTCCTTCACGACGACGCCCATCTCCTGCACCGCACTCAGCAGGCCGCGGACCTGTAGGAACGCCTCGCCGACCTGTCTGCCCTCGGTTCCGCCGCCGTTGCCCTCCGAGGCGTCGGTCAGCGCCCGGTGCGCCTCGGCATCGGTCAGCGAGTTCTTGGCCTCCCGAAGCTGCTCCAGCAGCGGCGCCAGGGTCGACACCATCGTGTCGGCCTCCTCCCGCGTGAAATGGCGGTTGTGGATCACCCGACGGCGGCTGCCGCCCCGAGCCGGTCGCGCAGGATGCGGGCATCGTGGTCGCCGACCGCTCGCAGCTGCCCCTGGAAGGCGAGGTGCCAGTGCTCGGGGGGCCACTTGGCGACGTGCTCGAGCTTCGGGGCCAGCTCCTCCGCGGGGACGAAGTCGCGCTCGTCGAGCACGACGACGGGCTCGGCCTCGACCCGCCACGGGTAGGCCTCGGGACGCCTCTTGCGCCCCTGCGGCCAGATCGGCGCGCGGTCCTCGAACATCGCCGAGCGCACGCGGGCGATCCCGCCGAACGCCTGCACGCCGGTGACGTAGAACACGATCTCGTCGCCGGACTCGAACTCCCCGGCCTGGCGCCGGCGCCGCTCCTTGAAGCCGATCACGTCGAACCCACGCTCCGCGTTGATCCGGAAGTTCTCGAGCGAGCCCGTGAGGATCCAGGTGCTGTCCGCGTCGCCGCTCACGCGCCGCCCTTGCCCTCGCCGGTGACCGCGGCCGCCTTCGCCGTGATGCCGCGGATGATTCGCGCCGTCTCGTCCGGACGGCTGACCCAGCCGTCGGCGATGTCGGCGATCTGCGCCTCGGGGAGGATCTCCCGCACGAACCCCGCCATCTCGGTCCCGGCGGGGAACCACCCTCCCGTCATCGCCTCGGAGACCAGCACCCAGAGCTTGTCGCCGACCACCAGCGACTCCTCGGTGGCATCGTCGCTCGCCCAGTCCCGCAGGCGAGGCGTCGCCGCGTCTGCCGGGCAGTGCTCCGCCTGGGCGGCCACGCGCTCGCGCAGCTCGTCCTCGCTCATCTGCTCGTTGGTGGCGGTCACCAGGCCACGCAGGCCGCCCCGGTAGTCGGTCTTCATCTGGGCCAGAAGCGCCTGCACGACCGGCTCGGAGGCGACGAGGGTGTCGGACTCGGCAAATGCGGTCCGGCCGATGGGGGCACCGCCGATGGCCACGACAGCCCGTACCAGCTCGGGCCGGCGGGCCGCCACTCGAACCGCGCGCACCGGCCCGTCGGCCGTGCCGGTGACCACGGCCGGCTCGCCGAGCTCCTCCAGCAGCGCCTCGAGGTCGTCAGTGGCGGTGGCGAGGTCGTACGGGCCAGAGCGGCTGGAGGCGCCGGTGCCGCGGTCGTCGTAGCGGACGACGCGGTGGTCGCCGCCGAGCTCCTCCATCAGCGGCTCGAGCGCCGCCGGATGCATCGACCAGTAGGCGGCGATGACGACCGCCGGCCCGGAGCCGCGCTCCTCGCAGTGGATCTCGACCCCGTCCGGGCGCTGGAGGGTGGGCATCTGGGCCTGATTCTAAGGACGTGCCCGCGCGGGCCCCGGCGTGTAGGCACGCGCGGCCTGGGGTAAGCGCTCGTGGCCACGGAAAGGAGACCCATGCCCACGAAGACAAGCGGCGACATCATGGCCGAGGCGAACAGCTCCGAGCGCGAGGCGATCGTCGAGCTGCTCGAGAAGGCCTACTGGATGGAGATCGAGACGGTGATGAGCTACATCGCCAACTCGGTGAACCCCGACGGCGTGCGCGCCCAGGAGATCAAGGAGTCGCTCACCGAGGACATCCAGGAGGAGCTGGGCCACGCGCAGCAGTTCGCGGCGCGCATCAAGGAGCTCTACGGCGTCGTCCCCGGCTCAACCGACTTCCAGCCCGAGCAGTCCTTCCTCCAGCCCCCGTCGGAGCAGGTCGACATCGTGCACGTGATCAAGGGGGTCATCGAGGCGGAGCAGGGCGCCATCGAGCACTACAGCCGCATCATCGAGGAGACGGAGGGGGTGGACCCGGTGACCCAGGACATGGTCATCGACATCCTCCACGACGAGCAGGGCCACAAGCGCCTGTTCGAGGGCTTCCTGCGCGAGTACGAGGCCGAGGGCCTGGCCTAGGGCCTCTCGGCCGCCACGGCCGAGCGCGCGAGATCGGCGAGATGCGAGACGCCGTAGCGCTCGGCCTCCTCGGCCGCGAGCTCCAGCGAGGCCCCAGCGGCCTCGGGATCCACGTGCTGCAGGCAGAGCCCGCGGATGTACTCCGAGCGGGCGGCGTCGAGCGGCCGCCCGAGCTCGACCCACGCTGCCTTCGCCTCCTCCAGCGCCTTCGCGCCGGCGGCATAGTCCTCGGCGACCGCACCGGCCGCCTCCAGGGCGGCCGCCTTGCCGACCGGATAGCGCAGGCGCTCGGCGAGGCGCTCGGCCTCCTCGGCGGCCTCGCGTGCCGCCTCGTGCCGTCCCGCGAGCATCAGCGTCAGCGAGCGTGCCGAGATCGCCTCGACCGACTGGGCGACGAGCCCCGCGCGCTCGCAGATGTCCAGCGCGCGCGAGAGCTCGGTGTCGGCGTCGTTGAAGTCCCCGCGCTGACGCAGCGACGCTCCGAGCCAGAAGAGCGCCTGGAAGGCGACCTCCGAGCGGCCGACCTGCTCGGCGAGCTCGGCGGCCTCGCGGAGCATCTCCGTGGCGGGCCCGAAGTCGCCGGCGCGCCAATGGAGGGCCCCGCGCATGACCAGCGGGAAGCAGAGCTTGCCCGTGAGCCCCTCGCGCTCGGCGAGCTCGGCCGAGGCGTCGGTCTCGGACTCCACCGCCTCCCAGTCGCCGCGGTGGGCGGCGAGCTGGGCGAGCGCCGCGTGCAGCTCGACCTGTGAGGGCAGATCGCCGGTCTGCTCGGCCAGGCGCAGCGCCTCCTCGTAGGCGGACGCGGCCTCGGCGTAGTCGGCCTCGGAGATCTCGAGGTGGTACCCAAGCGTGAGCAGGGCCCGCACGGCCTCGGCGGGGTCGGACTCGCGGGCGAGCTCGACCGACCGCTCCAGGTTCTCGCGGGCGCGCTCGGAGTCGCCGATCCGGCCAAACACGCGGCCGAAGATCCCGTGGGCGCGGCTGGCGGCCGCCGCCTCGCCCAGGCGCTCGGCCAGGCGCAGCGCCTTCTCCGAGGCGTAGATTGCGAGCATGTTGTCGCCCGTGTGCATGTACAGGGAGGCGGCCTCCTCGTAAAGCCGCACCAGCTCGATGCACGGCGGGCCGTCCTTGAGCAGGTCGATCCCGCGCTGGTAGTGCTCGATCGACCCCTCGCGGTCGCCCTTGTGCCAGAGGGCCGCTCCGGTCTTGCGGTGCAGGTCGCCGACGCGCTCGAGGTCCTCCTGGCGCCGGTGGTATTCGAGACAGCCCTCCCACACCTCGGTCGCTTGGTCGACGCGGCCGAGGCGCAGCGCGACATCGCCGAGCTTCTCCGAGATCCGCGCGCGGCTGCCGGCGTCGAGGTCGCCCTTCAGCGACAGCGCCGTCTCGTAGTGGCCGAGCGCCTCCTGGTTGGAGTACAGGGCAGCGGCCGCGTCGCCGGCGGACTCCAGCGCCTCGACAGCCCGCGCGCCGATGCGCTCGAGCTCGGGCTGGTCGATCCCCGCGTCGGCGCCCAGCGCCGCGGCCCGGCCGTAGTGGTCGGCGACCATCGCGACGACGCCCTCGGAGCGGTCGGCGGCGCGATCGGAGATGAACGCCCCGACCTCGGCGTGGCGGCGGGCGCGGACTGCCTTGGGCAGCGTCGAGTAGGCCACGTCGCGGATCAGCACATGCTTGAAGGCGTACTCGTGCTCGCCGGCGAGGCGGCTGCCGGCGGTGGGGATGATCAGGTCCTTGTCCTGGAGCGAGGCGAGCGTGTCGGTCAGGTCGGCGGGGCCCTCCTCGGCCAGCGACAGCGAGCCCTCCCAGAACGTCTGGCCGACGACCGAGGCCGTCTGAAGCAGGCGGCGCTCGTCCGGGCGCAGCGAGTCGAGGCGGGCCGCCAGCACCGAGTGGACGGTCTCGGGAAGCGTCTGCGCGTCGGGCGTGCCCTCCTCGAGGATGCGGTTGACCATCTCCTCGGCGAAGA
>Ga0126311_10001523_pt1 | contig 11285 bp, 9 predicted proteins | sample Plot61_FD_92539 | JGI IMG/M metagenome (GOLD analysis project Ga0126311, IMG submission 92539) | Serpentine soil microbial communities from UC McLaughlin Reserve, CA, USA - Plot61 | ecosystem: Environmental > Terrestrial > Soil > Grasslands | place: USA: UC McLaughlin Reserve, Lake County...
CGTCGTCGCTGAAGCCGAGAGCGCCGGGGTGATCGAAACGGATGAGCGCAAAATGATCTCGGGCGTGCTGCGCCTGGGGGATCGGGCCGTGCGGGGGATCATGACGCCTCGGACGGACGTCGACTGGATTGATCTGGAGGATACGGCCTTCGACGTTCGAGAGAGTCTTATCAGAACGCCCCATTCCCGACTTCCGGTAGCGGAAGGGGATCAGGACAACATGATCGGAGTCGTGCAGGCCCGCGAACTGCTCGCCGCGTTCCTCGCGGATCGTCCTCTCGACATTCGCGCCCATGTCCGACCGGCGCCCATCATTCCCGATACGCTCGATGCGCTGGACGCTCTGAACGTGCTCCGCGAAGCCGAGGTCCCTATGGCGCTCGTCCATGACGAGTATGGACACTTCGAAGGTGTCGTGACGCCCGCCGACATCCTCGACGCCATCGCCGGCGCCTTCCGCTCCGACGAGGACACGACCGAACTCGAGGCGATCCAGCGGGAGGACGGGTCGTGGCTCCTGGCGGGCTGGATGCCGGCCGACGAGATGGCCGAGCAACTCGGGATCGCGCTTCCGACCGCCCGGGACTACGAAACTGTGGCGGGACTGGTGATCGGGGAGCTTCACCACCTTCCGGCGGTTGGCGAGACGGTTGACACACTCGGATGGCGGTTCGAGGTCGTCGATCTGGACGGCCGTCGCGTGGACAAGGTCTTGGCACGTCGTGTGGAGGACTTGGCAGCGGCCTAGCGCTGTTCCACGTTGGTGCAGTCAGCACTCGACTATTCCGACGCTTTAGCGGAATACGTGCCGACTCCTTCGCCGAGAAAGGCGTTGTTCTGCTCGCGAATCCTCGCGGCTTCCTCGTCATAGAGGAACGGAAGAAAGGCATAGCGGCGACCGCGCGTCACCTTCGATACCGCGTGAAGCAGGGGGCAGGAGAACACCACGGCTCCCCCCGGCGGGGCCTTGTAGCTCCGCGGCCCGTACTCGGGAAAGCGCACCTCGCCGCCCTCGAAGTCGTGGTTCAGATTGATCGAGACCGCAAACCGCCGATGGGCCGTGCCCTTCGTGGTGTTGTCCCGGTGGGGCCGGAAGTGGCCGCCATCCTCCGCCGCGTAGCAGGAGACGATGTAGCGCTCCATGCGCGTCGGCTTGAAGAAATGGACCTTTTCGATGTCCGGATTGATGCGCCGCACGATTCGACCCTGGATTCGCCGAATCAACGCGGCATCCTCGATGGTGTAGTCCTTCCGCTTCTTGTGACCGGGATCGTGGACCGCCACGGTCCTCCCTTCCACCTCTCGCATGAAACCGGACTCCTGCCCGCCGTGCTGCTCGTAGAGTCCGATCAGGTGACGGCATAACTCCGGCTCGAACACGTTCGGGATGATGAGCACCGGTGCCGGGATCTCAAATCCCGCGAAGCGCTCCACCGGCGGCAGGTCCCTGACGTAGGCCATGATCTCGTCCCGATCCCTCCCATCGGACTGGAACGGGAAGAAAGCTCGCACCCGCAGCGTGGGGTCCAGCACCAACCAGAAGCGGCGAAGCGCGAGGGAACCCGTCGTTTCCGTGTTCTCGGGCAGTGCTCCATAGAGCCGACCTACGAGACCGTCGAAATCCCAGAAATGACGCAGTCCCGGAAGCATCTCTCGGACCCGCCCGCTGTCCCGGTCCGCCGGATCCACGCTCACCCCGAAGAAGCAGGCCTTCTCGTCATCGAAAAGGTCCCGGTTGGTCTGCGCTGCCGCTAGCGCTGATCGACCCTGCTCGTCGCCGGCAGTTCCAAAGAAGCACAGGACCACGTATCGACCTGCAACCGTGTCGAAGGCGTACGCAGGATTGCTCGTCGAGCGCTGCCGAAACCACGGGGCAGGGTCACCGGGGCGGAGATTGCGAAACAAGGGTTCGGCTGGCGAAGGGCCGGTCGTCATGGCGGAGGCCTGGGAAGGGGCGTGTCCCAGGCAGGTATAGGCTCCTAAGGGACCGACAGGCAAGGAGGGACGGCCTGTCGCTTGTGATCGCGATAGGGGGCTCACGACCAAACCGCCTCCTTCCCCAGATCTCGGCCACGACGCTTCTCTCTGGCTAGAGAGCCCAGAGCACTGGTGCAGGTGCATGAAACAGCTTTAAGGAGCGCTCACGATCGCACTCCCGCGTGCACGTGATGGTCCCGTATCGAGCAGGATGGGCTCTCGGGCCAGCTCAGGGTCTTTGACGGCCGAACAACCTGCCGCCCGTTACCCCACCCGGGTGACCAAAGTGGAAGAGCCGGGCCTCCTCGGGTCGATGATGGCCGAGAGTTTCAATCCGCAGGAGCATCACAGCAAGCGCGGCCCCCAGACCTGGCCCGACCCAGTAGATCCAGTGATCCTGCCATATGCCGGTCACCACGGCTGGTCCGAAACTTCGTGCAGGGTTGGCGCTCGCGCCCGACAGGGGTGCCTCCAGCCACACCAGCACTGTGAAAAGAGGGGCGCTGACCAGCGGCGTGAAGACTTGGGTGGCCTTGCGTGCGGCAGTGAGGAAGATGAGTGCCACCAAAAGCCCCGCGCAAAGCCCTTCGCCCAACACGGGCCAGATGACCGGCAGAGCCGGGTCGGGCAGCGTGACTCCCTCATGCAGGCTTCGGCCGGCTCGGCCCCACAAGAAGGGAAGTGGAAGAGCTCCGAGCACCCCCCCGAGACATTGCGCGAGCACGTAGCCGATGGCGTCGCGCCACTTGATCTTGTCCTCCAGCCAGAAGGCAAACGTCGCTGCGGGGTTGATATGCGCTCCGCTGATCCGACCCAGCGGCGACAAGGCGATTAGGGCGGCTGTGCTGCCGAATAGGAACCCCGAGAGCGCCCGGCGCGGGCCCGGCCAGGGTAGGAAAGGCAGGAGCGGACCGCCTTCCCCATTCAGCGCGATCACAAAGGACAGGCCCACAAGGACCAGGAGCGCAGTGCCGGCGAGTTCAGCCGCGTACATCGCGGGGTGCAGCTGGTCATTCGGATGAGGTCGACCGCGCAGCGGCAAGTCCTGGGGCGCGGACCCGTTCTCGTCCGGCGTTATGCTGGTGGTGACGCTCGAAGCCACGCCGTTGCTCGATGAACCCCAAAGTGCTCACGTCTGTTAGCATAGATGGCGCTTTCCATAACGTTCATCAGCGATCCCTATGCGCCGGACATGTCCGCCTTTGGTCGCACGCCGTTCCATCCCGAGTGGCTCGAAAAAGCCTGGATCGCGCTCCGGTTCCAGCGACTCCGATCAGGACGCCAAGCTCTCGAACCCACCTCGAGTTGACAGCAAGCGGCACATTCTCTCTGACGGGAGTGAGGCAGCAGCACCTCGGAGCGGACCGCTGGAGCTTCGTCGCGCATTGCCTATCTGCCCGCCCGGGCACCGCTCACATGGTTAGGAACAAGACGGGAGCGTCAACCGAAACGCCGAGTCAACCGGCGTGCGCCGCTGCCGGGCCCTGCCGGAGGTCGCGCGCGTCCTCGCGCTGCTGGACCGCATGGTCGCTCTGGAACTCGGCCGGGCGGATGACCGGCACCGTCAGACAGACGCTCTGGGTCGGCAAGACCCTGCGCCACCGCTGAATGAGTTGCTGGTACGCGCGACCGACCGGCCGAATGTTGCGGTCGAGATCATATAAGCCAAGCGGGTTGACGTGTCGGTTTTGCTCGCGAAGCGCGCTGTCCCAATCGATCTGATCCGTGAGCGAGTACCAGGTGAAGCCTACGATCGGCACGCCGCTGTTGCGGACCCGTAAGACGTTCGCCCACTCCTTCCAAAGCCAGTTCACGGCGTCCTCGCCGTTCTCCCCCTGGCTCAGGTTCGTCTCGGTGTGCATGACAGGCAGGCGGTACCGGTCGTAGTATTGCCTGGTGATTTCGGCATACCCGAACACCTCGCCCGAGGCGCGGGTCGAGCCGTCGGCCGCTACATGGTGCTCGTTCGTGACGTAGTAGTCGTTCCCCATAACGCAGTGTTGCCGCAGCTGCTGGCTGAGAAAGAAGTGGTATTCGTCCCGTGTCATGCCATTGTCCATCAGGAATTCGTACATTTCCGAGTCGACGCGGCGGCCATAGTTGAGGTCGAGGGACAGAAAACGACGGGCGTTCAGCACCTCGGCCCTGCCGATCGCATCGGGTTCATCAGCGTGGAAGTACTCCGAGGACTCGCTCTGGACGAAGATGGCATCCGGCCGGACGTCGAGGATGCAGGACATCGCCAGCACGTTTGCCTTTACCATGTGCTTGAGCGCCGTGACGAAAGCCCGGTCGCTCGCGAGCTGCTCGTTCCACCAACCGTACGCCGCCGAGAACGTGGCGCAGACGAACATCTCGTTCACGGGCGTGTAGAGCTGCACCCACGGGAAGCGCACCGCGAACGCGCGCGCGTACTCGGCAAAGAGTTGAGGGAAATCGGAGTTCTGGAAATTGCCGATCCAGTCCGGCACGCCGAAGTGGCAAAGATCGACAATCGGAACGATGTCGAGGCTCTGCAAGCGACCAAATGTCTGGTCCGCGAAGTCCCAGTCGTAACGATCGTGAGCAAGCCAGGTACGGTGAATGGGCGGTCCATAGCGCAGGTAACGGAGGTCGAAATCCCGCAAGAGCGCGAAGTCGGTCTCCCAGTGTTTGTAATGTCCGCATGTTTCGAGCTCATCGATCCGAACGCTGCCGTTCTTGATCGTCGGATAGCTGTTCTCGATTCCGGTTGCGAACATGAAACGATACGCTGTCATCTGGGGACTCCTGAGTGGCGCGCCTGAGGCGGCGAGAGTTAGTCAAGATCGGTCAACAAAGATCGACACAGTTCGAACGTACGTTTCACTTGGGCTGGAGGGAAGCTTGGGGCTGTCAACTTGACAGCGGCACGCTTGGCGACAACGTTGGAGTCCGGTCCGAGCAGATCTGCGCGTCTTGCCCGAGGCCTGTCGCCGCCTTCGCGTCGCTGCGCCAGCTGTCGTCCATGCGGCGGGCTTGTTCGCCCACGAAAGCACATTCATGAGCGACCTCAATCTTCAAATCGAGGATCAGGGTAGCGGTTCCCCCGCCCTCGTTTTCCTGCATTACTTCGCGGGCTCCTCGCGGTCTTGGGTCCATGTCGTCGACGCTCTCTCTCGCGCGAGGCGATGCGTGCGGCTCGACGTGCCCGGTTTTGGGCGCTCGCCGCCGCTGTCCACCTACAGCGTCCGCGAGGTCGCGGGGATGATTTCCTCGGCCGTCGCCGCCTTGCGCCTGGAGCGGTACATGATCGTCGGTCACTCGATGGGCGGCAAGCTCGCGATGGCCTGCGCGGTCGCACAGCCGCCGGGCTTGGCAGGACTGGTGCTCGTAGCGCCTTCCCCGCCCTCGCCCGAACCGATGGCCGAGCAGGAGCGCAGTCGTTTGCTAGCCTCGCACGGCGATCGGACCTCGGCGGAACAAACACTGCGCAGCATCACGCGCCGACCGCTGCAGCCGGAGGACGTCGCGACCTGCATTGCGGATAACCTCCTGACCTCACCCGAGGCCTGGCGCTGGTGGCTCGAGAGCGGCAGCCGAGAGGACATCACCGATCGGGTTGGCCGGATTGCCTGTCCGGTGCTGATTCTGGTCGGGAGCCAGGACCCGGTCATTCCTCCGCGCGTCATCGCCACCGACGTCGCTCCCAAGCTGGACAACGCCAAGTGCCTGGAGATCTCGGGTTCCGGTCACCTCCTGCCCCTTGAGGCCGCCCAGGAGGTCAGCCGGGCCATCTCGGATTTTGTGTCTTGACGGTGAACGCGAGAAGCGATCCGACGAGAGGACGGAATAAAGCATAGAGCCGCACGCAAGAAGGACCCGAACAGGAGACCCGGTCATTCGCTACGTGCGCGGCTGGATTACGCGCCATAGTTCAACTTCGGATATCGATCCGTGCCACGTCCTTCCGGCGTGATGTCCAGCACATTCCAGAGCAGTGCGAACTCGGGGGATCCGCGGGAATCCTGGCCCGGGTTCGCAGATTCTGCCGGTCCTCTTGCCGCTCCAGAAGTGGCGGATGGTTCTCTCGCGCAGAGTGAAGAGGTTGAAGGCGGGAATTTCCGAGCTGTCCGGCAGCACGCCGTGATAGTCGCGGTGCCCAGCGCGGCCCGAGGCAGCTCGATCCCGCGACCTCGCCCAGCCCGACACGCTCGCGAAGGGGCCACCCGCGATGTCGAGGCCGGCGACGCACTCTGGCGCGCTGGGCCGTGCTCGATGCCCCTGATCGTAGTTCGGTCTTTAAGGCTCGACGACGGACACCCCGTGAACCACCCTAGAACGCGCCCTCATCCTCGCATCTTGGGAATGTCAACTAATCGATGTATTATGGCTCATGGCATGTATTGGCAACTCGCTGTGGCTCCTCAAAAGTGTAGGGAGGATGCTGTGAAGATGCGAATTTCCTCGGTGGCTATTGTGTCTCTCGTCACGCTTACCATGGCCGCCGAAAGCGCACCGCGTCGGAAACGCGCCGAACCTCGCCCCGAACCAACCCGGATCGTACAAGATCAAGATGAATACAGGTCATGCGATGTAGCGGTCCGCGAGTTCGTTCAGGGCAGGAAAGAAGCGACGGCGCTCCCGGTCAAGGAGGTCAGAGCGGATGGCTTGAGGATGACATTGGACTTCGTCCATCCGTACGGCGAGAGCGGCGACACGCCTCCGAACCTCGGGTTTACGAGAGGCGAGTCCATTGAAGAGAGACGCAAGGCCCTCAACGAGGCAAAGCAGCGCGTCCGTATGTTGGCGGAGGCAGCTCGGACGGGCAATGTATGGTATGTCATCGCGCTCAGCAAAGACAATCCGGAGGGAAATGACGGAAGGCGGAGCACAGCCAGTGTGCTGCCCGACGAAAGTCGATCGTCTGCTTCTGCGGCAGTGTTCGCGAATATCGAGAACCGCTGCGTCAATATTCATGAATACAGATCGATTCCGCTCGAAAACTTGAGCCAAGAACTGCGAACGCTGCTGGGTGAAAAAGGGCGAGAGCCACCAGCCGCGGAAAATTCTGCCTCCGCACCCCCGTCGTAAGCGCAAAGGCATTTGGGTCGCGCGAATCCGCGGGGCCAAGGTCCAATCTCGGACGCCGACCAAGGACATCTCAGATTGTGCAGGTCGTGCCCAAAGTCGATTGGGTAGCGTAACAATGCCTCGATCGGACGCTCACAGGGTCGGCCCACTCGTCAAGCTTTCTCTCGTGAACGTGGTCTGCGCCCGAACCGTCGCCACTGCAACATCGTCTCTATGCCGTTGTGGTCGAGACATTCCTCAAGCTAACGCGAGGGCCGTCCGCGAGCGCTTCGCCCATGGCTGCGTGACCGCTTATGCCGGGTCTCTAGGGAGACTCTGATACCGCGTCTCGGTGATTGGCACCGATGCCCCTTCTCGGCTCGCCCCACCATCGACTCTCGACCATGAGTCCGCCTCACCGGGACTTGGTATGAGTCGTGGCTGCATCGGGTCCGAACCGCTCAGAGCCGGTGCGACGGTCCCCCAAACCGGCGTGGAGCCGCCGATGGACAGAGGGAAAGGTGATCCCCAGAGCGAGGCCCCACAGGAGCAGGCCCAGCAGCAGCCCTGCCGCGGGATAGCCACGCAGGATCGGCTCCGGGGGCAACCATTGTAGCAAGGGGACGGGCCCTACCATCCAGAGCACAAACCCGAACGACAGTCCGAAGAGCCAGCCCCCGCGCGGGTCGTTGGCGGCCCGCTGGAACAACCAGCCGTAGATGAGGCCGCCGATGAGCAGTAGGCCACTGAAGGCGAGGGCGATAATCGCCGGAGACGTACCTGTGAACTGAGTCGGCGCATCCAGCGAACGAAACGCGACCAGGACGGCTAGCGCCGGAATGTCGGCGAGGACTCCTGCCGCCGCGCCCGCCAGCAACGGTCTCTGCGTCGGGCCGGCATCGAGCCCGTGCGCCTGCAGCATGCTAAGCATAATGCTCGCTCAATCTGCTGATCTCCCATCTTGGAGCCTTCTCCAGCACGCTCTCGAGAAGTGGGTCCTGGTCCATCTCGGCGGCAAAGAGACGAACCAGGTGCTCGTAGGCTTGGCCGACCGCTCTGGCGTCTCTGTTGAGGTCTACCAGCCCCACGGGGTTGACGTTGCCCAGAGGCTCCCGGAGGGCGATGTCCCAGTCGACCTGATCGGTGAGCGAAGACCAGGTGAAGCCCACGACCGGCACGCCCGTTCGGCGAATGAATTGAACGTTGTGCCACTGCCGCCACAGCCATCGCGGACCCTGGCGGGCGTCCAGGCGGTTGGTCTCCGTATGCATCATCGGGCGCCTGTAACGGTGGTAGTACTGGCCCGCGACGGCATACCAGCCGAACAGCTCACCGAGGGTCTGTGGGCGGCCGGCGCTGTCGATGAGCTTCTCGTTCCATTCGTAGTAATCGACCCCGAGGATGGCGCGTCGGCGCACGTCTTGGGCCATGAACCAGGCGTATTCCTCAGGCGGCATGCCGTGCTCGTACAGGTAGGCCAGAGTGTCGTCGTGCACGGGTCGGGCATAGAGCAGATCCAGCGGCAGGAAGCGTCGCTCGTTCTCGAAGTCTGCGATACGCCGGATCTCTGGGTCGGGGCAGCACGGCTGGTAGAACTCGCCACTCTCGCTGTTAACGAACACGGCGTCCGGCCGCTCGTCCGCTATGGCCTGCATCATCAGCACGTTGGCCTTGGCGAGGTGACGGACGGCGGTGACGAAGGCGCGCTCGTCCCGGCATTGCTCGTTCCAGAGGCCATCGAGCGCGCTGAGCTTCGCGCAGACGTACATCTCGTTGACGGGCGTATAAAGATGCACCCACGGATATCGCCGGGCAAACGCCCGCGCGTACTCGGCTAACGCCTGCGGAACTTCCGGGTTCTGGAAGTTCTGCAGCCAGTCCGGTACCCCGAAGTGGCACAGGTCCATGATGGGCACGATGCCGAGCCGTTGCATGCCTTCCGCGACCTCATCGAGGAAGGCCCAGTCGTACCGACCCGGGCCGCGATGGACGAGGTGGAGCGGAGGGCCGTAGCGCAGATAACGAAGACCCAGATCGCGGACGAGCTCGAGGTCGGTTTTCCAAGATCGGTAGTGACCGCACGCCGCCATCTGGTCCATGCGCCAGCGCCCGCTCTCGAGGGTGGGATAGCTGCACTCGATGCCCGTGGCGAACATGAAGCGATCCGCGGCGGCGGCATTCAGCCGCGGAGCCGAAGCCGACCCATTCCGTGCGACGCGCAGGGCGGGCGGTTTGTTCGCGGCAAAGCCGACAGGGTGAGTGTAAAGCAGACCCAGCACCGCGCCCCAGAGCAGATGGCCAAAAGCGATCGAGATCGGCTGATAGAGGCCGCCGCTCAGCCCAAACCGGCCCGAGGATGGCACGACGCCCGCTTGGACCAGCGGGTTCATAAGGTCAAGTTGCGGGTGCATGGCGAAGATCGCCAGGGGCATCGGCACAAAGGCAAAGACAGCGCCCTGGAGCATCGGCCGGATTCGGAGAACAGACCAGAAGAAGTAAGCGTAAAAGACACCCCAGATGGCGCCAACGAGCGAGTGCAGCAGCAAGCCGACGGCCCACGATGCAGGAGCTCCCCCGACCGGCAGCGCCACACTTCCGAGAGCGCCGACGATGTCGAAGAATGGCACGCCAGCCCATATGAGCAGGCGCGCAACGAACTCCCACGCGAGAGCGCCGCTCACTCCGGCGACGATGGCCTTCCGATATGCGATACACCGGATCATCTGCCGTTCACCTGAAGGAGCCGGCTGTTAGGATCTTTGATCGAGATAGCGTCCGTTCCATGCCCTGGTCTTCGAAAACTCAGATCTGGGTTCGTCCGGCATGGCCATTTAGACAGGGGCGCCGGGAGAAAGGTTCCCGCGGCCAGGAGTATCCCGAGGCGCCCGAGGACGTGACATGTTGTTCCAAGAGACGATAGCGACGCAGAGCGCGGCGGGAGCGCCGATGATGCTGCTCTTCAGGGCTTTTGCTGCCGATTCCGTCTGCCGGGCTTGAGACTCACTCCGAGGGGGCGTCCTCCGGGGCCCCACCGATCCGCACCGGCCCTTGCTCGGTCGCCCCTATGCGACGCGCTCTTTATCGACGATCGTCCGGATCGGTCACCTTCGTCTGCTCGCCCATGAGCGAGTTCAGAACCTCTGTGCTCGCACCAGCCGCTCTCAGTCGTTCCAGTTCTCGTGGTGAGCACGGACGTCCTGGCATAGGCCATTCGGTTTATGGATCCCCGGATGCGCTCAAAATGTCAGCAGGACCTGTCGAGCCGTCCAATGTCGGAACTCGCGATCCTGATGGCGAATGGCGTGCACATCCTGGGAGCTGATCGACGAAAGCACCCGCCGGCTACAAGGGCCCGTCACAGAGCCATCCAACAGTCGAAAACGGTCCTGCCGGGCGACTTTGGTATCGGGGACAAATTTGGCGAAACAAAAGGGCAGGAATTCAAGCCGGGTTGTTTTGCCGACACGCCCGCGCCGATGAGCCACTTCGTCCGGATCAAAAACGGAGCCGTCATCCAGGTTCAGGGCCGGCGACCGAGCGGGCTGGCGCAGTGAATGGCGTTACCGACCCTGGGGGACGAAGCGGCCGCTCATCGTTGCAGATGAATGAGCTCATCGCCCACCCGAGTTTTCGGAGGGAGTTGATCGAACGCGGAAACCTCGGGTGCGGAACACCCGAGGCCCCGCGGGCTCGCGCCCGACTCTGAGGTGGAACGGGGCTGGGGGGCGGGGATCCACCTTCGCCGAGGACTGTACCTCAACAACCTTATGTGAGCGCTCGACAGTTACCAAAGAGTTTATCGGATCTTCTACCCACCTAGAAAGTGTCCGGCACCTGTGCTTTGGCGGCTACAGTAATTACGGCTGAAAAGTGGCAGGAAGACTTTGCACAATCGGAGGGGCTGGGGGGCTCGTCCGTGACAACCGAAAGCGCCGTGGTGGTACGCCGCCCAGGCGCTCTTTTGAGCGGTACGGCCGGATCATGAGCACCACCTTCGCGCGTGATGAAGCAAACAGTGTTCGTTCGCGTCTCATCCCGCGTTCTTTCGCGAGAGCCAGTATCGGCTTTGCCGTCTCGGCCACCCTCCTGGTCGTCGTCATGGTCGGTCTTGCAGCGCTTTAGATCGGCCGAGCGCCGCCTCGCCCCACTGTCTGCGGCGGCGACAGGCGACCGGCGCACGAGAAAGGCCCCGGATCGCTCCGGGGCCTGTGTGGGTTCGCTGAGCGCGGCTTGTGCTTAGCGCATTTTGCGGCGAAGTGGATCCGGTTCGCCATAGA
>Ga0126311_10001525_pt1 | contig 11265 bp, 6 predicted proteins | sample Plot61_FD_92539 | JGI IMG/M metagenome (GOLD analysis project Ga0126311, IMG submission 92539) | Serpentine soil microbial communities from UC McLaughlin Reserve, CA, USA - Plot61 | ecosystem: Environmental > Terrestrial > Soil > Grasslands | place: USA: UC McLaughlin Reserve, Lake County...
ATACCCGCACGAGTTCTCCGGCGGCCAGCGCCAGCGCATAGGCATCGCGCGCGCCCTCTCGGCAGACCCCGACTTCATCGTCGCCGACGAGCCCATCTCCGCGCTCGACGTGTCCATACAGGCGCAGATAATGAACCTCATGGAGCGCCTACAGCGCGAGCGCAATCTCACCTACCTCTTCATCTCGCACGACCTGCGCGCCATACGCCACGTCTCCGACCGCGTCGCCGTCATGTACCTCGGCCGCCTCGTCGAGATAGCCGACGCCAAAGTCATATACCACGACCCCCTGATGCCTTACACGAAGGCACTCATCTCGGCCGTGCCCGTGCCCGACCCTTCGGTCGAGGCGACGCGCAGGCGCATAGTCTTGCAGGGCGACGTGCCCTCCCCTATAAATCCCCCCTCGGGCTGCCCGTTCCACACGCGCTGCCCCTGGGCGATAGAGAAGTGCAAAGAGGTCGTGCCGCCGCTCGCGGAGGTTAAGCCGAACCATTTCGCGGCGTGCATACGCATCAGCCCCGAAGAGCCGTATGTCGAAAAGGTCGCGCCGGGAGACGCGCCGGGGCTCCGAAACCCCGGCCGTGTCATCGCGCAGTGAAATCCCCCTTTTATTAGTCGTTTAGAACAGGGGAAGAAGGGTTGCGCTCCCCGTCTCCGTGTGCCGGAACGGGGCCCCAGAGTCCATAAACCCCTTGTTTGTTCACGTGCGGACGCCATATACTGCTGGCGGAGGGACTGCCCGTGTCCTTACGGACACGCCCCTCTGAAAGAGGTTAGACTTCCCGACGAACGCCACCGTTCGCTTACGAGTCACGAAGACCCTCCGCCCGCATTTTAAGAGTCCGAACGACAGTGCCGCGACAACTGATGGACAACACCGTTCCTGCCCCAGAGCGTGCTGCCCGCCAGGCCACTTCTGCCGACCTGCCTACAGGGTGGGTCGAAGTGCAGGACGGGCTCGCGGCCGCGTCCGGTCTCGCGCTGCTCACTGTCGAAGGGCGACAGCCGCCCTCGCTCGCCGTCTCGAATAACAACTCAATCTGCCAGGCGTTCCAGTCTTCCCAAACGCACGCGCACCTCTGCCAGCCCGACTGCGGCGAGGCGTACTTCCGCGCGACCGAAGCGAACGAGGCCGTACATTACCGCTGCCACGCGGGCCTTCAGTGCTTCACAGCGCCGGTTCAGATAGGGGGCAAGAAGGCGCGCGCAGTAATAGGGGGCCGGTGCTTCCTGCGGGTCGCGGACTACCGCGCGCTCGCGGAGCGTATACGCGCGGGCGACCTGACAGACCTCCTCTCCGCAGACCTCTTCGCCAACGTAATCTTCGCCTCACGCCAAGACCTCGCCGACCTCGCCGCGCGCGTCGAAGAGTCCGCGCGCTCGTTCGCCTCGCCGCGCGCGAAGGGGAAGGAGTCGGAGGGCGACGCGCAAACGTCCAGGGCTCAGGCCGCGTCCGCGAGCAACGGCCTGCACAGGGTTGAAGCTCAAGAGACGGCCGACGCCGAAGTAGAGACTGCGGGCCGAGAAGCGCCGCAATCGACCTCGAAGGTCGCCGCGCGCGGCAAGGCGTCGAAGGCCGAGCCGTCGAAAGAAGGGACGGCCGAATTAACGCAGACGGTCGAAGAAGGGAAGGCGGTCGAAGAGTCCGCTGAAGTCTCCGCGCGCGCGGTCGAGAAGGCCGACGAGTCTTCCGAGTCTTCGAAGACGGAAGCGCCGTCGCGCGCCCACGCTCAGACGCGCGCGGGCGCGGCGCAGGCGGGCTCGCTCGACGAGACTTGCCGCAGGGCCGTGCTGGCGCTCACGCAGGACTACCGGATCGAATCGCTCGCGCTGCTCCTGCGCGCCGACGACACCTTCTACGCGACGTGCGTCACGGGACTGTTCGAGCGCCGCGCGCCGCGCGTCACGCTCAAGCCGAAGGAGATAAAACTCCTGCTCGCGGCGACGGGCGGCGACTCCATCGCCGTGCCCGCGGGCGGGCGCACCTCTTCGAAGCACGAGGACGCGGTCGAGCTATTCCCGCTGCTGGTCGGCGAGGAGATAAAGGGCGCGCTTCTGGTCGGCGACGCGGAGCTGGAGGACGAGCAGCGGCGCGCGGTCGCCGCATTCTGCCGCGACATCTCCATGCCGCTCGAACTCCTGCGCCTGCGCGAAGAGCTTGACCGCCGCGCGCGCGCGGCGTCTCAACTCCGGGCCTTCACCGAGGTCGTCAACTCCGCACAGCCCGACGACGCGTACACGACGATACTCCGACACTCGGCGGAACTCCTGCGCTCGGAGCGCGGCTCGCTCCTGCTCTTCGACGAGCGCGCGGGCGAGCTGTCGGTCAAGGCCGCGGTCGGGCCGCGCGCCGACGTTGCGCGCGAGGCGCGCGTGCGAATAGGCGAGGGCGTCGCGGGCACGGTCATGCGCGAGGGCAGGCCCGCCGTCGTGCGCGACGTGTCGAAGGTCGCGGGCCTGCGTCCCGCGCCCGACGAGCGGCGCTACAAGACCCGCTCCTTCATCAGCTACCCCATCGTCGTCGGCGGGCGAAAGGTCGGCGTCCTGAACATGACGGACAAGGCCGGGGGCGGCGACTACGACGAAGCAGACCTCGGGCTCCTGGACTTGATCGCGCCGCAGATGGCGCTCGCCTTAGACCGCGTCGAGTGGCACAGCAAGGCGACGCAGTTTCAACTGCTCTCGATAACAGACCCGCTCACGGGGCTCGTCAACCGCCGCTACCTCGAAGAGCGCTTGCAGGAGGAGCTTGAGCGCTCGAAGCGCCACCGCTTCGCGATGAGCTTCATGATGGTGGACATAGACGACTTCAAGAACTACAACGACACGCACGGCCACCAGGCGGGCGACCTCGCGCTTGAGATGACCGCGCAGTGCCTGAAGACCGCGCTGCGCTCGGCCGACGTTGCCGCGCGCTACGGCGGCGAGGAGTTCAGCATACTGCTCCCGCAGACGAGTCTCTCGGAGGCGCGCGTCATCGCCGAGCGCATACGCCGTCGCATAGAGCGCACGCAGTTCCCCCACGGCAAGAACCAGCCGCTCGGCGCGGTCACAGTCAGCATCGGCATCTCCTCGTTCGGCCCCGAGGCGGACACGCCTACGAGCGTCATCTACGCGGCCGACCGCGCGCTCTACGTCGCGAAGAGCCGCGGCAAGAACTGCTGCGAAGCCTTCGAGCCGAAGGCCCCCCCGAAAGAGGACGCGGACGAGAAAGGGAAGGGCTGAAGCCGGGACATGCCCCCGAAGAGTCCAAGGCCGAGGCGTATCATCGCGCACGCGCCGCCCGAGTCGTTCGTCGGGCGCGCGGAACCTCTGCGCGAGATAACCGGCCTCGCCTCGCCGAAGGCGGGCCGTCAGGGAGTCATACTCCTCGCCGCGCCGCGCTCGGGCGCTTCGGAGTTACTACGACAGTCGTTCGACGAGCTCTTCCGGCAGCGCGGCGGTGCCGCGCCCGTCTACTTCGCCTTCACGCGCGACGACGCGGCCTCGACAGCCGCCGCGCGCCGCTTCCTCCACACGTTCCTGACGCAGACAATCGCGCACAGGCGAGACGACTCGGCGCTCGTCTCCGCGTCGCCGACGCTGCGCGCGCTTTTAGAGCTTGCGGCGCCTTCCGACTACGAGTGGGTCGAGCGACTGATTCAGAGCTTCGAGCGCGCGGCCGACGAGGGCGACGAGCGCGCGCTCGTGCGCCTCTGCTTTGGGGCGCCGCAGCAGGCCGCGGCGCGCGGCGTGCGGACGGTCGTCATGCTCGACGACGTTCACGTCGCGGAGAGTCTGCGCGGCGAGGTGGCGCTCGGCCACGCGGTCGCGGACGCGGCGGCCGAGTCCGGCGCGCCGTTCGTGCTCGCGGGACTGCGGCGGCGCATGCTCGACCTCGTCAGCGGCGCGGCGCAGCACGCCGGGCTCGACTCGCTCCGGAAGCTGCACCTCGACAGGCTGAAAGAGACGGACGCGCGCGCGCTGCTCGAAGGACTGGCGGAGCGCTACGGCGTCCCGGTCAGCGAGGAGACGCGCGACCTCGCAGTCCAGCAGCTCGAAGCCAGACCGTACCTCCTCAACTCGGTCGTCGAGGCCGCGGTCGCGTCGGGCTCTTCGCTCAATTCGTTCCGCGACTTCCAGAGCTTATACGTTGACGAGCTTCTGGGCGGGCGCGTCGGCCGCCGCTTCGGCGCGGTGCTGGCCGAGCTGGCCCCGTCGCCGCCGCTCCGCCGCAACCTCCTGCGCGTGATGCACGAGTCCGCGTCGGTCGCGGGCGGCAAGTCGCCCGTCGAGGTCTGGATGAAGAGGCTCGGCGCGGACGTGGTCGAGTTCGAGCGAATGATGAGGCTCGCGCACGTACACGAGCTTGCGAGCTTCCACGCGACCTTCGTAGAGACGACGCCCGGCCCCGTCTGGCGCGACTTCCTGAACGCGAGCTACAGACTACAGGTCGCCGTCGAGCCGCGCGCACTCGTCGTCGCGGACACGCTCGTCGAGATGCTCAAGCGCGCGCCTCGCACGATGGCTCGCCACTACCGCCGCGAGGCCGCGCTCAACCTCGGCGGGCTGATGTCGCGCTTCAACACCGAAGAGATTCCCGCGAGCCTTCTGCACTACGACCGCTTCGCGCGCATGTACCGCGGCGTCGTGCGCGAGGAGGTTCAGTCCGGACTTGAGACCGAGACGGACTCGGTGCGCCTGCCGCAGATAGTCCACGCGGCGAGCTGCGCCTCGTTCCACCCGCCGATGCTTCAGTTCTGCGACGAGGAGCGCTGCGCGGTCGCGCACGGGCTCGAAGGCGGCGGGTACGCGGAGGCCGAAGATGTCGTCTGGATCGCCGCCGAGGTCGAGTCGAAGCTCGAAGCGGGGCGCGCGCTCACGGAGCTGTGGCTCGACAGGCTCGAACAGGTGGCGGCGTCGTGCGGCTTCGGCCGCGTGCGCCTGTGGCTCGTCTCGCGCGAGGGCTTCACGGCGGAGGCGGCCGAACTCCTGAGCGAGCGCGAGGCGTACGGCTCGTGCCGCGAGCAGTTGGAGTTGCTATCGGCGAGGCTCGGGCTCGCGGGCGAGGGCGTTGAGAACGGCCCGGCCGACGAGTTCGCGATAGAGCTGCCGATGGGCGAGGACACGGAGCTGGTAGCCGCGCACACCGTCGAGCAGATAGCGCGGCGCATGGAGTTCCAGCCCGAGGACATCAACAAGATAAAGCACGCGCTCATCGAGGCGTGCATCAACGCCTCGGAGCACTCCCTGAGCACCGAGCGAAAAATCTATAACCGATTCCGCGTGGAAGGTGATAAATTAGTCATCACCGTTTCGAGCCGGGGACTTTCAGCACCGACAGCCGCGCCCGAAAACGGTTTCTCTCCCGACAAGAACGGCTCGGACGCGGGCGCGAAGGGGCGCCGCGGCTGGGGACTGAAACTCATTCGCACGCTGATGGACGACGTGGAGTTCGAGCGCGTCGACGACGGCACCCGACTGCGGATGACGAAATACCTCCGTAAGTAGAAGGGAAGACCCACAAGATGAGTGAGCAACTCGCCGGAGGCTCGCCGCCCGCGTCACAGGGCGACGAGGTCGCGGTCGTATACGCGGGCGACTACGTCAACAAGCTGAGCGGGCAGCGCATCGAGCGCGAGTGCCTGACGCGTCTTGAGCACGGCTGCCGCGCCCTCGTCATAAGCTTCCGCGACACGGAACTCGTCAACAGCATCGGCGTCTCCATCCTGCTCGGCGTCATAGACGTTGCCGAGCGCCGCGGCGCTCGCGTCGCCTTCTCTAACGTGAGCATGCACACCGTCAAGCTCTTCGAGTTGCTGGGCCTGACGCGCCTCGTCGTCCTCGCGGAGGACGAGGAGGTCGCGCTCTCGACGCTCAAAGAGTTCGCGCGCGCACCAGGGTCGGGAGGCCACTGACTTAAACGATGGCAGACCAGATGCGCAGGGTCTTGCACGCCTTCGCCGCGCTCGCAGACCTCGGCGAAGAGATAGCGGAGACGAGCGACTTCGAGGAGATGGTGCGCTCGGCCATGCACGTCGTGCTCGGCGCTCTGGGGATTCGCCGCGGCGCGGTCGCGGAATACGAGCACGAGTCCGACTCCATGCGCTTCGTCGCCACGCGCGGCTACGGCGACGCCTTCCCGCCCGACTCTTCGTTCACACTTAAGTTGGACTCCGCCCCCGCCGCGAACGGCAACGGCTCGTCGCACGCGCTCTCGCTCGAAGAGCTTTCGAGAATCGAGCGCGGCGTGCGCGCGAGTTTCGAGGGCGACGCCGTCGAAGTGGTCACGCCGCTCGCCGTGCGCGGCGAGCTGGTCGGCGTCATCCTGCTCGGGGGGAAGGCGAGCGGCGAGGCGTTCACGCAGGAAGACCGAGAGCTGGTGCGCGCGCTCGGGCGTCACGTCGGCGTCGGGCTCCACAACCACAGGCTCCTGCGCGAAGTCGAGAGACGCGCCGAGGAGAACCGCAAGCTCTACGAAGACCTGAAGGACATCTACCGCGACACAGTCCGCTCGTTCGCCGCGGCCATCGACTGCAAGGACAAGTACACGCAGGGTCACTCGGAGCGCGTGGGCAAGTACAGCGAGATAATCGCGCGCGAGATGGGCTGGGGCGAGGAGGAGGTCGAGGGCATCGCCATCGCCGGGTACCTCCACGACATCGGGAAGCTCGTCGTAGACCGCGACATCATCAACGCGCCCTACCGCATCGACGCCAAGCAGTCTTCGGAACTCAACCGACACCCGGCCGCGGGCTACGAAATCCTCCGCCCCATCAACCACCCGTTCGCCGACATCCCGCTCATGGCCCGCTACCACCACGAGCGCCCCGACGGCCGCGGCTACCCCGAAGGACTCACCGACGAGCAGATTCCCATCGGCGCGAAGATAGTCTCGCTCGCCGACTCGTTCGACGCGATGACGACCGACCGCCCCTACCGCCGCCGCCGTTCCTTCGACGAGGTGGTCGAAGACTTCCGGCGCAACTCGGGCAAGCAGTTCGCGCCCCACGTCGTCGCGGCCTTCTGCCGCGCCCTACTCAAAGAGGCGCGCGGCGAAACCCGCCCCCGCACGATGCTACGCCTCCTCGGCAAAGACTACGTCGAAGAGCAGACCCTCCCCGCCCTCGAACAACTCATCCACGACCTCGAATCCGGCACGCACGCCGCCGCCGGGCAGGCGTAGCGCCCTAAAGCAGTTTTCACTCGTGCGCGCCTACTCCCTGGGAGCGCGGGCATCCCTGCCCGCCTTGAGCGCGAAGCGCGAAGGATGTGAGACTCTTCAACTCAAGATTGAGATAAGGCGTAAGGCTTGAAGCGTGCAGTCGCACGCTTAGGCGGGCAGGGATGCCCGCGCTCCCAGAGGGCAGTCGCACCCATGTGAAAACTGCTTTATGACACGCGCCGCACGCGCGCGCCGCCTTACGCGGCCCCTCTCACTTAGGCTGTATGCGGAGTGTGAAGCTGGCGATGTCTATCTTCTCGTCGGGCTTTACCTCGACGCGCTGCTCGCGCGTGACTTCGCGGCCGCCGACGAAGGTCGGGTTGCGGCCCGTCGGCGTGAACCAGTAGCGTCCGGAGTTGTCGAACTCCAGGGTGGCGTGGCTGCGGCTCACTTCCGGGTCGCCCTTGATGGGCAGGTCTACGGTGACGGACTTCGAGCCACGCCCGATGGTTATCTCGTTCTTGAAGACCGGCGCGACCGACTGCCGCACGCCGCCCTTCCAGACCTCGACGCTGTACAGCTCCTGCGGGCGCGCGGAGACCTTCGTCACCTCGCTCTCCAACTGCCCCGTGTCACCTCCGCCCGCCGTAGAAGAGTCGGCCGACTGGGTCGAGCCCTGCGCCGAGGCCCCCGGCTCCACGGGGCGCGCGGTGACCATCGTGTGGCCGCCCGCCTCGTTCGACTCCCAGACGGGCTGCACGCGGAACTGCCCCTTCTCAAGCGTGCCGTCTACGCGCAGCTCGACGGCGAACGACTTGGTCGCCAACTGCGTCTGCCCCGACAGCTCGCGCGCGCGCTCGGAGAGGACGTGATACAGACCCTGTTCGAGCCCGCGGCGCTTCTCGCCCTGCCACTCCTTGTCGTCCTCGTTCGAGAGGTAGACGACGTACTCGGGCGGTATGAAGGTGGTGCCGCCGGGCGGCGTGAACATCTCGCGCTGCATGACGGCCTCGACCTCGCGCGCGACCTTGACGAGGAACTCCTCCCAGACGCGGCGCGGCCGCGACTGCTCGCCGACCTCCGCGAGCGGGTCGTCCGAGACCTCGCCGTCAATCCAACGCCGGATAGATTCGATTATTCCCACGGCCTTCCATTCACCCCTTCGACAGTAGTCTTCGCGAGAGCTTTATTGAGACTTTAAGAGCGTGCCGTTGACCCACCCCACGTCCTCCGAGTTCGGGTCTGCCTTCGGCCGCGCGTGCTCGACGATCTCCACCTGCGCCCACTTGCCGCTGACCTGCAAGACCTTCACGCGCGAGCCGTTCTCGGCCAGTCCTATCCGCTCGTAATTCGTGCCCGGCCCCTCGCGCAGGTTCGCGTCAATCGTCGTCACGCGCACGTCGCCGGTCTGCGCGACGTTCCTCGCGCCGCCCTGCTGGCCCGTCTGTTGCTGACCCCCTCCCGCGTTGCGCATGTTGTTCACGTAGCGGTAGGTCGCGTAGAGCATCCCGGAGAACGCTAAGAGCAGCGCGAAGGCGACGAGCCAGCGCTTCGCGGCCGACGAGAGACGCGGCTCTCGCTCGGAAGGGTACGAGGGCGGCGGCGAGTCCTGCCGTTGTTCGGCCCGCCGCGGCCCCGACACTTCCGGCGCGCGCGCGCGTTCGACCGGGCCGCGCTCTTCGGGCGTGAAGACCTCGCGCGCCTTCGGCTCGCCGGAGATGGGCACGACGATTCGGTGGCGGCCCGTGTTGTCGCGCGCGCGCGCCTCCCGGTCGAAGGTCGGCGCGGGCGGGGGCGGGGTCGCGAGTCCGCGCGAAGAAGAGGACGCGTTCGGGCGCGCGCGCGCGTCGGCCGTCGCCTGAACTTCCGTAGACGCGCGGCCGTTCGCCGACGCGCCGCCGTCGTTACGAAGCAGGCGCGTGCGCGCCATCGTCGCGTCCTTTATCTCGCGCCAGAACTCTTCGACCGACTGCTGCCGCCGCTCCGGGTTGTTCTGCGTCGCGCGCTCAAAAACGCGAATGACGTAAGCAGACCACTCGTGCGCCGCGAACTCCGCGGGCAGCTCCGTCAGGGGTCTGCGTGAGAAGCGCCGCGGCGCTTCGCCCGTCAGGAGCATGTAGGTCGTCTTCGCGAGCGCGTATATGTCGGCGGCGGGCGTGAGTTGCACCTTCCGGGGCGAGAGCGAGGCCGTGTCGAGCGGGCCGGTCGCGATGTGCGGGTGGTGCTCGGGCGCGGCGTAGATTTCCGTGCCGACGCGCGTAATCATGCCCTCGGCCGCCTCTATCTTGGCGACGCCGAAGTCCGCTATCTTCGCCGTGTGCTGGTCCGCGGTCAGCAGAATGTTCTGCGGCTTTATGTCGCGGTGGATGACCTCATGCTTGTGCGCGTACGCGAGCCCGTTGCAGACCTGTTCGAGATAGAAGAGCGCGCCTTCCAACGGCAGCGGACGGTTACGCACGAGGGCTTGCAAGTCTCCGCCGGGCAGGTATTCGAGGACGATGTAGTGGAACGTCCGGCCCTGCAAGTCTATCGCGGTTCCGTGGCCGAGTCGGCTGATGATGTTCGGGTGGCGGACGCGGTCGAGTGCGATGGCCTCGTTACGGAAGTTCTCGATGAGAGTGCGCTCAAGCTCCGCGTCGGGCGCGTCCCCGAGGTGCGTGTTGAGCGCCTTGATGACGACGGTGCGCGGCTGGCCCTCGGCCGCCGCCGCGTCGCGCGCCACGTAGACTTCGGAGTAGCTGCCGCGCCCGAGGCATTCGAGCACGTCGTAGCGCCCGTCGAGTCTACACTGTTGGAGTTTAAGCTCGCTCATCTACGGAAACTGTTACGGGGTCGCGCCGGGCGTCGGTTGTGCGCCGCCGTCTGCGCCCGTCTGCTGTTGCGGCGGCGGCTGTTGCTGGGGTCGTATGACTCCGTCGAGCGCGCGCGCGGAATCGTTCGCGGCGGCCGAGTCGCCGTTGCGCACCTGCGCCGCGACCTTCGCGAGCAGCGCGTCTATCTTCAACTCGCCGTTGCGCGAGGTCATGTTGTCGCCCGCCTTCTGTATCGAGAGGTCGAACGCGCGGACTGCGTCCTGCTGCCTGTCAACCAGCAGCAGCGCGCGGCCGTACAGGTACAAAAGCTCCGGGTCGTCCGCCGTCATCGGGTCGCCGCCCGTCTGCGCCTTCATCCTCTCTATCTCGGAGACGGGCGAGAGGTCTACGGCCGCGCGCCTGCTCTCGAAGACGGCCGCGGGGCTCGCGACGGCGGGAGAAGGGAACGCGGCGGAGGCGGCGGGCGTCGGCTCGGTCGCGGCCCCGCGCCGCGCGTCGCCCGCGGCTTTGTTGGACGCGGCGCTCAGCCCCTTGCGCTCGTACATCATCCCCACGTAGAAGGCCAGGGCGGCCGCGCCGAGGACGAGCAAGAGCGAGACGGGTATCGCGAGAGAGCCCGACTTCTTCTTGCGCGCTTCGGCGCGGACGTTTGATGTGGGCGTGGCGTCAACTGATGTCTCCGAGCCCGCCGCGGCCGCGCGCGAGCCCGCGCCTGCCGCGTCGCCGCCGTCGAACGGCCTTCGCAGGAACGCGCCGCTCTGAGTCCGCGCGGAGTCTGCGTCGGAAGGCGAGCCCGAACTCGACGCGCCGGCGGCTTCGGAAGAGGCGCGTGCGGGGCGCGCGCTCGCGGCGCGCTCGCGTATGAGCGTCACCTCGTCGTCGGCGGGGTTTGCGCGGCGCGAAGCGTTGCCGCCGACTCTGACGAGCACGGCCGTCAAATTGTCTTCGGCCCCGCGCTCGTAGCAGAGGCGCTTCATCTCCGCGCAGGTCTCTTCGAGTTCGCCCGCGGAGCGCAGGAGCGCCGACAACTCCGCGTCCGGGATGTGGCGCGTGATGCCGTCGGAGCAGAGCAGGAAGAGCGTGCCGTTCTCGACCTCGAACGTGCGCAGGTCGACTTCCACGGAAGCCTCGGCGCCGAGCGCGCGGCTGATGACGTTGCGGCCCGGATGGTTCAGAGCCTGCTCGGGCGTCATGCGCCCCGCCCGCACCTCTTCCTCGACGAGCGAGTGGTCGTCGGTCTCGCGGTGCAGACGCCCGTCGGGGGTCATGCGGTAGAGGCGCGAGTCGCCGACGTGGCCGACGGTG
>Ga0126311_10001527_pt1 | contig 11258 bp, 10 predicted proteins | sample Plot61_FD_92539 | JGI IMG/M metagenome (GOLD analysis project Ga0126311, IMG submission 92539) | Serpentine soil microbial communities from UC McLaughlin Reserve, CA, USA - Plot61 | ecosystem: Environmental > Terrestrial > Soil > Grasslands | place: USA: UC McLaughlin Reserve, Lake County...
AGGGGAACAGCAAACAACAGGCCCCGGAAAATAGCGAATCTTTCGCGCTTACCTTCGCCGGGCCTCGCGACGCGCCCCGGACCAGGACATCTACACGGTCAAGCACGACCTGCTAGGGTCTTTCCCCTTGCTCTTTACTTTCGGAGGCTCGGGCCCCTCCGGCTACTGCTACAACGCCATCATCAACAGGACAACAGGACGGCCCGCGAGGGAGGAGATCACGGGCCGGCATTGATGCCTGTGCTCATGATCGAGTCAGGAGGATTTTTTGAAGCGAGTCTCGAATCAAGCATGAGGGATTAGCCTTCTGTAATCCCTGCCGGCCCCTGATCCCCTGCCCTCCACTCCATCAGGACGTGCGCGCCCTTGGCTTCGCCCTGCGTGAAGCCGAGCCGCTCGAATAGCTGGAGCGAAGGGTTGTAGCTTTCGACCATTATGGCCACCGGCTTCCCGGTCCTTTCGCCTTCCGACATCAACCCCCTGATAATCCCGGAGCCGATATGCAGGTTTCTATACCCCGGCAGTATCGTGATGTCGAGTATGCGTATCTGCTTTTCGGTCCTCGCGACGTAGACGCGGCCGACGCGCGCGTCGCCCCACACGATCACGCTCTGCTCGCCCTCGGGATAGAACTTCCTGTAGTGCGCCTGCTGCGCGGCGTGCTGCATCTTGATGAAAGCCTGCTTCTGCTCCGGGCTCCAGGGCACGGCGGAAAGCTCGTGCTCGCGCGTGCTGCCGTAGACCTCGATTATGAAGCCCTCATCGTCGGGGCCCGCGGGGCGCAGGGTCGCGTTCGTAGACATGGCTTACCTTATGATCCGTGTGATTCGAACTCGCGGGGCAGGAGGTTAAATATCGCCTCGTAGGTCACGCCTTTCTCGTCTTTCTTGATCGGCACCAGAAATATGTCGAGCGCCCCCATCGCCTCGTGGGTCAGCCTGTATATGCCTTGCGCGACGGGGCTATTATCCGGGCCGAGAAAAATGAGCGAGTACTCGTCGTGCTCGTCAGAGAGCGAGAGCTGCCTCGTGCTTACCAGTTCGAGCTCGAGCGCGTCCGCCTCCCCGACGTGCATCGTGAACCTGGTGTTAAGGTGCTTCGCGAAATCGTCCATCTTCAGTAGCTCGGCCATGCCTTCCAATCCTCCATTCATATTACGTTCTTCGGATTTTCCGCCCTGATACTCCATCTGAAAATACGCGCCCGCGTCTTCGATCACCCTGAATCCCATGCGCTCGTACAGCCGGAGGGCGCGGTTCGTCTTCATCACCTGAAGCCTGAGGGGGAGCCCCTCGCGTCGCGCTTCACCCTGTAAGTCCCGTATCAGGCTCGTGCCGCTTCCCGCGCCCCGGTGCTCGGGCAATATCGATATGTCGACGAGACGGAGCGCCCCGTCCCTCGCGCCCACGAAGAGGCGGCCGATAGGCTCCCCCTCTGAAAGGATGATGCTGTGCGAAGCGCCCGCGTAGGCCTTCTTGTAGCCCGCCTGCTGGCCGTCGAACTGCATCCTTAAGAAGGCTTCCTGCTGGGACTCGCTCCAGCCCCACTCCGCGACCTCTTCCATGCGGACGGCGCTGTACAGGCTGAAGAGAAACGCTTCGTCGTCCTTTTCCACGGGGCGGAGTGTCAGAGCCATAGTCTCGATCCACTTGCGCGAGTCGCGCCTCTCGGTCCGTCGGATTTTGGGAGAAAGGATCGTACATGCTCGCGCCCAATATATCAAGCAAGCCCGCGAGCGTCGCCGGCGAGGGGGGGGCGGGCCATTACTCGGGGCGGCTGGGCGGGGGCGGCGCATCATCTTCTCCGAGCAGGCGAAGCACGGTCGTGAACCGGTCTTTGTAGACGGTCTCGAAATCGCCGCTTATGGCGGCCGCGCTCAGGAAAGCGGTGTGGTCGTTGTCGGTGAATACGTATTTCGCGCCGAAGCGATCCCTGATTATGGGAGCCGGGTCGCTTTCGTCTCCGAGCGTGACGCGCTCGTAGAGTTTCCACAGCTGCGGGTCCGCTTCATAAAGGTAGGTCGGGTCGAGCCCGACGACGTAGGCGTTATTCGGATTGTAATAGAAGAGCATCGGGAAGTCGTCCCAGTCGGTGTTGAAGACCACAGAGCCGGGTTCCGCGTGTTCGGCGAGCCAGAGGGACGCGCCCTGATAAGCGTACGGGTCGGCTTCGCTCTTTATGCTGGCGTGGGCTTGCAGCATCACGGCCCCCATCGCGGCGAAAGAGGCCACGAGCAGCGCGGCCGAGGCGAGGGCCGCGATCGCCCTGTCTGAGGCTTCCGGGATGCGGGCGCGCGAAGCCCGCGCGAGATAGGGGGCGAGCGCGAAGGCTCCGAAGATGACCGCGAACGGGGGCCAGTACTCGATGAAGCGCCGCGATTTGAATGCGAGCAGCAGAAACATGGTCGCGACGAGTAGAAAGAAGAGAGGCCTCAGGTTGCGGCGGGCGCGCCCGGATTTGAAGCCGACGAGGGCCGCGAAATAGATCGCGAAGGCCACGGCGCTGCCTCCCAGAAGGTCCCACGAGTAGTACGGGTACCACTCGACCCCGACGTTCACCGAGTAAGACGCGGTGGCCTTCATCAGGAGGTGATCGCGAAAGAGGAAGAGGTTCTGCGGAAAGTAGGGATTGATGAGGAGGCCCGCCAGGACTCCCAGCGAAGAGGCCGCAAGCGCCCTCACGTCGACGCGGCGCTCCGTCAGGTATACCGCTACCGCGAGCGCCGCCGCGAATGCCAGGATCAAGGGAAAGAGGCTGTAGAACCAGACGAAGGCGAACGACAGCGCGGCCAGCCAGGCGAGCTTTTGCCTGAGCATCAGGTACGCGCCCACGCCCAGAAACGCGACAGAGAGGCTGGGCGCTCGCGTCATCGACATTCGATAAAGGAACGGCTCGGAGCTCGCGATCAGAGGCACGAGCCAAAACCATCTGAAGGGCACGCGCCATACGACCAGCAAAGCGAACAGCGCCGTGAGCCCGAGGCTTGAGAAGATGGCGGCCGCGAGCTTCGCTCCCACCCGCATATCCCCGAAAGTGAAGGGCGCGAGCATCAGGTGAAAGAGGTAGTGGTGGTCGACGTAGTCGCGCTCGTTCAGGGTCGTGAGCGGCAGGACTTTGAAGGGGGGAAGCGCGGGCGCGGCTTCGCGGAGCATGCGGCTCCACCGGATGTGATAGTAGCCGTCGTTATCGAGGATGGCCGGGCCCGCGAACTCTATCCACGACATCGCGCCGAAAGTGATCGCGAAGGCAACGGCTATCTGCGGGAAGGCGCGCGAGAAGGCCCGCCTGAGCAGGCCTATGAATGGGTTGCGCGTGGGCGGAGCCGTGGAGGCTGTAGCCCGGGCGACGACTTCGGCAGGGCCCGCTCTGTCCGGCGTCTCGATTTCGACGGCAGGGTAGCGCCCCGGATCGCGTGCGTCGAATAGAGGGGCATCGGTCTCCATAACCCTTTATTTAACGCGCGCGGCCAGAGCCTCCACGCGCCTGCCCAGTTCATCGACCTGCCCGACCATCTCTCGCGCTTCGTCCGTGTTCACGCTTCGCAGATCGCCCGCGAGTTTTGTGATGCGCTCCTTCAAGGATTCGGCGTCGCGGCGCAGGACGCCCTTGTTGAAGAAGCGGTTGAAGGTCGAGCTCGCGCGGTGTTCGAGCGACTCGACATCGTTTTTAATACCGGCAAAGAGCGCGGCGAAGGTTACGCGCTGCAAGCCGAGGAATCGCTCTTCGCGCTCCTTCAGGCCCGCGGTGCGCTCGCCCAGCTCTTCCGTGCGCGCTTCGATCTGGCCCGCACGGCGGTCGAGCTCTTTTTCGAGCGCCTCGGTTCGGGTGGCGAGGACGGAGGACAGGTCTTCGACCTTGCCGATCTGCTCGATGGCCCGGGCCGCGCGAGCCTCGGCTTCGCTGATCTTCCCGGCGAGCTGCTGCTCCAGCGCGCCGGCCTTCTGCGTGGCCGCGGCGACCTCGCCTCCGAGCTGGCCCGCGCGGGCCTCGGCTGCCGCGGCGCGAGAGCCGGCGGCGGCGATCTGATCGGGGAACTGCGAGGTGCTCGTCTCGATCTGAGACGCGAGGCTCTTCACGAGGTCGAGCTCGACCATCTGGCTTTCGATGATCTTGCTCTGCTCCTTGAACTGCTTCCGGTTTTCGTAGTCGGTTTCGTCGAGCTGCTCTTTGAGCGCGATCAGGCGGGCCGCGAGCAACGCCTCGCGGTTGCTAGGGTTCTTCTTCAGGGTCGCGGCGAGCGCGTAAATCTCGGCGTCGGACAGGTCTGCGCCGTCGGGATTCTGCCGGGTCGCGTCGGCGCTCACCGTCGCGACGAGGCCGTCAGGGGCCAGCTCCGAGAGCAGGGGATCGACGGCGGACTGGTCTTCTCTTCTGTCGGCCGCGCCGCCGAACAACAGGTGGCTCCGCATAAGGGCTCTCTGCGACGGCGCGTTCTCCCGGCCCGCCGCCAGGTCTATCATGTAGATGAGCCCCCAGAAGGCGAAGACCATTATGCTCGTGAAGACGGCCAGGCGCACGAACGAGCGGTGAACGTGCGAGAGCAATCTGAAGGGAGTATCGAAGAAGGGAGGCGTGGCAATCTCCCGGCGCTCGGGAAATGAATAGTACCTCTCTTTCCAGCGACTGGCTCGCGGAGCGTTGATGGGGCGCAGGTCCGGCTCGAAAGCGTTCTGCGACCCTCGCTTTATGCGAAGCCGCATGCGGCCGGAGACGCGCTCCCAGAACGAGAGCGCCGGGCCCGTCAGGTAGATTATCAGGAAGACCAGCGTAAGGAGCGCGAGGCTCGCGATCCCGAAGCCCTTCATTCTCTTATTGACCCATCCCATGTAGCCCCGGTAGAGGCGCTCGTCGCGTTCCTTCAGATAAGGGCTGACCTGCCAGATGCCGAGGAACGGCTGATTGCTCGGGCTGAGCAGCGCGTCGGCTTCCTGCTCGACCCGGTCTTCGGAGTAGATCCGGTTGCGGTCGAAGTAGTACTTGAGCCACTCGCGGAAACTCTCCGGGTCCTGCCCGCTGTCCAGGTACTCGCCCATCACGGGCAGAGCCCCGGCCCAGGCCTCGTCGTTGCCGGCGTCGAACCTGGACGTGATCCACCGGCCCGGCCCCCGGCGCAGGAACTGCTCGTAGTCGCGCTGGAACTTCGGATCTTTCATCAGCCAGTTGGAACTCGTCCAGTCTTCGTACGCGTTGCGGTCCGTTCCCCTGTCCTTCGCGAACTGCGTCAAAGAGGCGCGGCGCTGTACGGGGTTGACCTTTCCGCGAAGCACGAGCCACGAGCCGAGGACCGAGAGCAAGAGGATGAGCATGGTCGCCGGGACCGTCACGCGCCATGAGCGAAAGTACCGGCCCCCGAACAAGACGACCAGCGCGAGCATCGGAGTGATGAAGAAAAAGAAGAAGACGAAGAGGTAGAGGAAGACGGGCTCTTCGCGCGGAAGCACGGGATTCCACCACGCGGGCACCGGCGCCAGCCTTACGAACATCATCGTCCCGAGCAGGACGAGTGCGAGGAAGAGTTGCTGGCCGAGCACGAGCATCAGCAGGATCGACAGCCGCGCTCCCCACCGCTTCGATTCGAAGCGGCGCACGAAGGTGCGGTTTAGCCGCTCGTCCACCTCGTTGCGCAGGGCCGCGATGTCTTCGTCCGTGGTCTCAAGGTGCGCCACGTCGAGCTCTCTGCGCAGCTGTGCGAGCTTCACCGTCGCCGCGAGCTTCGCGAAGGGTGAGAGCCCGCGCTCGCGCGCGTCGAGCGCGACAATGTATTCTCTGAGTATATCCGTGTCCCGGGTTATTACTGTTTCCATAATTTCGGTAGAGGCCGCGCATAAGGACATCGAAAGAACGACGAAGCCCGCTCTGAATGCTCGCTCATCCGCACAGGGTCAATCGAATGCCCTTAACCAATCCTCCCACTCCCGTTTGATCTCACGTGTTGAAATTCTGCACTACCTTCAAATCTTCTCCATTGATCGCATCGAGGTAGATGGTCCAGGTCATGGACGAGCCCGCGACGATCTCCCACCCGAGATGCACTTCAATGGAATCGCCTTTTTCCACCGGCACGATGACCAGCCGCTTGACGGCGATCTCGTTGAGGCCGCCGATGCGCATGGTCTGCGGCCGTCCGGCGATGTCTCCGTAAGTGAATGTTCTTCCGACCACCCTTTGCGCCGCGTCGCTTCTCTCGACGACGGGCCGCAGGGGAAGCTCGACGGTCGGTATGAAGCGGCTGTCGAGCTGCATCAGGCGGCCGTCAGCGCTCATCACGATACTCATCTCGCCGAAGCTCGCCGCGATGGGGAAGGGATAATTCACCTGTTTATACGTGAACCTCTTGACGGTGCCGGATTCATCGGCGGCCGCAAGCGAGATGGTCGCCGGGTCCGCCCCGATCAGGTCCCTCCACCTGTCGATGAAAATCTTGACGGCCTCGCGCACCGCGATGGTTTCCGAGCCCGGCTCCGGCGCTCCCGCGAGAATCTGTATCCCGCCCGAGACTCCCAGCAGCGAGCGCGGGGTATGGGTGAAGGGGTAAAGGTCGGGCGGCGTTTGCGCCACCCCGTAGGCGTTCAGCATCCGCCTCCACTCGCGCTCGGCCTTGCCCCTGCTCTCGGGCGAGTCTCTGATTACGGCCGGGTAAGTCTCTCTCGGCGCGGTCGGAGTTTGCGGAGATTGTTCACACCCGACCATGAGCGGAACCACCGTAAAAAAGGCTAGGAAAAATACTCTCATAGCAGAACAGACGCCACGCCGCGCGCCTGTGCGAAAGGTCTCGGCGCGCGAAGAAGTATCGAACTATCATTATTCATGTTTTTAAATCAGCAGGCAAGCTGACGCCATAAGCAGATGCGGCCGATCCTGTTTCGTAAACGATTTGTAAAGGCGACGAAGCGGCTCCGGCATCGCGGTAAAGGAAGCGCCCGCCCGTGCCCGGACCCTGCTTCGCGCGACTATAAGCTTCACCTGCGCTAAAGCTCGCTCGTAGCCGGGTGGATCATTGCCCTCCGGCCGGTGCGAGCAGGGACGGGCCGCTGCCCGCGACGCCTCGCGCTGTAAATATCTTTTTACATAATGCTCCCGTATAAATATGATCGGGGAATGCTATGGGATTTCCTCAAGAGAGCATTCGGCGGAAGGCCCGCGCCTCCCGGGCGCTCGGGGGATGAGCTTGAGGCCGAGTTAGAAGCCGGCCTTGACGAAGATCCGTTTCCGAGCCCCGTGGTGATCGAGTTTCGCGACGTGATGGACCTGCACTCCATTCCTCCCCGGCAGGTAAAAGCCGTCGTGGAAGAGTACCTGGAAGAGGCGCGCCGTCGCGGGATAAGATGGGTGCGGATAATTCACGGCAAGGGCATAGGAGTGCAGAGAGAGACCGTGCGCTCGATTCTTTCGCGCACGCCTTACGTCGTCGAATACAGAGACGCGCCGCCGGAAGCGGGCGGCTGGGGCGCGACCCTCGTTACGCTCGGCAGCGCCGGCGCAGTGCCGGAACCTGAATCGCCCGAATAGCCGTCATGCCTCATGGATACTCCACATCTCGCGACATTTTATGCTAAATTAGGTGCGCAATGAAAAACCGAACTCAACTACTTTTCCCGCTCCTGGTCTTGCTCGTGGCGCTTGCGTCTGCGTGCTCCGCGCCGGAGGGGAATTCCAATTCGCCCGGCTCGGCCAATCTGAATTCCGCCCAGACGCCGCTTCCCCAAACCGGAACTCCCTCCGCCGCCTCCGACAGCGGAGTTCCCCAGACCTCCGCGCAGGCAAATCCGCAGCCGTCCCCCGAGCCTGCCGGCGCTCCGGCCGGGCCGCAGACCGCGGTTTCCGCTCCGGCCAAGGCCGATCCCGCGGCGGTCGCGAGCGGGCCGAAGATCGTCGTTCCCGTAAAGAAGATCGACTTCGGGTTGCAGGCCAAGGACAAGACTCTCGTGAGAACCATAACGGTCAGAAACGGCGGCAAGTCGGAGCTGAAGATCGACGCCGTCGAACCCAGCTGAGGATGCACGGCTGTGGACTTCCCGAAAGTCCTCTCGCCTGGTAAGGCGGGCACAATCAAAGTCGAAGTCAAGACGGGGCGGGCTTCAGGCGAGCACGTAAAATCGGTGACGATCAAATCGAACGACCCGAACCAGCCGAACGTCAAAGTCGATCTCGTCTTCAACGTTAAGGAAGATAAGAAGAGCTGACGGCCCCCTCTTTTCCATATGACCAAACCCGAACCTGATTACCAGGAGATGCTCTCGTTTGTCGGCCGACAGTTGCAGCCCAACGCCATTAGAAAGCTGACGGCGCTGCTCGGTCGCGGCGACGTGATATCTCTGGCCGCGGGCGCTCCCAGCCACGAGACTTTTCCCATCGGCGAGCTGGCCGACATAGCGGCGCAGGTCATAGGCAAGCGCGGGCGCTTCGCCCTGCAATACGGCCCGACGCGCGGGCAGAACCAGCTCGTCGAGTACGTTGCCGCCATTATGCGCGGGCGGGGGATAGAATCCGCATCACCTTCAAACATCGTGATGACCACGGGCTCGCAGCAGGGGCTGGACCTCATCTCGCGAGTGATCATCGACCCCGGCGACATCGCCCTGGTCGAGCTGCCGAGCTACGTGGGCGGCACAATCGCCCTGCACAACGCGCGGGCGGAACTGGTGGGAGTGCGGCAGGATGACGGGGGCATAGTCATCGGCGACCTCCTGGAGAAGATAGAGATGGCGCGCTCGCAGGGGCGTCGCGTCAAATGTCTCTACACGATTCCCAACTTTCAAAACCCTTCCGGCGTCACCCTCGCCAGCCCGCGCCGCAGGGAGCTGGTAGCTATCGCCGACGAGCACGATCTCCTGTTGATCGAAGACGACGCCTATTACGAGCTCTATTTCGCGGGCGAGCGCGAGCGCTTCGATACGCTCGCCGCGCTCCGCCCGTCGCGCGTCGTCTACCTCAGCAGTTTCTCGAAGGTGCTCGCCCCGGGCCTGCGGACGGCCTGGCTGTGCGCGCCCGAAGAGATCGCTTCTAAGGTGGAGCTTGCCAAGGAAGGCGCCGATCTCTCTTCGAGCGTGCTCGATCAGGCGATAGTCGCGGAGGCTGTTGGCTCCGGGCTGATCGAGCGGAGATTGCCCCAGATCCGAGAGTTTTACCGAATCAGGTGCCGGGCTATGCTCGAAGCCCTTGAGCGCTCCGCCCCCTCCGGGTCATCCTGGACGAGCCCTCTGGGCGGCTTCTTCATATTGATGAAACTGGCCCCCGGCGCGGACGCGACCGGAATGCTCCCGGACGCGATCGAAGAGGGAGTGGCTTACGTGCCGGGCCAGCCGTTCTTCGTAGACAGGAGCGGAGCAAACACCTTGCGCCTCGCCTTTTCGAAAGAGTCCCCGGAGTTGATAAGGGAAGGCATCGAGCGACTGTGCCGCGTCTTATCGAAATGACGCTCCGACCGCGTCGGTCAATTTCGCGTTATTCGGTCAGTCAAATCTTTCATCACGCCCGAAGGGGCAAGAAACCCGTCGTCATTATGGGGACGGGTTTGCCCCTTTTATTGTGAAAATCCGCGCCTGATTCAAGCGCGGATTCTGGAACGGGAATTGAATAAGTAATCGTCGCGCGGCCGCAAAGCTTAAGCCCCGAGCCGCGCACGACTACGGCAGAGATGGAGTGCGAGATTCAATAAGCGGGTTATTAGCTCTTATAGAAATACCAGCTTCGTCGCTTCAGTCGCCCCGGTACCCCCGCCCCCAACCCCCAGAGCTGGCCAGCCCCCGAGCTAGCTCTTTTAATTGTTTTTAACCACCCTCGAATTATCGGCCTTCGATTGTGACGTGGTCGCGACGACCAGCCCTTTATCCGTGCTCAGCAGAAGCAGGTCGCCTGAAAGAATGGGGTCTGCAACTATCTCGAAGCCACGCTCCAGCCGGTAAAGATTTACCCGACGACCGTCGGAATTAAGAAAAACCGCGACATACTCGCCCCGCAGGGGAGCTATCAGAGTCGCATCCCCCACGACGAGGGGATCGGCCGCGATGCGGTTCTCAAGACGCCTCTTCCATATCCGATCTCCGGTGGCCTTAGCGAGCGCATAGATGAAGTTGTCGAACGAGGCGACGAGCACCCGGTCCGCGACGACGACGGGCCCGGCTTCAATCGCCGCGCCCGTGCGCGACCGCCACCTGAGCTTGCCGGTCGGCGCGTCGACCGAGTAGGCATACCCATCCCCTGATCCGAAGTAAAGGGCGGGGCCGTCGATCGCGGGCTTGCCGATTATTTTGCCCCCCGTCTGCACTCGCCATATAAGCTTGGCGTCTTCGGGCTTGATGCTATACAGAGCGCCGTCATCGCTCCCGAAGTAGATCGCCCCCTCGGTCAGGAGCGCGCGGCCGCGGACCACATCCTGAGTCGCGAACTTCCAGACGGGCTCTCCGCTGCTCGCGGCAAGCGCATACAGAGAGCCGTCGGCGCTCCCCACGTAGATGCGATCTTTCCCGAGAGCGAGCGACGAGGTGAAATGCCGCTCGTAATCTCTTACCCAGAGCGTGAGGCCGGTCCCCTTATCGACCGCTCGCAGCGAGGCCCCCGCTTCCGACCCGTCTTCGGCGATCTTGCGCGAGGCAATGTACACGGAGGACTCGCCCACGGCGATGGGGGCGCTGATCAACCCTCCGGGCTCGCTGGTCCAGAGCAGGGAGCCCGTGTCGCGGTCGAGGCAGACGGCCCGGCCCCCGACGAGCGGCAGGTAGATGCGCGCCTCGTCGAGCGTGGGGAGAATGGACGAGGCGCTCTCGGTCAGGTACTGCCACGACCTTTTAAAAGGCAGGGCAAGGGGTGATGTCGAGGTGGCTCCGGCCTCGGAGAGAGATTCCTGCCGGGCGGCGGATCCGGCCGCCCTGGCGTCTTGTCTCGCGGGGGATTCTTGCGCGGCCGGGACGGCGGTCTTCCGCTCCGCGCCGGGCGAGCCGAGAGCGAAGATCGAAGAGAGGATTATCGAAATGGCTTTATGCATTTGATTCAGGTAGTGCCGGGCGATACCTGGGAGCGCGGGCCCACGGCCCGCATGCTTTTATCAACACGACATGCCGGAATAGAACTGATCACGCCCGAGTATTCTATTGCGCGCCTCGGCGGATCGTCAAAGTATACTCGGGTGAGAGGATTACAAGCGCGGATAGGTTGCAAGGGCGGAACCGATACCTGCCGGATGATCGCCGGAAAAAGTGAGGCACGTTCCGGCGATCATTTCCGGGAGTCGGGCCAGTATCAACGGGCGGCGCGCGAGC
>Ga0126311_10001528_pt1 | contig 11257 bp, 7 predicted proteins | sample Plot61_FD_92539 | JGI IMG/M metagenome (GOLD analysis project Ga0126311, IMG submission 92539) | Serpentine soil microbial communities from UC McLaughlin Reserve, CA, USA - Plot61 | ecosystem: Environmental > Terrestrial > Soil > Grasslands | place: USA: UC McLaughlin Reserve, Lake County...
CAGTCCGAGCCACCAGGATCGTGTCCACACCGAGAACATCCGCCGCCAGACGCGCCGCGGTCAACTTCTGAATAAACTCCTGCGTTGGCACCAGAACTTTGCCACCCATGTGGCCGCACTTCTTACACGACGCAAGCTGATCTTCGAAGTGCACTCCGGCCGCGCCCGCTTCGATCATCGCCTTCATCAACTCAAACGCATTCAAGCAGCCGCCAAAACCAGCCTCAGCATCAGCAACGATCGGCGCATACCAATCGATGCCGTTGCGTCCTTCAACATGATCGATCTGATCGGCGCGCTGAAACGCGTGATTGATCTTGCGCACGACTTCGGGAACGCTGTTCGCCGGATACAAACTCTGGTCGGGGTACATCTGACCAGCGACGTTGGCATCAGCAGCCACTTGCCAACCGCTCAGATAGATCGCCTTCAACCCGGCCTGTACTTGCTGCACGGCCTGGCAGCCAGTCATCGCGCCCAGTGCGGGAACGTAAGACTCGCTGTGCAAGAGTTCCCACAGACGTTTTGCTCCACGCTCGGCCAGCGTGTGTTTTATTTCGAGAGAGCCGCGCAGCTTTACGACATCTTCGGCGGTGTAGTCGCGCTTGATCCCGCGCCAGCGCTCAGACGTGGCCCATTCATTTTCCAATGCAGCATGATCGTAAGTTTTCATCGTGTCCCTCCCCAGTGGATCGTTGTGGTAACGTCAGATCGGATCAAATTCCTGATTCCGAATTAGCAATTCGCTGATGTCGCGCGCCGCTCGAAAGTTTTCAATCACCGGCCCATCGACGCCCGCCGGAAGCTCCCTCAAAATGCGATCGAGCTCCTGATCGAACATCTGGCTGATCGTCTCCGGCGTGTGCCGAATTTGATCGCTGGCCTCTTCCATCTCGAGACAATCGCGATGACGAATACGCTGCGCGATCATCAGACGATAGATGCGATCGGTGGCGAGGTCTTCCATGTAGCCGTCAAGCAGGCTTGCGCCTTTGCCGTTCAGCACGCCGTTGCGATAACGGATGACCGTGCGGATGGCCGCGCGTGTTCCGTTGGTCGTGATCTTTCCGACGCAAGTCGGAGCGGGTCGCAGATCAGGTTGTACTTGTGCGTCTGGCTTGCGGGCCTTGACCTGATTCGGAAAAGGAAACGGTCCCACGGCGACCTCGTTCTGGTCCGGGTGCCCGGTCCACGCGCCATCCATCAAACAGTTCGCCTCGTTCTTCTTGTCTTCAGCCAGCACGCGTAGCGCGCGTTCGTTCAACTCTGAATCGGTGCGGCTCGGATAGAGGGCGGTCATACCGCCAATCGCAAGGATTCCGTGCTTATGGCAAGTCTCGGCGAGCAGCTCGCGCAGGTTCTGGAAGAACGGCACGTTGTGTGGGATCGTGTTTCGGTCTGGCAGGATCCATTCCGGATCTTCGAAGTTGAAGTGGATCAGGCTCGCCATGTAATCCCAGCGACCGAGATTTAGACCGACGATGTGATCACGCAGCTGATAGATGAACTCTTCCATCTGGTACGCAATCGGGTGCGACTCAACGAGGGCCATACACTTGATGTAACCGCGTGGCAACTCTTTCGCGTCTTCGATCGCGCGAAACAAATCACGCCACCATAAAGCTTCTTCAGCAGATTCAGATTTCGGAATGTAGAAGCTGAGCGGATGTCGCAGACGCTCGATGTCCGTCTGGTAAGCGACGAGTGCGACGTCGAATAAGGAAGCCGCCATCAACTCGTCTTTGAACACACCTGCCTGGCTGATGTGCAGCCCACGTGGGCGAATGAGCGTGACTGTGTTGCTTTCTTTGATCCCGACGTTCGTGTTTCGCTTCGCGTCGAAGTACGTGAGCTCACCTTTCAACGCTGCATCGATGTTGACAATCCCAGCCATGAGGTTTGACCACGTGTTCGCCATCGAGTCTTCAAGATCGAGCATGACACCGGGCGCGCCGGAGTTGAGCATCTTCACGACGAGCTCGGCGTCGTCCGCGGGTCCGGTCATCTGGTTACGTTGGTCCGCACACCACGCGGGGAGCGGAATCGACCAGTCTGCCGTCGTGGCTTCCGAAGCCGGCAGATAATCTGGCTTCTTTCCACGGTGCGAAGATGCAAGGACATCGACTCGCTTCTGCCTCAGTCTTTGCTGGCGCTGCGTCAGCTCCCGATGAAGCGGCAACAGAAACTCCATGAACCCTGCGGGCAGGTCCCGCTGCGGATTAAACTCCGGCGGCGCCGTATTGAAAGGTGTTCCGTATTGTGAACGAGTGCTCGACATAATGTGTGCGCAGGTTTAGCATGCCTGTTCAAACCCCCGCAATAGAGTAATCAGAATCGTGAACGCAATGTTTTTATTCGTGCGATAACGCACACCAGCATTCACAGAGTTACGTCCGAAAAAGGCTAATATTGGCTTTTTAGACCAGTTGGGCCGGTTCGGTATTGTGAACAGGATTTTCATAAGCGGAGGAATCGTAAGGTGCCAACAGCAGTCGCAAAAACCCGGGAGCCGGGCAAACATGGTCAGAATCGTGAACAGGTAACGTCAGTTGAGCGGGCGCTGTCGATTCTTGAGCTTCTGGCCAGCCGAAATCACGGGCTGAGCACGTCCGAGATCAGCCGTGTCGCGCGAGTGCCGAAGAGCTCGACCAGTTACATTTTGCGCACGCTGGTCGGACGTGGATATGTACGGCGTGATCCCGAAACCGGACACCACACGCTCGGCATCCGCGTTTTGAGTCTCGGTGGGCAGGGGATGCAAGGTATAGCCCTGCGGGAGCTCGCGATGCCGCATTTGCGACAACTCGTTGAGACCACGCGTCTCGGAGCCCACCTTGCGATCCTGGATCATGGTGATGCTGTGTACATCGAACGGATCGAATCGCCAGGGTTTATCAAAATGGACATCTGGAACGGCAGGCGTGTGGCGCCACAGGCTACGGCGGTCGGAAAGGCGCTGATCTGTCACTTGAGTCGTGAAGAGGTGCAGGAGATCGCTGGAATGCATCCACTCAGACCCGTGTCACCGCGAACAATCGTGACGCTGCCGCATCTGTTTGAAGAGCTCGCTGCCATCTCCCGGCACGGTTATGCAATTGACGACGAGGAACACGCGGTTGGTGTGCGTTGTGTGGCAGCTCCCGTGTTTTCCGCGAGCGGTGAAGTTGCGGCGGCGATCGGCGTGACGGGTACCGTGAGCCAGCTCAACGATGATTATCTGCCGTCGCTGGGCAAGATCGTGCAAACGACGGCTCTAAAGTTGTCCGCGCAGCTCGGCGGCCGCCGCAGTAGGTAGCGTTTGTGGCTAAAGCTTTTGTGCCTTTTGTGGCTGAAAAAGCCAGTCGCAGACCAGGCGCCCGACCCGAAGTCGAAGCGGCCCTGTTCCGAGCGCGGTGATGTGCGAGCCAACGGCCTTCCACGCACCACTTCGCTTCACGAGCACGTCTGTGTACTGATACTGACCTGACATGGACCAACCTTTGTAACGCCCGCGAAACGTCGACCTGCCGGTCACAACCGCAGTATCCCCGTTAATCCGAACCTTCACGTCGTCACTCTCCGTGCTCTCGAAGTGGACTTCATTAGTTTGGATTGCCGCAAGACTCTCCGCCTTACTCCGTACGTTCCCGAGCGGATCAGTCAGGATGTACTCGTCCGCCATCAGCCGGTCGAGTGTGTCGAGGTCTTTACGCTCGAAAGCGTCGCCCCAGTCAGCCTCTATCCGCCTGACCTCCTCTTCCTCAGAGTACGTTGCCGGATTCTGTAGTGTTTGCCTGTTGAGTGTTAGATAGTCTGTCGCTGAACTCATACCGCCTTGCTCTACCCCTGGTTCTTTTGCGTCGTGAGCATGAAAATCCTGTGCCGTGATCGTACATCAACAGAAATCACCGGTTGGACCAGTCTCGTTGCCTGTCACAAGAATTTTTGGTTCAAAGTATTACAGGCACAGCGCATCGAAGTAAGGCGACAACGACTGTACGCTAGCGTGCTTTCAACACCCACGACAGTCCTTCGCGCGCGATGTCGGCAGGAATCTCATGGTCGCCTTCGAACTCACGAAACGTGACGTCGTAGCCGTAACCCTTCAGACCGTCGGCGATGCGCCGGCCACAGCGATCGATGGGAAGAATGTGATCGTGCGTGCCGTGTGAGATGTAGATGCGTGGCTGGCCGTGTATGTCGCCGCTGATCACGAATCCTGGTGAGAATGCGACGATGCTGTTGAAGAGATCACCATTAATCATCCCGAGCGAGAGCGCGTAACTGGCGCCATCGGAAAAGCCGCCCACTGAAACGCGCGCAGGATCAATCGCAGTCGTCTCAAAGACGCGTTCGAGCGCGCGATTCAGATATTCAACGTCTATTCCGAAACCGTCGCCACCGATCGCGTCCCACGTTGTATCGCGCGAATTCGGCGCCAGCACTGCCACGCCGGCTTCTTCGTGAGTCGTGCCCAGGTACCAGAACATCTCTTCGGCACTCTGCGTCGCGCCGTGTAACATCACGAACAAAGGAAGCGGAGACTGGCCGGCATTCTTCGGTATCTGAAGAACTGCATCACGCTCGCTATCCAAACCGAGCTTGATCTCTCCCGTGGCCGAAGTCTTAACATCATTACGCGGACGAGCGGTAAGTCGTCCATCGCTTACGATCACCGAGCCGCCGATACCCTTGCAAGCACTTCCCATTGTTACCGATGCGATCGTGGCTCCCGAAAGCACACAGAATTCACGCCTGCTAAATTTCACACCTTAATTTTAGACAGGATTACAGGATTTACAAGATTTACTCGAACCTAAGGGCCACGAGCGGATCGACTTTCGTCGCGCGTCGTGCTGGTATGCAACACGCAACCAGCGCCACGATCACGAGGCCGAGTGCGACTGTCACATACGTCGCAGCGTCGGTCGCAGTCACACCAAACAGAAGCGTCGTCATCAATCGTGTGAGTAATAGCGCGCCGGCGACTCCGACAGTGATGCCGATCAGTACGAGTTTCAGTCCATCACGTACTACAAGGTTCAGCACGTCGATCGTCTTTGCGCCGAGCGCCATGCGAATCCCGACTTCACGTGTGCGTTGTGCAACTGAATACGAAATGACGCCGTAGATGCCGACGGCGGCGAGTGTGAGCGCCAGCAGTGCGAAGACGGCCAGCAGGATCATCGAGAAGCGACGCGCTGCGACCGACTGCGCCAGAGCCTGTTCCATCGTGCGCACGTTGAAAACGGCCTGATCTTTGTCGAGCGCGGAGAGCTGGTTTCGTACCAGGCCAGCGAGACTGAGCGGCTCAACTGAAGTTCGCACTAGAAGATTCACACGCCTCACATATCTAGATAAAGATGCAACCGGAATCTGATCGAAGTTGAAGTAAAACTCGGCTGTATTCGCTGTTTGTCCTTCGAGTCCGGAATGCTCGACGTGTCGCACGATGCCGATAATTTCACGACTGTCGGCGCCCGGCGTGTTGAGTTTGAAACGCTTGCCAATCGGATCTTCGTTCGGGAAATACTGGCGCGCGAAAACCTGATCAATGAGAGCGACCTGTGGCGTGTCTTTGCGATCTTCAGTTGAGAACAGACGTCCGCGAACAAGGTCGATGCGCATCGTTTGGAAGTAGTCCGTGCTCACGATGTAGAGCAGTCCGGTCGGATCCTGCCCCGGTGCGGGAGCTGGCTTTCCTTCAATCACGATCGGCGGAAAGTTTGCGCCTTCGAAGGGAAGTCCATTCGAAACGGAAACTGATTGCACGCCCGGCAACTGGTGCACGCGTTGCTGCAACGCGGTCAGAAAATTATCGACTCGTGGTCCCTCTTCGGGTCGAGCATTGATCGAGATCTGCATCACGAGCACGTTTTGAGGATCGAAACCGGGGTTGACCTGGCTCAAGCGCCAGAAACTCTTCACGAGTAAACCCGCACCGACGAGCAGCACGAGTGTGAGTGCGACTTCAGAGATCACGAGCAGCTTGCCCACGCGATTGTGACTCGGAGACGAGTTGCGCTCGCCTTCTTTCAACGTCTCAGTGAGATTGGTCTTTGCAGACTGGAGTACTGGAGCGAGTCCAAAGAAAACACCCGTCAGTAGCGACGCGCCGAACGTGAACGCCAGCACCGGGCCATCGACACTGAGCTCGGTCATGCGCGGAATGCCTTCTGGAATGTACGACGAGAGCACGCTCGTTCCCCAGATCGCGAGAAGCAATCCGACAACACCGCCGGCGAGCGAAAGCACGATGCTCTCAGTGAATAACTGGCGGAGTATGCGCATGCGTCCGGCACCGAGCGCAGTGCGAATCGCCATCTCTCTTTGACGACCCGCCGAGCGCGTCAACAGAAGATTCGCGACGTTCGCGCAAGCGATCAGCAAAACAAAACCGACCGCGCCGAGGAGTGTCAACAACGTGGAACGAATATCTCCCACGACACTTTCGCGAAGAGACTCGATTCGCACACGCCGGCCCGTGTTCGTGTCTGGATACTGCTGTTCAAGACGCGCGGCAATCGTGTTTAGCTCTGCGTTTGCGTTGTCGATGGATGTGCCTTGCTTCAGTCGTGCAAAGGCAGTGATGCCGGGATCTTTGCCGCGTAGTTTGAAGCGTTCGGCTGAAAGTCCGATCGGCACGGAAAGATCAGCGTCGGCGCCAAAGCGAAAATTTGGAGGAGTGATGCCAATGACCGTGAACTGTTGACCGTTGAGAGCTACTTCTTTGCCGATGACGTCGTCGCTCGCGCCGAAACGTCGCTGCCAGAGTGCGTGGCTGATGATCGCGACGGGAGTTGCACTGGGCTGATCGTCTTCGGCGAGAAAGTCTCGACCGCGGATGGGCTGAATGCCGAGTGTTGAGAGAAAGTTTGCTGAGACAAGTCGTCCCTGGAGCCGTTCGCTCTCGCCGGCGCCAGTCAGATTGAAGCTCTCACGCGGACGAAGCGCCGTCACGTTTTCAAAGACTGTATTCTGAGTTCGCCAGTCGACGAAGTTTTGATAAGAGACTCCGGCAGGCCGATCGGCAACTATCTCGGTAAGTACGACAAGCTTCTCGGGCTTCTCGTAGGGCAGCGGCCTCAGAAGGACTGTATTGATGACGGTAAAGATCGCGGTGTTCGCGCCGATGCCGAGCGCGAGTGTGAACACAGCGACTGCCGTGAACGCGCGATGCTTGCGCAAGCCACGCACCGCATAGCGCAAGTCTTGCGAGAGATCCTCGAGCGGCCGTCCCATCCTGACTTCGCGCACTCTTTCTTTCACCTGCTCGACGCCACCGACCTCCAACAGCGCCGCACGTCGCGCTGCTTCCGGTGCAAGACCCTCGCGGATTTTCTGATCCGTTAGTAAGTCGACGTGTGCGCGGAGCTCTTCAGTGAGTTCCTGGTCCACGAGGTCTTTGTTGGAGAGATTGCGCCAGGTGCTGGCGATACGCGAAAGGAATTGCATAGTGACTTCTTCTTACGACAATCGATAAAAGATAGATACCAGTGCTCGTATAGAATGTCAATAGGAGCCAAGCACAAAAGCCACAAGAAGCACCAAAAGGAGTTAAGGATCTTATTTTGTGTTTTGTGTGCTTCTTGTGGCTAATACCTCGTCTGGAAAACTGAACGCTTCTCTTGTAATCTGGCATCCGACATGACCCCTAAACTTAAATCAAAATCTCAACCTGAAATCAGAACAATTACGCGACTCGTTCCATCAAGCGGGAACCTCGTCCAGGGCCAATCGGAGTTGGCAATAAACCCCAAACTGGCGCAGGCTGCCGAAGAGTTGATCAAAGCGAGCCGCAATCATTACAGCCCGGCAGAAGGCGTAAACGAGCTGCGCGATGCTGTGGCAAAGAAGATCGCGCGCTTCAATAACATTCAAGTTGATCCCAAAGCGACGCCATTGGAGTTGTTGGTTACGTCGGGCGCGACTGGCGCACTGATCGCGATCGCGCATACGTACCTCAAAAATTCCTCAGCCCTCGTCTTCGAGCCTTACTATCCGTATCACCGTCGCATACTTGATGAGCTCGGCGGCCATTCGCATGTTCTGCCTTTGCACGGCGAAAACCTCGAGCTCGATGTAGACGAGCTGCGCACGCGCTGTCGTGAATGGAAAAACAACCAAGATTTTCCTTTGCGCGCCATTATCGCGTGTAGTCCCGCGAATCCGACGGGCAAGGTATTTAGTGGTCCTGAGCTCGAAGCGATCGCGGCCGTATGCCAGGAGTTTGACCTGCTGTGCATAGCCGACGAGGTGTATGAGCACTATGTGGTCGGCGAGAATCCACATACGTCGATCGCGACATTGGACGGCATGTGGGACCGCACGATCACGGTTAACTCGTTTTCGAAGTCGTGGAATATTTCCGGCTGGCGTCTCGGTTACGTTTACGGCGCGTCAAAGCTCGTCGCTCCACTTAATAATTCAAACAACGTGTTCTACGTGTGTTCACCGACGCCGCTACAACTCGCGCTTGCTGAAGTATTGATGTCGGATCCGAATTATTACAACGTGCTGCGCGACAAGTTCGCGAACAAACGCAAGACGGCGGTGGAAGCGCTGAGCCAGGTGGGGTTCAAGATTTACGAGTCCGGATCGGCGTTCTACATCTGGGCCCGAATTCCGGAGGGCTTTGGTGACGCGATCGATTTCAACGAGATGCTGATTAGCAAAGGTGTAGCGGGCGTCCCGGGAGGTGCGTTCGCTGATAGTAGTGAGCACGACCACTCCATGCGGCTCTGCATCGCGCGCGAGGACGACGTCCTTCACGGCGCGCTCGAAAAGATCCAGAACGCCATCGTGTAATCATGAAAATCCTGTCATTGTGTTTCGACGAAGGGGCGGCCACGGAGGGCCGCCCCCCTACAGTTATCGTGCTAGGGGCAAGCGATAGGCGGCCATCTCTTCCGCGTTTCGAACCAAAAGAATATCGCCGACAAGCACCGGGTGGTTCCACGTCTTACCCTGAATCGCTTCCACCTTCGCACGCTCATTGAACTGATCGGGCGTCGCGCCGACGAGCACCAGCTCACCTTCTTCAGACAACACCAGCAACAGATCCTGATCCGGCAGTAGCACGAGCTGACCATTGCCGTAGCGCCCGCCTTTCCACTTGCGTTCGCCATTTTTGAGATCGATACACGCGAGAATGCGCCCGTCGAAGCCGTACGCGTAACCTTTGTGGACCACGAAGTCGTTGAAGTAAGGTTTGAGACCGTTCGACGTCCAACGCTCCTGCACGCTCCAACCGCTCGCATTATGCGCAACAGCGATGCGACGTGTGCCGTTGTCCTGGCTCGTGACCAGAACGTCGCCTTCAGGTGTGAGTGCGGGTTGCACGATGCTGTTACTCGCCCACGCGTCTGCCCAAAGCTGCTTGCCATCCGCAGGAGCGACGCTCGTCGTGCCGGCGCCCGTTACGAGTAACACTTGCTGCACACCATCGATCGTTGCGAGATGTGGCGAGCTGTAGCTGCCGCCGGCGTTTGGTCCAAGCCACCGACGATTACCACTCGCAGCGTCATACGCTACGAGTTGACCTGATGCGGCTACGATAACGAGATCCCCGATCACGAGTGGCGAGCTCGAGAAGCCCCAAAAAGGAGTCTTTGTGTTGGTCTCAGACGACACATTTCGCGTCCATAAAACCGTGCCGTTATTTGCATCGAGCGCATTGAGAATTCCCGTAGCGCCGAACGTGTAAACACGATTGTTGCTGAGTGTCGGAGTGGCGCGTGGGCCGGCGCCCGCATTCGACTCGAAGAAGCGTGCCGCGTCGCGGTGCGTCCAGACGGGTTCGCCGGTCGTTGCTTTGTAGCAGGCGACGACTTCGTTATCGCCGCGTTGTTCCTGCGTGTAGAAGAGATCGCCGCGGACCGCGAAAGACGACCAGCCTGGCCCAATCGGTCGACGCCAGAGTTGGACCGGCGGTTTCGCAGACCAATCAGTGTCGATGCGCACGCCGCGAACGACGCCGTCGCGACGCGCTCCGCGGAAACCGGGCCACTCCGCGCGTGACTCTGCGACCGGTGCAGGCGCTGCCGGGTTCTGCGAAGCCGCAGGTGACGCGGACGGCGAAGGCGATGCTGTTGGTGTTGCGGTTGTTGTTGCCGGAGCTGCTGCTGTAGGAGCGGCAGGTTGCGCGGGTTCGTTTGTGGTTTCAGCGAGAAGTCGTTCTTCAGGGCTCCTGGACCAGCGCCAGCCAAACTCAGCCTGGTGATCGCCGTTGATGCCGTTTTGCCGTACAAACAACCACGCGCCACACGCGATCAGAATTGTCGCAACCATCGTCGCGTGTCGAACGCGATCGGGAAGCCGGCGTGTCGCCACTGCCCAGATAACAAAAGCGAGACTCAGAAACGGAATGGCGTAGGCGAGTAACCATGGAAGCCACATCGAATCGTGCCTGAATAGCCACGTCGCGCCGAGCGCGAGCACGATGAGACCGAGCGCACCGAAGCGTTCCTTGCGCGGGGCGCGGCTGAAGAACGCCCACCACACGATCAGCGCAAGAGTGAAGACCAACGAGATCATCATGCCTCGGCCAAAGCCTTTGATTCCGGGGATGACGGCTTTGACACCGAACCGCGCCAGCCATTGCAGTACAACGGCCACGACGCCGGGCCAAACTCGCAGGGGATTTGGGGTAGTCATGCGCCTCTATACTTCCGGCGCGCGCAAATTGTTCCATTAGAAAGTTGTCAGAATAATAACTGTAGGGGCGGCCCTCCGTGGCCGCCCCAGCGTTCCATTCTGTTATCGAGTTATGACGCTGGGGCGGCCACGGAGGGCCGCCCCTACAGTTGCTTCCTTATGCGAAGCTGATGGCGAGCATGGAGATCGAGCCGCCGTCGACGCCCTCGACTGGAAAGCTAATCGTGTCGCTCTCGCGCGCGGCGCCGAGAATGTAGAGAAGTGGTAAGTAGTGATCCGGCGTTGGGATCGACAAGAGTGCGTCACGGTCAAGTGTTTCGTAGTTTACCAGCGGGTCGAAGTAGCCTTTCTGCATCAACTCTCTAGCGGTCGTCTCAAACCGCACTGCCCAGTCGTATGGCTCGGGCATGTGTTTGCCCCACGCGTAGGTGTGCAGGTTATGAACGAGGTTGCCGCTGCCGCAGATCAGGATTCCCTCATCGCGCAGCGAAGTCAGACGTTTGCCTAACTCGAAATGAAACGCCGCCGGCTGTCTTTCGTCGATACTTAACTGGACGATGGGCACGTCCGCGTTTGGAAACACGTGACACAGCACAGACCACGTGCCGTGATCGAGGCCCCA
>Ga0126311_10001529_pt1 | contig 11255 bp, 11 predicted proteins | sample Plot61_FD_92539 | JGI IMG/M metagenome (GOLD analysis project Ga0126311, IMG submission 92539) | Serpentine soil microbial communities from UC McLaughlin Reserve, CA, USA - Plot61 | ecosystem: Environmental > Terrestrial > Soil > Grasslands | place: USA: UC McLaughlin Reserve, Lake County...
AGGGCTTGTATTAGTGTAATAAAAACCATGTTAGTGCCTTCGAGGCCTTAAATCCCAAGCATCAACGGGCTTTGCACGGTTCACTGACAACTCATTGTTTTTCCCACGACTGTTCGGCCGTCGCGGTACGCAATTAAGACCTTTGTGTTTCACTATACGGGAGGAAAGTTAATGATCAGCAAATCTTGGAGCCGCAAGTCCATCGCGACTGCAGTGGCGGTTGCCGTTTTGAGTGTTTACTCAATGGTGGTATTGGCGGCGCCGGGCGCCAGGGCGTCAGGCGAGCTATCGGTATCCGGACAAGTCACTGTGAACGGCCAAAAGGTGATTTCCGGAGGCACGGTTTTCACAGACTCAACAATCAGCACCGCGGCTCAAAGCAGCGCTTCAGTCAGCATCAGCAAGGTCGGTCGGGTTGAGCTCGCACCCAACAGCAATCTTCGCCTCAGTTTTGCGGACAACAGCATCTCGGTATTGCTCGAGACCGGTAGTGCTCAGGTATCAACGTTAACTGGAACCACCGTTAACTTGACGACCAAGGACGGTACGGTGCTCGTCGACGGAACCCAGGCGACGACGTTCAGTGTCAGTGCATCACGTGGACGCACGTCAGTCTCGACCCTTTCGGGCGTGGCCCAGTTCAAATCCGGTGGAACCGTTAAGCAGGTTGCGGCTGGCGAGAGTGCAACTGCCGGAACACCGAATCCCCAAGGCGACGACGATGATGGTATGAGCGGCGGCGCGTTGGCCGTGTTGCTGCTGGCTATCGGTGGTGCCGTGGCAGGCGTTCTTTATGCCGCGTTCCACAACAACGACCTTAACTTCGGCGGCAGCGTTACCGTAGTCAGCCCGACCAAGTAAGCTCGCAGATTTCGTTCGGCTTGAGTAAAAACACTGTGGCACTGGTAACCAGCGCTGCGGTCAGCCAAATTCACCTTGCGGGTCACGTGAATTCACACGCGTGACCCGCAAGGTTTTGATTGTTAACCCCACTCACCAGCGGCACGCGTCAGGGAAGTAGCTAATGCACATTGCTGTAATTGGTACCGGTTATGTTGGCCTCGTTACCGGAGCATGCTTTGCAGAGTTTGGTGTCGACGTCACCTGCGTCGACGTAGATGAAGACAAGATCGCGCGACTCCTCGAAGGAGTCATGCCGATCTACGAACCCGGTCTCGAGCAGCTCGTCTTAAAAAATACCCAGGCCGGCCGCCTTAGATTCACCACCGATGTTAAACCAGCAGTAGAACAAGCCCTCGTCATCTTTCTCGCCGTTGGCACACCGCCAAAGCCTGACGGATCTCCGGACCTCAGTTTTGTCGAGCAGGCAGCATCGTCGATTGCCGAGTACATGAACGGCTACAAAGTGGTCGTGACCAAGTCGACGGTACCCATCGGAACCGGCGAACACATTCGCACACTGATTGCAGAACGAAAGAAAACGCGCGCAAACTTCGGCGTCGTTTCCAATCCCGAGTTCTTAAGAGAAGGCGCCGCGATTAACGACTTTATGCGTCCCGATCGCGTCGTGATTGGCAGCCGAGATGAAGAAGCGATCGCGATCATGAAAGACCTCTATCGTCCGCTGTACCTGATCGAAGCGCCGTTTGTAATGACTTCGCTCGAGGCGGCGGAGCTCACGAAGTATGCCGCCAATGCATTCCTTGCGATGAAGGTGTCGTTTATCAACGAGATTGCTAATCTCTGCGACAAAATCGGTTGCGACGTGCACGACGTGGCACGCGCGATCGGTATGGATAAACGCATCGGCAGCAAGTTCCTGCATCCAGGTCCGGGCTTTGGAGGTTCCTGTTTTCCGAAGGACACGCGCGCACTCGCTTCAGTTGCCCGACAATACGACTCTGCGTCGATGATTGTCGATGCCGTCATCGAAGTGAACCAGCGACAAGGTCAGAAGATGCTCACCAAGATCCGGAAGCTGGTTGGCCCGCTAAAGGGGAAAACAATCGCAGTGCTTGGTCTCGCTTTCAAACCGGAAACGGACGACATGCGCGAAGCGCCGGCAGTTGGAATTATTCGCAACTTGCTGGAGGAGGGCGCGACCATCCGCGCTTACGACCCGGTGGCGAAGCACGAAGCGATGAAGGTGCTGCCTGAGATCGTTTATGCCGATGATGAATACACGGCGGTGAAAGGCGCGGACGCGCTCGTCTTCGTTACCGAGTGGAACCAGTTTCGCGCGCTCGACATGATTCGAATTCGCGATTTGATGACGACACCTAAGATCGCGGACTTGAGAAACATTTACGAGCCGGAAGACATGCGAGAGTTCGGTTTTGAATACATTGGAGTTGGCAGGTAAACGTTAAGCAGATGCCATTGACGGGAACAGTTCTGATAACCGGCGGAGCGGGCTTTATCGGCTCACACATCGCTGCGGCGCTGATGGCGAGTGGCGCGCGCGTGCGAGTGCTCGACGATTTGTCGACCGGCCATCGTGAGAACCTCGAAGAGATCGGCGGCGATCTCGATTTCATCGAGGGCAGCGTGGCTGATGATGCATTGCTGAACAAGGTACTCGAAGGCGTCGAAGTGGTTTTTCACGAAGCTGCGATCCCGTCAGTCCCGCGTTCAGTTGAAGCGCCACGGCAGACGCATGTCGCATCGGTGGACGGCACGTTCTCCTTGCTGATGGCAGCTCGAGACAATCGAGTCAGGCGTGTGGTTTATGCTGCTTCGAGCTCCGCATACGGGGATCAGCCGACGCTGCCTAAGGCGGAGCAGATGCTGCCCGATCCCTTATCGCCTTATGCGGTCGCGAAACTCGTGGGTGAGTATTATTGCCAGGTGTTTACGCGCGTCTATGGATTGGAAACAGTTTCGCTGCGTTACTTCAACGTTTTCGGGCCACGGCAGGATCCGGGTTCTCAGTATTCCGGAGTGGTTTCGCGGTTTATCAGCACCCTCCTGTCGGGTGAGCGACCGGTGATCTTTGGAGATGGAGAGCAGTCGCGCGATTTCACTTACATCGACAACGTCGTCGCTGCGAATGTGAGTGCTGCGACATCAAAAGGGGCGTCGGGCAAAGTTATCAACGTGGCGAATGGACAGCGGATCACGTTGAATCAGCTGCTCGCAGAGTTGAAAGACTTGACCGGTAAACAGGACGTGACGGCGGAGTACCGCGACCCGCGTGTTGGTGATGTGAAACACAGTCTCGCTGACATCTCGCTCGCGCGGGAGTTTCTCGGATACGAGTCAAAAGTCGATCTTCGTGAGGGACTCCAGCGCACGATTGAATGGTGGAAGAACAGTCGTTTTTCAAGCGGTGTTATCCGCGGTTAAGTTTTTCAAGCTCTTCAGGTACGGCGGCCTCGCCACGCCTTTGTCAGTAATAATCGCGGTGATGAATTGATGCGGCGTCACATCGAACGCCGGATTATGAACACTGACGCCGTCCGGTGCGAGCTGGTGTTCACGGATATGAGTCACTTCCATTGGATCCCGTTCCTCAATCGGAATCTCATCACCTGACGCAAGCGACAGATCGAGCGTAGTCATTGGCGCCGCAACATAAAACGGCACGCCGTGTTCCCGCGCCAGCACTGCGACCATGTACGTTCCGATCTTATTCGCAGTATCGCCATTCGCCGCGATGCGATCCGCGCCAACGACAACCGCGTCTACCTTACCGCTCTTCATCACGTGACCGGCCATGTTGTCAGTGATCACTGTTACGGGAATGTCGTCCTTTGCCAGTTCCCACGCAGTCAGCCTGAGACCCTGTAGAAAGGGTCTGGTCTCGTCCGCGATCACCGCGATCTTTTTACCTGCATCACGCGCACCGCGAATGACTCCGAGAGCGGTGCCGTAGTCACCGGCAGTTGCGAGTGCGCCGGCGTTGCAGTGTGTGAGTACGGTGGAGTTGTCGGGCAGCAGCGGTCCACCATGACGGCCGATGGCACGATTCGCGGCGAGGTCTTCATCGAATATGGCGAGTGCTTCGTCGACCAGTATTTTCTTGACCTGTTCGACGTCGTTGAGATGCCTGTTCCGTTGAAACGTGGCGCGCATGCGCTCGATGGCCCAGAAGAGATTTACCGCGGTCGGACGAGTCTTGCTCATCACATCGCAGATGTACGACAGATCGTCTTCGAGATCGGCGACCGACGTTCCGACGGACTGGCTCGCACCGAGCGCGATGCCCATTGCTGCCGCGACGCCGATCGCCGGTGCGCCGCGAATCACCATCTTGCGAATGGCTTCGGCCACTTCGTCGTAAGAGCGCAGCATCAGGTAAGTTTCTTCAGAGGGCAACAGGCGTTGGTCCAGCATGCGTACGCCGTCTTTTGTCCACTCGACAGTTTTGATCATGGCGAGGCATCTTACTGGAAAAAAGCGTTGGCCACAAAAAGGCACAAAAACCGCAAATGATTTAATATGTGCGGTCGGTGCGTATCTGTCGCAATCTGTCTGTTTTAGTGTGGGTAGCAGTTGTTGTCTGCCTCACGTTGTTTTCTGCCTGCACGCCTCGCGGAACTGCAAACCACAGTGCAACTCGCGAGATTACAGACGACGCGGGGCGGCGAGTTGATCTGCCAGCCACTGTTGATCGCGTAATTTCCCTCGCTCCAAATCTCACTGAAATTGTTTTTGCGGTCGGCGCTGGTGACCGGCTCGTTGGACGCACGAGTTATTGTGATTTTCCGGCTGAAGCGAAAGCGATCGCGGAAGTCGGCGACACGCTTCATCCCAATCTCGAGCGCATAATCGCACTGAAGCCGCAGGTCGTCCTGGTCTCGACGGCATCGCAGCTCGAAGTGTTCACGCAGCAACTCCAGGGCCAGAACATCGCAGTGTTCGTCACTGACCCGCACGATCTCGAAGGAGTCTTTCGATCGATCGAACGGATCGGCGAGATTGTTGGCGAGAAGGAAGGCGCAAACCTGCTCGTGCAGAGGCTGCGCGAGCGAACGAATGCGGTCGAGCAAGCAGTTAAACGAAGGCCACCCGTCCGCGTTTTCTACCAGGTGTCCGGCGAGCCGCTTTACACGGCCGGACACGATGCCTTCGTCACTGATCTCATGCGTCGCGCGGGAGCAGCGTCAGTCACATCAGACGTTCCGGGAGCCTGGCCCAAGTACAGCAACGAATCAGCGCTGGCTGCGAGACCCGAAGCCATCATCCTGCCTAGCGGCGGATCGATGGGCGAGGCAAACTCAAACGTCGCCGAGGCGCTGCGCCAATCACCCGCAGTACTGCGCGGCCGCGTCTACAAGATCAACGACGATCACCTCGCGCGACCTGGACCAAGATCGGTTGACGGGCTCGAAGAGATGGCCCGCGCCCTGCACCCTGACGCTTTCAAGTGATGACCAGCACCGCATCAGAAGTCGTGGCTTCGCCGGCACGACCGCATCGCGTCACGCTCCGCAAGACTCTGATTGCGTGTGCTGTGCTGGCGGGAGCATTGCTGCTCGCTATCGTCCTGATGGCGCTGCTCGGCAGTGAGCAACTGCCTGTGCGTGCTTCGTTGTGTGCGCTGGCTTCGTTCGGCACGAGCACGTGCGGTCTCAGTCAAGATCAGTTCGACATCCTATTCCAAATTCGTCTGCCTCGAATCCTGCTGGCTGCGGCAGTCGGAGGCTCGCTTGCAACAGCGGGTGCCGGGTACCAGGCATTGCTGCGAAACCCGCTCGCCGAACCATACCTGCTCGGCATTTCAAACGGCGCTGCTGTGGGAACAATGATCGCGCTCGTGTTTTTCGGCGCGAGCGAATGGACGCGGCCCATCCTCGCGTTTACAGGAGCACTCGCAGCCACGCTGGCGGTTTACCGGCTGGCGCGCGGGCGTGCGGGCGCGACACCTGAACGACTGATACTCGCGGGCGTCATCGTCACCACATTTCTTTCATCGGTGATCGTCTTTGTGACGGTTTTGATGGATGCGACGAGGATTCGCTCGTTCACGTTTTGGTTACTCGGGGATCTTTCGGGAACGAGCAAGGCGCTGTTGCCGGTGACAATAATTATCGCGATTGCGGGGGCGCTTGCGCTCACGCTCCATGCGCGCTCGTTAAATCTGTTGATGCTCGGTGAGCGCGATGCATTCGATCTCGGGGTCGAGGTCGGGCGTGTGCGGATTGTTGTTTTTCTGGTGGCGAGTTTGTTGGTTGGAAGCTCGGTGGCGGCAAGTGGATCGGTGGGATACGTCGGGCTCGTTGTCCCGCATCTAGCAAGGCTTTCATTGGGCAGCGATAACCGGCTCACTATACCCGCGGCGGCGCTCGGTGGGGCGCTGTTTGTGATCGTTGCCGATACGGTGGCGCGCACGGTCATTGCACCCAGGGAGTTGCCGGTTGGGGCAATCACGGCGTTGATCGGAGCACCGCTTTTCATTTACTTATTGAGGAGAGCGTGAACAAGATTTCTCGCGCAACGGCGCAACGGCGCAAAGGAAGAGCAGTTGCTGGAAGCACGTAATTTAACAGTCGCTTACGATTACCGCATTGCCGTGGCTGATGTGACACTGTCACTAAACGCCGGTGAGATCACTGCCATCATCGGCCCAAACGGCGCAGGCAAGTCGACTCTGCTTCGCACTCTGAACGGGCAGCTTCCTGGATCTTCAGGCAACGTATTGCTCGACGGAGAACCTATCGAGCGACTCAGCCGTCGCACCATCTCGAGACGTATTGCCGTCGTCGCACAGGAAGCAGAACTTCGCTTCCCCGTCACTGTCCTGGAGTTCGTGCTCGGCGGTCGCTTCGCCTGGGCCACACACTCCGGTTGGGGCTGGGAAACAGAACGTGATCTCCACGTCGCAGAATCCGTGTTACGCGAGACGGAGCTGAGCGGGTTAAGTGCGCGACTGATGAATGAGCTTTCCGGTGGCGAAAGACAGCGCGCGTTGATGGCCCGCGCCCTCGCCACCGAGGCGCCGATCCTTTTGCTCGACGAGCCGACGGCGAATCTCGATCTATCACACCAGGCGACATTGTTGAGTTTAGTCAGGACCCGCTGCGACCGGCATCGTGCGGCTGCCCTCGTCGTCACTCACGACATCAATCTGGCTGCGCAGTTTGCCGATTACATCTTGCTGATGAAGCAGGGAAAGACGATTCACGCGGGGAGACCAGAGGAAGTGCTCAGGCCGGAGATACTTCAGAATATTTTTGAGATTAGAGTTTTGGTGGATGCCCACCCGGTGACAGGTGCACCACGCGTCACGCCCGTTCATGAACGTGGGTAGGCTCAGGTTGCAAGGGTTTGGAGATCGAGGACGCGAGTGCGCCACTTACGGAGCTCGCCCTTGCAACCTGAAATTGAAAACTTAATCGACCCTTCTTGTAAACAGCCCGCCTGCGAGAAAGATCACGCCGAGCAGGATGTGAATGCCGTGGTCGGCCATGCCGAATTCGAGCGGGCCAAGCATCAACATTCGATCATCGCCAGTACCGAGCGCCACTCCCAGAATACCAAGCGCGAGATAAACCACGCCGAAAACAAGTGAAAAGGTCTTGGCTGCTGCTAAAGTCCCCGCAAAGCCGAAATAAAGGGCCGCGATACCTGACACAATGTGAACCAAATTATGTGCCGGGAAAAGGTGAGCGTTGAGTAATCTTGGAGATACAAATCCAATCACGCCCACCAGCAGAAACACAACTCCCAAAATCTTACAAACCGTCTTTGCCATTCTTCACTCGCTCCTCTGTGAAAGAGTTTGGAACCGAGCGGCGCTCCGCCCAGGCTGAGCCGGGGGACCGCCTTTCAATGAGCAGGGTGTTCGATTTGGTGCGCCGCATGTATACCAGAGAGGGCGGCTAGTTGCAAAGACTTTTTAGCTGCGGATTTCGGGGATATACTATCGCTCATCTCAAGAAAGACGAGGTTTGAACCATGGGTGTAAGTAGAATTCTCTTTGCCGCACTGTTTTTGTCTCTAACGGTATCGGTGGTTAATGCATACACGGTCGTGATGCGTGATGGGCGCCGTGTCGAAATTCCCAACGAGTTTACCGTTACAAGTTCAACGCTGACGTATCAGGTGAGTAACGGCTTTCAGATTACAATCCAGCTGAACGCCGTCGATGTCGCTGCAACCGAGCGTGCGAACGGCCAGGCCGCGGGATCGCTCTTGCAGAAAGCTGCTGCGCCGCAGGCCGCTCCGGTAACGCAACAAACGCGGCCGCGCGCTGGTCGTTCAATCACCAATAAGGACCTCGAGGTCTACCGGAAGGCGCGCGTCGAGAACGAGCTCGCGTACGAAAAAGAACGCCAGGAGCTTGGACTGCCTTCAGCCGAAGAGCGACGACGCGAGATTGCCGCGATCGAAGATCGAACATTGGAGCAGGTGCGCAGCATGCGCGCGCAGGAGGAGTCTTACTGGCGCAGTCGCGCCGACGCCTTGCGTGCTGAGATGGCGGCGAGGGAAGGGCAGCTCGAATTCTCACGCCAGCGTGCGGGCGAGTTCTCTTATTCGGTCGGTGCGTTCCCGGGGTTTGGGACTTTTGACGGTATAGGTTTTGGCATCACGGGTGGGTCGTTTCATGGGTTCAGACGATTTCCGACTTCACCGTTCGACGGGTTTCTTGCGACACCGATAACTCCGTTCCCGAGGTTTGGGTTCAATGGCCGAAGGGCAGTGTTCAGAAATCCGGGAGTACGCATCAATCCTCGACCTGGTCACGGGCGACGCGGATCACACAGATGACCTGGGAAACAATTATTGGACTCGAGATTCATGCTCAACTGAGCACTGAGTCGAAGATCTTCTGTGGCTGCGCGACACGTTTCGGCGATGAGCCAAACGCGAATACGTGTCCAACCTGCCTCGGTCTGCCGGGCGCGCTGCCGGTTTTGAATCGACGTGCGGTGGAGCTTGGCGCGCGTGCGGCGCTTGCGCTTGGCTTACACATCAATCAGCAGTCGATCTTTGCGCGCAAGAATTACTTTTACCCCGACCTGCCGAAGGGCTATCAAATCTCGCAATACGATCAGCCATTCTCAGCCGACGGCGAGCTCGAGATCATGACCGCCGAGCGCGACGAAGGTGGTCATCCGGTCGAGTGGCGTCCGAAGAAAATCAGGATCACGCGTCTGCATCTCGAAGAAGACGCCGGCAAGAACGTGCACGAAGGACTGCCGGAGGTAGATCGTTACTCGTACATCGATCTCAACCGTGCGGGTGTGCCGCTCGCGGAGATCGTTACGGAGCCCGACTTTCGTTCGTCGTGGGAAGCGTATGACTACGTCAATCACGTGCGGCGTGCGTTGCAGTGGGTGGGCGCGTCCGAAGCCGACATGGAGAAGGGCAATCTTCGTTGCGAAGCAAACGTCTCGGTCCGGCGTGTGGGCGAAGAGAAGTTTGGCACTAAAGTCGAGTTGAAAAACCTGAACTCAGTCCGGTTCATGCAACGCGCGATTGAGTTTGAAGTTGCGAGACACATTCAGGTGCTTGAATCGGGTGGGCGCTTAACTCAGGAGACGCGACTCTGGGACGATCGCGCCATGGAAACACGTGTGATGCGTTCGAAAGAGGAAGCACACGACTATCGTTATTTCCCGGAGCCCGATCTGCCGCCATTGATCGTGTCTGAGCAGTTCATTGAAGAAGTGCGACGCGAGATGCCCGAGCTGCCGGAGCAACGGCGAAAGCGTTTCACTGAGCAGTATGGTTTGAGTTACGCGGACGCTTCACAGCTCGTGTCAGATCGTTCGCTGGCGGATTACTACGAGGCTGCGGCTGATGCGTCGGGCAATCCACGCGCAACGGCGAATTGGATCAGATCGGAGTTGTTGCGCGAGCTTGAGGCGAAGGGAATGTCTGCGGCGGATGCGCCAGTACCGCCTACAGAGCTTGCGGCGCTTGTACGGTTTATTGATGAGGGGAAGATCAGCGGCAAGCAGGCGAAAGACGTGCTTGTCGAGATGTTCAAGACGGGTAAGACTGCGCAGGCGATTGTCGAGGAACAGGGATTGGTCCAGGTCAGCGACACCGGTGAGATCGACGCGCTCATCGACAGCGTCATTACTGCCAATCCGGATCAGCTTGCGAATTATCGTGCCGGGAAAGAAGCGTTGTTTGGGTTTTTTGTCGGGCAGGTGATCAAGGCGTCGAAGGGTAAAGCGAACCCCAAGATCGTGAATGAGCGGCTGCGCGCAAAGTTAAGCGGAAGTTCTTAATAGATTACTTAAGAAGAATTACGAACCAGGAAAAAGAACAAGTCAGGAAGGGGCTTGTTCTATTCCAACTTACGTTATGACACTCAGGAACAAAATCGCTGTCGTTACCGGCGGGACGAAAGGCATCGGCCGCGCTATTGCGGAGTCGCTCGTGACCGCCGGTGCGCGCGTAGCCATGACAGCCCGTAATCAAGATGAAATCACCGAAGCGGTCGCACAACTCAACGCTATCGGTCCAGGCACTGCGACGGGCCACGTCTGCGACGTCCGCGATTACAACCAGGTCAAATCCGTTTTCGCCAATCTGGGCGGCGTGGACATACTCATCAACAACGCGGGCATCGGCATCTTCGCACCAGTCGAATCGACGAGTGTTGAAGACTTTCGCGCAGTCCTCGAAACGAACGTCTTCGGCGTCTTCTACTGTTGCCACGAAGCCATTCCGCTCATGAAGCAACGCGGCGGCGGCTACATCATCAATATTTCGTCACTCGCCGGCACAAACGCGCATCCCAACATGGCCGCATACAACGCGTCGAAGTTTGGCTTGAACGGCTTCAGCGAAGCCCTCATGCAGGAAGTCAGGCACGACGGTATCAAGGTGAGTTACGTCATGCCGGGCTCAGTCAACACTCACTTCGGCGGCGACGAGCCTGGAGATGAGAAGAGCTGGGAGCTTCAGCCCAGCGACATCGCGCAAGTGGTAATGGATTTACTCGAATATCCGCAGCGTACTCTGCCCAGCCGTATCGAGATCAGGCCCAGCCGTCCACCAAAACGATGAAAACATTCATTCTTGTTCTTCTCGCCCTTTTCGTAAGCAACGCATTCTTCCCACAAGCTTCACCAGAATCACCCGAGCTAAAAGAAGCCGCCGATCTGGCTAAATCGGTCGTGGGGCTATTCAACGAACAGAAGTTTGACGAGGCGCTCGTTGCCGCAAAACGCGCGTTGGAGATCAGAGAACGATTATTACCACGAACGGACCCGCGCGTTGTCCAGTCGCTGGGCCATGTCGGCGATCTGTACCTCTCGAAGCGTGATTATGATAACGCGAGAAAGTTGTTTGAACGTTTGCTGCTGATTCAGGAGGAGCGATTTGGTCCGACC
>Ga0126311_10001531_pt1 | contig 11249 bp, 8 predicted proteins | sample Plot61_FD_92539 | JGI IMG/M metagenome (GOLD analysis project Ga0126311, IMG submission 92539) | Serpentine soil microbial communities from UC McLaughlin Reserve, CA, USA - Plot61 | ecosystem: Environmental > Terrestrial > Soil > Grasslands | place: USA: UC McLaughlin Reserve, Lake County...
CATCTCCTCGCCCTGGCCCGTCGACATCACCGAGTAGATGGAATGAATCTTGTCGGTGCGGATGAGGTTCCTGATGGCCGAGTTCGGCACCATCACTTCGAGCGCCATGACCCGGCCTTCGCCCGCCGCGCGCGGAAGTAGCTGCTGGCACAACACTCCTTCGAGCACCTGCGAGAGTTGCGTCCTCACCTGCGGCTGCTGCATCGCCGGGAAGACGTCCACGATGCGGGTAATGGTCGAGGGCGCGGTGTTGGTGTGGAGCGTGGCGAAGGTGAGGTGGCCTGTCTCCGCGATGCGAAGCGCCGCCTCGATGGTTTCGAGGTCGCGCAGCTCGCCGACGAGCACCACGTCCGGGTCCTGTCGCAGTCCCGAGCGCAGCGCCTCGGCGAAGCCGCGCGTGTTGCCGCCGACCTCGCGCTGGTTGACTAGGCAGTTCTTGTGGCGGTGGGTGAACTCGACCGGGTCCTCGATGGTCAGGATGTGTTTATGGCGCGTGCGGTTGATCTTGTCGATCATCGCCGCCAGCGTCGTCGACTTGCCCGACCCGGTGGGCCCGGTGACGAGGATGAGGCCGCGCGGGCGGTCGCACAGGCCGTCCACGACCGGCGGCAGCCCGAGGGTCTCGAACGACCTGATCTCGTAGGGGATGGCGCGGAAGACGCCGGCGATGCCGCCCCTCTGGTCGAAGACGTTGGCGCGGAAGCGCGAGACGCCGGTCAGCTCGAAGGAGAAGTCGATTTCGAGTTCGGCCGCGAACCTCTCGCGCTGCGGCCGGGTGAGCAGGGCGTAGATGAGTTCGCGCGCCGTCTCGGCCGTCAGTGGGAGGCAGTCGTCGAGCGGGTGGAGGTCGCCGTCGACCCGGATGCGGGGCGCGGAGCCGGTCGTGATGTGGAGGTCGGAGCCGCGGCGTCTGAGCATTAATTCGAGCAGTTGTGTTAGTGACGGGTTATCCATGTTCTTGTCGGCGTCGGCTTCAGGCGACCGCGGAAGCGAGGTGTTCGTCGTCTCCGTAGTGGCTTCTGATTCTGACCCAGTCTCCGGGCGGGACTCTGGCGAATGCCTCGACGACCGCCGGGTCGAATTGCGTGCCGGCGCACCTGCGGAGTTCCGCGAGGGCCGCCTCGTAGCTTTGCGCGCGGCGGTAGCAGCGGTCGGAAGTGATGGCGTCGAAGGCGTCGACGACGGAGAAGATGCGCGCGGGTGTGTCTATCTCGTCGCCGCGCAGTCCGCGCGGGTAGCCGGAGCCGTCCCACTGTTCGTGGTGCTGGCCGACGACCCGCGCCGCCGCCTCCGGCAGGTCGGCACCGATGACTAATGCCATGCCTTTGCGCGGGTGCTGCTTCATCTGTTCCCACTCGCCTTCGTCGAGCTTCGTCGGCTTGCGCAGCACGCGGTCGTCCACGCCGATCTTGCCGATGTCGTGGAGGCGTGAGCCGAGCTTTAAGGCAATCATCGCTTCGTGGCTGAGTCCCATCTCGCGCCCCAGGCGGAGGCTGAAGTGAACCACCCTCGCCGCGTGCCCGCTCGTCTCGTTGTCCTTGCAGCCGAGTGCGAGGGCCAGCGCCGCCGCCGAGGCGTTCCAGCGCATCTCCCTGATCTGTTCTTCGCTGATGGGCGCGGTCGCGGGCCGGTTCAGCGCGCGCACGACGGCGTCAGTCATGTCGATCATGTCGAAGGGCTTGAAGACGTAGTCGCAGGCCCCGGCCCGGAAGGCCTCGACGGTGATCTCGGTCTCGCCCGCGCCGCTCATGATGATGACGGGTATGTGGGCGTGGTGGGCGCGGACGTATCTGACGAGATCGATGCCGTTCATGCCTCCCATCCTCACGTCGCTGACGATGAGCCGGAAGTCGTCCGTCTGGTGCAGCACTTCCTGCGCCTCCTCGGCCGACGTGACGACGCGGCAGTGGTAGTCGGCGCTCAACATTTTGGGGAAGAGCGCCCGGACGCTCGGGTCGTCGTCGGCGACGAGGATGCGGGGGGCGCGCCGGGCCGCGCCGTCTCTCCTGTTCGGGGTCTCTTCGTTTTCTTCCTTTATGAACGCCACGATAAAACTCCTCGCACTCTTCCGTTCCTCCGGTCAGCCTTTCTGCCCGGCGACATTTATCGCCTTCGGGCCGCACCGCCCCGAAGGCCGCCGGCGCGGCCGGGGCCATCGCCACGAGCCCTTCAAGGTAGAGTTCCGCGGCGGCCGCGAGCGGCCCCGTTCAGGGCGAGGCAGGCCGCCATGAATGTGAGCAATAGTCTGAGCGCGCAAGCGCCCGGCGCCTTCTTTCATGAGAACTGCCTCGCGGTTCGATTCACCAACACCTTCCATAATCTGGCGCGGAGGCCGCGTGCTTTAGCTCGCAAAGGAAGCGCCATCCGAAGAAATCACGTAAGATTGACGATAGACAAATTCCGCCTATGTGCGGATAATCGCTCGCATGAAGTTGACCTTGCAGATTCAACTCCTGCCGGATGCTGAACAGTCGCGTGCGCTCCGTGACACTGTTGAGCAATTCAATTTCGCCGCCTCCTGGCTGGCGGGGAAAGCTTTCCAGTTGAGAAGCGCGAACAAGATCAAACTTCAACAACTGCATTACAGAGAGTTGCGAGATAGCTTTGGCCTGTCGGCGCAAATGGCTGTGCGCTGCATCGCGCAAGTGTGCGAGGCGTACAAACGGGACAAGAACAAGCAGCCACGCTTCCGCAAGCACGCCTCGATGCCCTTCGACCAGCGCATGATGAGCTTCAAAGGGATTGACCGCGTGAGCCTGCTCACACTGAGCGGGCGCGTGAACGTGCCGTTCGTCATGGGCAAGTACCAGCGCGACCGATTTACCAACGCGATAGGGCAGAGCGATTTGGTACTGAGGAAAGACGGTCGCTGGTTCCTGCTCGTCACGGTTGACCTGCCGAATGGCACTAAAACCCCCGCGACGGACTTCATCGGCGTTGACTTTGGGATAACGAACATCGCCACGACATCTGATGGCGAGGTGTTCTCCGGCGCGGAAGTCGAACGGGTGCGCCAAAGAAATCACGCGCTCCGGCAGACGTTGCAGCACAAGGCGTCCAAGCAATCTCAGGCGGGCAAACGCCCGCGCTCCATTCGCAGGCTTCTTAAGCGTAAGAGCGGGCAAGAGGCTCGATTCCGACAACACACCAACCACTGCATCAGCAAGGCACTTGTCACCTCCGCTACGGGCACTCAACGCGGGATTGCTCTGGAAAATTTGCAGGGCATCCGCAAGCGTGTTGAGAAACAGTTCAGGCGGGAGCAGCGCGCGAAGGTTTCCGGCTGGTCTTTCTTCCAACTCAGACAGTTCATCACGTACAAGGCGCAACTCGCGGGCGTACCCGTCGCGGTCGTTGACCCACGTAACACTTCGCGCACCTGCGCGGAGTGCGGCCACTGCGCGAAGGCAAACCGCAAGAGCCAAGCCGAGTTTGAGTGTGTGAACTGCCATCATTCGAATAAAGCCGACATCAACGCCGCAATCAATATCCGCGGCAGGGCTGTCGTAAATCAGCCTCAAGTTTCGGAACAGCGGCAAGCCGCTTAGTACAGGAACAAAGCCGCGCCCTTTAAGGGCGTCGGTTATTTACCTCTGCACTACTTCCGACTTGCGTACCGCCAGCGGCTCGCCCGACCCTACGGGGAAGACGGCGACGGTGATGCGGCGGAAGTTGCGCGCCGCGTCTACGGTCTCGACCCGCCACGCCCGGACGTAAATCTGCATCCCGTTCGCGGGCGGCGCCGCCCCGAAGGCGGCGCGGACGAAGTCGAACGCGGTCCCGGCGGCCTGCGGGGTGGCGACGATCTGGTCGCAGTAGCTGGTCGTGCAGTCGAGCGTGACGGAGTCGTCCGCGTTGCGGACGGGGTCGCCCTGCGCCGTGACGGCGAAGCTTCCGCCGGCCGGGAGGTCGGCGTTCCCCCGCGCGGCGAGTTCGTTGAGGAGTGACTCCGCCTGCTTGGCCGCCTTGTCCTGCCGCTCCTTCATGAGCAGGGGCTCGACGTTCCAGCGGAGGAACTGGGCCGCGGAGAGGAGCACGACGGTGAAGATGACGAGGCCGATGATGGCCTCGACGAGAATCGCTCCGGACTCTCCCCCACGCGTCTTCACCTTCGGCGTTCGTCTTTCTACTCTCATCTGCCCCTCTTCAACCTCCTGCCCGTCTCGCAGGGTCGTCCGCTCCAGCAGGCCCCGCACGTCTTGAGGTGCTGTGCGAAGGTCTCGGAGGATTGCTGGTGTTGACGGCCGCCGTCGTTGCGTGTCTCTTTCATCTCTTGCCGCTTCCTCGTCGCGCTTACGGGAGGTCAGTGCTTGTTGCTTAACTGGCCTATGAGAGAGAACAATGGCCAGTAAGCAGCCATCACGAGCATGGCGATGATCGTGCCCGCGATGGCGATTGAAATCGGCTCGGCCAGCTTCGAGAGGCGGGTGATGGACTTCTCCACCTCGTAGTCGAGGAGGTCCGCCGTGTCGTGGAGTTTCGTCAGGTCGCCGGTGTCCTCGGCCGTGGCGACGGCCGGCCCGAACATGTCGGTGAACAGCCACGAGTACGGGATGACGGCCGTCTTCAGTTTGAGCCTGTGTTTGGTGAGCGCCTCTTTGATGGAGGCGAGCGTGTCGCCGTAGGCGGCGTTGATGGATGCCTCACTGATCTCTTGCAGGAACTCCGACGGCTTCATGACGTTGCTGAGGATGGCGATCAGGCGGGTCGTGTAGGCCGCGTTGAACGTCCTCAGCACCTCGCCGATGAGGGGCCACTTCAACATCCTCCGGCCGAAGAACTCGGCCCCCGCCGGGGTGCGCGCCCACTTGATGAGCCACACCACGGCCGCGACCGCGCCCGCGATGGCCGCGACGCCCGGCAGGCTCGTGATGTTGCGGGAGATGCCGAGCAGGATGCGCGTCATCAATGGGAGCTGCGCCTGCGAAGTCTCCAGCAGGCCCTTGTACATCTCCTCCATCTGCGGCAGCACGTAGTAGCAAAGGATGAAGACGATGACGAGCGAGAGCGCGAGGATGACGCCGGGGTAGATGAGCGCGCTGATGATGCGCGAGATGTTCTCGGCGGTCTTGATCTGCGACTGCCCGTACCTGAGCAGCATGCCCGTCGGGTCGCCCTCCTTCGCCCCGACGGCGAGGATCTTGACGAACGACTCGGGGAAGACGTCGGGGCGCTTGCGGAAGGCGTCCGCCACGGTCAGCGCCTCGCCCTTCATGGCGTCGCGCACGTCGTAGAGGGCGGCGCGCATCGTCGGGTGCGTGCTGATCTTCGCCATCTCGCCGACGGCGAAGCGGACGGGCTGGTTGGCCTTCGTGCGCTGCGCGAGTTGGAGGGCGAAGATGCCGATGTCGGTGCGCGAGACCTTCTTCTTACGGCCGAGGCGCGTCATGAGGTCTTTGCGCCGCGCCCACACTTCGACGTCCGTCAGGCCGGACTCTTCCAGCGACCTGCGGGCCTGGTTCTCGTCCTCCGCGAACAGGTAATACTTGACGCGAGTGCCCAAAGCGTCCGTCCCCGAGTAGTTGAAGATGATTAGTTCGGGCTCTCCGGCTCCGCTCGCGGGCGGCCCGGCGGGGGTTTCTAGTGTGGCTGCCATGTCTTCCTCGGATTCGTCTGAATGATGCCTGTGGTTACTGTTCGACGCGGGCGCAGTCCCTCGTCCAGGGGCCGCCCCTCGGGCAGCGCCGGAGTTCGTTGTCCTCGAAGACCACGAAGCTCCTGTCGGCCGGGTTGTTCTCGACCGGCACGGCGCGCAGCCCGAATGTGGTGGCCGTGATCGAGCCTGGAACCTCCGAGAACGTCCAGCCGGTCGCCGTCAGGTCGCCGGCGCTGAGGATAGGCGCGCCGCCCGCCACCGTCGCCTGAAGTTGGGCCAGCGTGGCGTATGTGTTCTTCCTGAGCGTCGAGCGGTAGAAACGCTCCTGCCCGGCGGCGTGGGAGAGCTTCACTTTCGCCGTTCCCTCGCTCGCGGCCCGTCGGCTCGCAATCATGCTCGGGATGGCGATGGCGGCGATGACGCCGATGATCGCGACGACGATTAACAACTCTATGAGTGAGAAACCTCGGTCTGTTCTTCTTCTCATCTTCTGTTACCTCTGCTGTGCGGGCCTCACGCGGCCTCTTCGACGTCGGTGTACTCGGCCTCGATGACCCGGTCGTCACTTTCTTCCGCGTGGTGCGACGGCGCGCCGTGCGGTTGCGCGTAGGGGCGGCTCGTGGAGCGGGACTTCTCCTCCCTCCTCCGGGGCGGGGGCTTAAGCCACTGCTCGACTTCGGCGTAGGAGGTCTGCCCCCTCAGAAGCTTCTTGGCGGCGGCTTCGGCCAGAGGCATCATCCCGTACCTGTTGACGGCGAACTCGACCGTCTGGTCGCCCCTCATGCCGAGGCCGATCATCGAGGACAGGTCCGGGGCCATGTTGAGGACTTCGGCGATGGCCGTCCTCGTCGTGTAGCCGGTGAAGTTGCACTCGACGCAGCCGACCTTGTCTTGGCCTACGCCCTTGCCGCGCCCGACCATGTAGAAGGGCGACTCGGTGAGCGTCGCCGCCCTGACCGCCTCCTGCATGTCGGCGCGATCGGGGAACACCTTGTCGACGATGTTGGCGGCGATGAGCTGCGCGCGCGGGTCGGGCGTTTTGCACTTCTCGCACAGCACCTTGACGAGCGCCTGCGAGGTGATGCTCCTGATGAGCTCGCCCTGGTCGTAGGCCGGTATCTTCAGGTTCGAGAGGCGGCTGAACGTGGACGCGACGTCGTTGGTGTGGAGGGTGGTCAGGATGAGGTGGCCGGTGTAGGCCGCGCGGAAGGCGATTTGAGCCACCTCCTCGTTGCGGATTTCTCCGACGACGATGATCTTCGGGTTCTTCCTGAGCGCCGTCTCGAGCGCCATCGCCCACCGGTAGTCTTTCGTGATGGGGATCTGTGTGCGCCAGGCGTCCTCGTACTCGATGGGCTCGCCGATGTTGATGGTGTTCTTCTTCTTGTCGGCGGTCGCGCGGCGGAGGATGGCTTCGAGCAGCGTGGACTTGCCCGAGCCGGTCGTCCCAGTCACGATGATGAGTCCGTTGTGGTTCTTGCCGGCGTCGAGGAAGAGTTCCGTCTGCTCGGGCTCGTGCCCCATCTCGCCGAAGTCGCGGAACTCCTGGTTGAGGTAGCGCACCGTCACGTCGATGCCGTCGAGCGCCGGCGCGGCCGCGAGGCGCATGGTCGTCTTGACGCCCTCGGCCTTGCCCTTGACGGGGAGCACCATCTGGATCGCGGCGTCCTTGTTGCCGTAGGGCAGCTCGTACTCGTTGAGGCCCGCCATGTCGGCCAGCGTGCGGACGATCTTCTCCATCTCTTCGCGCGGGACGTTCTCGGAGAAGGTGTAGAGCTCGTTGTTGATCTCGAAGTAGATGCCGCCGAACCTCGGCCCCGGCTTGAAATGCACGTCGCTCGCGCCGCGGCGCGCGCCTTCCCTGAGCACGAACTCGACGTGGACGGTGAAGCCCGACGCGCTCACCTGAGCCGGCTCCTCGTAGGCGACGGCCGCCGGCTCCGTGGCTTCGCTCTCCGGGTTGATGTCCGCCCAGGACACCGTGCGGTGCGGCTCGGCCTCGCCGACCCTCGCCACGGCCGAGTATTCGCTGCGGTAGGCCGTCAGGAAGAGTTGCTCGAAGTCCGTGCGCGACACCTCACGCGCGTCGATGTCGCTGGTGTCCACGCCGAGGGCGCGCGCGACGTTCTTCTCCGCGAGGAAGTTGCCAGGGTCGATCATCCCGACGGTGAAGGTGCCCTCGGGGCTCCGGTCGAGGATGAGGGCTTCGTTCTCGCGGGCGTCCCTTTCCGGCAGCAGCAGCGCGAGCTGTGCCAGCCGCTCGTAGCGCGCATCCTCGGTCGAGGCGGTCAGCATGTGCCTGTGTGCCAGACCGCCGCCCGCGCCCGTCGCGCCCCTTTCTGTTGTGCTCATCTCTTCTTCCACTCCTGCTGTCGGCTCGTCTCAGGTTCGCCTACGGGCGGCGCTTGCTCTTGCTCTCCGTGCCGTAGGGCGAGAGCCTCTGCGGGTCGGGCGCGGGGACGGTGTCCGTCTTGGCGTCGCTCGGCAGCGCGGGCTGCGGGAAGGGCTGGCCCCTCGGGATGATTCGGAACCTGATGGCGTAGTAGAAGACCGTGCGGATTTCGTTCTTCTCCTTCTTCTTGAACAACTCGCCTAGCCCTGGGATGTCGGCTAAGAGGGGCGTCTTCGTGAGCGCGTCGGAGAGCGAGTCGGTCGAGAGGCCGCCGAGGACGACCGTCACGCCGTCCGGTATCTGGAACATCGTCTGCGCGCTGTTCCGGTTGATGCCGGGGTTGCCGCCCTCGCCGGCGACGCTCGTGTCCACGCTGTTCTTCTCCAGCCTGACGCGGACGGTGATGGTCTTGCCGTCGGAACTGACGAAGGGGGTGATGTTGCCGATGATGCCGGCTTCGAGGAACCTGAGCTGACCCTGTGTTGAGCTGCCGCCCACGATGGCCGGGATCGTGATGGGTATCTGGAGGCCCGAGTCGATGCGGAACGTCTGCCCGCTCATCACGATGCCGTTCGGCCGGGCCTGCTCGTTGAGGAGCCCGCGGAACTGGGCGGCCGTGTACTGCGCGGAGAACTGCGCCGTGCCGAAGACGCCCGTCGCGCCGATGCTGATCGCCGGGTTAGGCGCGGCGAGACCCGTGGGTTGCGTGAAGCCCGTGCCGAGGCCGGGGATGCCGCCGGGGTTGACGCCTGAGGTGCCGGAGCCGTTGTTGCCGGAGCCTGTGCCCCGGTTGTTCGGCATCGTCGTGAAGCCGCCGAGGTTCGCCCCCGCGCCGTTACCGACGACGACGGCCAACTCGCCGCCGAGCGCCTTGCGCTGCGTGTTGTTGACCGTGTACATGAGGGCCTCCATGTACACCTGGTAGGGCGGCCTGTCGGCCAGCGCGATCAACTCTTTGGCACGGTCGATCTGCTCAGGCGTGGCGGCGATGTAGAAGATGTTGGTTCCGGGGACGCGGCGGAACTCGGCGCGCTTGTCGGCGGCGCGAAGCAGCTCGCGCACCTGCGTCTCAAGGGTGTCGAGGGTCGAGCCGGTCGTGCCCTGCGGCTGCCCCGACGGGTCTACGGGACTGCCCTCGGCGGTCTGGAGGTTCTTGACCTCGATGTAGTCGGTGACGAGGGGCGCGCTCAGTCGGCGCTGCTCCTGAATCTGCTGAATCTTGGTGCGCTTGCCGATGGCGACCAGCCCGTCGTCGAGGCAGATGGTGTCGAGGTCGTTTAAGACGAGGAGCGAGCGCAGCACGGAAGTCCACGGCCCGTCCGAGAGCGTGACCTGGACGGGGAGCTGCTGCACGTCGTTGTCGAGCAGGATGCGCGCGCCGAACTCCGAGTTGAGCTGGTCGACGAGGCGGCCGAAGCTCACGGCGGATTTGAACTCGAACTCCACCGGCTCGCCCCTGAACTTGGGGTCGCACAGTGGCGAGACGTAGGCGGTCGCGGCGACGGGTGCGGGCTCGGCCGTCGCGGGCGTGGCGGTCTTCGTGGGAGTGGCGCCAGCCGCGACTTCCTCTTTCGTCCCGGCAGCCTCATAAGAGACGGAGGGCGTGGTCATCTGGGGAGATGCGCCGCCTTTGCCCAGCTCATCGACCGTCCGCCGGCGCTGATGCGTCTCGTCGCCCTGCGTGTACTCGACGACGATCTCGTTGTCGGAGATGGAACCCGTGGCCGCCGGTGGCGCTTGTTCGTCGAGGGCGAGGTCTGCCGCGTTGTCGCCGGCCTTGAGCCTGACGAAGCGCGTCGCCGTCTTCTTGCCGTGGATGGCTATGAGCAGCGCGTCCCCCGTCTGCACGTTCGTGAAGACGAACCGGCCCTGAGGGTTGGTCGAGGCGACGATGTCACGGCCGCTGGCGAGCGGGCGCAGGCGCACGTCGGCGCCGGGGACGCCCGCGCCGGCGTTCCTGATCATCCCCGTGAAGACGGCTGTTTGAACCGTCTGCGCGAGCGCGGCCGTGCGCAGCACTCCGGAGTGCAGCGTGAGCGCGATGACGAGTAGTAGTTTGGCGGGTCTTGTAAGCTTCATCTCGGGGGTTTCCTTCTTCGGTGGCGTTATCGGTCGGGGGATTTATCCGCGGATTCCGGCGGTGCGGGCGTGGCGGAGGGCTGGATGGTCGAAGGCTCCACGTTCTCGGCGGCGTACTTCACCGTCCTGGTGGTGCCATTCTTCAGGCGGAAGACGGGGCCGGAAGGGCTAATGGCCGTAAGCTCGGCGTCGTAGAACTGAGTCCCGATGACCGCGAGGAATTCACTCTTGTCGGCGGCGCTCTTGAAGTAGACGCCCTCTTTACCCTTGCGGCCGAAACGCCCTGTGGGGGACAACTCGGAGAGCAGGTAGGCGCGAGTCCGCGACGGGCGCGGGCGCTGCGCGTCGGCCGCGGCCTTGTACTCCGTCGCCCACTGCGAGTACCTCGTGGCGAAGTCCGGCTCTGTCGGTACGGTCGGTGCCAGCGGTGTTCTCGCGCCGGGGCCGGGGGCCAAGCCCGCCAAGCCGCCCTGTGCCTTCGTGCCGCTCAGGCCCGACCTGTCGGCCGAAGGGTCAACGGCAATTGAGACCGGCGGGAGCTGGGGGAAGTTAGCCGCCGCGAGGCGGGCTTCGGTGTCCGCGGACAGGCGGGGGATCTTCGCCTCGGCCTCTTTACGCGCCTCGGCCAGTTGAGCTTGGTTCAGTTCAACGCTCTCGGACGAGCCCAGAACGCAGCGCTCGGCCCACGCGGCGGCGACGCCGACGCAGACGGCCAGCACGATGCCGACCGGGCCGTAGAGGAGGCGGTATTTGTTTACGCCTGATGTCTTCATTACTTCGCACCTCCCTGCTTTGCGGCCGGTGACGAAGTCATGAGGTCGGGCGGGTCGGCGGGGAGCGCCTCACTCGGCGGGGCCTCGAATGCGACCAGCTTGACGTTGACCGACTCCTGCCCGCCCAGTGACACGATCTTCGGGTCGCGGGCGTGGATGATGAGTCCGTAAGCGGCGACCTCGCAGAAGAAGTTCATGACCGAGGCGTGCCGCCCGACGACCTGCGTGGGGATGACCCTCTCCTTCAGGATGTTCTTCGGATCGCCCTGCGCCGGGGCGGCCGTCGCGCCCTGTTCGGCGTCCGGCTTGACGGCCTTTGCTACCGCGGCGGGAGGTGCGCCGCCGTCGAGGGGTGATTTGCCGCCGAGCGCCGAGGCGTCGAAGAGCGTGATGCGGACGCCGTTCTTCC
>Ga0126311_10001533_pt1 | contig 11238 bp, 10 predicted proteins | sample Plot61_FD_92539 | JGI IMG/M metagenome (GOLD analysis project Ga0126311, IMG submission 92539) | Serpentine soil microbial communities from UC McLaughlin Reserve, CA, USA - Plot61 | ecosystem: Environmental > Terrestrial > Soil > Grasslands | place: USA: UC McLaughlin Reserve, Lake County...
TCCGCATTGCGAACGCGGCGCTCTGCCAAACTGAGCTACTGCCCCACGCGGAGTGCCATATTAGGAAGCGCGGTTGAGTAGTGTCAAGGCGTGCGTGAGGGCGGCCTCGAGTTTCGCGATGTTCTTGCCGCCGCCTTGCGCCATTTCGAGTTTGCCGCCGCCGCGCCCGTCGATCATCGCGCACGCTTCGCGCATGAGTGTGTTCATGTCGCCAATAGCGTCAGCGGAGCGGGCGAAGACGAGGCGTGCGGTGTCTTTGTCGCGAGATGCGAGAAGGGCAATGATTCGCGGGTGAGCAACGAGCGCATGGGCGAGCTTTTTCAACGACTCACCATCGCGGCCCTCGAAGATCTGAGTTACAACACCATCAGTGGCAGACGCCAGTAACTTCTCCGCCTCAACTCCGGCAACAATCTCTTCAAGCGCGCGAATGCGACGGTTCAGCTCCTTGTGTTCTTCAACCATCTGCGTCGCTAGCTGCGGCGCGTCATCACGACCCGTACTGAACAACGCCGCCACTTCGCGCGCAGTCTTGTTCGCCTTGCGATAGTCCGCGAGCGCGCGCACGCCTGCGACAAACTCGATCCGCGTCAGTCCCTTCGCACGCTCCCACGATCTCACACCGATCATTCCAACTTCACCGGTACGATAAGCGTGAGTCCCGCCGCAAGGTGACAAATCAAAACCGTCGATCTCGATCAAACGCAGGTCGCCATCGCGTGCGGGCTCCTTCCGCAAAGGCAGTTCCGCTGCTTCGCCAGACGTCACATTACGAATGGTAATCGCGCGATCCTCCCAGATCACATTGTTGGCCAGCTCGACGGCGCGCTCAATAACCTCGGTAGTGGGATTGTTCAACTCCACATCGATCTCACAAGACGCGTCGAGCACACGAAAACTGCGAGTCGGCGCGTTGAAGAGTGTGACGAGCGCCTGCGAGAGAATGTGTTGACCAGTGTGCTGTTGCATGTGGTCCAACCTTCGCGACCAGTCGATACGCCCGCGCACCACATCATTGCGAGACGGCGCCGCACCCTGGACCACGTGAAGCACGCCTTTATCGCCATCGTCGATACACTCGACAACGCGCACGCCATTCAACGTGCCAGTGTCGCTCGGTTGACCGCCGCCCGTCGGATAGAACGCGGTGCGATCGAGAACAACGGCGGTCCAGCCACTCACGCGATCAGTGACATCGACCACGCGAGCTTCAAACTCGATCAAATGAGAATCGGAGTAATAGAGACGTTCGGTTACTTGCATTATTTTAACCACGGATTACACGGATTTATTCGTATAATCGGCGCATGTATCCTGATTCACGCAGATTGATAATTGTACTCGCGTTCATCGCGTTATTCAGCGGCCTGACAATAGCCCAGACACCGCCGCTGAAATTGATCAGTTATCAACTGTCGATGTCACGGCCAGTATCGCATCTGTTCGAAGTACAGATCATAGTTGAACTGCCCGAGCAGTTGAAAGACAAGCCGCTGCAATTTCAGATGCCGAAGTGGTCGCCCGGACGTTACGCGGTCTTTGATTTCGCTAAAAACGTGCATGAGTTTCGCGCAAACGCGCCGGTGACACGCATCGATGGCGACACGTGGAGCGTCGCTCCGGAGGGTAAGACCACCGTCACCATTTCTTACAAAGTCTTCGGCAACGATCTTTCCGGCACTTTCTCACAACTCGACACTCGTCACGCTAACTACAATGGCGGCTCGATTTTCATGTACGTCGTGGACCACAAGCCCGATCCGGTGAAGCTCACGATTCAGCCGCCCACAGGCTGGCGCATCGTAAATGGTCGCACCGATCGTCCCAGCCAAACGGAATGGCAGTTTCCAAACTGGGACATCATGATCGACACGCCCACTGAGATCGCTCCTGACTGGACGCAGGACGACTTCGAAGTTGACGGCAAAAAGTATCACGTGGTCGTGCACTCGTTTGGTCCGGAAGGCGGCAGACGGGCGGCGCTCGTGAAAGACATTGAGAAGATCGTGCGTGCGGAAGTTGCGATGTGGGGCCCGCCGGAGTTTGCAGAATACACATTCCTGATCCACTTCGCTGCCGACGATCGTTCCGGCGACGGCATGGAGCATCTGACTTCGACGCAGATCATCCAACCCGGCGCGCTTGGTGACCCCGGTGTGTACGAAGGAACACTCGGCACCGTCTCACACGAGTTCTTTCACGTGTGGAATGTGAAGCGGCTGCGCCCGCAGGAGCTTGGACCATGGGACTTCGCGCGTCCCTTAGCCACGCGCGGCCTCTGGGTCGCCGAAGGGTTCACAAACTACTACGGCCACTTGATGTTGAGACGCGCAGGTCTTTGGGATGCCAAGCTGTTTCTCAGGCGAGCAGCGGAGACGATCAGAGCCATCGAGAGTGCGCCCGGAAGCCGTCTGATGAGTGCTGAGGAATCGTCGCTTTCAGCGCCGTTTATTGATGGCGCGCCACACGCGCAGATGGACAACCTGGAAAACACTTCGATCAGTTACTACCCGAAAGGCGAACTCATCGGTATGGTGATGGACTTGCTCGTCCGCGGGCGAACGAAAGGGAAGGCGTCGCTCGACGACATCATGCGCGACATGTATGAAGAGTTCTACGTGAAGAGCTCAAACAGCAGCTACTACCTGCGCGGACGTGGTTACCAGACGGAAGATCTCGAGCGGGTTGCGTCGCGTCGCGCGGGTTTTGACCTTGGCGATTTCTTCAAGCGACACATCCGCGACGTGGAGGTGTTGCCTTACGATGAAGCGTTTGCGTATGTGGGCTTGCGGCTCGTCAGGACGCAATCGGAAGAGCCGTTCGATGCGGGACTCTCGATTCAGCTTGAGACTCCTCGAGAAGCGTTCATCGACAATGTGCGTAACAACTCGCCGGCTGAAGATGCAGGATTGCAAGCGAAGGATCAGATCATTTCGCTTGGCGGAAAAGAAGTGACGAACGACTGGCGCAGGACGCTTGCACGTTTCAAGCCCGGCGACTCAGTCCCTGTGACAGTCAAACGCGATCGACGAACGATCAAGACGAACATCGTGTTGGGCCAGGCGGAACGATTTGATTACAAGATCGAGGAGAAGGCGGACGCAACGACGGAGCAGAAGGCGTTGCGTGCTGCCTGGTTGAGCGGAAAGTAAGCCGCGGATCTGCGCGATCAAAAGCACGGATTAAGGAACGATTACTTGTAAACAGTGCGGCGCGATTTCGAATCGCATCGGTAAGTGACCTATCAACTCGCCGTCAATTTGTACTTGTGCGTCGCCGTGGGCTCGCACGCTCACTGAGTTTACAAATTGCACTTCACGTGCGTTGCGAGGCATGCCGTTGCGCATCGCGTACGAAAGCAGATGCAGGTAACGCAAGCGGCTCCTCGTGTCGATGATGCAAACCTCAAACTCGGGTTGGTCGAGGCGCGCGCCAGGCGTTATCGCAAGATCGCCGCCGTACCTCGCCGCTTTGCCGATCGCCGCAAAGGTCGACGTGTATTTGTGGCCGTTGATTTCGAGTATGAATGGGCGCGGGTTCCAGGTTGCGAGATGACTCAATCCCGATATCCAAAATGCGCCTTTCCCGATTCGCTTCTTCAGCGACGGCTGCACACGCCTCACAACTGACGCGTCGAGTCCGATACCCGCCATCAACACAAAATGACGACTCTCGTTCGTGGTTTCATCGATCGCAAGTCCGAGATAGATCTTGCGCGACTTTCCTTCCGCCACGATCTTCAAGGCATGTTCCTCATCGAGCGGCAAGCCGAGCTCACGTGCAAGAACGTTTGCAGTGCCGCGCGGAATAATCGCAAGACGCGCCTTCGTGCCTGCCAGGCCCTGGATCGCTTCGTTGATCGTGCCGTCACCGCCCGCGACGATCACGTCTGAGCTGCCATTACGCGCCGCGCGCGCGGCAATCCCTGTGGCGTCGCCGGGACCTTGCGTCAGCCGCAAATCGACTTTGACACCGAGCGACTCGAGTTGTGCAGCAAGTTCTTCGACAGGCCGGCGGCGCGAAGCGTAGCGGCCCGTCTTCGGATTCCAAATCAGTGTTGCCTTACGAGGAGACATTGATAGCAAGTCAGCAACGGCAATCGAAATGCCGTGCGCGTTTACGAGTCGCACGCAGCCTCACGCTAGCGCGTTGCTGCCAAAAACAGACAGTTGTCAGATTAATCAGCCACCAAGTGGTACGCAAGCTAAAGCTTGAACTCTGAACGCAGAACTCTTGCGGGAATAACTTTCACGTCTGCTCAGTCTCCAATGTCGAAACCTTGCCACGGCGGAGCAGTTCGACACTGCCGCGCAGATTATGAAAGGCGCGCACGCGAGTCAGGTTTATTATGTGCCCGGCGAGCACGATGTGTTTACTGACGAAGGCAAGCTTTATCTTGAACGATTCGGCGGCGGGACGGCGAAGGGCGGTCAGTTGGCGGTCGTCGACGAAGCGTTGGGTTGATCGATTGTCGTCGCTCTTGTATCAACTGTAGGGGTGGTCCTCCGTGGCCACCCCTTCGTGAAATCGACACAGGGGCGGCCACGGAGAGCCGCCCCTACAGTTGGAGATTCTCAGATGAAGTTTGCGAGCGTGGTGTTTCTGGTTGCGGGGATCTATGGCCTGATCGTGCTGGTGCCGCAGTTTTTTCGCGAACGAAGAATCGGCGAAGACACACCGCCGCCGATCACACATCCCGAGTTCTTTTACGGCTTCATCTGTGTCGCGGTCGCGTGGCAGGTTTTGTTCCTGATTCTTTCGCGCGATCCGATCAGGTATCGTCCCATGATGATCCCGGCGATGCTCGAAAAGATCGGTTTTCCAATAGCCGTGCTCATCCTTTATCTTCAAGGCCGCGCAGCGCCGACAATCTTCATTCCAGCCGGCCTCGATCTCGTCCTGCTTATTCTGTTTATTGCAGCATACCGCAAGACTGCTGCGTCCTAATGACTAACGACTTCGCCTTCTGCGCTTCTGCAATCTCAAGCGATCGTTTGAAACACTGCTCCGCCTCCGCTCGCTTATCTTTCTTCAACAACAATTCACCCTTCAGACGATAGAGCTCAGCCTCGTAGCATCGTTCGCCGTTGTGACTCACCATCGTCGTCGCTTCTTCCAGCAACGCCCACGCTTCATCAACGCGATTCAACTTGGCGAGCGCCTCAGCCAGTAAAGCAAGGAAGTATGGACGAACTAGACACGTTGCAGTCGCTTCGAGCCCAGCGAGTCCCTCGCGCATCAGATCAATCCCTTCCTGCACGCGACCACGTTCGCTGAGCGTCCAACCTTTCATCACGTCAGCCATCGCGCCATACAACACGAGTCCATGCGCCTGTGAAACTTCGCTGACGGCCTCGGCATGATGCTCGACCCGCGCATGATCGCCACGAAGCTGATGAAGAACGCTCGCGAACAACTGTGCGTGTGCGAGTCCCTGCGGCTCAGATAATTCCAGCGCGAGCGCCACAGCCTCGTTCATGCACTTCACAGCCTTTTCAGTCCGGCCGAGAAACCAAAGCGCCCAGCCGGCGAAGCACGGCATCGCAACACCCGGATTCAACGCATACAGAAAAGAGTCGTCACGATGTTGCGCCGGATCGTAGAGTGCGAGCGCCTTCTCGTAATGATCTACTGCCAACTCGAAATTACCGAGGTGCGTGTTCGTTATTTCCAACGCCCAGTGACCGCGCATTGCAAGTCCCGGATAAGGCAACCGCTCAGACAGTCGCAAGAATTCTTCGGCAATGTCACGCGCCGTCTCTAACTCTCCGCTCAACGTGTGAAAGGTCCACAAACCCCAGAGGACTTCAGAAACATCGGGTGAGTCGCCCAGCTCGTCATAGAACTGACGCGCTTTCATGTAGACTTCGCCGACGTTTGGAGACGCGTAACCCTCGATCGCAATCAACGGCACGCCGAGCGTCAGATGCAAACACAACTTCTCGTTTACGACTTCGCGCGTGTTCGGCAGGTTGCTGATCAACTCGATGCCACGACGTGCGAGATCCACTGCCTCCTGGTAAGCGAACCGCCGGATCGCATTGTTCGCGCCTGTTTTCAGGTAATAGGCGGCGCGTTTGTAGTCGCGTCCGCGCTCGAAGTGCATCGCAAGCTCAGCCGAGATCTCGACGGCGCGTTGGCCGAAGACCTCCTCACCACGCTCCGCGATCAACCGGTGAAGCTGCACGCGCCGCGCTGCCGGTAAACGATCGTACAAAACGTTCTGGTACACAGCATGTACGAAGCCAAACCGCGTCACCACTTCACCATTCGGTAACTCCAGAACACCACACTCCTGAATGTACTGACGCTGACGCGCGAGCTCATTGCAGCGTGCTTCCACGACGCGCGGATCCTCTTGGAGGCCAGCCGCGAGCGCGGGTGTTGAAAACTCGAGCCCCGCAACACTCGCTGCTTCAAGGGTTTTTTGCGTATCCGCGTCAAGGTGGTCCACATGCCGCTCGATCATCTGCTTGATATTGTCAGGGACGCCGAGCTCGACATTATTAATATCGACACTTAGCTCCCACGTGGTGTCACGCAGGACGATCAGTCCCGACTCGAGCAGGTAATTTGCAGCATTCACCATGAACAAGGGATTGCCATCCGTGCGCTGATGGATCAATCGTGCCAGGCCCGCAGGAAATCGGTTGCCAGGAAACGTCACCGCGAGATAGTCGTACACGGCGGCTTCAGTGAGGTATTCAAGCGGCAACTCTTTACATAACTGCTTCGCCATCAACTCCTGCTTCACTGCTTTCAACGGATGACCACTCACGACCAGCTCGACGTTGCGAAACGTACCAATCAACATCAGGTGTGCGCGTTGTCGTCGCGTGGCCAGATAGGAGATCAGGTCGAGCGTCGAGTAATCGCTCCAGTGCAGGTCTTCTAAAATAAGTACAAGCGGCACGTGAGCGGTGAGCACGTCCAGCGCCTCGCCCATCTCCCGCAGCATTCGCTCGCGCGTCGCGCCGGACACTCCTCTGCTCAACTGCTCGCGCTCAGACGCGCTCAACAGGGAAGGCATTTGCAACAGCCACATCGGCGCGTGCGCCCGCACTATGTCAGCAACTTGTCTCTGCTCGCGGCACAAACGTCCGATCGCTTCGAGAACCGGCAAGTAGGCTTCACCCGTGCCGTATTGTTCGAGGCATTGTCCACGGCCGACACGAATAGATCCGTCAGCAGGAATCGTTCGTGCGAAAGCGTCAACAAGCGCAGTCTTACCGATACCGGCTTCACCAGTGACAAAACCGATTTGACGGTCTCCGCGCATCATTCGCCGCAGCCAGCGGTGCATTCGCGCCAATGCCTGGTCGCGTCCGACAACGCCCGTATAAACAAAGAATGCACCGGAAAAATTATTGTCCTGAAGCGATTGATCGGACTCCGGCTCTTTTTTTGATCCTGCGATCTCGCCAATGAAGCGATAGCCGCGCCGGTGTGAGGTTTCGATGAAGCGGGGCGACTTTGGATCATCGTCGAGTGCTTCTCTGAGCTGGCGCACGGTGACTTTCAGAACCGCATCGCCCACGAAGGTTTCCGGCCAGACCGCGTTCAGCAGCTCATCTTTGGTAACGAGTTGTCCCGAGCGATTCAGTAAGTAGTTGAGTAAGGCGAAAGCCTTGGGTCTGATCTTGATCTCGTCTGAGCCTCGCCACAGACACTCATTAATGAGATCGAGGGAAAAAGGATCGAAAACTATGTGCTTGTCGTTCACGGTCAGACTCGTCGGACCATTGTCCTCCTCTGATGCTGAGATCGCAAATAAGGTCACCTGTCCCTTTCGAAAAAACGTTACCGCACAATTACCGGAAAGTTATGACTGCGTTGCCGTCGATCCCTATCCTCACGTCTGATTAAGAGACTAAGAGAGGACATTATGAAGAAAAAAATTTTTATAGTCGCAGCCGTCATTGGTTTGTTGACAGCACTCGTGGTCTTGCCACGTTTTGTTGACGCCCAGGACGACGCAGCAGGCGTTTCGGCAGTCGCCGAACGTGCGGATCAGGTATCAGTCTTCCAGGCCGCCGGACCGACGGCACTTTCAATTCAAGGCTCGGTCGATCAGTTTCGCGCTGCGGTCAGCGTGCCCGCTGGTCGTCGTGAGATCAACTGGGACGGCGGCAATCCCGCGAACGAAGCCACTTCCGTCGTGGGAAATCCGTTTGCGGGTTTTCAGGTCACGCGCGGTGCGTTGTTTACAACTCCAGACGGTACGGGCTTCGTGCAAGCTCCTGCCGGGACGGATGTGGCGCCCGGAGGACTCGCCGGCTTCTTCGGTAACCCAACATACAAAACCAGCTTCAAGGCGTTCAGCGCGTCGCGTTTGTTCACGGCCATCGGCGGCAGGATTACTGACGTGACCTTTTTTGTGCCTGGCGGCGGCAGCGTGGCAGCCACTGTTAACGGTTTCGCCTCAGTTTTTACTGACGTCGATCAACCGGACGGCAGTGGTCCAGCAACGAAGCGCGGTAATCGAAACGCCAGCACGTTGATCGAGTACTACGGCGTTGACGGTCACTTATTGTTCAGCAGTTTCGTGCCGGCGTCGCCCGGTGATGGTGGCTTTTCTTTCTACGGAATTGTTTTTCCTGACGCACGCATCGCACGCGTACGAATCACGAGTGGCGACGTCGCACCCGGACCGACTGACTCCGAGAAAGACGACGTCGTGATGATGGACGACTTTATTTTCGGTGAACCTCGCGCGATTCAATAAGGAGGATTAACGATGAGTAAACGTAGTTACGAACTTGCCCGTCGACTCGAGCTGGGTGCGCTTGCACTTGAGGCTTTTGCGAGCTCGCTAACGGAATTCGAGTGGCAAAGCCGTGTTCCCGGAGACGGGCGGAAGATTGGAGTGGTGGTCCATCACGTCGCCAGTATGTATCCGCTGGAGATCCAGGTGGCCCAGACGCTCGCGAAAGGCGAGGCGGTAGAAGGCGTGACGCCGGACGTGGTCAACAAGATCAATGCTGAACACGCACGGAAATTTGACGGCGTCACAAAGGAAGAGGCCGTCGCGCTACTGAAACAGAACAGCGCGGCAGCCGCAGTGGCAATCCGAGCGCTTACCGACGAAGAGCTCGATCAGGCGGCGCCCGTGTCGCTCAACTCGAATGCACCGCTTACGTGCCAGTTCATAGTTGAGGATCATGCTGTCAGGCACAGCTATCACCATTTGGCTCGCATCCGCGCTGCTTTGCAGGAGAGGGTGCTGGCCAAACTAACTGCTTGAACGTCGCAGAACGATGAACTTTGAAGAAGCAGTCATGCCGCATTTGGACGCCGCCTACAACCTGGCGCGGTGGTTAACGCGGAACGAGGACGACGCGCAGGACATGGTCCAGGAGGCTTACCTGCGCGCGCTCCGGTTCTTTGGCGGCTTTCATGGCGATGACGCTCGTGCATGGTTGTTAACGATCGTGCGAAACACCTGCTACACGTGGTTGAAACGAAACAGATCGGCGGAGCTTTCGGGCGACTTCGAAGAAGTAGTGTTGACGAAAGAGTCTGACGAGCCTGATCCGGAAGCATCGCACGTTCTGAAAGTTCAAAAGCAATTGATCAATGACGCTATTGAAAAACTGCCGACCGAGTTTCGCGAAGTCGTGATCCTGAGGGAGCTGGAGGAGCTTACGTACAAGGAGATCGCGGTTATCACCGGAATACCAATCGGCACTGTCATGTCGCGTCTGTCACGTGCTCGCAAGCGACTACTGGTGTCGCTGCGCGAAAAAGCTCCACGGGGATCGAGGTCAGTACCGTCTCATCGGCTAGCGCAGGTGGTACTGACCCGAGAGTTGGTCCATGTGGGGAATAACTGAGTCGCGTAAGCAGTATATAGATCAGAAGCGATTCAAGAACTTCAACGAGAGTAAGAGGAGAGTAGTCATGAAGAACGTAGTTGCAAAGGGAGTTGCAAAAATCGCCCTACTCGCAGTGATGATGATCATCGCCGCGAGCGCATCCGCGAAAGCGCAATCTCTCAATTACAGATTAACCGCAAACATTCCATTCGATTTTTCAGTGTCCGGGAAAAAACTTCCGGCTGGCAAGTACTGGGTCAGCCGCGCGCAACAGAGCAGCGGAGACACGATCGTTCAAATCCGGAGTACAGATGGGCATTCGAACATTATACGTTTGACTATCCCCGTTGTGTCGCTCGACCCGACAAAAAACAGCTTACTGGTATTTCACCGTTATGGAGAGGAGTACTTCCTTTCGGAGATTTGGCCCGTGGGTGGTCTAACAGGACGAGAGCTGCCGAAGTCGCGCGCTGAACGCGATCTCGAGCGGAAAACTCAGGACAGTGGTATCGCGGCAATGAAAGCGCCGCAGATGAATACAGTCGCGATCAGGACCAGCAACCTGCCGTGACGATCCGAGAAACTCTCTGGAGTGCGGGCCGGTCAGCGCTGCGGGGGGCATAGCGGGCCCGAGCGCCGCACCCCAGAGAGTCGCCGAAGCAACATGCAACGGTCAATTGGATAATGTTGAAAAGAACAAGTCAGGAAGAGGGGCTTGCCCGCGCTCTAACCGAACAGCGGGGGCAAGCCACCCTTCCTGACTTGTTCTTTTTATGTTCATAGCCTCTCCCACACTATTAAGGAGAATTTGTTGTGACGAGAATTAGATTTATAGCCATCGCTGGAAATGTGAACGGCGGACGTATCGGGCAGTTCCAGTTGCGATACGTCTTCTAAAAAGAGAACAAGTCAGGATAAAGGGGCGGATTATTCCAGGCGGTAGTTAGGCGCTTCCTTCGTGATGATCACGTCGTGTACGTGAGATTCCTTCAGTCCTGCTGAGGTGATGCGAAGGAAGCGCGTCCGCTCCTGAAACTCCGGTATCGTGCGGCAGCCGGTGTATCCCATTCCCGAACGAAGTCCACCAACAAGCTGCGTCACCATCTCGGCAAGCGTGCCTTTATACGGCACACGTCCTTCGATCCCCTCGGGAACAAGCTTCGAATCAGTATCGATCATGTCCTGTGCATAACGATCGCGCGAGCCTTCGCGCATCGCGCCGATCGAGCCCATGCCACGATACGTCTTGAAAGAGCGACCCTGAAAGAGAATCACTTCGCCGGGCGCTTCTTCCGTTCCGGCAAACAACGATCCGATCATCACTACATCCGCGCCCGCCGCAATCGCTTTCGCAACGTCGCCGGAGAACTTCACGCCGCCATCAGAGATCACCGGAACATTCTTTCCGCGCGCAGCTTTCACA
>Ga0126311_10001534_pt1 | contig 11237 bp, 9 predicted proteins | sample Plot61_FD_92539 | JGI IMG/M metagenome (GOLD analysis project Ga0126311, IMG submission 92539) | Serpentine soil microbial communities from UC McLaughlin Reserve, CA, USA - Plot61 | ecosystem: Environmental > Terrestrial > Soil > Grasslands | place: USA: UC McLaughlin Reserve, Lake County...
GGCGTGGCTCGGGGCCGCAGTTATTATCAGTTGCGGCCGCCAAACACAGTATCAATAAGAATGTTAGTTTCATTTCTCTCCCTCCTACTTGTTTGCGGACACGATGTTGGCACCCTCGCCCGTGGTTGAAGCCTTGGCAGATAATGAGCTGCCGTTGCTGCTCGGCAAGATAACCTTCAACTGCGTGGTATCAATATGTAAGGACTGCTGCGCTGTTTCAATGCGCCCCAGTTGCCGCAGATAGCCCTGAATTTTGGCGACGAGATTAAGGATATCTTCATAGTGATGTCGTGAGGCGCCAGCAGCCCCGGCGCACAGCAACCCACTAACCTCGACCATCATTTGTTCAATGCCGACCATGTCAACGGGACCAATGGCCGCGTAACGCGCCAGCAGACAGGCGATTAAAGCCACTAGAAAAACGGTGAAGGATACGCTGAACAGGAACCACAGTCGTCGGACCGCTTTTTCGTTCTTGCCGTCAACTTGAAAGATCCAAATCAGCGCTCGCCGCACGGCTATGGTAATAACGGCTGCGATGACCCCGCACAGGACGATAAGGATCAACAGGGCGAAGACCGGCGGGAGCGGGATGTAATAGCTAAGGAACGAAAAGATGACTGCGAGTATCGCGGTCAAGGCAGCGAACGCAATCTCGGTGTACTTCGCATTCTCAGCTTTTCGTTGGTGGTCGTGAGGTGCCCCGATGGCCCGGGGATCCCCACCGGCAGGATGGTCAGCAAATTCCCTGAACCCCTGGAGCAGTTCCGATTGAATCAGGTGCTGGTCGGTGTTGTTGTCGTTGGCCTTTCCAAATGCCAGTTCATAGGCTATCTGGTTTCGGTCCTTCATCATGAATCGTTCACTCACAGTTAAACTCTCCTTTGAAAGTGCGGACAAACCGCTGGTCAAAAACTAGTTCACCAAGGATCGGGGAGACCAAAACCAGTTAGCGTGCTACGTAGGAAAAACTTAAGCTGAAAGTTGAATGGTTGAATCAGAAATGCGCGGCGCTTATCCCCCCCAACGGGGGTATATTAGACCCGTAACGGGGGTATGTCAAGAAAAGAATCAAAAAAAAAGAAAGGCCTACGAAACTTCGTAGGCCTTTTCTTAAAATCGTTTAGTTCTAAATGCTTACACCATCTGCCGCCGCAACTTTTCTTCCATCACGACCTTCTGCGCTTTAGCCTCCGGTGGTGGTTCCGCTCCGGCGCTGACATATTTCTCCATCTTTCGTTTAGCAGCTTTGTCCCACCAGACAGCATACCAGTAGACGCGATTATTAATCCGCTTTTTCTTGTAGGCGAACTTATCCTCGGGCGACAGTTCGCTCAGGCATTCTTCGATTACGCGCTTGATCGATTTGAAGAGTACCTTGTCGCCGCGCGTCGCAAAATCGTCGCAGTCGTGGTGGTCTTTGCACTGACACATGCCGCGCGATTTCAATGCCTCGTGGAAGAGATTGCTGATGGTTGTCTTCGTCTTCTTGACCTCTTCGGTCCGGAGCGCTGCTATAGAGATATTCTCAGCCATGTCGGTTGAAACCTCTTCTAATTCTGATTGGGCCTGGTGTGCCGGGACGGCTTGTGGTCGGGTGAGTGCGCGGGCAGTTCCTGCGGACGTTGTCATTCGAGCATCTGCTGGCGAGGATTTGTCTTGACAGTTACCTCGCCCCTTTCTTTTTTGCCTTCGTGGGAGACTTCGACGGTTGGTAAACGGCCGCCAATTTTTCGAGATACGGGAAATCATCGACCAAACGCTGGGTACTCTTAATGTAGCCACTTAGTAGCGATTCAAGAACGTTGTGTTTCAATGCGTCATCGATGCGAGCATTGACGTCACCCAGTTTCATGCGAAACTTCTTCGCTGTGTGCCGCGAGAAGGGGTCTCTTTCAACACCGCGATTGCTTCGTGAGTTTCCTCGTTTGAAGCTGCGCAATTCACATAGCATCACTGCGGTTTCTTCCAGGTTCACCGCCTCGTCATGAATTCGGTATGCTTTTCGGAGTCGACCGAGACGTTTTTTGTGGCGAAGTACTGGCTGGAGTCTGGGATGAGGTGCGTTTATCAATTGCTGGATAACTGCACGCACATATCCAGCGTGGCGCTTTATCTTTGCGCCTATCTCGGCTGGTTCAACCGCCGATACCGGATCCGCCTTAGTCAGTTCCCAAATCGTGAACATGACGACCACCTGCGCTTCGGTCATCTAGTGTGTGAGCCCACCTTCAAGTAACGTCTGGGGATACTGCCCCACTGGATCACGCGCAGAATGCATTCAGAATACACGCAGAATACGCGCTAAACGCAATCAGAAGACGCGCAGAATAACAGGGGGATCCCTGCTTGTCAAGATGACAAATTGCAAGCTTAAAGGTTGGGGCATCGTAGCCGCGATCTCGGTTCGCCTGCAAGCTGGCTTCTGCGGATAGAGCCCACGCGGCTCTTTTTGGCTTGTGAGTATACCACGCGGCTTTTGGTTGGCCGTTTCCTCCTACGGTCGTGCGCGCCAAGAGCTCATCGCGCGCATCTCCAGTATCGGGAAAAAGGCTCAATCTTGTCAAATCAATTTCTCGACTGAACTCGAAGCCCTTCGTGGGGTTCGCTATCTGCCCCTGAGAACCTGAAATCTGTACCAGAATAAGGACGGTCAATCGCCAGACCTAATTACGCGATCGCTCTTGTATGCCTTCCGTCCACTCTGGAGAGACTGCTTTTCGAGGAGTTGATGCGCGAGAAGTAGAGCTGACATCGGATGCCCTGCGTAACCCTTAAAAACGATTTTCCGGCTCTCGGCATCTAGCATGGTCGGCAATTAACAGTTCGGAGCCTCGCCCTCTCCCCTTCCACCAAGACGGCGACACCCCGAACCCCACTCTGGGCGGTGGGTGCGATATTTTGCTCAAAGCTCTTTTTCGCCTGAGAGTAAAGGGCCGACAGTCTGGGCTCATGTCGGCCCCCTCACCAAGGCGGATCTCCCACCGCGAGGTTTTTAAGGTCGCCTCACGCATCTTGGTCAGGATCGAGTAAGCGACTGATAGTCTCTACTAACGATCCAAAATCTTGCGGCTTGCGCAGAAAGGCGTCCGCGCCAGCCTCACGTGCCGTCGCTTCTTCTAGCGTGCCGGACATCATCACGATCGGCAGATATCGGCGATGGAACATACTGCAAACTTGACTTATCAATTCCAGCCCATTTACGCCAGGCAATCCATAATCGACCAGCGGATCGTAGTGTCTGAATCGCTGGCAAGTTCGTCTAATGCCGCGTTACCTTCCACGCGCTGCTCCAACTTCCAGCCTTCGCTCTGCGTAATCTCCTGCACCAGCGCTGCCGTGGGGGATCGTCCTCGACGTGCAGAATCCTAACTGTCTCGGCTTTGTGGCTTGCCGTTTCATGCAAACCACGACTAACGTCATTCCGAAGATTCTTGTGAGGATTCTTGAGCAAGTATTGAAGGTTGGTGTAGCCGCGCAATCCGAGCAAGCGGGCCGCTTGAGAGATCTTGCCATCGTGCGAACAGCTCTATTGGAACTGCACGAGAGGGCGGGCGATCTGGAGTACGTCTACACAGGGACACGGTATAAGGATGTCAAGAAATCCTTTTCCGCAGCGTGCCGCGAAGCAGGTATCACCGATTTCAGGTTTCATTATCTGTGCCACGCGTTCGCGACTCGTTTAGCCGACGCAGGCGTTGATGTTGTGAAGGATCAAAGAGTTGATGGATCATGCTTCGATTGTGACGACGATGCGGTACATTCATGCGACCGATCAAGGAAACGTGGAGCGATTGTTGTTTTGTCCGAGTACAGAAAAAAGCATCGTCGCAAGTTTGTCGCAAAAGAAAAGCGGCAGGGCCTAAACCCCGCCGCAGATCGTTGATATCGCTGGTGCACCCGGCATGATTCGAACATGCGACCCCCTGATTCGTAGTCAGGTACTCTATCCAACTGAGCTACGGGTGCGAAGAGCGTAATAGTAAATAATGAGCGCCGATATGTAAAACGCTCACCGCGCGAAATAACCGGGCTTGGTGCGCGCCGTCAACTCCGAATTCGTCACTTCAACCTTGATCTCGTGCCACTTCCCGCGCGGGCGATCGCCCTTCGCCTGGTAGGCGACCGTGTAGAGCGTGCGAAGATTGGCAGCAACTTCGCGATAAAGCTGCGCCATGTATTCCAGACGATTGATCTCGTTCAAACGCCCACCCGTGCGATCAGCCAGCGACTGCAAACGCGCGCGCGCGGCTGCGTAAATGCCGACGATGTTCGGCGTCTGCATGGGCAGACGTTTCGGATCGCCCGACGGCAACGCCAGCGGGTAAATCGTGACACCCTGTCGATCGGCAGATGCCAGCACGTAATTCAAGTCCGCACTCGATTGCGGTTGAATCGTCGCAAGTGCTTCTTCGCTCGTTTGCGCCTGCGATAGCGACGACCGATCAGTGTTGCGCAGACGCGTGTCTAAACCGTCAGTCAAGACAACGATCGCTTTGCGTCGTCGTGGCGCTTCCTTTTCCAGCTCTTTTAACGCGTACTTCAACGCATCATAAAAATGCGTCTCACCGGCGCCACTCGCGATGTCGATCGCGTAATACGTTTTCGAGCGATCGTTGCTAAACCCCGCAAGCGACTTCACGTCTTTATTGAACTGGATCACTGCAACGCGATCTTCAGGCGCGAGCGCATCGAGAAATCGCTGGCTCGCGAGTTTCAACTGCTGCCGGAAATTGAGCGTCGAGCCTGACATGTCGAGCATCAACACGAGGCTGAAAGGCGCGTCAACCGGCTCGAAGTGTTGGATCGACTGCTTAACACCGTCTTCGTAAACAGTGAAATCGTTTCTCGTCAGCGAAGTGATGGCGCGGCCCTGCTTGTCGACTACGCCAATATTCAGTTGTATCAGTGAAGTTTCAGTGCGGATGACCTCGTCGACGTCCTGCGCCTGCACGGGAATGACGGCAATAAAGATAAAAATCGCAAAAAGAAACGGTTGATAAAAGGCTTTTGGATAACGCATAGCAAATCGGCCTGCAAAGTATGCCCGCCCGTCCGAAGTTTTTCAAACGCGCTGATTTCGGACGCATTTGCGTTCGGATCGGTTGCTTTTGCCGCAGATTGTCTATAATGCGAAGACTTTGTCGTTCCTCACGAAATATCGTCCAAATTTTTGTTCTGAATGCGGTGAGAAGATCGTGCGCCTGCGGTGGCGTGTCTGGACCAGCAGGCGATTCTGTGACCAGTGCTGCGCGCGTTTGGAAAAACCGCTCTGGCTACAACGGGCCGCGATCACTGTCGTGCTTGTTTGTCTGGGACTGCTGATCGGACGCGGATTTAGACGTGAACCGCCGCCGCTCGTGATTCAGCGCCAAATCTCAGACCAGAGTGCGCCGCAGACTCAGCCACCGGTAACAGTTGAAGAGGCATACATCTGTGGTGCGAGAACGAAGAAGGGCACGCCCTGCTCACGACGTGTGCGTGGTCCAGTGCGCTGCTGGCAGCACAAAGGCGCGAAGGCGATGCTGCCGGTTGAGAAGCTGGTTATTAACGAATAATCGCTGCGTGTTAGGATAGCAAGCGATTGGAGGGCTGCGATGCAAGCTTTAGAAACGCAAACATCAGTCGAGGTCAACTTCTCACCACTCATGCGACGCTACACTCTCGAAGAATTTTGGGCACTGCCCGAACGAGAGGACCATGCGCACTATGAACTCATTGGAGGATATCTTTTTATGGTTCCGCCGCCAAACCCACCTCACGGGTCTGTCGCCTCACGAATCAACAGAGCCTTGATGGAATTCTTGATCGTAAACAAAATCGACGGTGACGTTCATTTTCCGCGTGAGCCGATTTACGTGCGCGCGGAAGGCTCGACTTACCTCGAGCCGGATATGATGTATGTCTCAAGCGAGTTGCTGCAAAAGATGGGTACGAAGCGAACCTCAGCCGACATCGTCTTTGAGTTTATCTCGCGCGGCACGAACATTTACGATCGCACTACAAAGGCTGACACCTATCTGGCTTTAGGTGTGCGTGAATTGTGGCTCGTCGATCCCTGGAACGATATCATCGAAGTGCGTCATGCCAGCAAAATCGGAGAGATACTCGTTTGGAAGGTTTTGAGTTACTCGCACGGGCACAATGCCAAGTCGCGTGTGCTCGAGGGATTTGAAGTCTCTGTGAGCGACTTCTTCGCAGGGTTGAGTTAGACAGGATTACAAGATTGACAGGATTTGCAGGATATCTTGTCATCCTGCAAATCCTGTCATCCTGTCTAACAACTCTCGCTGAAATCTTCAGTTGTTACCTTGCTCCGTCGCTTTGGAAGTCTGGCGGCGGTCAATCGTCTTCACCGGCGGTGCGGGCTTCGGCGGAAGTTTCACGGGTGACTTCAACTTCGCCATCACCTCCGCTATGGCACGCTCAAGCTGCGGATCCTTTCCGGCAATCACCGACTGCGGATCGTTATCAACCTCGATGTCCGGATCCACACCGTAGCCCTCGATGATCCACTCGCCAGTCTTGCTCGCAAATCCCGACTCAGGAACATTCACGGCACCACCATCAATCAATTGCCCGCGATTCGTGATACCAACCACACCGCCCCACGAACGCTTGCCAATCAATGGTCCAAGTCCGGCTTCGCGGAACATCGCCGGGAAGATGTCGCCATCTGACGCTGAGTTCTCGTCGAGCAACGCGACCATCGGGCCGATGAAGACGCCATCCGGATACGTGTTCGCATCGTCGTTGGTCCTCGAATAATTCAAAGCCAACACTTTTCGACGCAGGCGCTCGATGAGCATGCGCGAAACGTTGCCACCGCCATTCGCACGCACGTCAACGATCAGCGCCTCTCGCTTCAGTTGCGGGTAATACCACTTGATGAACTCGCGAATACCGTTCGCGCCCATGTCAGGCACGTGCAGATAGCCGACGCGCCCATTCGTCGCCTTCGCCACCTTCTCGCGATTGTGATCGACCCAATCGAGATAGATCAGGTTTTGCTCATCGGTGATCGGTTTGTAAGAAACTGTCCGCGCACCCTGCATCGACGGAGTCTTGTTGATTGTTAGCTGCACCGGATTGTCAGCTTTGTTTCGAAGCAGACGATACGGGTCGTCGTTCGCTTTCAACTCTTCACCGTCAATCGCCAGCACGTAATCACCGACACTCGCATTCACGCCAACTTCCGTCAGCGGCGAACGATAAAGGTCTTCCGAGTTATCGCCTTCGAAGATCTGCGAGATGCGATAACGTCCAGCCTGCTGGTCAAACTCAAAACGCGCGCCCGGCAAACCAGAACGGGGTCGCGGCGGAATCTGAAAATCACCGCCCTCGATGTACGCGTGCTGCACCGTGAGCTCAGCAATCATCTCGCTGATAACGTAATTGAGATCCGAACGATGCGCCACATACTTCAGCAGCGGTTTGTACTGCTCCCGCAACGCGGCCCAGTCGAAACCGTGCATGTTCGAAACGTAGAACCAGTCGCGATAGCGGCGCCAAACCTCGTTGAAGATCTGGTTCCACTCTTCAGCCGGCACGCGATCGACATATAACCCAGTGGTCGCAACTGCCTTGCGCGATCGTTCACCTTGCGGGGTTGCATCGTAAAGGTTGTAACCCGGTCCCTGTGCGACCAGAACTTTCGAGCCGTCCTCAGACATCGTGTAACCACGAATGTCGTCAACGAGCGTCGTCTCCTTGCGATCTTTAAGCGAGTAGATGCGCAACGAAGGAGGGCGATCGCCCTGGCGTCCGTAGTAACCTGCGCCACCAACAACGTAAAGCAGGTGTCCTGTTTTTGGAGTCAATCCGAAGTAGTTATCAGCACCAACTGGAACACGAGCCACGCGATTTGAGATAGCGTCGAAGTCGATCGTCATCGTGGCAGGTGGAGCCGCTGGTTTCGGCGCGGCGACTTCCGGCTTTGGCTCAGCGGCGGCAGGCGTCTCGGCCGGTTTGTCCGCGGGCGGAGTTGCCGGTTTCGCTGCGTCGTCAGTCTTCGAGATCGTTACTTCATCACTCTCCGGGGGAAACGGATGCTTGACGTCTTTGCGCAACGCCATCGCATAGATGTAAGTCGGACGATTGGTTGCGTAATTGAATTCGATGTTCGAAAGCTGCGGCGCAAATTCTCTATCACTCAGGAAATAGAGATAGTTGCCCTGCGGATCCCACCCGGGATTGTAGGAGTTGAAGTAATCGTCAGTAACGCGCCTGAGCTGTCCGTCAGTCGCACTCCAAATGAACACAGACGCGAACTGGTTCTGATTGACCATCGTGAACGCGAGGAAGTTTCCGCGCGGCGACCAGTTGTAATCACGAATCTGGCCACGCGGTGAATCCGTCACTTCAACGATCTTTCGATCCGCGAGCGTGAGCACAAATAGCTTGCCGTCTTTATCGCTGAACGCGATTCGTTTTCCATCAGGCGCCCACTCCGGCGCATAACGCATCGCCTGGCCACCCTGCGTGATCTGCTCCGCGGGCTTCGAGCCATCCTGCGGGATCAGATAAAGCTCTTCTTCGCCACTCTTGTCGGAGATGAACGCGATCTGCGAACCATCCGGCGACCAACTGGGCCACTTGTCGTGCGCACCCGAGGACGCAGTCAGATTTCGAGTCGGTCCCTTTTCGATCGGCGCCGTAAAGATATCGCCGCGAGCGGCAAATAGCGCGCGCTCACCTTTCGGGCTCAACCCAACCGACTCGATCAAATTCGATGCCGACACACGACTCGGCCTACTCCAATTACCTTCGTCAGGAACGTTGATCGAAATCGGCGTGCTCTTCTTCGAGCGCGCGTCCATCACCACAAGCTCTCCGTCCATCTCGTAAACGATCTGGCCTTCATTGTCTGAGCTGGGCCAACGTACGTCCCATGATCGGCTGGTAGTGACTTGCGTGGTGCGGCCGCTCGGCATGTTGTAAACGTACAGGTTGAAATGACCGTCACGATCGGAATTGAAGAAGATGTTGTCGCCGACCCACATCGCATCGCGAGTGGCACGCGGGCCTTCAGTGATGCGCTTCGCAGCGTTGGTGTTCAGATTGAAAATGTAGAGCTGATTGGCCTGGCCGCCGCCGTAACGTTTTTCGGAGCGGAAGTCGCGCGATTGTGGCGAGTAAACGATCTCGTCGTTGTTTGGCGAGAAGTCACCGGAACCGGCCGTCGGCATCGGCAGCGGCGTTGATGGACCACCGTCAATCGAGACTGTAAACAAGCGCGCAATCGGAAGTGACCACGAGTCGCGGAGCGAGCGGAAGATGATGCGCTTGCTGTCTTTCGACCAGCCAAACACCTGGTTGTCCCAGCCCCAGCGTGGCGCGAGTGGTCCCTTCGCGGGATAAAAAGTCAGTTGGCGCGGCTCGCCTCCGGAAGTCGGAACGACATAGACCTGTTCGTCGCCGTCGTACTGTCCGGTGAACGCGATCCACTTTCCGTCAGGGGAGAACTTCCCGAAGACCTCGACGCCGGGATGAGACGTCAAACGCAGCGCGGAGCCGCCGCTGGAAGGCGCCGTCCAAAGATCACCGGCATAGGTGAAGATAACGCGGTCGCCGCGAATGTCGGGGAACCTCAGGAGCTTCGTTTGCGAGGACGCGGTGATTGCGAAGACAAAAATGCCAGCGAGGGCTAATAGATTCTTAGTTAACAAGGGAAACCTCCAGGAGTACCCACAGATTACACGGATTCACGAACAGCTGTGTGTAATCTGTGGATGATTTATTTCCGATTTTTGAATGCGTCGTTCAATTCTGTGTGTCTACTGGTTAACACCACCGGACGCCCGTCTATTAACAAATATCTTATGCGCGTGCGAACTTCTAGCAAATCGCCGTCAGTCACGATCAAATTGGCCATTTTGCCGACCTCGATCGATCCCAAACGGTCAGCCACGTTCAAAACCTGGGCCGGATAGAGCGTGACCGCCTTCACTGCATCGGCTTTCGAGAGACCGAAAGCCGCCGCCATTCCCGCGTACTGGGCCAGATTTCGCACTTCCGGACCGGCGTCGCCAGTGGAAATGCAGAAACGCACGCCAGCCTGCTGAAGTTTCGCCGGATTCTCATAAAGGGCGTCGTACGCGTCGTCTTCGCGGCCGGGCAGCGAAAACACGCCGGTCAGGATTACGGGAATGTTCTTCTCCTTTAGAAGACTCGCGACTTTCCCGGCGTCGTTGCCGCCGAGGATGATCGGCTTGAGCTTCATTTCGTCCGCAAAACGAATCGCGCCACGAATCTCAGCTTCACGATCCGCACGGAAGATCACCGGCAACTCGCCGCGCACGTACGGCACGAGCGGCTCGAGCACGACGTTCCGATCGGGACGCGGCAACGACTTGTCTTTCGCATAAGCATCCTGCGCGCGACCGTAAGCTTCGGCGTCGCGCAACATCTTTCGAATCTGCTCGACTTGTCGTTCGTTGGCGGTCAGCGTGTCGGCAAGATTTGCGGGTTGTTGGAAGCCGCCACCGAAACCACCACCACCAAAGCCAATACGCGGGTAGTTGATCACGAGTGCGGCCTGCGGCATGACGGCCATCTCTTTTGGCGCGGTGCCGAGCAGGTTGATCAGCGCTGCCTGACCGGAGATCAGGCCGCCGGTCGGAGCGCTCAGCGTGGTCGTGATGCCTTCAACACGCGTAACGGCGATGTGCGCGCTATGTGGGTTGACGGCGATGATCGCTTTGGCGTTGGGATTCAACTCGCCGACTTCCGAGAGATCGACAGTGCCGTTCGCGCCCTGCGGAACTTCGACGAGACCCATGTTTGTACCGGCGTCGATCATGCCGGGATAGACTGACAAGCCACGGCCGTCGATCGTCTGCGCGCCTGCGGGCACGGAGACGTTGGCGCCGACAGCTTCGATCTTGCCGTCGCGGATCACGACTGTGCCGTTTTCAATATCCGGGCCACTGACGGTGACGATGCGTGCGTTGCGAATCGCGTAAGTGCCACGCGGAGGAAGCACGCCCTGCTGAGTGGTTGGATTGCCGATCTGCTGGGCAACGACTGAACCGGCGCAAATAACTAATGCAAGTAACGTCCTGATCATGCTCTCTCCATTTTGAACCACGGATGGTTACGGTTTTGCACAAAAAGTCGCTCAGCCTGCGAAGCAGGCGTAAGCATAAAGCCTGGGGCGCAAGCCCCAGGATCAGATCACAAAAACAAGCCCGAGCCCGTGAAACGGGTGACAGCGTGAAATTTACAGGCTTTCGCCC
>Ga0126311_10001535_pt1 | contig 11237 bp, 7 predicted proteins | sample Plot61_FD_92539 | JGI IMG/M metagenome (GOLD analysis project Ga0126311, IMG submission 92539) | Serpentine soil microbial communities from UC McLaughlin Reserve, CA, USA - Plot61 | ecosystem: Environmental > Terrestrial > Soil > Grasslands | place: USA: UC McLaughlin Reserve, Lake County...
CCGCGTCGGGCGTCGCGAGCAGTTCAAAGTCATCCGGCTCGGGCTCGACACGCGCGCCTTCGACGACTGGGCGGCGCGGCGCGCGCGCGCGCGACGGGAGATGCGCGCTCGGGACGCGGACGTGCTCGTCGGAATCGTCGGCCGTCTGACCGAGATAAAGAACCACGGGCTCTTCCTCGAAGCGGCCGCGCTCCTCAAAGAGAGGCGCGCGCAAGACCCCGCGGCCGGGGGGCGCGTGCGCTTCGTCGTCATCGGCGACGGGCACCTGCGCGGCGAGCTTGAGTCGCACGCGCGGGCGCTCGGGCTCGCCGATGATGTAGACTTCGCGGGACTCAGGGACGACCCCGAAGACTTCTACCCGGCGCTCGACGTGGTCGCGCTGACCTCGCACAACGAGGGGACGCCGCTCACGCTCATCGAGGCGATGGCGAACTCGCGCGCGTGCGCCGCGACGGCCGTCGGCGGGGTCGTCGATTTACTCGGCGGCGTGGAAGAGTCCGACTTGCGGCGGCCGCACCGCTGGCAGGTCTGCGAGCGCGGCGTGCAGGTTCGGGCGGGCGACGCCGAAGCCTTCGCCGACGCGCTCGCGCACCTCTCGGCGCACGCGGAGCTACGCGAAGCACTCGGCGCGCGCGGGCGAGAGTTCGTCGCGCGCAACTACTCGGTGGGCCGTCTCGTCGCGGACGTGCTGGGGCTCTACGAGGAGCTTGTGCCGCACGCGCGCGCGGAGTCGAAAGGCGGCGCCGCCGCGGGCGCACACGTTTCGGAATCGGGCGCGCCGCGGCGCGCGTGAAGGAGGGACTTAAAAGTTTGCGAGTTCTAATCACGGGCGGGGCGGGCTTCATCGGCTCACACCTCTCGGACGCGTACGTCGAGCGCGGCGACGAGGTCTACGTCATAGACGACCTCTCGACCGGCTCGTTCGAAAACATCGCGCACCTCAAGAAGCACCCGCGCTTCCGGTACACCATCGACTCAGTCCACAACCAGCCGGTCGTGGCAGAGCTCATAGACCAGTGCGACGTGGTCTTCCACCTCGCCGCGGCCGTCGGCGTCAAGCTCATCGTCGAGAGCCCCGTCCGCACGATAGAGACGAACGTGCGCGGCACCGAGGTCGTGCTGGCGCAGGCGAACAAGAAGAAGAAGAAGGTGCTCGTCGCCTCGACTTCCGAGGTCTACGGGCTCTCGAACGACGTGCCCTTCCGCGAGGACGGAAACCTCGTCATGGGCGCGACGACGAAGGGCCGCTGGTCTTACGCCTGCTCGAAGGCGATTGACGAGTTCCTCGCGCTCGCCTACTGGCGCGAGAAGAAGTTGCCGACAATCGTCGTCCGGCTCTTCAACACCGTCGGCCCCCGGCAGACGGGCCAGTACGGCATGGTCATCCCGACCTTCGTCAGGCAGGCGCTCGCCGGTCGGCCGGTAACGGTCTACGGCACGGGCGAGCAGACGCGCTGCTTCGGCTACGTCAAGGACGTGGTCGGCGCGCTCGTCGCGCTGATGGACAGGGACGAGGCCGTGGGCGAGGTCTTCAACATCGGCTCGGACGAGGAGGTGAGCATCAACCAGCTCGCCGAGAAGGTTCGCGGGCTGACGGGCTCGAAGAGCGAGATCGTGCGCGTCCCTTACGACGAGGCGTACGAGGAGGGCTTCGAGGACATGCCGCGCCGCGTGCCCGACATCTCGAAGGTCGGCGCGCTCGTCGGCTTCAAGCCGACGGTCACGCTCGAAGAGATTCTCCACTCCGTCATCGAGTACTACAGCGGCCGCCAGCCCGAAGCGGCGGGCCGTTAAGCCGGGAGCGCGGGCATCCCCGCCCGCCTTGAGCGGCGAAGCCGCGAAGACCGTGAGACTGTGTAACTCACCGCCGAGATGAAGCGGGAGACGGTCGGCGTGCCGGCGCACGCTCGCGGGCAGGGATGCCCGCGCTCCCGGCGGGGAGGCGCGCCAGACCGCGCCCGAGGCACTTGATTTATGCGCGCGCATCTAATAGCTTCTTAGCACACGCCCTTAAACTCGCTCAGCGGAAAAGAGGTCATGCCCTTCAGCAGTAGCCACCTTGTGCCCGCCGCCGCGTCGCTCGCGTTCGCGCTCGTGCTGACGCCGCTCGTGCGCGCCGCCGCGCGCCGCCGCGGCATAGTCGCGAAGCCGCGCGGCGACCGCTGGCACAAGAAGCCGACGGCGATGATGGGCGGCGTCGCCATCTACCTCTCGGTCACGCTGAGCTTCCTACTCTTCGTGCCGCACACGCGCGAGGGCTGGGTCGTGATGGGCGCGAGCACGGCGCTCTTCTTCGTCGGGCTCGTGGACGACTTCCTGCACATAAAGCCTTACCAGAAACTCATCGGGCAGGTGTTGGGCGCGACGGCCGTCGTCTACTTCGGGCTGCTGCTGCCGTGGGGGTGGGCCGCGTCCGTGGGGATGGCCGTGACCATCTTCTGGCTCATCGGCATCACGAACGCCATCAACCTGCTCGACAACATGGACGGGCTCGCGGCGGGCGTCTCGGCAATCGCGGCCGTCTTCATCGCCGCGAGCTTCGCGGGCAACGGGCAGACGACCGAGGCCGCGATGCTCGCCGTCTTCGCCGCGGCGCTCGTCGGCTTCCTCGTCTACAACACGAACCCCGCGTCCGTTTTTATGGGCGACTGCGGCTCGATGTTCGTGGGCTTCTTCCTTTCCAGCTCGGCGCTCCTGTCCGCCTCGGGCGACCGCGGCCGGAGCTTCATCGTCGTCATCGCCGTCCCCGTGCTCATACTCTTCATCCCGATCTTCGACACGACGCTCGTCACCGTCGTGCGCAAGCTCTCGGGGCGCGCGGCCTCGCAGGGCGGGCGCGACCACACTTCGCACCGCCTCGTCGCGCTCGGGCTCTCGGAGCGCCGCGCGGTCTGGATGCTCTACGCGTTCGCGGGCGCGTCGGGCTTCCTCGCGATGTTCGTGCGTAGCTTCGAGTACCACACCGGGATAGCGATGGTGCTCGGGTTCGCGGTCGTGCTGACGCTGATGGGCGTCTTCCTCGCGGGCGTGAAGGTCTACGACGAGGTCGAGGTGCAGGCGGCGCGCGAGAAGCCGCTCGTCTCGTTCCTCGTAGACCTCTCCTACAAGCGGCGCATATTCGAAGTGCTGCTCGACGTGCTGCTCGTCATACTCGCGTACTACTTCTCCTGCGTGCTGCTCTTCGGCACCGAGTTATCGCCCGAAGTCTGGAGCCTCTTCTTCTCGACGATTCCCGTGCTCATCTTCGTGAAGATGTCCGCGCTCTTGGCCACGGGCGTCTACCGAGGCATCTGGCGCTACATAAGCGTCGATAACCTCATCAGCTACGCGAAGGCCGTCGTCGCCGGGTCGGTCGCGAGCGTGCTGGTGCTGCTCTTCGCGTTCCGGTTTCAGGGCTTCTCGCGCGCCGTCTTCGTGCTCGACGCGATGATCTTCTTCCTGACGCTCGCCGGGAGCCGCGTCGCCTTCCGGCTCTTCCGGCAGTTGATACCCGCGCCCTCTACGGGCGGCCGCCGCGTGCTCATCTACGGCGCGGGCGACGCGGGCGAGTTGCTGCTCAGGGAGATGCGCAACAACCTACAGTTGCAGTACACGCCCGTCGGCTTCGTGGACGACGACCCCTTCAAGAAGGGGAAGGTTATTCACGGCCTGCGCGTCTTCGGCGGCAACGGCCACCTGCGCCAGGTCTGCGAAGACCAGAGGGTCGAAGAGATTCTGATTTCAAGCTCGAAGATTGAAGAGGCGCGCGTCCACCAGCTCCAACGCGACTGCGAAGAGGCGCGCATCACGCTGAGGCGCATGCGAATCGAGATAGAGCTGGTCGGCCACGAATTTTAGTAGGGCTATTAGCTGTCGGCCATTAGCTTTTAGCTTTCGGCTGAAGACGACGAAGCTGACAGCTAAAAGCTAACAGCCGACGGCTTTCTTAAATGAGCGAACAGATTGCACTCATCAACCTGCGTCCCGTGTGGGCGCGTCTGCCCCTGGCGCTCTTGGCGCTCTCGGCGCTGGCGGCTTCGTGGTACGGGATGCGCTGGATGATAGGCGACACGATGGCGGAGGCCGCGCCGCTCTCCTTCCAGAACGACCGGCTCGCGGCCTTCGAGACCGCGGAGGCCGCCGTGCGACTCGCGCCGCACGACCCGCTCGCGTACCTCACGCTCGCGCGCCTTCACCGCTACAGCTTCGACCCGGAACTTCTGCCGCGCGCCCTCACCGAGTACGAGCAGGCCGCCGCGCTCGCGCCGAACAACTATCTGATATGGACTGAGCTGGGGCGCGCGCGCGCGACCGCGGGCGACATAGAGGGCGGCGTCGCCGCGCTGCGCCGCGCCGTCGCGCTCGCGCCCAACTACGCGGAGCAGCGCTGGCACCTCGGCAACGTGCTGCTGCGCGCGGGGCGCAACGACGAGGCTTTCGAAGAGCTACGCCGCGCGGGCGACGCAGACCCGGACAAGTACCGCCCGCAGGTCTTCAACCTCGCGTGGCAACTCTACGGCCCCGAGATGACGCGCGTGCTCGACGTGGTCGGCAAGACGCCCGAGGCGCGCGGCCACCTCGTCGGCGTGCTCGTCGGGCGCGGGCGGCTCGAAGACGCGCTCAACGTCTGGTCGGGCCTCGACCCCGGCACGCGGCACGCGCAGGTCGCCGCGGGCGAGAGGCTCGCGCAGTCGCTCTACGGCGCGGGGCAGTACAAGCGCGCCGTGCAGGTGCTGGCGGAGGCGGGCTGGCAGGAGTTGTCCGCGGAGAAGGTCGCGAACGGCGGGTTCGAGTCGGAAGTGGGACGCGCGGGCCAGCTCTTCCGCTGGCAGGTGACGCCGCTCGCGGGCGCGCGCATCGCCGTGGACGCGCGCGTCGCGCGCTCGGGCACGCGCTCGCTGCTCGTCCTGTTCGACTCCCAGAACCACGTGGACTTCCGAAACGTCTGGCAGTCCGTCGCGGTCGAGCCTGCCACGCGCTACCGCCTGACCTACTTCGTGCGCACCGACTCCCTGAACAGCGCCGCGACGCTCGTCACGCTCGTCACGAGCCCCGCGTCCGAGTCGGAGGTGCTCGCGTCGTCGCAGCCCGTCCCAGCGGGGACGAACGACTGGCAGCAGGTCGCGCTTGAGTTCACGACGGGGCCGAAGACGGGGGCGGTCGTCGTGCGGCTCGTGCGCGCGGCGTGCCCCGCGGGCGGCTGCCCGGCCTACGGAAAAATCTGGTATGACGATTTCGACCTCCAACGCGCCGCAGGCCGGGCGACAACGCGCTGACCTCGCGACGCTCGACGCGGCCGCGCCGCCGTCGCCGCCGACTCCGCCCGCAGGCTCGCCCGCGCGCGTCGCGTCGGAGTTGCCGCGCACCATCTGGAGCCGCTTCATCGTCCTCATGCTCTGCCTCGCGGTCGTCACTACGACGCTCGCCTTCGGCACGGTTCACTCCTGGTCGCTCGGCGTCTTCCAGTTGAGCGCGGCGGTCGTCTTCGTGCTCTGGATGATGGACGCGTGGCGCACGCGCGTGCTGCGCGTGAGTAAAAACCTTCTGCAACTCCCGCTGCTCGGCCTCTTCGCGCTCGGGCTCTTCCAGTTACTACTGACCGGGGGCTCGATACCCGACGCGGCGGGGCAGACCACGGGCGAGACGGCGCGCGCGTTTACCTTCGACCCGAACGCGACTCGCTTGGTGCTCGTCCAGCTCGCGGGGCTCATCGTCTACTTCGCGGCCGCGCTCGCGTTCATCGACAGCCCGCGCAGGCTCCGGCTCGTCGCGCGGCTAGTCGTCGTCTTCGGCTTCGTGCTCGCCGTCTACGGCCTGATGCAGCACTTCGTAAACCCCCGCACCATCTTCTGGGTGCGCGAGCCGAAGCAGGCCGAGCCCTTCGGCCCTTACATCAACCGCCACCACTTCGCGGGCTACATGGAGTTGGTCTTGGCGATGCCGCTCGGCCTGCTCTTCGCGGGCGCGATTGAGCGCGAGCGCGTGCTGCTCTACGCCTTCGCGTCGGCCATCATGGCGATTGCGCTCGTGATGACGAACTCGCGCGGCGGCATGCTCAGCATGGTCTGCGAGATTCTGTTCCTCGCGCTCGTGGCCGCGGCCGTGCGCGCGCGTCGCAGGCGCGGCGAGGAGCAGGAGGACAGGGCGACCCGCGTGCGCGCCGCGGCGACGCGCGTGGGGCTCGGCTTCGCGATGATAGTCGTCGTCTTCATAGGCGTCCTGTACTTCGGCGGCGACGAGGCGCTGACGCGACTGCTCGGCACCGTTGACTCTTCAGACCCGACCACGGGCCGCACGCACTTCTGGAGCGGCACGGCCGAGATAATCAAAGACCACCCGCTGACGGGCGCGGGCCTCGGCGCGTTCAGCGCGGTCTACCCGCGCTACGACACGGCGAACGGCAACTACCGTTTGGAGCAGGCGCACAACGACTACCTGCAAATCCTCTCCGACGGCGGCATCGTCGGCGGCGTGCTCGGCCTCGCGTTCGTCGTCTGGCTCTTCGTCGCCGCGCTCCGGCGCATGCAGACGCAGGACAAGATGCGCCGCGGGGTCGCGCTCGGCGCGCTCTCGGGCTGCGCGGGCGTGCTCGTACACAGCTTCTTCGACTTCACCCTGCACACGGCCGCGAACGGCTTAATGTTCCTGCTGCTCGCCGCGCTCGCCACGCTCAACGGCCGCGTCGAAGAGCAGGAGACGCACGGCGGCCGGCGCAGGCGCAGGCGGCGACGCCGCACGCAGGAAGGCTCTGACTCATACGAAGAGGCGCGCGTCGTGCGCGAAGGCGGCGCGGCCGAAAGCGAACGCGGCGCGGGCGCGTCCGGCGCGGCGGCTGCTACAATGAACGGACTCTGAAGACACACGCGAAGGCCGCGCTGACGGCAACGGCTGACTCCGGACACGCGGCGGAGGCTTCTCTTAAACGATGCGGATACTTGTGACGGGCGGCGCGGGCTTCATCGGCTCGCACCTTTGCGAGCGGCTCCTCTCGGAGGGGCACGAGGTCGTCTGCCTCGACAACTTCTTCACCGGCCGGCGCGAGAACGTCTTCCACCTCATGGACTCGAAGCGCTTCGAGCTACTGCGCCACGACATCATCGAGCCGATACTTTTAGAGGTAGACCAGATTTACAACCTCGCCTGCCCCGCCTCGCCCGTCCACTACCAGTACAACCCCGTCAAGACCGTCAAGACGAGCGTCATGGGCACCATCAACATGCTCGGCCTCGCCAAGCGCGTCCACGCGCGCATACTTCAGGCTTCGACTTCGGAAGTCTACGGCGACCCGGAAGTCCACCCGCAGCCCGAAGACTACTGGGGCCACGTCAACTGCGTCGGTTTGCGGTCGTGCTACGACGAGGGGAAGCGCATCGCCGAGACCCTGATGATGGACTACCACAGGCAGAACAGGGTTGACACTCGAATCATTCGAATCTTCAACACCTACGGCCCGCGGATGCTTGAGAACGACGGGCGCGTCGTGTCGAACTTCATCGTGCAGTCGCTCAGGGGCGAGGAGTTGACCATCTACGGCACGGGCGAGCAGACGCGCTCGTTCTGCTACGTGGACGACCTGGTCGAGGGCATGATAAGGCTCATGAACGTCGAGCAGGGCGCGTCCGAGGGGTACGACGTTCACGACCCCGTCAACGTCGGAAACCCCGGCGAGTTCACGATGCGAGAGCTGGCCGAAGAGGTCGCGCGAGCCGTCGGGCGCGGGCCGCGCACGCGCACGTGCCCTTTGCCGCAGGACGACCCAAGGCAGCGCCGCCCCGACATCACGCGCGCCCAAAAGCTCCTCGGCTGGGAGCCTACCGTCCCCCTGCGCGAAGGGCTAAGGCGAACCGTCGAATACTTCGCGGAAAGAGTTCAAAGGAGTGATAAGTGATGAGAATGAAGAACGGGCTTTGTCTTTTCTTATCACTCATCACTCATCACTCATCACTTAAAAATCAGTGAGCGAGATGAATCATAACGTCGAGGTTCCCGCGAGCGTGCCGGGCATGTGCCTTGAGGCGCTGGCGAGGCACGCGAAGGAGGACGCGCTGTGCCTGAAGAAGGAAGGGCTTTGGCTGCGCATCTCGGGCGACGCGTTCATCGCGCGCGTGCGGGCCGTCGCCCTCGGGCTCTCTTCGCTCGGCGTGCGCAAGGGCGACCGCGTCGCGCTGCTGTCGGAGAACCGGCCCGACTGGTCTGTCGTAGACCTCGCCATCCTCAGCCTCGGCGCGGTCAACGTGCCCATCTACACGACGCAGGCCCCCGACCAGGTTCGCTTCATCCTCGAAGACTCGGGCGCGCGCCTGCTCTTCGTCTCGGGCAAGAAAGTCTTCCGCCACGCGCGGCCCGGCGTAGACCCCGTCGCGCTCGAAAACGTCATCTTCTTCGACACGGACGCCGCATCCGCGCGCGAGGGCTCGCTCACGCTCTTCGAGCTTGAGCAGCGCGGCGCCGAGCTGGACCGCGCCGGGCCGGAAGCCTTCGGCCGCGTGCTCAACTCGGTCGCGCCCGCAGACCTCGCCACCATCATCTACACCTCGGGCACGACGGGCGAGCCGAAGGGCGTCATGCTCACGCACGAGGCTTTCGCGTCGAACGTGCTCACGATATCGAGCGCGCTGCCGATTCGCCCGAGCGACATCGCGCTCTCCGTGCTGCCGCTCTCGCACATATTCGAGCGCGTGGTCTTCTACGTCTTCTGCTGGAACGGCGTGTCGGTCGCGTACGCGCCTTCGTTCGACGTGGTGGGCGAGTACCTCCGCGAAGTCCGCCCGACGATAATGACGGCCGTCCCGCGCCTCTTCGAGAAGGTCTTCCACAAGATAGTCAAGAAGGGGACTTCGGCGGGCGGCTGGCGTTCGGGCCTCTTCAACTGGGCGCTCGGCGTCGGGCAGCGCTACGCGGAGCACGTTGACCGGGGCGAGACCGTGCCGCCGCTCTTAGAGATTCAGCAGGAGGTAGCGTCGCGCCTCGTCTTCTCGAAGTGGCGCGAGGGAGTGGGCGGCCGCCTTCGGTTCTTCGTCTCGGGCGGCGCGGCGCTCTCGCCCGTCCTGTCTTACTCGTTCCTCGGCGCGGGCGTGAAGATTCTGCAAGGCTACGGGATGACGGAGACGTGCATCGTCTCCGCGAACCGCCCCGAGGACAACCGCGTCGGCTCGGTCGGGCTGCCGTTCCCCGGCGTGGAGGTTCGCGTTGACGCCGAAGGCGAGATACTCGTGCGCGGGCCGAACCTGATGAGCGGCTACTACAACCACCCGGCGGAGACGGCCGCGGTCTTTACGGAAGACGGCTGGTTCAAGACGGGCGACGTGGGCAGGATGGACGAGCGCGGACACCTATACATCACCGACCGCAAGAAGGAGCTGTTCAAGCTATCGAACGGGAAGTACGTCGCGCCGCAGTTGGTCGAGAGTTTGATAAAGCAGAGCCAGTACGTGAGTCAGGTCGTGGTCGTCGGCGCGGGGCGCAAGCAGCCCGTCGCGCTCATCGTGCCCGACTGGGAGGCGCTCTCGTCCGCGCTCCCGACGCCGCAGGCCGAAGAGCACACGCAGCGCGTCGCGTGGAGCCGAAGCGCGGAGGCCGTCAAGCTCGTCCAGCGCGACGTGTCGCAGTTGACCGCGCCGCTCGCGGACTACGAGCGCGTGCGCCGCGTCGCGCTCCTGCCGGAGGACTTCTCCATAGATGGCGGCGAACTCACGCCCACGCTCAAGGTCAAGCGCCGCGTCATAGACGAGAAGTACAGCGGCCTCATAGAGGAGATTTACAACGGCGCGGGCTAGGCTCGATTTCGGAATGCGTATTTCGGATTGCGGATTGAAGAAAGGAGGGCGAGAGCGGTCGTGGCTCTCGTCCTCCTTTTAACTTTCGCGCGGCGGCCCTCCCTCACGGTCGGGCTTCCGGTTCAAATCCGCATTCCGAAATCGTCAGGCGTCGGTCAGCGTCAGGCGCTCGATCTCCATGATCGAGTCCGCGAAGCGCGCGCGGTTGAAGGAGGGCTCGCAGAATATCTCCTCCGCGAGCAGGCGCAGCGGCGCGGGCAGCGAGAAGGCGGCGAAGGGGAGAGCGTTCGCCGGCGGCGGGAAGCGGGAGAGTAACTGCGTCTCCGCGCCGCAAAAGTCGCACGAACGAACGTGCGCGGCTATCGAAGTCTGCGTTTCGGCCTCGCCCCGGCAGAACATTACGAGCGCTTCTGTCTGTGGGCAGGTCAGAAGCTTTCGGAACCCGACTTTGCTCGAAGAACGCATGTTTGCTCCTGGTCATCTTATTCTCGGCCCGTGCGGGGAGGCCGACCCGCGCGCGGAAGCGCTCAACTCTGGAAGGTTTGGCGCGCGTAGCAGGTCAGGTCGAGGCCGCGCCGTCCTCCGAAACAGTCGTCTCGGGCGTTCCGCTCGTGCATCGAACCTAAAGTACGAATCCTTACCTTCTTCCAAAGTTTCGGGACACAACTAAGGGGGGGCGGTCGCACTTTTCTCCCTTTATTTCAACGCCTTGCCCGCCCTGTAAAAAGATGTTGCTCAAACGTTGGATACTCTGTTACCATCTGGATGTGTTCGGGGACGCCTGCTGTGGCGTCGCAAGTGCCCGGACACCCCTTCACGGTGGCCGCGCCCCTTCCCCTTTGCGGCAGACCGGCGCGGGTTTCCCTGCAAGGTCATCAATTCGAACAGAGAGCTTGCGGAGCGCGAGTGCCCCCTTCCGTATTGTCAAGTCTCGCCCCTTCGGCCTAAAATCGGGGCCGGATTCCCGACGCAACAAAGACGCCTGATGCGGCCGACGCGCGCGCCTTAGACCCCACGCCTCAGAGGACTCGACACGCGCACCTCCGACCTTGCTCCTAACGGACTACTACCAGTAACATGGCTGCCACATCCGCCGATCAAGACCGACGCCCGAGCGACCCAATGACGAGCGCAACCGAAGAGACATCCCACGCGACGCCGGAGCGCGCCTCCGGCTCGGAAGGGCGACCGCAGAGGCACGCGGGCGCGTGGGTCGAATCCCTGCGTCACTCGGACGTGTCAAAGCTCTGGTCGGAGCTACAGCGCATCGTCGTCAACCACCCGCTCGTGCGCGCATCCTACAGCGCCGGCCTCCTCGTCGAGGAGGGCGACCGCGGGAGCGCATACCTCGACATGACGCAGGAGCTGTTCGTCACGCTCCTCGCCAAGTCGCGCTTCCAGCACTACCTCGACACCTCGATGACCGACCAGGAGATCGAGTGCGAGATAAGCCAGATAGAGCTGACGAACCTCCTCACCGCC
>Ga0126311_10001537_pt1 | contig 11230 bp, 8 predicted proteins | sample Plot61_FD_92539 | JGI IMG/M metagenome (GOLD analysis project Ga0126311, IMG submission 92539) | Serpentine soil microbial communities from UC McLaughlin Reserve, CA, USA - Plot61 | ecosystem: Environmental > Terrestrial > Soil > Grasslands | place: USA: UC McLaughlin Reserve, Lake County...
CAAAGAAGCGCAAAAAGCACAAATTCCAGCTATGACTCTTTACGTCGGCACCAGCGGCTACAGTTACAAGGAATGGAAGGGAAGTTTCTATCCCGAAAAGATTTCGCCGAAAGACATGCTCTCCTATTACGCGTCGCGTCTCCACGCGGTCGAGCTGAACAATACTTTCTATCACATGCCGCAGCCGGAGCTGATTGAAAGTTGGAAAGCGCAGGTGCCGGAGAGCTTTCGTTTCTCGGTGAAAGCGCCACAAGTCATCACTCACTTCAGACGACTCAAAGATGCCGGTCCACAAACGCTACTCGTGCTGAAGACGGTGTCAGCTTTGGAGAATCGTTTGGGTGCGGTGATTTTTCGACTGCCTGAAGACATGAAGAAGGATCTCAAACGGCTGGAGACATTTCTGAAGGTGTTGCCGGCAGACACATGTGCTGTTTTCGACTTTCGACATCCCACGTGGTTTGATGATGAGGTGGTTGAGCTGTTGCGCAGTCAGAAGCGCGTGTTTTGTGTTTCAGACATCGAAGAGCTGCCTGAGAGTTATAATTACAAAACCGCTGATTGGGGTTATGTGCGGTTACGCCGCGTGAGGTACACCGCAGCCGAGCTCGTCCAGTGGATCAAGCGGATCAAAGCGCACAAGTGGAAAGATACTTACGTGTTCTTCAAACACGAAGATGAGGGCACTGGGCCCAAACTCGCAGCCCAATTTGAAAATTTATCGGCGTGATCTGGGGCTAAAAATTGCCGCCGCACTCATCATGCCCGCAATCGCAATCGAGCTCGATCGTATCTCCGGTGCCTTCGCATGACGCGCTACAGTATTTGCCACCGGGTTGCGGTGGGCAGGTGCAAGTCGGATTTTTGCAGGTGTTCTTATCGTCCGCCATCGGATCCCTCCGTCATTGTTCTAATTTTGTGGAGACCGTAGAGTAGCAACTAACCCACTGCTCTCGCAATCTCGGCTGCAACGCGCGCATTGTTCTCAAGCAAAGCGATGTTTGCTCGTAACGTCGAGCCGCCACTGCGCTCGGCCATTTGACTCAATAGAAACGGCGTCAACGCAGGTCCCGCGATTCCTTTCCACTCCGCATCTTCCAAAGCCGTGGTCAGTACGATTTGCAGTTCCTCCGCGGGCACTTCGAACTTCGCCGGAACAGGGACAACCACCAGCAACGCTGACTGAATTCCGAGATCTCTCTGCGCACTAAAGATCTTCGCGACGTCTTCAGCCGAGTCAACCCGTGCATCGATCGGCAAACTGCTCTTGCGCGAGTAGAACGCGGGCAGCTCGTCGCATTGATAACCCACGACTGTTACCGCATGTGTCTCGAGCCACTCGCGCGTCGCAGGCAGATCGAGAACAATCTTTGCGCCCGAGCAAACGACGACGATCGGAGTGCGTGCGAGCTCAGGCAGATCAGCGGAGACGTCAGGCAGCGAGCCACGATGGACGCCGCCGATACCCCCAGTCGCGAAGACTTTGATCCCGGCGCGATGTGCGATCCAGGTTGTTGAAGCGACTGTCGTCGCGCCGTTCCAAACGTGGGCAACGGCGAGAGAGATGTCTCGGGTGCTAATCTTCCTGATGTCGCTGCTGTTCGCGAGTGCATTGATTTGTTCGTCGGTGAGGCCGACAGATGGCTTGCCATCGATGATCCCGATCGTTGCCGGTGTCGCTCCTGTTTCACGAACTACCTCCTGCAAGCGATGCGCGGTTTGCAGGTTCTGCGGGCGCGGCAATCCATGCGCGATCACGGTTGATTCGAGCGCGACAACCGGACGTTGATTGCGCATCGCATCCGAAACGTCCGGTGCGATGTTAAGAAGCTGGTGCATTGGCAGTCGCCGCCTTCGTCAGAGTAAACACGGTCCCACCTTCTTCTCGCAGCTCCCACGAGATTCGCGCATTGATCATGCTCGCACGCGCGCGCATGTTCGCGAGTCCTCGACCCTCGGAATTCGTGTGCAGTGATTTGAACGGACGCCCGTTGTCTTCGATTCGCAAGGCGAAATCGCCTTCGTCCGAATTCGTCACAAACATCTTCACTTCCGTCGCTTCCGCGTGACGCCAGATGTTGTTCACCGCTTCCTGCACGATTCGATAGATCTGCATCTGCACACTCGGTGATAACTCGCTTCGTTCTTCGATGCCGTCGTCACAGTGAAACTCGTAAACAAAACGCTTTTCGGCCGGAGCGTCCTGGACCGCGTGCGACAACGCAAACTCCAGCGCCGCCGCGAAACCGACGTTTTGCAATACCGATGGGCTCAGGTCTTCGCAAATGCGTCGCACTTCCTGCGAGATCACTTCGATCTCTTTTCGCAACGGGATCTGTGGGTTATTGCCGGTCGAGTCGCCGTTGGTTTTGATCTGATCGGTTAGCAACGCGAGGTGACGCAAATCGGCGAGCGTTTGATCGTGCAGGTCGCGCGAGATCCGGCGTCGCTCACGTTCCGCTTCGTTGGCGAGATTGAGTCGCGCGTCGGCAAGCTCGCGGTTGGCGTCAACGAGCGCAGCACTCGTCGCCACGATTCTTCTGCGTTCGAGTATGGCCCATAACAACGCGAGCAATGCGAGCGCGAGCAGGATCGCGAGCGCCGTCGACGTCCACGGGAAAGGCGCCTTCGCGACTGTGAACGAGAAACTCAGCGGTGCTGAGGCTGTCAGGTCTTTTGTGAATGCGCGCGCAGTGACTGTGTACGTGCCAGGCTTCAATCCTTCCATCGTGAACTGCGAATCGCGCGACAGTTTCTGTTTGATCGATTGTCCCTTGCCGTCGATCAGTGTGAACGCGTATTGAAACTGCTCGGGGAACGTCCGGCTGCTGATCGCTGTGACGTCGACCAACAGACCGTTCTGCGGGTATTCGAGGTTCAAGCCCGCTTGTAACTCGCCCGGTGCGTGCACACGTTTACTCAAGATGCGCGTGACGTAGAGCGTCGGCTCGAGCCGTCCGGGCTCGTAACGCGCGACGCCGCGATTCGTGCCGATCAAAAGTACGTCAGTCCCATCTGACTTGCGCAGCGGCGCTACGGCGAAAACGTTTTGCGATGGTAAGCCCTGTTCAGAGTCGAGCTCGGAAACCACTGGCCCAACAACCGGATCGAGCAAAATCCTAAGCAATCCATTTCCACGTGTGCCGCACCAGATTTCGTTCGTCTTTTCAGATTGAATCGCAGAGACAAACCGCGCATCAACGTTGGGAACTGCGAGCGCGCATGCGGCCCCAGTACGGCAGAGAACGACGCCTGCCGACGTACCAAACCAAAGTGAGCCGTCTGGCGTGCGGGCCATGGATCTGACAGCCGAGCCTTTCATCATGGCGAAGGCCGGTTCCTCGCGAATCGTTTGTCCATCCGAGGCAAACACGCCGTCTCGCGTCGTTCCGATTAAGAGTCGTTCGTTACCATCGGCAAGAAGGCTAAGGACCTCGCGCGCAGTTGCCGGCGCGTTGGGCCACGGGAGATTCGTGCGTTCAGGGTCGGCGCGCTCGATACCGTGCCCAAAGATGGCGATAAAGCTATTGCCGTTGAATCGTGTGTAAGCACGAACACTGCCGATTGCATCGGCACCGCCCGAACCGGTCTCTCGCCGAAAGAACACCTGGTTTTCGAGGGGAATATCTTGCTTTGGGGCAACATAGAGACCACTCGCCGCGGCAACGATCAAGCGCGGAAAGATGTCTTCGGCAAGTCCATAAATAACGTTTCGCCCGAGAATGGCAACAGGATTCCATTTCGCATTTTTGTCGTCGTAAACGAAAAGTCCGCGGTTTGTACCCGCTACGCTTCGCCCGTCACTCATCTGTAAAAGCGCTCGGACAAAGTTTGTATCGGGGTTGTCGCCGACTGTCTCGACACGAGGCGCATGCGGATCGTAACGACAGACCCCACGGTCAGTGCCAAACCAGATGACACCTTCGCGATCCGGAAAGATTGCGTAGACGTGATCGGAGCGTAAACCACCCGCGGTGCCGTCGAACGTGAACCGTTGCGTCTTGGCCTGCGAGATGCGAAAGACGCCACGACCGTCAGTGCCCACCCACATCTCGTCTTCAATGGGCCTCAAAGTCATCACTGCACCGGTCGCAGCTTCAAGACGTTTCAGGCTCGAAAGCTCGTTGCCCGATAGCAGCCCCGGTTCTTCTTTACGCGTGCGGGCGCCGATCCACAGTTTGCCTTCGCGGTCGCGCTCGAGTGTGTTGACGAAGAAAGCGACGGGTTTCATCTGACTTTCCCGCGCTGCGCCGTTTGCGATTTCCAAAACGCCGCGGCTCAGCGTGCCGATAAAGATGCGGCCGTTCGCGACGTTGATACTGGTGATCGACAGTTTTCCCGGACGATCACGATCGCTGCTTTCGAGCGGTTGGCCCAGTAGCTCGCGCGTGTCGATCACGGTGCGGCTCGTGGTTGTTGTCTCGCTATCAGTAAGACCGGTGTTGACTGTTGTAACAACGCGGGCGCGACACTCGTAAACGCGACCCTGTTCGGAGGTCATGAACGCCGAGCCGGACTGATCGGTGGCGATCGCGCTGATAGCCTGCCCTGAGGTCTCATTTACTTTGATGAACTCGCCAGTCTTGTAACGTAACGCGCCGCTGTCAGTGCCGATCCACATTGCGCCATCTTTATCGGTTTGCAATGCGAGAATGCGACCGGGCGTGGTCAGTGCGGGATCGTTGATCGTTTGTGTTCTGCGGCCATCAAATTTGGCAAGACCAGTTTCCGTGCCGAACCACATCGCGCCGTCCGGCGTCTGCGCGATCGTGCGAATACGATCCGAAGGCAGGCCGTGAAAAAGTGTGACTGCGCCCCACTGGTGCAGGCCGGTGATCGGTGTCGGCGATGGTGAAGGAGACGGTGAAGGTGAAGGAGACGGGGAAGCCTGTGGCTGCTGCGGCTCACCAGTTTGCGCCCAGGAACCAGAAAACAAAACAGCACTTAGCCACACAAGAGCACAAAAAGCACAAATGATCCTAAGAATCCATTTTGTGTCTTTGATGCCTTTTGGTGGCCTCATCTCTTCTTCGAGGCGGCTTCTCGTTTCTGTTCTTCGTTGAAACGTTTCTGATCTTTCTGGAGCCACGCTTCGAGATCGTTCGCGGCTTTCTCGAGCTCATCGCTGTTCAGCAGTCCGCGCCGGAGCGCTTCGAAGAACGCGCGCGTACGAATATTGTAGGCGAGCTTTTCGTATGCCTCCTGATCGGTGCCTTCCGCGACCGATATGAAAAGCTTTTCGTAGAGCGTCGCGAGCCTGCTTTCGACTCCACGCAAACTCAACGAACACTTGCGCGCGATGGCCCAGTTTGAAAGACCGAGCGCGAGATAGTAAAGCGCTTCGGCTTCAAACTCTGTCAGCAGTGGTCGCTTAAATGAATCTTTGAATGCCGGATCGATCATGTCCGCGCCGTCTTCGAGTACGGCGGCGACGAAACGCAGAAACCGCGATTCCGGATTGTTTTTGTGAATGAAGCCGTAGGCCGGCGGCGGATCGACTGACTTTACGATCTTGCGAATCTCGTTGATGTAGATCTCGTGTGGAAACTGCGTCCAGAAGATGATGCGCGCGGTTGGGAAGTCGCGCCAGATCGCGCGTGCGGCCTTCACGCCCGAGAGCTTGGGCATTTGGATGTCGAGAATGCAGACGTCCGGTTTCTCATGGAGCGCGATTTTTACGGTCTCCTCGCCGTCGCCCGCTTCGAAGACGGGCACGTGCGAGGGAAACTCCTTTTCGAGAATCTCACGGAGGTAATGGCGCTGGGCCATGTTATCTTCAGCGATCAGGATTGACATGACGGTTGATGATAATGCGAAATAATCCCCGCGCAAAGCAATCTGTGTTATCTGTGGTTAGAAACTTATTGAGAGGTGAATTGATGAGGCAATCCTACGGTTTGATTCTCGCGTGTTTGATTACATTTTCATCAATCAATGCCCAGACACGCGACGAACGTCTCTGGCAACGCGCGCTGCAAATCCATCGAAGTGCCATCGTCATCGACACTCACAACGACGTGACCACGCCGATGACCAACGACGACTTCGACCTGAGCGGCACTCCGCCAACACCCTACCGCACCAGCATCGAACGCATGAAGAAAGGCGGCCTGACCGCCGAATTCTTTTCGCTCTACATCAAACCCTGGTACGTCGAACATGGCGGCTCCGCACGTCGGACTTTGGACATGATCGACTCGGTTTATCGCGCAGTCGAGCGCCATCCGAGAGATTTGATGATCGCGACGTCAGTCGCCGACATTCGTCGCGCGAAACAAACCGGAAAGATCGCGGCGTTGATGGGCAGCGAAGGCGGCCATGCGATTGAAGATTCTCTGCCAACGCTGCGCGAGTTTTACCGTCTCGGTGTGCGTTACATGACGCTTACCTGGAACAACACAAACAACTGGGCTGACGCTGGTCGCGATCAGAAAAGACACAACGGCCTGAGTAACTTCGGCAAGGAAGTCGTGCGTGAGATGAACCGCCTGGGAATGCTTGTTGACGTGTCGCACGTTTCCGACGAGACGATGAGCGACGCGCTCGACGTTTCCACAGCGCCGATCATCGCCTCGCATTCGTCCGCACGCGCGCTCAGCAACGTTCCGCGAAACATACCAGACGATCTGCTGAAGCGGATCGCGAAGAACGGCGGAGTGATCCAGGTGAACTTCTACAGCGAGTTTGTTGACGCGAAGACAGTCGCACCACAAAGCGCAGAGCGAGACAAGCGACTCAAGGCGCAACAGGATGCGATCGATGAGAAGTACAAAGACGATCCGGAGCGACGTGGTGAAGAAAGCGATAAACTCGAAGCGGCGAATCCGTTGCCGCCGCTGCCGATATCGAAGTTGATCGACCATATCGACTACATCGTGAAGGTTGCAGGGATCGATCATGTCGGTATTGGCGCAGACTTTGACGGCGCGAACGACATGCCCGAAGGCGCGCAGGACGTGTCGATGTTGCCGAACATCACGTATGAGCTGCTCAAGCGTGGTTACAGTGAAAGAGATATCAGGAAGATACTTGGTGAGAATTTTCTGCGTGTGTTTGCGGAAGCGGAGCGTGTGGCGCGCAGGTCACGTGGCAGCATTAGTGGGAATGGTAGTTTGGACAGGATTAACAAGAAGCGACCGAATTAACCAGATAAAAAAAGAGCACGGCGCATACGTCCGTGCTCAAAGCAGAAAAGAAGAGAGTAATTCTGACTTAGCGATTCTGGCCGCCGCGTCCCTGTTGTCCGCCGGTCTGTGCATTACCAGCGCCGAGATCGTCGTCTTCCATATCTAGCTCATTCTGACCACCACCGAAGTTGGTCCCTTGCTGGCTGCCACCGTAGCCACCGGCATGTTGGCCACCTTGCTTACCACCCTGACCGGAGCGTCCTGGCGACTGCTGGCCAAGCTCCTGGCCCTCGTCACGACCAGCACCACCCATGTTTTGCTGGAGATCATCGTTCTTCATTCTGTCATCTGCCATGTTGTCTACCCTCCCGTGTGTCGATGTTTGAACTCGACCGGAGTTTAACGACACTTGCTCCGGCCCCTTGAATTAGCCGCTTCACAACTATTCAACCACCGTGCCAATTACGACTACGCGGTAAACCGCACTTATAGCAACAGCGAGTGTTCTGAAGAGTTTTGAAAACAATACGCCGGGAAATGAATTAATACACACGCATGCTATTATTCTTTGCAATAAATGACAGCCGCAGGTCTCTACGTTCATATTCCTTTTTGTAGCTCGCGTTGTTCATATTGCGACTTCGCTACTGGTCTTTATCAAAGCGAGCTCGCAGAGCGTTACGTTCGCGATCTACTCAACGAGATTCGAACAACGCCATATGCGGGTGAGACTGTTGACACGATCTATTTTGGCGGTGGTACGCCGTCACTGCTTACTCCGGCGCAACTCGATCGCATTCTCGCGAGTTTGTACGACAACTTTAGGATCGATGCTGAGGCAGAGATCACTCTCGAGATAAATCCGGGAAGTGCGACGCCGGAGAAGCTGCGCGCGTTTCGGAGTTTGGGAATTAACCGGGCGAGTTTCGGCGCGCAGACGTTCAACGATGCCGAGCTTGCAAAACTGGGCCGATCGCATAACGCAGCAGACGCATTGAGAACCTTCGCCGATCTGCGCGACGCGGGTTTCGCGAATATAAGTTTCGACTTGATCGCGGGACTGCCGGGTCAAACACTTGCCGGTTGGCAGAGAAACATTCAACAGGCACTCAATCTTGCTCCCGAGCATCTCTCGTTCTATCTGCTCGAGGTCCATTCAGGCACGCCTCTCGCGGAACACATTCGACGCGGCATTCAGCCGCAGCCCGATGAGGATCTCGCGGGCGTGATGTACGAGTGGATGCTGGAACAGGCAGCAGCGGCGGGTTACGAGCATTACGAGATCTCGAATCTCTGCCGTCCCGGTTTTCACTCGCGACACAACGTCAAATACTGGACGGCCGCACCTTACTACGGCTTTGGTTGTTCAGCGCATTCTTACGACGGCGATACGCGGCGCTGGTCCAATCATCGTGACGTGTTGAAATATCTCGAGATGGTCGAAAGCGGCGCTTCGCCGGTAGTCGAGGAGCAGCAACTAACTGCGACAGACGTGCGTGCGGAAGCGGTGTTTCTCGGCATGAGATTGATGCAGGGCGTGGATCTGCGTCGTTATCGCGAATCGTTTGGCGTCGATTTGCGCGATGAGCATGCGGACGATCTGGATAAATTCTGCAAAGCCGGGCTGGTTGAGCTCGAAGGCGATTTGATTAGATTGACGCGCACGGGCGCTTTGTTATCAAACGAAGTGTTCGCGGCGTTTGTATAAACTCTCTTAGATGATCATTGCGATTGACGGTCCATCAGGCTCGGGCAAGTCAACGCTGGGCCGCATGCTGGCTCACGCGTTGAAGCTGCTGTACATCGATACCGGTTCGATGTATCGCGCCGTCGCGCTGGCTGTGCTTGAGGAACACGTTGATCCGAGCGACAAGGAAGCGGTTACAGCGTTGGCTAACCGGATCGAGATCGATCTCGAAGGTGACCCAGATTCGCTTTCTGTTTTGCTCAACGGGCGCGACATCACCAATCAGATTCGCACTGAAAGTGTGACGGACATGTCGTCGGTCGTCTCAACCATTCCTGGTGTGAGACGTGCGATGGTCGAGCGGCAACGGACGATGAGCAACCGAGGTGCGGTGCTGAACGGTCGCGATATCGGCACAGTGGTTTTTCCCGACGCTGACGTTAAGTTTTTTCTGACTGCGGTACCGGAGGAACGTGCGGAGCGTCGTTACAAAGAGGATCAGACTGCGGGCACGCCGGTCACGTTTGCTGAAACGCTGGCCGATATGGTCGAACGCGACCGACGCGACTCTACGCGCGTCGATTCGCCTTTGAAGGTTGCAGACGACGCCGTAGTTATTGATTCGACAGGGAAGAGTATCCAACAAGTTTTTGAAGAGATGATGGAAAGAGTTAACCACGGATAACACCGATCGACTGAACGATGTTCACGGGTATTGTCGAAGAACTGGGTAGCGTGCGGAGCATCGACGAGCGTGGTGAGAACGCCCGGATCGTGATAGCTGCGCGCGTTGTCACAGAAGGAACGAACCACGGCGATTCGATCACGGTGAACGGTGTGTGTTTGACCGCGCTTGATGTTCAGCCCGATTCATTTGCCGCGGACGTCTCACGCGAAACCTTGCTGCGCTCCACACTCGGCCGCCTGGGACCGGGTGCGCCCGTCAATCTCGAACGCGCCGTTACACCTGCGACGCGGCTCGGCGGTCACATCGTCCAGGGACACGTCGATGGTCGCGGGCAGTTCATAGGGGTGGAGGATCACGGCGAGTCGTGGACCTTGAGGATTAAATATCCGGCAGAGATCGCGCGCTATCTGGTGTTCAAGGGCTCGGTCGCCGTCGAGGGAATCAGTTTGACCATCGCGGGACTCACGGACGAATACTTCGAGATCGCCATCATTCCCAAGACCTGGGAAGTCACGAATCTCTCCCACCTGAATCCGGGCGACGACGTCAATATCGAGGTTGATGTGATCGGGAAGTACGTCGAGCGGCTGCTGTCATATCAATCCCATTTTGGGGTAACATGAGCCCGTGACTCTAGCCACTATTGAGGAGGCTGTCGCCGACATCCGCGATGGCCGCATGATCATCATCGTCGACGACGAAGATCGCGAAAACGAAGGCGATCTGGTCTGCGCCGCCGAGAAGGTCACCCCCGAGATCATCAACTTTATGGCCCGGCACGCCCGTGGCCTGATCTGCCTGCCGCTCACAGAAGAACGCTGCGACGAGCTCCACCTGACCACGCAGGTCGCCGACAACACGTCGTATCTCGGCACTGCCTTCACAGTTTCAATCGATGCGCGTCGCGGGATCACGACCGGAATCTCCGCGGCGGATCGTGCCACGACGATTCTCGTCGCTGTCGATTCGGGATCACGGCCACAGGATCTGTGTCGTCCCGGTCACATCTTTCCTCTGCGTGCCAAGAGCGGCGGCGTCCTCGTTCGTGCTGGACAAACAGAAGCGAGCGTCGACATCGCGCGTATCGCCGGTCTCTATCCCGCCGGCGTGATCTGCGAGATCATGAACGAAGACGGGACGATGTCGCGCCTTCCGCAACTCGAGGAGTTTGCCGCCCAACACAATCTGAAGATGATCAGCGTTGCTGAGCTGGTGAGATACCGGATTCGCAAGGAGCAGCTCGTGCGGCGTGTGGTCGAAACCGATTTACCAACCGTCTACGGCCGATTTCGCGCAGTTGCTTACGAAAACGTGATCAACGGCGACGTGCACCTCGCAATGGTGATGGGTGACGTGAAGACTGACGATCCCGTTCTAGTGCGCGTCCACACTGAAAATGTGACTTGCGACATGTTTGGCTCGTTGATCGACGACACCGGCTTCCAGCTCCACACGGCGCTCGAGAAGATCGCGGCGGACGCGCGCGGCGTGGTTCTTTACCTGCGGCAGCGCGAGCACAGCTTGGATCTGGTAAATCAATTGCGTACGTACAACGTCATGCAGCAACGAGGAATCAGTAAACGAGACGCCAGTTTGGAAACTGGGTACGGAATCGATCGCGACTATGGCGTGGGGGCGCAGATTCTCCACGATCTCGGGTTGCGCAAGATCTTATTGCTTTCGAATCATCCCCCCAAAGTAGCAGCTCTGGAAGGTTTTGAGCTCTCA